>JADEYI010001921.1_pt1 | contig 12520 bp, 14 predicted proteins | sample 8542331 | NCBI WGS metagenome assembly JADEYI01 (sample SAMN16510988, study PRJNA670497) | mine drainage metagenome | isolation source: biofilm near Copperflume 1 | place: Germany: Marsberg coppermine Kilianstollen | collected 2018-02 | reverse complement strand
GCCCCAGCAGGCCCCCCATTATGCCCAGCAGCAAGGACTCTAGCAGCACCAGCCCGAAGATGAAGCCGCGTTTGGCTCCCAGTGCCCGCATCAGGCCGAACTCACGGATGCGCTCGTAGACCGACATCATCACCGTATTGGCGACCAGTAGCCCGCCCACAATCAGGGCCACCAGGCTGATGCCAAAGCGCACCAGGTCAGAAATCCGCACCGCCCGCTCGGCAAACTTGAGCACGTCGCCGCTGGTTTGGGCCTGAATACCGGGAAACCGTTTTTTCACTGCCGCCGCTACGTCTTCGGCTTTGCGGCCCTCCTGGATGCCCAGCAGGATATAGCTATAGTTTGCGGTTCCCAGAACCTTTCGGATGGGCTCGAGGGGTACGAAAATAAAACTATCGGAAATGCCGCCGGTACTCTTGAGAATGCCCTCTACCTTGAGGGTTATATCGGCAGATAGGCGTAAAGTTTTGCCCAGGCTGAGGTCGTTGCGCATGGCAATTTTGCTGCCCACTATGGCCCCATCCGCGCTGGGAACAGCCTGGCCCTGGCCTAACTCGGCGTTGGCATAGAGGGTTTTAGGCCCCATGCCCGCGGGCAACCCCTGGAACACGAAGCTGGTTTGCGGGTCGAAGCCACCCCTGGTGAGTACGATGGTGGGAATTACCTCGGTCAGTCCTAGCTCGGGAGCGGCTTGGCGTAGCTCGGTTAGCACTTGGGGGCTCAACTCGGGGTAGCCAGGGCTGATGGCATCCACCCCCTCGGGCAGTACCAGAATGGCCGGGCCAACCTTAGAAAGCTCCGACCCCAGCGCCTTGCGCAGTCCCTCCCCAAAAGACAAAAACAGCACCATTGAAGCTGTTGAGACCACGATTCCCAGCAAAGTAAGAATGCTGCGAACAGGCCGGGCACGCAAGTTTCGATAAACCAAAGCCAGGACTTCCATTCTTACTAAGAATATAGGGTAACGCCGAAAAAGGTAGGGCAAGGGCGGTTTTGGGGCTCGAGCTTATAGCGCTAAGCTCGCATACCCTCCAGGGCCAACATCGCTCAAGACCGCCATAACCAGGTTGGGCCAAGTCCCCTGGGAAACCGCTCTAAATCTTGTCCAGAAGAGCTGTTTCGATAATGGCAAGGCGGAAGTATCAGGACATCCGCCCCTAACCGGGGAGGCCGAAGCGGACTATCCTCGAACCTAGGAGGCAGTTATGAAAAACGGCACCGTGTGGTTGGGGATAGTGGGCCTGCTAGTGGTAGGTGTGGCCCTCACCCAGGGAATGTGGGGAGGCTATGGCGGAGGGATGATGGGCTCCACCGGCCAACCCGGTTGGTATGGACAGGGCATGATGCAGGGCTATGGTTACGGCCCCGGCATGATGGGTGGGGGCATGATGGGCGAGGGCATGGGGATGATGAGCATCTATCCGGCCCAGGCTCAACCCGTTTCTTCTACCGCTGCCAAAACCCAGCTCCAGGCTTTTGCCAAAGGCTTTGGGCCACAGGCCACAATCAAAGACATCATGGCCTTCAGCCAGAACACCTACGCTCAGGTGGTAGATGCCCAGGGCAAGGGTCTGGGCGAGATTGTGATGGATCGCTACAGCGGTAACATCTATCCTGAGCCCGGCCCCAACATGATGTGGAACAGCCAGTACGGTATGGGCTACGGCATGATGAGGGGGTATAACAACCCCACTAACACCCCCGCTCAGGTGGTGTACACCCAGGCTGCCGCGCAGAAGCTGGCGGAGCAGTTCTTGAGTGGCTATTTGCCCGGAGCCAAGGTAATCGAAGGCCAGAGCTTCGGGGGTTACTACACCTTCGACTATGGTCGTAAGGCCATCGAAGGGATGCTCTCGGTCAATGCCTATAGCGGTGAAGTCTGGGTGCACACCTGGCACGGAACCTATCTGGGCGAGTAGGAGGGGATGACGATGATGGGGGGATGGGGGCCTTACGGCTATGGCATGGGCTGGGGTGGACTGGGGATGCTTTTAGAACTGGCGGTGCTGGTATTGCTGGTCTACCTGCTGGTTCGGGCTTTCAGCCGGTCTTCGGGTGGCGAGAGCCGCGACCGGGCCCTGGAAACCCTGCGAGAGCGCTATGCTAAGGGTGAGATTGACAAAGAGACTTTTGAACGGATGCTGCGAGACCTGAAATCCTAAACCGTGGGAGATCCCGGCGGCCTATTTGGAGCTGCTGGGGTTTTGTCTGCTCTTCACTGGGGTCAAAAGCTTTATACAAGCTTAACGGAAAACCTCGAGATTAGCCCTGCTATGAATACCTTGAACCGGCGCGATTTTCTGAAGTTTGCTACCCTCGGCCTGGGCGGAGCCTATCTGGCTTCCAGGCTGCCCGCCCTGGCCCAAGCCCCATACTTCCCCGAGGCCCGGCTTCTGAGCCTACAGCGCAGTGAAGGTCTGGTTCAGGCCCAGCTTTCGGCTAGGGTCAGTAACCTCAGCCTGGGGGGCCAGCCGGTGCAACTGCTGACTTATGGTGGCCTGCCCGGCCCCACCCTCCGCGTTCGAGAGGGCGAAACCGTGCGCCTGAACTTCACCAACAACCTGACCCAGCCCACCAACTTGCACCTGCACGGCCTGCACATCCCACCCAGTGTGGATGACCCCCTGGCCGAGATTTTGCCTGGGGAAAGCCGGATGTATGAGTTCACCGTACCTAAGGGTTCGGCAGGAACCTTCTGGTATCACCCTCACCTGCACGGCAAGGTGGCCGAACAACTGTTTGCCGGGTTGGCTGGGGCCATCGTGGTGGAGGGGCCGTTGAACGCAATGCCCGAACTGGCGGGAGCCGAGGAACACCTGTTGGTGCTGAAGGATTTGGCCTTGGCTGGAGGCCGGGTCGCTCCTTTTACCCCTATGGACTGGATGAACGGCAAGGAAGGTAACCTGGTTATGGTCAACGGCGCGGTGCGCCCGGTTTTGCAGGCCCAAAAAGCCACCCTGCGCCTGCGGGTGGTTAACGCCAGCAACGCCCGCTACTACCGGCTGGCTTTAGAAAACCACCCGCTTTACCTGATTGCCACCGACGGCGGCTTCCTCGAGCGGCCCCTCGAGCTTTCCGAGTTGCTGCTGGCTCCGGGCGAACGGGCCGAACTGCTGGTGCGCCTGAGCCGCGAGGGTAGCTACAAGCTACAAACCCTGCCTTACGACCGGGGGGCACAGATGATGATGGGCGGCATGGGCAGTGGGAACGGTATGAATACGGGCGGCTCTTCAGACGGCATGGGCACAATGTCAATGGGGAGTCCGGCCAGCGATGCCCCCAACACGCAGAGCAGCCTGATGCCCCTGGGCTCGAGCCGCCCGGAGACCTTGCTCACGGTGGTAGCCCCCAGCCACCCTAAGCCGCTTCCTTTGCCTACCGGCTTGACCTCAGTCGAACGCCTGGATCTCGGCAAGACTACTGCCCAGCGTCGCATCGAGTTTGGTGAGCGCATGATGCAGGGTGAGTTTTTCCTCAACAACCGGGGGTTTGACCCAGGTCGGGTAGACATCCAGGCCAAGGTAGGTGACCTCGAGGTATGGGACTTGGTCAACAAAACCGATATGGATCACCCCTTCCACCTGCACACCTATCCTTTCCAGGTGCTCTCGGTGAACGGCCAAGCCCCCGCCTACCGGGCCTGGAAAGACGTGGTCAATGTCAGGAGAAAAGAAACCGTGCGCATCGCCGTGCCCATCCGCGACTTCGCGGGCATTACGGTCTATCATTGCCACATCGTCGAGCACGAGGATCGGGGGATGATGGGGGTTTTGCAGGTGGTTTGAGGAGGTAGCCATGTCCAGTTATGAGATGAAAACCGTTTTGCCCGGCGGCTTAGCCGAGGTAAAAGCCCACACTGTAGAGGCGCTCAAGGCTCAGGGTTTCGGTATCTTGAGCGAGATTGACGTGCAAAAGACGCTGAGGGAGAAGCTGGGTCTGGAGTACGAGCCGTATCTGATTTTGGGAGCCTGCAACCCCAATCTAGCTCGACAGGCCCTGGATATAGACCGCAGTATCGGGTTGCTGCTGCCCTGCAATGTGGTGCTACGCCAGCTCGTGGGGCAGGTGGAGGTCAGCATCCTTGACCCCGAGGCCATGTTCGCTGTAACCCCGGAGGCCACCCGGCAGCGGCTCGAGCCCCTGGCCCAGGAGGCTAGAGGCCGTTTGAGCCACGCTCTGCAAACCCTCGAGCGAACCCTCTAAGCCTGGGGTGGGGCAGGCCAGGCCGGTCGGATGAGCGGACTCAGACTGATGCTGGGAGTCCAGCGGGCGAACCTCCTCGAGCCCAAGTGCTCGCCTGCCCGCCCAGTCCGTAGCCCTCGGTTAATCGCGTCGAAAAGCGCTCTCTTAACTCGAACTGGGTGCGTCCAGGATAGCATTTTAGCGATAGCTACATTACACATACTTAACACATGCCTGCCATCCGTGGGTCACGAAGGATGACGTGAGACTAATCTTTGCGACCGTACCGCGGGCTTTTAGTGCGGCCTTTGCGCGGGGTATGGGCACCATGCAGATGGGCACTAAGGCCATGACCGAGCTGGACAAGCTCAGCGGCAAGAACTTCGACATCGCCTACATGTCCATGATGATCCCCCACTACCAGAGCGCTATTGACATGCCCAAACCTGCTCTGACCAAAGCCACCCGGCCCGAACCCAAGAAGGTCGCCCAGGGCCTGATTGACGCGCAATCCAAGGAGATCAAGCAGTACCAGGAGTGGCTCAAGACGCTGTAGCCCCGACTGTGGCATCCAACAGGAAGCCCCGCTCGTGTAGGCGGAACTCGATGTCAGAAGGGGGATACGGCGTTTTCATAAGCCCTCGAGCTGCTTTGCCCGCAAGACCCTCGCCCTTCTGAGACGTGGCCCGCGACCGGCGGGAGGGCTTGCGGAGTCTCCCGTGCTAGCAGTCCTGAGTTTTCAGCCCGGACTCAAGAAGGGACGCTAGGGCTAGACTGTTGTACAGTACCGGAGGCAGCAAATGAATCAAATTCAACTTCTAGACACCTTGGTCTGGGTATGGCTGGGGTTGGCCTTGTTGTCTACCATCTACGTCGCATGGGATGCCTTCACCCGCAACCCCGAGCTAAAGGTGATGCGCTGGGGCTGGGTGCTGGTCACGCTGTACATGGGGCCGGTGGCCCTGGCGTTGTACGTGCTCACCTGCCGCGAGCCCGCCCCCGAAACCCACGAGGAGTTCATCCAGCCCCTGTGGAAGCAGGGCATCGGCAGCACCGTACACTGCGTGGCCGGGGATGCTACCGGCATCATCGCGGCTGCCACCGTGACCGCCCTGCTTGGCTTGCCGATGGGGATTGACCTGGTCATCGAGTATTTCTTTGGTTTCGCCTTCGGGCTCCTGATCTTCCAGGCCCTGTTCATGAAGGATATGCTGGGCGGCTCTTACGCCAAAGCGGTGCGCAAGTCCTTCCTGCCGGAGTGGCTCTCGATGAACACCATGATGGCCGGGATGTTCCCCACCATGATGGTTTTCATGATGGGGCGCGATATGCGGGCCATGCAGCCCGAGCAGCCATTGTTCTGGGCGGTGATGTCGCTGGCGGTAATGGTGGGCTTCCTGGTGGCCTTCCCGCTCAACGTCTGGCTGGTGGCGACCAACCTCAAGCATGGCATGGGCACGGTGCGCGCCCTGGGCCACGGGGGGCACAGCATGGAGGCCGAACGCAAGCAAGAGAGTGCGCCTCGGCCCGCCCCCAAACCCCAGCCCGCTCCCCAGATGGAGGGGATGTGATGGATCACAGCACCCACGGTCAAGACCCTAAGGGGCAGGGCGAGGGCGGCATGGAGATGAAGCCCAAGGCCACTGGCCCGGAGATTGCGGCGGTGGCGCTGCTCACGGTGCTGGCCCTGGTGGTGGCGGTGACGGTTCCGGCGATGCGGCTCAACCTGGGTCTGAGCGCGCGGGACGTGGGCGGGACGATCATGCCCCCTGGCATGATCATGACCCGCGACACTCCCGGCGAGGCCATGCGGGACATGGCTGCCATAGACCCCCGGCGCAGCGGCTACCTGGCCCCGGCGGGGGCTAAAGGAGCCCAGCCCATCCAGCCCCGGCTCGAGGGCGGGGTCAAGGTCTTCGATTTCGAGGTCTCTCAGATCGGCTGGAACATCCTCACCGGCGAGCGGGTGGATGCCTACGCGGTTAATCGCCAGGTTCCTGGCCCCACTGTGCGGGTGACAGTGGGCAACCGGGTGCGCTTCAACGTCAAGAACAGCCTGCCCGAGTCTACCAGCATCCACTGGCACGGGATGATCCTCCCCAACCCGATGGATGGGGTCGCCGAGGTCACGCAAGCTCCCATCAAGCCAGGGGGAAGCTTTACCTACGAGTTCACCACCCGGCAGACCGGTACCTACTTCTATCACTCGCACAAGGACTCCGACCGCCAGCAGGGGGTGGGGCTCTATGGAGCCTTGATCATTGACCCCAAGACCCCGCCCGCCAACCCCGGCTACGACCAGGAGTACACCGTCCAGCTCCAGGAGTGGCTCAAGCGCGAGGGTCTGACCTATCCAGCGATGATCATGGAGGGAGCACTCCCCAACTTTTTCACCATCAACGGTAAGGCCTACCCCAACACCGACACCATCCGTGTGCGGGTGGGGCAGCGGGTGCTGCTACGCTTCATCGGCAGCAACAACAACTTCATCCACCCCATGCACGTCCACGGTGGGCCGTTCGAGGTGGTGGCGCGGGACGGCGAGACCATCCAGCCAAGTGCGCGCTTCCTGGCCGACACCGTGAACGTGGGGCCGGGCCAGCGCTACGACGTGGTTTGGACGGCGCGGGAGCCGGGGCGGTGGCTGATCCACTGCCACATCCCCCACCACATCAAGAACAACAACGTCGAGGTGCAGGGCGGCGGGGGGCTGACCATGGTCATCGAGGTGACGGGGTAGGGATTCAGGCACGGGGAACCCCCAGCACCAGGGTGGCTTCAAACCCGCCCTCGGGGTGGTTGCGTAGCTCGAGGTTTCCCCCTAAAGCCTCGGCCACCTGCCGCGCGTAGGTCAGGCCCAGGCCAGTGCCAGGGAGGTCGGGGTGCACCCTGAAAAAGGGTTCGGTTAGCCGTTTTAAGGTTTCTTGGGGCACACCAGGGCCAAAGTCTCGCACCACCAGGTGGAAGGGGTCACCCTTGACAAGGGTGAGATATACGGTGTCCTGGCTGTACTTGAGCGCGTTTTCCAGTAGGTTGCGCACTGTGCCAGCCAAGGCTTCTCGGGGAAGCTCGAGGGTGATTGCGGGCGCGTTGATGCAGACCCGCTTTTGAGCGGCTTCGGGCAGGGTTTCCGCCAGCTCTTCCAAAAAGATGGATATCTGTACTGGGCTGGGCTTTCCCAAGCCTCGAGCCAAGGCCAGCAGACCATTGAGGGTATTTTCCATCTGGGTCAGGTTGTTCTCGACCACCTGGATTAGCTCATCGCTTGTAACCACCCCTTGGCGAGCCGCACCGAGATTGGCCTTGACCGCTGCCAGAGGGGTTCGCAGTTCGTGTGAGGCGTAGCGGGTAAAGCTCTTCTCGCGCTCCATAGCCCGTCGCAGCTTTCCCACCATGCGGTTGAAACTGCCGGTAAGGCGGGCCAGCTCGTCTCGCCCGAATATGGGCAGGGGCTCGGGGAAATGGGCACGGGCCAGGCTCTCGGTGGCACTCTCGAGGCTTTGTAGCGGGCGCATCAAGTAGCGGCGAAGCAGGATGGCTAAAAGGATAGCAAATACCAGACTAAACAACAGCGAGACCATGCTAGCCCGCAGATAGTCCCGCAGCGCTAGGTTGTGGTCGCGCTGGCTCAGGGCGACCTCGAGCACATGACCCGTCGGTAAGTTTCTGGTGTGGCGAAGCCAGTCAGGGTTGATTCCAGGGAACGGCCCTCCCACCTCGAGCAATACCTGACCCTCTTTGCTCAGTCGGATGCGACCCTGTAGCTCGCTGGTAGAAGGAAGCTTGGCGGAATCGAGGGTGGGGTAAGGCCCTTCCAAGTCGAGGGCAGCCTCGGTCAAGGTCATATACTTTGCCAAATCCCCTTGCAAATCTTTATCCAGCGAATCCTTGAAGCTCCAATAGCCCAACCCGAGCTGCCAACCCGCAGTACCCAAGGCCAGAACCAAAAGGCCCACCAAAAGCCTATTTCTAAAGTCCAAAGCGGTAGCCTCCGGGCACGGTCTGAATGGTTTGGGGGGAGAGCTTGTCGCGTAGGCGCATCACGTACATTCGCACCGTGATAAAGCCAGAATCAGCTTGAGGGAAAAGGCGTTCGACCAACTCCTCGAGGTAATAAACCCGTTCTGGCTGTAACACCAACAGCTCCAGCAGGGCAAACTCCTTGTTGGTCAGGGGGACTTCGTGCTCGCTCCAAAACACCTGGCGTAGCGCCAGGTTTACCTGGAGGGCTCCCCGCTCGAACACGGCGTTTTTGGTCGGCCCCTCGCGGCGCAGGAGGGCCCGCACCCGAGCCATAAACTCACTGATGTCGAAAGGTTTGCTCAGGTAGTCATCTCCGCCCAAATCGAGACCCCGGATGCGGTCTTCTACCGCGTCTCGAGCGGTCAAAAAAAGGATGCTCTTGCTATAACCTGCCGTGCGGAGTTCGTCGGCCAGTTCAAACCCAGCATCCTCTCCTTCGGGCAACATCACATCCAAAACCAGCAGGTCGGGTTCGGCCTCGGCCAGGTGGGCATAAGCCTCACGGAGATTCTTGGCCCACACCGCGTCATAGCGGTCTTGGGCCAGCACCCGTAGCAGGGGCCGGGCCAGGTCTTGGTGGTCTTCTACTAGCAACACGCGCATTATCTTTACCCTAATTTATCTCTACTCCCAGTCTGACCCCTTGAGATAAATAGAAGCTAACAAAGGGTATCCCACTACTTTTGCCCTGTTTATGGTTTTGTTACCTCGAGCCCCTAACCTTGACAGAGGGGTAAACCTGCCCCTGTCAAAGGAGGAACCAAGTGAAAAAGTCCGTTTCGTACAGCATCCTTACCGTTCTCACCCTGTTAGGCGGCAGCCTGACCGTCAACCCGCCAGTTTTGGCGCAGAGCAGCACTCAGGCTGTCCAGAAGCTAGATATCAATACCGCCAGCGAGGCCCAACTGCTAAAACTCCCCGGCTTCGGCCCGCGTATGCTCAAGGAGGTCAAGGAGTATCGCCCTTTCAAAAATATGGCCCATTTCCGCAAAGAGATGGGCAAATACCTAAGCAAAGCCCAACTCGACAAGCTCGAGACGTATATCTACGTCAAGTAGACCAAGTTGGTCCCTCAGGAACACCGTTCTATTCGTAAAGCGGCTTGAATGTTCCTGAGGGGCAACCCCTATGGAGGGGGTGAGCCTATGATCCTGAAGCGATGGTTTTCATACCTGAAGAAGCTAGGAGTAACCGAGCCTCACACGACCTTTTTTCTACGCCATGTGGCTCTGGCTCTGGCCTTGCTGGCGGCCTTGCTGACCCCAGTCGAACTGGTTTTTGCCAAGCACTATGCCCAACCCACCATGCTGATACCGTTTGCACTCGTCTTGTTGAGTGTGGTGGGGATACTGGGTGTGGTGTTCAACCCCTCGCGGCAAACCCTGCGGCTTTTTCGCTGGGTCATGGGCCTGCTTTTTATCGGGAGTGCCATAGGGGTATTTTTTCACCTTCGCGGCAATCTTGCGGTGGCCCGCGACATTGACCCCACCTTGAGCGGCCTGAAGCTGCTGTGGGAGGTTCTCACCGGAGCTGCTCCGGCTCTAGCTCCGGGTTTGCTGGCCCAGGTGGGTTTGTTGGGTCTGGCTTATACCTACCAACACCCCGGACTAAATGAGAGAAAACACGCTCTGCCACCAACCCCAGAGTTTTCGACTACTCGAGGGGAAACAAGTAAAACACAGCATGTTATGGGGGATAACCCAAGTCGTATAAGTTGAAACCCCTAAACTGGGGATATGGAAAGCCAACCCAGATTTTTTGGTCGTCTGCTGGCCCTGATCCACGGTGAAGTTTCCGCTGCCGAACTCGAGGCCTACCGCAAGGCAGGGAGAGCTGTTTATGAACTGCTCCAGCGCACCGAAGACCACCGCCTCGAGCACAAAGTCAAAGGTGACAACCCCTGGGGGGTAGACCCGGTCCACCAGGCCATGTTCCTTTGTGCTTGGAACGCCTTTTTGCTACAAACCCTGGGGGACAAACTATTAGAGGCTGACTACGCCGCCGACCCCTCCACGGTAGGCTTCGTGCCCCCCGTAACCCAGCAGCAGGCTATGGCTTTATATACCCAGGTCGAGCCTTGGCTCTCCCGGGCTATCCAGGCCGAGAGCAATCCCGCCTACCGCCTGGATCGCTCAGTCCCTGCCGAACTTCCCGCCTGGGTGGCAGCAGAACCCTGCCCCCGGCCCCACCTCGAGGCCATGCTGGCGGCGACCCGCGCAGTGCGTACCCACGCCGAGGCGGCACTGGCGGTCTTTGAGCAGGATGGGCTGCCACCAGAACGCCAGGCCGACGTACAGCGCTTGCGTCAGATTTTCTCCGAGGCGCTCAGCAAAAGTGAATACGCCCAAGGATTGCTAACTGGACAGATGCCCCAGAGTATCCATGAGGTTATCGAGACCCACCTCAGGACGGCCCTCGAGGGCTACTACCGGCTGGGCCAACTTTTGGCAATGCCTGAGTTGTTGGCGGCCAAGCCCGATAGCCGCCGCGAGCGCTCGGCCAAAGCGAGAACTGTACTGCCCACAGACCCCGGTTTCGACCCCTGGGTGCTGACCGATCCGCGTAGTGTGGGCCGTTGGAAAGCCGACCCCAAAGCCAGAAAAGCTATCCAGAATTTATGGGCCAGCGATCCCGACCCTGAGCGTACCCTGGCTATACAAGGGGAAATCCAACAGGCTTTGCTCTATGGCGATATCGAGCATGCGGGGATTGGGCACTACTATTGTTGTCCTTGGTCGGCGGTTTTCGAGGTGAAACGGCCCGTGACCCTTGGTGGGGTGCGGTTACAGCCGCGCCAGCAGTTTGCCTACGACGTTTCGGCAGAAGGAATGACCGAGGGTGAGCCCTTCAAGCGCGAGGTGATGATCGGAGACTTCCGGCCCACCAGCGAGGTGGACTACTGTGACCCCCGCTCGAGCGATCACCGCGACTAAAGCAGCACTTCCAGCCAAACCCAATTGGGCTCGAGTGAGCCAAAGGTGAAACCTCTTCCAAACCCTGCCCAGGGAGGTATTGACATGATTGGGTAGATTACCTAAACTAGACATATCCCCCACCCCTACAGGGGTGGATTCGGAGGGAAAGTCATGAGCGATGTAAACCTGACCGTGATGGGCATGAGCTGTGGGCACTGCAAGACTAGCGTGGAGAAGGCTTTGAAGAGTGTTCCCGGCGTAGAGAAGGCTGAGGTTAATCTGCAAGAAGGCACTGCCAAGGTGGTGGGCAATGCCCCTGTCGAAAAGTTGATTGCAGCCGTGCAAGAAGAGGGTTATAGCGCCCAGGTGGGCTAATATGCCCGCTATTCAAGAGCATCCCCTGCACCTCGAGGCCAAGGTGCGCAAGGACGCGCAAAACCGCTTGCTGAGCGCCAAAGGCCACCTCGAGGGCATCCTCAAGATGCTCGAGGGTGATCCCTACTGCGTGGATGTACTTAAGCAGATTAGCGCGGTACAGGGTGCTTTGGACAAGGTCGGCAGTATCGTCTTGCGCAGCCACTTGGAGCACCATGTAGCCAGTGCTGCTCAGCGTGGGGATACCGACAAGATGGTAGATGAACTGATGGAAGTGCTCAAGTACCGCTAGCCGAAGGCCCGGCCTCGAGCCGGACTTTTACCAGCAGCTTAGCCCACCCCAGCAGGGGTGGAATGGAGGAAAAGTGACCCAGGAGTTGCAGATAGGCGTACAGGGCATGACCTGTGCAGCATGTGTTACCAGGGTCGAGCGGGGTCTGAAGAAGGTGGAGGGGGTCACTGGAGCCTTGGTCAACCTGGCGACTGAGAACGCTACCGTGACCTACGATCCAGACAAAACCAGCCCGGTGGCCCTGCTGGAAAAGGTTCGGGAGACGGGCTATACCCCTTTGGTAGCTGAGGCCGAGTTGGGCGTGACCGGCATGACCTGCGCGGCCTGTGTGGCCCGCGTGGAAAAAGCCCTCAAAAAAGTGCCGGGCGTGCTGGAAGCCAGTGTCAATCTGGCTACCGAGCGGGCCAGCATCAAATATCTTCCGGCCTCCGCCGGAATCGCCAACCTCAAGCGGGCGGTGCGTGAGGCAGGGTACGGCATCCTCGAGGTCGAGGCGGGCAAGGATCGCGCCGACCTCGAGCGTGAAGCGCGGGCCAGGGAAATCGCCAGCCTGCGGCGCTCGCTCCTGATCTCGGCCTGGTTTGCTGCTCCGCTGCTGCTGATCGCCATGCTGCCCATGGTCTGGAGGCCTGCTCATATGTTCCTCAGCAGCCTGGCTGCGGCGAGCGTGTGGAATTGGGTGATGCTGGCCCTGACTTTGCCCGTCTACTTCTGGGCCGGGATGCGGTTCCAC
>JADEYI010001920.1_pt1 | contig 12522 bp, 20 predicted proteins | sample 8542331 | NCBI WGS metagenome assembly JADEYI01 (sample SAMN16510988, study PRJNA670497) | mine drainage metagenome | isolation source: biofilm near Copperflume 1 | place: Germany: Marsberg coppermine Kilianstollen | collected 2018-02 | reverse complement strand
CCTCCACAAAAAAGCACTGAGTTTCTCTGTAGATAAAGCAGAGATGAAGAGGCCCGGATGCGTGCCCAGCATCGCCCACAACACAAGGATGCTCTTAAGAAGTGAAGAAGGAAGCTTTCGAAATAAACAAGGCTTCCAGCAGTAATAAGAGCGGGTGGTGGCATCTTGTTGGCGCCAGAGTGTGCACACATTGAACCCACATGGAAGCTCATCTTGAGCTATGATACCGGGTAAGTGGCCTCCGGGCGTAATTAAGGTATACAAACTCCATCGCCAAGGGATGGAATAGCCTTGAATCCTGGTGCACAACCTAAAAAGCGACCCAGGTGCCACATGCAGGCAGCAAGCCCTGGATGCAGTCTTCAATGCAACGCCGCACCCTGATATCCCTCCGCCCCTCACATTTAAGGGCTTGCCTAGACCTGCCTGACTCCTACACATGCGGTGCAGACATGCAAATTGCACCTGGGACACTTTGCATGCACTCATGCAAGCTCAGCTCCGAGAAAGTGCCGGCCCTTGCACATACCAAAGGGACCTTCATGGGTCGTTCTAGGGCTGCCTCAACAAATTGCTTGCGGGCATCTGTGAATGCGTGTGGCAAATCTGCAGTACTTTGCAGAACTGGACGTGATCACACTCAAAGAAGGGCGCGCACCTTGAAGTCGCCGAAGGGGTCGCGCGCGTAGGCGGCCAGGATGCGTTCGGCGATGGCCTTGAGAGGCACGTAGCCCGCCATGTGCGCTATCACATCCTCCATCAACGCAGTCACCGTCTCCTGCACCAAAACAACCCCTACTTCAGCTTGATGCATAGGTACTCATGCTAAGCAGAGTCCTTAGACCCTGCTGTACTAAGGGCAACAGACATCATACCCCCAGATACAGTCACCCGAAGGCGACACTGCGCTTCGGGTCACTGTAGCATTTCACATGACACTTTGAGACGTGGCGCTATCACATCCTCGCTGCGCAATCCTGTCTGCACAATACTGTCAGGTGCACCTCCTTTGAGAAAGCAACTGCATTGCCTCAAGAGATGTCCAGCACACTGGTGAATTGTGCATTCTGCCCCGTGGCAAAGCCCGGCATATACAGGTTTGCCTCGGTTCCTCAAGTTTGATTGCGCAGGGTTGCCAAGAACAGCATCGCTAGTATGTGGAAATTTTATGTTCAGCATGTGTCAGGCTTGCACGTCAGTGTGAGATCTTTTCTATTGACGGCGCCCTTTGCGCAAGCAGCAGTAAGTGTAGCAATGCTGAGACATGAGAGTGGTTTGACAGGCATCAGGTTCAGAGGCGTTTGAGTGGGAAGTACCACACTGGATCTGTTTACTGCGATCTGCCCATTCAAACACCTACAAATTTGCTCGAAACTGATTGCACAATTCAAAGGTGAGTAGAAAGGAGGTCCTTGGCAGGTCAGCCATGCCTAGATATGCATGCACCATCTGGAGCACGACTAGTTGCCAGCAGAACAGAGCAAGTGTGCACAAAACACCTTACAGCCCGCTTATCAAACACAGCTCTACTCTGCTGGCGACGACACCGAAGAAATCCCCCTGAGTATCTTCTTATGCAACCCACCTGCGCCAGTAGCAGGCGTTCCCTGTGCATGTCCCCCACATCGGCGGCCGGCGGCGCGTCTGCGGCGCGTTGCCTCCGGCGCACATCGCGCAGCAGGGTGACATAACTCTGCAGTACGCCGAACCACAGCTCCTCCGCGACTTGAGGAGCCGCATCTCGCGAGTGCCTCTTGCAAAGCGCCACAGCGCCCTTCAGCGCAGCCTGCGATGCATGCAGACTGCATGAATACAAACGTAATAGTATAATTGAGTTGAATGAAAATGATAAAATGACTAAATGATTTGAAATTGACGTGACCCTTCTTACAGGAGGCCGGGAAAGTCTGTAACCAAGCTTCACTGTACCCTTCAGGGCATTCACAATGCAATATATCCTCTGTCCCTCAACCAAATGTTTCTTGTGACATTCCTCAGGAACCAAGGACAGATCTGTGCAGCATGCATTTGTTGAGTGTGCAGAACCACCGCGCGCTTCAGCGCGGCGTGGCACCGGACTGAGGCGTACTAAGAAACTGCACTTCACATCCTCCATTAGGATAAAAAATGTGTTCCAGTAGGCAAGCAGCCTGTGTAAAATGCCCTGCGGGGGGCCACATGTTGTGCCACACAAGATTGCACATGTCTGTCAGGAAGACAGAAATGACAAGAGGAGGGCATCCCACTCAGCAAGGTCAGATCATTGATTGAGTCAGAACATGCATACACCAAAACTACAAGCTCTTGAGGGTTGATTTGGCGGTGAGATGCACTCAAACCAACCCACAAAAGATAGTAGACTCTACTGTATTTGCCCTCGACCGAACAAAACAAACTGATCATACGGCTCGAGCTTTCTGAGCAATTTTATCATCATTTCTGATATTGTAGCCCATTCTCTGAAGTGGACTGCCCCTTGAAAGGGCTGTTCTGGCAGTAACACATACGGGTGCAGTCACCTGTGCAGCCGCCAGCTCCGGCACGCTCAATTCGCCGGCCGGCTCGCGCTTGTGCGCGCGATTCTCGGCGGTCCCATGTGCGAATAGCCGCGCCAGTGGAGTGGTCTCCTGCGCTACGGCGTGCCCTCCAGATGCTGCTCACAGGCAAAGATACAGAAAACTCAAGCGGGGTGCATTCTTCAATAAAGGATGCAGCACAGGATTGGATCTCAGAGCCTGCGTAATACGGCAATGCCACATACATGTGGAGCTGACTTTTCTAGAAATATGAGGAGTGAGAAAAAATGGTGCATGTAGATGCGCATGTGATGTCAGATGCATGTCTGAATGTTGTGCGACAAGGCGTTGTTGATGAAGCCTTTGTATATTGTTGCAGAGGAAGGAGCGCACAGTGCGGACATGAAAGCTTTGAAGATAAAGGCGTTCTTCATATCGGACAGGATGGTTTCGCAAAAGTTGTTGAAGACATCAGGTCGCGTGATCTTGTAGGCTTAGTCTGCGGATGGCATCAAGCTTTTGGCTGGCAGCCGCCGCAGGGCCGCGCCGAGCACAGCATGCGTGTTCTTTGCCTTTATCTCTAAATTGATTGCCCTTCTAATGATAAAGGGCAAGAACACGCATGCACTGCTCGGCGCTGCGGCGGCTGCCAGCCAAAAGCTTGACGCCATCTGCGGAGTATGCCCACAAGATCACGCGCCTGATGTTTTCAACAATTTTTGCAACACCATCCTGTCCGATATGAAGAACGCCTATATCTTAAAGCCTTCATGTCCTAGAACATATGCTGCGCTTGGGCAAACGAGAGAGATCTGAATGCACTGCTGATATTTCTGCTTTGCCCATTCGGATGCCCATCATTGCCACTGTGCGGTAAGCCGCACCCTGTTTTTGCATGTCAGGCAGGGTACATAGATGACCACCAACACTACCGGGATGACTCTTTGGCAGCTATTTGTGGTTCTTTTGGTAACTTGTGTTACCCAATGACATCCCTGGTCACACACGTAGAGACAGCAGTCAGACTGGTTCTTAGAAGCAGGGCGTGCGTCAAGCACCGTACCTGCGCGGGCGCGGGCCCCGGATGGCACCGAGCCGTTGAAGATACAATTGACCAGAGAAGGAGTATTTTTCTGATGCAGCTGGCTGACCACTACTGCCTGCCATTGCCTCAGTGTGCCAATAAAAGAGGAGGGTCGTCCGTGAAGGATATATCACCTGCGCGGTTGAGGCGGCCCTGCGCGGGTGCGGGCAAAGCACCGGCCGGCACGGAACCGTCAAGGATGCGATCGACTAAAGCCGTGTTGGTGCGCTCGGCTGCGGCGCAGAAGATTCCCAGCGCCGCCTGCATGTCTCCTAGGCGCTCCAGCAGGTACGCCTGCGCAGACCGGGGGAATGCATGCGTCTCAGAATTGAATTTAAAGAACACTTGGGTCTGCTTCTTGGGCTCACGGACAGCGATAGGCAAGAGCACATCTGGGCGCGCACGAACTTCAGATTATCTGCAGGTAGATCTTGTAGCGTTGCACAGGAGCACCAGCGTTTTTGGCCAATTGATATCTAGCAGATTTGAGCCTTGAGCTCAGGGGAAAGGAAGTATTTATCAGCAACCTGACCAAAAACACTCCGAGATAGCAGGGAAATAAGATGGAGTTTGTTGCACTCCTGGCAATTGACAGTATAAGTGCCCAAGGAGTTTAGGCACGGGGACCTTGTGGCCGCTCCTACAATATCAATTGCCAGAACCACCACAAGCAACAGCTTCCCACACCCATGTAAACCCCTCATCAAAGCCATGAAACATTGAGATACCAGCCTGGCAAACAAGCCCATCAAATCACTTGCCGAGAATTTCCGTTGCAAATAAACGAGGTAGTCACTCCCATAAACCTCCAGCCACCAGTCCCCAAATACATTCCCTGCAGGGGAATGAAAAGGGGCGCGCACCTGCGCATCCTCCACCCCGAACCGCTGCGTGTGCGGCAGGACTTCCTCAACGCGATACGCGTCGTGCGCTTGCAGAAAGGACAGAGTGGCCGCCGGCTCGAACTCGCACAGCAGCCGCGCATACAGCTCCCCGGCCCCAGCCTGCACCAGAATTTCACTGAGCAAGGCATATTGCCATTTGTGGACTCTTAGCCCCCAGACACTTCTCTTGAGTGGGGAATCACTCTCAAACATGACATGCAAAGCAGAAATGCTTGAGAACAGTCTCGTGTTCATTAATTTGTCGCTTTGCGTCTCGTGTTGGGTTATGCTTGCATATGCACTGGGCTTGATCTGTGACGGAATTGTGTGACTGTGATCTGTGTACAAGACACGCCCTCCATTTGCACTTGATGACTTGAAATATGCAGCTATTACCAAGTGTCGTTAGACACAGGATCACCTGCACCAGTAATGCCTCCTGCGCCGTTGCGGCTGCCACCTCGGCTGTTGCACGCGTCGGACTGTCAAAGGTCGCCGCAAACTGCTCAGCCGTCGCCTGCGGAGGCGGTAAAAGTCATCTGAAGGGTCATTGCTGATTGTGTCACGGCGGATCGGCCGCGATACAGGCCTGCCTACAAGATGAGCTCTGGAGGTCTGTCAATAATCAAAGCAAGGAGTGCCGTCCACATGTACTGAAGTGTCACTGAGAGCTTATATCACCAATGCCGTCTAGAATCCCTGAGATTCCTACGGATGAGAGGCAGTGCCCTCATCTATGCCCCGCAGGTATCGTGGTCTTCGCGCATGTGATCCCCTTGTGTGCTGCACACCTGGCACGGCACCCAACATATGCCCAACCTTGACAGGCATTGCTGAGATCCTCAAGTTGTGCTGCAGAACATAGGAAGCGCAAGCGTGCGCCTATGACAACAGCGACGCATGTTCGAATGGATTATTGCGCATCATCGAAGACACTAGAACCGCCCCACACCTCCATGGCGCCCTTCAGGTACCGGTACTGCAACGCCGGCGACGCCCCCAAGCTCTCCACCACCGCAGCATGGTCCCCCGGAAACTCCTTCAGCACCAGCCGCGCCGCCGCGCCGCTGTCGGCCTCGACAAATCGCGGCATGGCGGTCAGCGCGGCGGCCCGTAACGCCGGCACCCTCGCTGGGGGGACCCGCGCCGCCGCGCGCCCCCCGCCGAGCGCCGCCGCCACGTAGCCGAAGGCGGCGGCGGCTGCGCCGCCGCCGCGCCCCGGCTGTAGCAGGCAACCCAGGGCCGCGCCATAGTCACCCGCCAAATGGTGCACCTGCGGGTCAACGTGATACTTCAGAATGCCTTGTTGTTGTCTTTTGCTTATCTGCGCAAAGGGAGGACCGGTGGAAGTGGTGTTCAGAAAGCAAGTGAGGTCCAGTTTCCCTGCACACTCTGGATCAGGTGAGCAAAGGGACCTCAAAATCCTTGATGTTTTTATTTCTTGCTTGTCTGCGCTAAGTGACTACCGGTTGACTTGTATTCGGAACGCAACTGAGGTCCACTTCCCCTGCACACTTTTAGGCAAGGAGTGGATATGTGTCTGCATCAGGCGAGCAATCATTGAGATGTGTTCTTGGAAGGCCAGTGACCCACAGTCCTGCTGGGAATTCCACACAGGAAAGCTTCCAGCAGGACGGGGAACATTGCCCTTCTGAGAGGACACTTACACGCAGTTCTGGTACTATGAGGAACCGTTCGGATACATGCTGCCAGCAAGCGCACACTCAGAGCACTAACAGTGCCTTTGACTACCGCTCTTACCCCACCTGGATGTAGCAGCACATACCATATATTGAGAATACACACAGGCATCCACATACTGTGATTTCATTTGAATACGTGCATACCTGCGCCTCGGCCTGCAGAAATCCAGCGCGCTTGGCGAGCCGCAGGATGTCCTGAGTCACCCAGTCTGGCACGGCGGCCCCCGTCGCCAGCCCGCTATTCATCAGCACCGCTACAAAGCGGTCCTCCCGCTTGCCGCCACCGCTGGGGGTTCCCCTCCCCTCCGGCAGGGGGGACCCGGGGGGCCCAGTGATCTCAGCGGCCTGATCTGGCGTCGCCAGATGCTCCAGCACTCGCACTGCGACCTCCGGATCGATTGCGGCGCGGCCGGCCACAACAAAATCCGCGACAAAGTCCAGCGCCAGGGACGTGCCTGCATGCAAGCACGACATCTTGAACCCATTCATTGTGTGATTAAAATCATCAGTTACAGGATTACCCTGTCTCAGTTTTTACAAAGTATGTCATTTTTGTCAAATGACACCCTCTGAAAGCTATCCTGGGAAGGTAAATAAACTCCATGAGAATGCTGCCCTGACCTTTGGTTCAGCAAAAATGTAATTAAAGGAAAAATTGTCACACAGATCTCCTCAAATGCGCGTGGCGGCCAATAGCAGTGACACAGCTCACCTTCATCCATCTGTGTGGAATCATGATCCTGCCTTGATCTGGCGCCATCGCCTGTTTTGGCGCCGTCGCCTGATCTGGCGACGACGATGTCTACGAGGGCGTCCACGATGGCTTGCGTGGCCGAGCGGCTGCCGGACCGCCAGTTTGCCGGCAGCGCCATGCCGGTGCCGGCCGCCTCTGCCAGGTCCATCTCCAGAGCGTCCCATCCCTCCAACGCCCGCCGCAGTATCCTCAGCACCGCTCCTGCGGCACCAGAAGAAATACTCAGCGATCGCGGTCCTTTTATGGCAACAGATTCGCCCTTTACTTAGTAGGTTGGAGAAAATTGCAACGTAAAAAGGCGAATCCAGGCCTCTCCAGCACCCATCCTGTCTCAGAGCTTCCTTTCGCCTGTCTCTGCCTCAGCGGCTCATGAGTTCATTAGTGTTGTAACCTTGCGTCCTAATTGCAGGTCATGTTCACGACACCCACTTCTTCTTTGTGTAAGAGGATGGTGCTGTAAAGCCCAGAATTCCCAGCATATCTTTCATACCTGCATCGAGCCAGAACAGGCAGCGCAGCGCGGCGTGCGGTCCCGGCAGCAGCTGCTCGGCGGGTTCCTCGGCGCCGTAATCATCCTCAGCATCGCCTCCAAACGCGGCCGCCAGCTGCTGCAGCGAACCCAGCGTGGAATACAGCAGAAACGCCAGCAGCTGCTCCTTCACACTTGCGCGCATCTCGGCCGGTATATCTCCCATGCCTGCATGGTGAGAAGAGAATGATCAGGTTAGAATAGCAGAAATGTAGGTTCTCCAGGGCGCAGCACCGTGTCGGACTCACAAAATTGAATCACAACCACAAGTTTCATGGCTATTATAATAACCTTGATGATACAATCATATACCGAGACAGGGAATGCATGCGTCTACGCCTCTACAGTCGGTTCTGATCGAATATTCCTTGCATCAAGATGAGAAGCCTTGTGTTCCAGGGTGAACACACTGCTTACTAGCAAACGAGATCTAGCTGTTCTTTGGATGACAGAAATCTCTGCGGGCAGGGGACAGACGCAAAGGATGACTCACCGGGAGGAAACGCGCGGCCGGCGAGGCAGCAGTGCAGGTATACGAGCAGCTTGTAGCCGGTGGCACGGCGGGCGCTCCAGACGGCGGCGGGTGAGTCAGCGGGGGAGTCATCGGATGACTCGCGCCGCGCGTGCACGTGCGCCAGCAGCAGCTCGGCCGCCGGCGCTGTGTAGTCGGCCAGCGCGCGGTTAAACAGGAACGCCAGCGCCGAATGCAGCCGGTGCGCGCGGCAGAGCCGGGTCACCTGCGTCATTGGGTATGGCAAAATGGTTGACAGGGTCAAGATATTGAGCAATGCCTCAAGAGCGGGATGTGTGCATGAGGTAATGACAATCGGAGGTGAGCTTTAGGACACAGGATTCATCTGTGGCAAGGCGGACCCTGTGGTGTCACGCGGCGTTGACAAGTAGGATCTAAGGAAGCATTGTGAGTTTCATTGACGAGTGCCAATTTCAGCTACAACCAAGTTGTGCAGCATGGCGGCCTTCCAACGCATTTCTGAAGGGTAAATCAAATAAATGTGCAATTGAAAGAGTAGCCTGCAGCACAACCTGGTTTCCCACTCTAATTGCACATGCACGCTTGCATTTTGGGACGCATGGCGGCTCAATGGGCGCACAGATAGGAGGTAAATGCAACTGGGAATCTCTGCATCTACCACTGGGCAACATTTTGATAAAATTTCAAGGGAAGACGGGTCCTAAATATAAGTGAAAGTAGACAGCGTGCCTGGTTGAAGTCCAGGGAGGCCAAGTCCAGTCGCAGGACGCAGCGCTCCACGGCCGATGCCTTGCCGCCAGCCGCACACTGCTCCACCAGCGCCTGAACAGCCCAGCCCCAAAGAATCAATCACAATTGTTAATTGAGCTGATGGCTTTCTGTCTCATCTCCCAGGGCAAATCTGAAATTGGAGATATGATGATCAATTCAGCCCCGGCGGGCACCAGATCGATGTGGCAAAGTGCAAGAACTCCCGGTCGTGGACAAATAGACCTTCCCATCCGCCAGTGCCAAATTGGTGACAGCCCTTTGTGAAGCTGATCATCGTGCGGAAATTTTCTTTGATAAAGACGCACAGCCGCATACAGATGCAGAAAGGCCAGGATCACGCCATTAAAAACATCACAGGTAGGTATGGCCCTCACATGGAGAACCTGTGGCGTATCGTATACATGCCAAAAAAAGTACAAGTCAATCTAGAAATGGCCTGCACGCGGGCAGTGACAGTTGAACACTTTTCTTAATCTGGGCTAATGTTCATACTACGACTGGACATCACCTCCCACTGTTTATTCCTATTTCAAAATGTCAATTTGGGCAGGCACTATCCTGTCGCCCTGACATTGGCAAGGACCTCATCAGTATTGGGTAGACGAGTAGGTGAGTCATCCACTGACCTGCATGACCTCTGGCGCGAGCGCGTGCAGCTGCCCGGCCATGATCCTGGGCAGAAGCCGCTCCAGAAGCTGCCCGCGCGCCCCGCCTTGCTGGGCAAAACGGGGGACCACGTCGCTCCACAGCAGGCGGTCCCTTTCCAGCCCCAGGCAAACGTCGATTGCCGTCTCCGCCGCTCGGCCGACACCGGCTTCGCTACCGCCTGCGCAGACGCACGCGCGGTGACATTACCCCCTTGCATCTTGCAAACGTATTTACTCATTGCGACAATTGGGAAGATTGAGGTGTGTCAGGACTCCAATATCGGCCCTGTTCGCATGACATTCCTGAGAATTTGCTGCCGCCTACCAAGCGTATGTGCAGCTGCGTTCCCTTTTCTCGCTTGAGAATATTTGCAGAGCACAAGATGCCAGGGTGCCACGATTACATAGCTGAGGAGGGGCGCAGGTAAAGCGATGTTTCCTTGTTGCGGGTTTTGAGACTGTTAGGACTGCTTGCGCAGCAAGAGGTATGAGAGCGCCACGGTACAGTGCAAGTCCCAATCCAGACGGGAAGAAAGCACTGCAGCTAATAGAATATTTGACGCCATGAGCGGAACAGCCCCCAGGACCCAAAATTAAGCACACAATCACTGAAAGCTGCTCGGCTCGCTAGATGCATCTGTTCCAAGCCCCTTATTACATGCCTTGCATGGTAGGGGTAGGTTTGTGAGGGACCGACAGGGAGTACTGAATGGTAGGGTTGCTGACCTGGCAGGGAGGCGTCCAGGTAGGACAGCAGTAGCACCCAGAGCGCCTCTTTGACGGAGTTGGGGTCGGCTCCCCGGCCGGAGCCTCGCAGCATAACATCCCCGCGTCCTGTTTTGGCGTCGCCTGTTCTGGCCGCAGTGCCCTGCATGCAAACCACACCCCACATCGGCAACGATCTACTCAGGTAAGACCTGGCTGCACCTTGAAATCAGTATTGTGGAGGTTGTCTTTGAAACCTGAGAGCCCAGGAGTCTTCCGAAGAAAATACGCTGGCCGTCAAAGCTGCTGCTTCATGTGCTGCTAGGGAAAGAAGCAGCAATCTTCTGATGCCAGCGGATTGCCCCAAGACAATTCCAAGGGTCTCAGATTGCAAGCCGCCGTCCGTCCTTTATTCGGCTCACATACTCTCACTGTGCACTCTTACATTTTCTCCTTCTGCCCTTTTGTTTTGATGAGTTGACTTCTACTTGCGGGGTGCACCTTAAACCCCAAACCATAATACAATGACCCCCGAATATACGACAAAAAGCCCCACCTGTGCGGTTTCCAGCAGGGTGAGTGCCAGCAGCAGGGCGTGCTCCCAGCGGCCCAGGTCCCTCAGCACCGCCAGCCGCTCCTGCCACCCCATGACTCGCGCACCCCTGGCACCTGCGCGCACATGCCGGCATCATGCACCGCCTCCGTGCACATTGCGGCGTGTAGCCTTGCTGCGGTGCATGGCCAAATCAAAACCGCAGCCATGATGTTCAAGAGAATTGTTCTGTTCCAAAGGATGGCAACGTTTGCCTAAAGGTCTGCATGTGTGGTGAGCTCAGAATAGCAGACCCTGCTTTTGCTCTTTCGAAGAAGTTACTCATGCAACTCTGCACATTACTGTGATGTGGGGACTTGAGCTGCCTTCAGATGGTCAACCAGCAGTGCGAAAGATGGGCACTGCTGCAGTTGGGCGCTTGACTGTCAAGTCAACATTGGCCCTTGTGCTTTCCATGGATGGGCACAGGGTATAATGTTGCCACTACCTCAACGGCTAATCGGCAACAGTGACAACACCACACTCCGGCAATTCCACAGAAAGCTCGGGAAGCAGGTCTGACTCAAGAGTAGACCACGCACTCTTAGCAGCACGCATGCAACATTCAAAACTCTTGTGACAGCATTGATCCTCAAGCAAGAGCCCTGCTCTTCTGGAACAGAGGCAACTCTGGACACGGAACTATTTTGACCTCGTTCATGCCCACCAACCCCAACATTTGACTCACATTCACTCATCAATATACCAAAAATCTATAATGTGTCCTATCAGGGCGGAGTCTCCAAGCACATGAGGTCAAACAGGGCCCAAATATACCGATGAGATGTATCAGGGCAATGGTGCAAAGAGACTTCTTAACCGAGTGCCTGTGGCGCCTTTGTGGTCAGCAGCAACTGCCAAGCAACACCTTGGCAGGTGCATCGGGGTTTGTTAAGCACACACACTCCTAGGTGTGAGGGAGTTGAATCTGAAAAGTTACAAAGAGGCCGGGTTACCTTGCGTGGTGAGCAGGACCATTCGCTCGGGAGAGGCGGCCAGCGCGGAGTGGAATGCTGTGTCGGGGGCGTCTGGGTTGGCTGCCATGTGCTGGTGACCAATCAGCGAGTCATCCAGATCCAACCGCTCCAATATCTGCGTCCCTGCATGCCCCAACCATGATCGATGTGAGGCCGAGAAGGTTGTCAGGGAAAGAGGCTGGAGCCATCCTGCATTGCTGCTGCAATCGCAGCATGCCTGACAAAGTTTGCAAACAGCACGACTGTGTCTAGCTAAACTGCCGGTCCTTCCGGTGGAAGGACACATCTTTCAATTTTCATTTCCTCCCAAACTTGCTAAGGGGTTCAAGGGCATGACCAGCGATGGACAGGGCAAAACCCACCAAGAATTGAGCAAACTACAGACAACCAGTTAATGCAGGAATGGAAACTTGAGTGGAATGAACAGAAAGGAGGGGGAAAACCAGTGAAGCAGAAAGAGGATGCATGCATGCAAGTTAAAAGCAGAGTATGAACGCTGCCCCCACCCTGCTGATTGTACAGGTGCAGCAGCGTGCGCGGCCCATGCTCCAGCAGCAGCGCCAGAACAGGCCCCTCCAGCCAGGCCAGGCCGATGACTGGATGCTCCGCCTCCCAGCTCTGACTCATGCTCACTGGCAGCGGCGCTGCCGGTTCCTCGGTCTCACCCTGACCCCCTGTGGGACAAGGGAGAACATTTTAGCACTGCTGCTTTGCAATTTGTTATACTAATTACGACGCACTCTGCAGACGCACCTTGCCTCCGGCAGGAAGAGCGTGTAATAATAATTATAATAATAACAATAACAATAACAGTAATAATAATAATAATAATAATAATAATAATAATAATAATAATAATAATAATAA
>JADEYI010001919.1_pt1 | contig 12552 bp, 11 predicted proteins | sample 8542331 | NCBI WGS metagenome assembly JADEYI01 (sample SAMN16510988, study PRJNA670497) | mine drainage metagenome | isolation source: biofilm near Copperflume 1 | place: Germany: Marsberg coppermine Kilianstollen | collected 2018-02 | reverse complement strand
GGAGATAGCCGAGGCCGCGGATCATATACTCTGCGCCACTTTGGTCGAGCACTCGTCCGCCGACTTCATTGGTGCTCTGCTTGACTTTGTCTATCACGGTGGATAAAGGAATGCCGTAGGCCAGCAGCTTGTTCGGATCGAGCTGGACTTGATATTGGCGCACGTAGCCCCCAATGGTGGCGACCTCGGCCACTCCAGGCACGGTCTCCAACGCATAGCGCAGATGCCAGTCCTGCAAGGTGCGCAGGTCTGCCAGGCTCAAGTTGTGACTCTTGTCCACAATTGCGTACTCATAGACCCAGCCCGCTCCGGTCGCGTCCGGCCCAATCGCCGGATGGACATTGGCCGGAAGCTGGCCGCCTATCTCTTGCAGGTATTCGATCACGCGCGAGCGTGCCCAGTAGAGATCAGTTCCATCTTTGAAAACCACATAGACATAGGAGTCTCCGAACATGGTCTGCGCGCGAACGGCTTGCACGCGCGGAGCGGCAAGGAAGCTGGTGACAATGGGATAGGTGACCTGATCTTCGATCACATCCGGCGGTTCACCGGGCCACGGGGTATGGATAATCACCTCCACATCCGAGATGTCCGGCAGTGCGTCGATGGGAACATGTTTCAGCGACCACACACCGGCCAGCGTCAGGAACAGCACCGCCGTGAAAACGAGGAAGCGATTATGGGCGCAACCTTCGATGATTTTGGAGATCATGGTTACATGCCTCCTTCAGCGTTCACATGGAGTAGCTTGGTCGCAAGCATTTTCCCGTTCTGCTGCGCGGTAATGGTGGTCTGCCAGCTGCCCCCGGAGCCGAGATTGCCTTGGCCTTCATACAAACCGTTGCCTTTGTCGCTGAGCGTGACGGTCGTTTTCATTGCGGACATGCCCATGGCGGCCATCGCGGGCATATAGAACGTGACAGTCACCTGCGCGCCAGTGATCGGCGCTCCAGATGCATTCGTGAGTTTGACGCGGAAGGTATTGCCGCCTTTGTGAGGTGGATTGGGGTCGGTTGTGAAATCGATTTTGGCTTGGTCGCTGGGCGCAGAGTTATTACTTCCAGCGCCGGGCGGCGGAGGAGCAAAGGAACCGGCAGCAGCCTGGAGCTGGCTTTCCGAATCGATCAGGAAGTTTGCGGAAGTGACAATCTTCTGATGGACTTTGAGCCCCTTCAGCACCACATATTCATCCCCCGTGCGTGGGCCAAGTACCACTTCCTGCGGATCGAGGGTCCCATCGCCTTGATCGAGAAAAACAACGGAACGAGTCCCAGTTTGGAAGACTGCGGATGCGGGAACGGTGAGCTGCCGTCCCAGCGGCGCTTTTAGATCGACATTCACAAACATGCCGGGCTTCAGCTTCAGACCGTGATTGGCAATCACTAATCGAACGCGCACGGTCCGCGTCGCAAGATCGACCTGCGGCAGGATGTCATCGATCCTCCCGGAGAAAGTCTGTCCCGGATACGAATCGACGGTGATTGTAGCGGCATCTCCCGGTTTTAGCCGTCCAACGTCATCCTGAAATACTTGTGCATACACCCAGACGCTGGACAGGTCGGCTACGGTATAGAGATGGGTTGACGGTTCTACATACATATTTGGGAGAGCATTGTATTCCGTGATGTATCCCGAGACTGGAGAGTTGATGGTGAGGTCAACGATGGGCTTGCCCGTCTCTTTGAGCCGCGCCAGCTCACTCTGCGGCACCTCCCACTGTTGCAGGCGCTGTTCCGCCGCCGCTGAAAGCGCAGCCGCCCCAGATGCAACTCCATCGACTGTGCTTGTACTCAATGCCTTCTGGTTCTGCCGGGCCAGCAGATATTCCTGCTGGGTCGTCACCAGATCGGGGCTATAGATGGTGAAAAGCGGCTCGCCCTTGCGGACGTATTGGTAGATTGCATTCGCAAAAACTTTGCGAATGTATCCCGGAAAGCGTACCTGCACATACGCGACCAGACGTTGGTCGATGTCGACGTTTCCTGTGGCGCGAACATCGTTATCGAGCTGTTTATAATCGACCGTGCCGACCTGGACCCCGATGCTTTGCATCCGCTGCGGCGTGATCTGTACTGCCGTCAACGGCATCTGCATCGGTGCTTGTGAAGCGGGTGTGGTCGAAGGACCGCCCATGGCGGGCATGTTCGCAGACTGGGATGCCGGGGCCGGCGCTGGGCCTTCCGCGACCGGCTGCTCCTCCGCCGACATGGAAGACTTCGTCTTTGCAGGCGTGGCAGCTTTGTGGGAGCGGTAGAAGAGCAATCCGGCAATGGCGACGGAAAGAATGCCAATCCAAACGAGAGAGGTCCGTACAACGTACTTGTTCATCGCAGTGTCGCTCCGGTCAGGGTTTCAAGATGGGCTAAAGTGGTTTCGTGATCCGCCAACACTTGCGCCTCGTCAAGTTTCATGTTCAGCACGTTCACGAAGTAGAGGAGCACGTGCGTGAATACGTCGCGATTGCTGGCGTAAGCATTTAGCGTCGAGCGGTAAGCGGCGTCCGATTGCGGAATCAAGCCTTCCCGGTATTCCTTCAAAAGCTCCTCATCGTTCGTCACCGTCACATAGCCCTGCTTCACCTGGGCAAGCTGTTGCTGCAGATGTGCATCGAGCGTTTCCTCCGATTGCGCCAGGTTTTCCGCCGCTTCCGCCACCTCAGCCTTCACGCGTGCGCTGCGCGGCAACCGGACATTTAGCGTGAACATGTAATAGTCGGGGTACTTGCGGTCGTTCTGCTGGTACATGTAGGCGAGGCCGAAATCCGGTTTGCCTTCTCGTTTGGCGGAGGCCAGCGCCGCGTTCTGTTTATTGATCGAACTGGTGTCCACCTGAACTTGCGGATTGCGCTGCCGAACCATTTGCAGCAGCTCGGCGGAGGTGAGCCGCAGAGGGTTCGCCGCCAAGTGTTCAGCCACGATGTCCAAAGAACTTTGGTCTCGATGCAGTAGCGCTTTCAGGTGCGCTTCGGTGTCGCCCCTCTGCTCGTTATTAGAGGTAATTTCCCGCACGATTTTGGTGCGCTCCACCTGGGCCTGCAAAACATCAGCCTGCAAGCCCTGACCGACCTGATAGTGTGCGGTCGCGTCTTGGATGAGCTGGTCAAGAACGCGTTCGTTCTCGCGCAGGATGCCGAGCGCCTCTTCGAGATATGCCAAGTGGATGTAGTCAACCTTCACTGCGTCGGCGACACTGGCGGTGGTCGCTCCAAGTTCCATATTCATCACGTTTGCTTGTCGCTTCGCCACTTCGCCGCGCAAATGCAGCTTGCCCGGATACGGCAGCTCCTGGGACGCGCCGATGCCGATATAGGCAAAATTGCTGGTGGTGTATCCAGCAAAAGGCTTCGGACTGCCGACACTGAAGCCTTGGTAGGTGAAAGTCGGGTCGGGCAGCGTGCTGACCTGGCGCGGAACGTTCTTCGCCGCCTGCCACGCGTAATCGGCAGCCGCGATTTGGGAGTTATTCTGACCGGCCTCAGTCAAAAGCTCGGATACCGGCGTAGGCGGATTCAACGAACTCTCTTGCGCAGATCCAACAAGCGCAGCCGTGAGTACAAGCATGGCGGTCAGGAACCGGACCATGTGCATACGAAATCTCCAATCTCAAAAACGGTTCGCAATATAGGCATGGGCAGGCGCGCAGTTGCGCTACCACTCAAGCAAAACGAAGCGTGAGAAATGAGATTGCTAGATTCGGAGGACGGAGATTGCGGGCGGAGGAGACTGCGGCAGAGTGCTTCTAGGCCGTTGCGCGCAATTGGACCCGACTAGTGGAAGTGGCACGAGAAGGGTAGGAGACAGCCCAGCAACTGCTGACAATTCAATGTGAATGTTTGCGGACTGCATCTGAAGCGCCGCATTCCAATGATCAGCCGTGGGTACTTGCCTTTGGCAACAGCCGTGAGACGGTGGCATGGCCATGCCGCCGCATTGCCCTCTCATCTGGTTGCAGCAGGCGCGTTCCGCAGGACTAAGATGTGCACTAGGGAGCGCACAAACCATCGTCGGTGCCAGCAGCGGCAACAGCACCGCCACGATCAATGCGAATTGACGTATTGCTTTCATCCGGTGCCTTGCAAAAACTCCGCCTGCGGATATGAGGTGGCCGCATCGCTGATCGGAAATTCTAGCCCGTCAAAACAGGTTGCAGAACTTCTGAACGATCTCAGTCTACTCTCAGCGAGGCTGCGGCATCCATTCTCGTATGGTGCCGTATCCGCAATGGCTGCACATTCTCGCGTGGGTTTACATTGGTCTTTGCCTTGCCTGTGCGCTCGGCATTGCGATCCACACTCTTCTGCGACCCCAAAAGATGTGGATCATGGGCCTCGTCTGGCCGATTACCGGCCTTTACATGGGGCCAGTAGCCGTTTACATGTACAGGAAAGCCCTGCCGGTTATGGAAAAGAAGCCCATGACTCCGCAGATGAAAGCCATCCAGGAGCAATACAAGGACAAGCCGCCCACCATGTTTCAGAACATTCTGGCGGTGTATCACTGCGGAGCCGGGTGCAGCATCGGCGATCTGATTGCAGAATCCATTGTTCCGACGCTCGGGCTGATTTTCGCCGGCGAGTTCGGCTCGAAGTTGATCCTTGACTTTGTTTTTGCATACGTTCTAGGTATTGCCTTCCAATATTTCACGATTGTTCCGATGCGTGGGCTTTCGTTCGGCCAGGGGATTGTCGCTGCCGCCCGCGCCGATACCATCTCGATCACTCTATTTGAGGTTGGTATGTTTGCCTGGATGGCGATCACGTACTTCCTGCTCTTTCCCGCTCCGCACCTCGATCCGGGAATGGCAGTCTTCTGGTTCATGATGCAAATTGCAATGATTGTGGGGACTGGAACGGCAATTCCAGCCAATGCCTGGCTGATTCGCAAGGGCTGGAAGGAGAAAATGCCGCAGGTGGACCCGAGCCAGATGGAATCCGAAATGGTCAGCAGCCAACCTGGAGAGCGTCGGTCTTCCGCAGCCTGAGCTTGCAAATCGGAGCGTCTACACATTGGACGAGTCAGCTTCGATTGAGAGTTTGTGGTTACCGACAATCGGGAGTAAATTGACGAGAGATGCGTCGCGCGAGAATGTACGTGCTGCTGCTTTTGCTGGTAACCGTGCAGGCGTTTGCCGGGATGTGCAGTGTGCGCTGCGCGATCATGGGCCTTGCCGACGCTCAAAGTTCCATGCCCGGCATGACAAATTGTCGTGGCATGTCTGATCATGCTGGGAGTGGTGGGGTGAGCGCTGCTCTTTTGGCCGCTCGCGGCTGCTCCGGTGAAATCTGCCAGAGCGATTTATCGCTGCTCCAGAACCGCACGAGTCAGGAAATCGGCACACCTCAACTGTCGATCGTTACTCCAGCTGTTGTCAGCATTCCTGCCACGCTCTTCCAGAACGCAAGCCGTTTGCGATTCCACGCCAATCGAAGTACGCAGCTCATCCCGCCGTTTGATCCTCTGATTTCCAGTCTCCGTATTTAGCTCTCGCTTCTGCTCACCCTTTGCAGGTTGAACAGGGTCGTGCTTTTGTTTGCGCGATCTTTTGCTCAGTACCTGCATGTTGATGGCAACTCTCATTCGTTGATGGTGTCGTTCTGTATGTCCGGTGCTATCAGGCCGGATAAGAACTATTCTCTTCACGCGAATAGGTCAAGCAGGAGAAATTATGTTCAAAGAAAAGAAGATGGGAGACGAGAGTGTTCTCCCGATCAGCCGCCGCCGTTTTGTCGAGGGGTTGGCTGCGGGAGTTGCGATGGCCGCTCTCGACTGGAGGGGTCTGCCTGTCTTCGGCGAGACTTCACCTCATACGCCTCCGACACTTTCCGGGCAGCATTTTGAACTGACGATCGACTCACTACCCGTGAACTTTACTGGAAAGCGTTCAGTAGCCACTGCGGTGAATGGTTCCGTGCCGGGACCCATCCTGCGGTGGCGCGAAGGCGACACTGTCACTCTGGCAGTGACGAACCGGCTGAAAGTGCCGACCTCGATCCACTGGCATTCCATCCGAGTTCCATCGGACATGGACGGCGTCCCCGGATTGAGTTTCCCCGGCATTGCTCCCGGCGAGACCTTCCATTACAGGTTTCCGGTAAAGCAGAACGGCACCGCCTGGTATCACAGCCACAGCCGGTTTCAGGAACAAACGGGATTGATTGGTCCGCTCATCATCGATCCACAAGGCAAAGATCCCATCGAGTTTGACCGCGAATATGTGGTCTTCCTTTCTGACTGGACGGACACCGATCCGGAAACCATCTTCAGCAATCTGAAAGAGCAGAGCGATTACTACAACTACCATCGGCTGATATTGCCCAACTTTATCTCCACGGCGGAAAAGAAGGGTTTCGGACCAACAGCCTCCAAACGCCTCGCCTGGGCAAAGATGAACATGAGTCCAAGGGACATCCTTGACGTAACCGGGGCGACGTATACCTATCTGCTGAACGGAAATGCTCCGAATACGAACTGGACTGGCCTGTTCAAGCCGGGTGAACGCGTACGTCTCCGTGTCATCAATGGATCTTCCAATACCAGTTTCGATGTGCGGATACCGGGACTGCAAATGACCGTGGTACAGGCCGACGGCAATAATGTGGTGCCGGTCACGGTAGACGAATTCCGGATCAATGTGGCCGAAACCTACGACGTAATCGTGCAGCCAGAGGAAGAGACCGCTTACACCATCTTTGCGCAATCCATGGATCGCAGCGGCTACGCCCGGGGCACGCTCGCTTCAAAGACGGGCATGACGGCCGCAGTTCCTCCAATGGACCCTGTCCCCACGCGACCGATGTCCGATATGGGAATGGCCATGGGGAGCATGAAAAGCATGAAGACGGGCGGGGTGTCGGGCATGAACATGGTCGGCGTCGATGGAATGACGAAACAGGACATGGCAGCATCTGGCAAAAACGGCGCGGACAAGCAAAGCATGGCCGGCATGGATATGAGCGATCAGAGCACGGCGGGCATGAAGATGAGTTCTAACGCGACGAGGCCTGACATGCCAACCGCGCGCGATGATATGCAAGATATGGGCGGTATGGAGATGGGGAACAATACCGGCACCGTACCCTTTCCGCAGCCGTGGTCGAACACCATGCCTATTGTGTCAATGTCTGCGGCGGAAGTGAAGAGTGCCGAGGCGCGCCTCAAACCATCCAATCCAGTGCATCTGCACGTTGGACCTCAAGTGGACAATGTGGCCATGCAGGTGACCGAACGGCTGAACGAACCAGGCCTGGGACTGAACGGCAATGGACGGCGGGTGCTAACTTACGCCGACCTGCGCGCCCGCTATCGCGGCGTGGATGGAAGGCCCCCAGCCCGCGAAATCGAACTGCATCTGACCGGCAATATGGAGCGCTTCATCTGGGGATTCAATGGCGAGAAATTCTCAAACGCCAAGCCAATCGAACTGAAGCTCGGAGAAAGAGTGCGCATCATCCTCGTCAACGACACCATGATGGAGCATCCGATACACCTGCATGGCTTATGGAGTGAGCTGGAAAACGGGCACGGAGCGTTCAATCCTTACAAACACACTATCAATGTGAAACCCGCTGAGCGCGTGAGCTATCTGGTAAGCGCGGATACGCCAGGCCATTGGGCCTATCACTGTCACTTGCTTTATCACATGGAAGCTGGAATGTTCCGGACGGTGGTGGTGTCATGACAGTCCATGTGAAATTGAATTGCTATGCTGCTTTATTGAGACGGCCCTGCTGTGTTTCCGTGGTCGTCACCATCGGGCTGCTGCTTTCTTGCTTCGCGCCAACAGCCGGAGCGCAAGCATCCTCACAACCGTCGCCGGGTAAGGTTTCCGCCACCATTCCGGCGATGCAGCCGCCCGTCATGGACAATGGGATCTTCTATCATGTCCTGCTCGATCAGTTCGAGGGCCGTACCAGTGGCCCCGACAACAACTTTCGATGGGATGGAGAGGCCTGGATCGGCACGGACATGAACCGGCTCTGGCTCAAGTCGGAAGGGTTCCTGAGCAACAGCCAAGTCAGCGACGGCGACCAGGAAGCGCTGTATGATCGCCCGATTCCCCGCATGAAATATTTCGACGCGCAAGTCGGCGTGCGGGCCGATTTCGATTCGGACCCAAGCCGTACCTGGGCGGCAATTGGCATCGAGGGGCTTGCTCCATACTTTTTTGAATTTTCGCCCACGCTCTATATCAGTGACGGTGGCCACATTGCAGGGCGCATCACCGGCTTCTACGATGTGCTGCTCACGCAACGGCTCATCGCGGAGCCAGAAGCAGAACTGAACTTCTACAGCAAGGATGATCCAGCGCGCAAAATCGGCTCAGGACTTTCAGATATCGATACCGGCGTGCGCTTGCGCTATGAAATCAGCCGCAAATTCGCTCCCTATATCGGCTTTGCCTTCAACGGGAAGTACGGGAATTCGGCCAGCTATTCGCGGAAGGCGGGCGAAACCACCAGCGATCCCCGGTTCGTGTTCGGGATTCGGCTTTGGTACTAACTGTGCCGCGTCCGTCATGCTTAGACGCGGCAAAATATCAAAGGCTATTTGCGCCTGTTCGAACCTGACTGAAGGAGAACCAGTATGAGTAAGTTTTGGCTCGGAATCGTTGTTGGCATTATCGTCGTTTTATTGCTGGGCTTCCTCTATGTCCGCTTTGGGTTTTTCGATCCACGCGCGGACATATCCATGAACCCGCTCGAAATGGGCATCGCCATGCCTTCGCTCGACGCCGCTGTAGATCGGCGTGCCCCTGAAGTTCATAATCCAGTCGCACCCACGGACGCCAATCTCATTGCTGGCATGAAGGTGTATCAGACGAACTGCGCGAGTTGTCATGGCGACATCGATCGTCCACATGGGATGTTTGCGGACGCGCTCTATCCACGCGCGCCCCAATTCGTCGAGCATGCGCCGGATATGCCGGAGAACCAGAACTTCTACATCATTCAGCATGGTGTTCGACTAAGCGGAATGCCTGCATGGAAGCAGATACTCAGTGAACAGGAGATGTGGCAGGTAACTACATTTTTGAGCCACATGGACAAACTGCCACCGCAGGTTTCGGATGCATGGAAAACTGCGGCAGGCGGTTCTTCGGATGTGAACTCCTTGCCGGATGCACCCAAGATGGAAATGAAGGACAAGAAGAGCATGCACATGCCGATGAAATGATCGGACAAACAATGGCCATTTTAGTGAATGGCTATGGAGGACCTATGCTCACAGCAATCGCACACGCTTTGATGATGGCAGGCATTATGGCCTGGGAGATTCTCTGGGCGCTCATTCTAGGCTTTACGCTCTCCGCAGTCATTCAGGCTGTCGTGTCCAAAGAAGAAATGTCCAAGCTGTTGCCGGACGATTCGCCGCGCACCATAGTGCTGGCGTGCGGGCTGGGGGCGGCGAGTTCTTCCTGCTCCTATGCAGCCGTGGCGCTGGCGCGGTCCATGTTTCGCAAGGGCGCGAATTTCACTGCATCGATGGCCTTCCAGTTCGCATCCACGAATCTCGTGCTGGAACTGGGTATCTTGCTTGCCGTGCTCATGGGATGGCAGTTCACACTCGCCGAATTCACCGGCGGCCCGTTGATGATCGCCATTCTGGTGTTGCTGTTCAAGCTCTTCCTTTCGCCGAAGCTCGTCGAAGCCGCGCGCACTCAAGCCGAGAAAGGCATTGCTGGGCGCATGGAAGGCCACGCAGCGATGGATATGAGTGTGCATGAAGGCTCTATCTGGCAGCGGATGCTTTCGCAAAAGGGCCGCACAGCCATTAGCCATTTCTTTGTGATGGACTGGGCCTCCCTCTGGGTAGATATTGCGTTTGGCTTGCTCATCGCCGGTGCGCTCAGTGCCTGGGTACCAAAGCATTTCTGGCAAGGGTTCTTTCTGGAAGGACATCCGCTGCTGGCAAAGTTTTGGGGACCGCTTGTCGGACCCATAGTCGCAGTGCTTTCCTTTGTCTGCTCGGTGGGCAACGTTCCGCTTGCAGCCGTATTGTGGAGCGGCGGTATCAGCTTCGGCGGCGTGGTCGCCTTCCTTTTCGCCGACCTCATCGTGCTGCCCATTCTCGACATCTACCGCAAATACTACGGGCTGAAGATGACGGCATTTTTGACTGCGGTCTTCTATATCTCAATGTCTCTGGCGGCCCTGGCAGTCGAGTTCATATTCGGTCTTCTGCATCTCATTCCGCACGAACGGTCTTTTCATCTCGCCCGGGAAACCGTTCGTTGGAATTACACGACATGGCTCAATATTGTTTTTCTGCTGATTGCAGCATTGCTAACCTGGCGTTTTCTGCGCACCGGAGGGCCAGAGATGTTGCGCATGATGAGCAAGCAGCCTGGACACCCGAACGAACCGGGTCACAATCACATGCATCATTTATAAGCAGAATAGTGGGGCTACTGTAATTACTCAGATTTCTCCGTTTTTGTCGTTTCACCGCGAAACAGGAAAAGAGCGGCCAGACCGAACAGCAGTTGGATGGAACTGAAGATAGCAAAAGCCGCTCCAAAGCCGAGCGGAACTGCAGCGCCGAACACCATGCTGCCCACGCCGAATCCTGTAAAGAGGATGAAGACGTTCAGCCCCATCGCCTGTCCGGCCCGTTTGCCTCCCAATTGCGTCACGATACCGGCCAACAGCGGCTGCGTCATGTCATAGCCAAGCGATAAAAGCGTTATAGCGAGTGCCGCCGCCAGGAGTGGCAGATCGAAGATCAGAGCCGCAACCGAAAGTGCCGCAATTGCCAGCCCCAGCGGTAGGAGCCAGCGCCGTCCCCAGCGGTCTGCCCAACGGCCAATCACCGGCCCTAGAAGAAATCCCGGAACCCCGTAGCCCAGGAGAGCGAGACCAATGCCAATTTCTCCCAGATGATACCGCTTTGCAAAGAAGACGCCGAGCCAAGTGTAAACGCCTGAGTGAAAGAGACTATTGAGCAAGACATACCCGTAGGTGCGGGCTCCGCGTGCGTTGTCGAGAAGACTGCGGTACCCCTTCAGCACATCGGCTACAGAGAGGACCGATGTGGTTGTTTGTCTGCTCAGAAGGGCACTGTATTTTAGCAATAGTCCTAATACGACCACAGTCCCGGATCCCACACCGACAAAAAGCATGCGCCAGCCAATGTACGGAGTAAGTATGACTCCAAAGCTGGAACCGAATGCCATTCCACCTGCCATGGCTCCAAAGAGCCAGCCGAGAGGCCGCCCGCGTTGCTCGTATGGAAACAAATCCCCGATCAGCGCCAGCGCCAGCGCCAACGGGACCACCCCACTCGCGCCCAATCCCGTCAAGAGCCTCCACCATAGAAGTTGGGAAGCGGTGCGCGCGGTCGCGGTGACGAGGGTGAGAAGAATGAACGCAGCCAGCGACCCGAGCATGATGCGACGGCGGCCCAGCCGATCGGAAAGCAGTCCGTAGAACAAGGTAGATAAGCCATACGGGATCATGTAGGCGGGCACCATTAGACCGATGAATTGCTCGGACACCTGGAATGAATGGGATAAACCGGGAATGAGAGGGGCCACCATATAGGCTTGAAAGAAAATCAAGAACGTCGCGGCGGCGAGCGTCTGAATCAACCCTTCGCGTTGGGCCGGTGAAATCGAAACGGCAGGAGTGGCCTGATTGGGCATGGGAAGGGACTCCGGCGTGAAAAACTAGCTAATGAAGTTGTGGATTCACCCAATGAGTCGGCGCGGTGTACGGTCGCCCGCACCGCGCCGACTGATTGGCAATGCGGTTCAGAGTGGAATGCCGATTCCAGCGGCGCGCAGGGCATGTTCCTCCGGCCCACGGCCAGCGCAGCACTCCGCGAGCTTGCCGTCTACAACCACGGCAGGCACACTACGGACGCCATAGCGTTTGGCTTTTGCGGCCGCTTCTGGCTGTTGCATGTCATGGACAACAACGTCGCACGATCCGCAAGCCAGACTCCGGACAAGGGCCACGGTTTCATCGCACACTCCGCATCCCGCGCTGAATACTTCCACTTTTCTTTTGTTGACGGTCATTTTATTTCTCCTCAGTTATTTCTTGCTGTGCGCCCCGGATGGGGGGAGCGTTTCCGTTGCCGGGGCGCAGACGCAACGGGAAGCTATGGGCCAACTGTTCCAGACAGAGGCCAGGATGAGCAGCCCCAATCCGGCATACAGAACGGGATTGGAAGCCAGAGAAAACTTTCCGAGCAGAATCAAACTGGCCGCAAGGACACCCAAAGCGAACGGCACATATCCGCGCCGTCGGCGCGCCCGAAACGCCAATGTACCGACAGCAATCAAGAGGAATTCGACAGTCAAAGGCAGCAGATACGTTAGGTTCGGGACCAGGAAGCCAAGGCCGATCGAGGACAGCAGTCCCGCGTAGGCGGGCCAGCATGCGGGACAAGCAATCTTCGGCAGCAGCGAGAGCCCGATGCCAGGCGCAGCCAGCAGGTTCTGTTTCCAGGTGCGGTTCGTCATCAGAACTCCTCCTTATCCAGGCTTTCAAGGATGGGGCAGTCTTTCAAAGCACCGCAACCTGAGCAGTCTTCCGCCATCCGCAAAAGG
>JADEYI010001918.1_pt1 | contig 12557 bp, 8 predicted proteins | sample 8542331 | NCBI WGS metagenome assembly JADEYI01 (sample SAMN16510988, study PRJNA670497) | mine drainage metagenome | isolation source: biofilm near Copperflume 1 | place: Germany: Marsberg coppermine Kilianstollen | collected 2018-02 | reverse complement strand
ATCGACGCCTGCCAGCTTCATCGCCAGGGCGTTGGCCAGTAGCATGTGGCCGTCGAGCCGCCAGACTGCGACCGGATTGTTCGGGGTAACGTCGTCGATTAAGTCGTGTGCCGGCAGATCCGGCGGCGTCCACGCGGTGTGGTCCCACTCGCCGTTTTCGATCCATGTGTCTTTTGGCTGCCTGCCCGCGAAGTCTGCGATCCGCCGGCGGAAATCCGCCTGGCTTTTCGCGTCGCGAAGCTGCACCCCGGCCAGAGCCGACCCACCGGCGACAAAGTGTACGTGAGCGTCGTTGAAACCGGGAACCACCCGGCGTCCGCGCAGTTCGATCACCTGTGTGCCGGGACCGGCAAACTTCATGATTGCCGTGGACGTTCCAACGCCGACAATGCGATCGCCGGAGATGGCGACCCCTTCCGCTTCCGGCTGCTTCGGGTTTTCCGTCCAGATTTTTCCGTGGACCAGGATGAGGTTGACCGCGTTTTGCGCGCGGGCGCACGCCAGCGTGGAAAAGCAGAGCAGTAAAATCGCGAAAGCACGCATACCGCAATGTATCAGCTAGCGCGGATTTGCAAGAAGCAGAGACATGCGCAGCGTCGGCAAACGGCAGGATCCTCGACTGCGGTCGTCTTGGCGACCTCCGCTCGGAATGACAAATCTATTTATGATGCCGCTTCAAATTATGAAATCGCGTCAAGGGTACTTTCAAAATCGACGAACTCAATGGGTTGGCGGAACGTATTCCTTCGGCGCGGCTGAGCCGCCCTGGAAAAAGAACTGCTCCATCTGCTCCACCAGAAACTCCTGCGCCTCGCGGGTCCACGGCTGCAGGCGGTATTCATTCAACAGCATCTTCTGGTGCTCGGCCCACTCGCCCCAGGCCTTTTTGGAAACGTTGTGATAAATCTTGTTGCCGAAATCGCTGTCGAAGGGCGGCTCGTCGAGCCCTTCCATCTGCGCTTTATACTTCGCGCACATCACCATGTGTGCCATGCTCGTTCACTCTCCATCTCTAATTCTATTTGGGTGCCCCATGTCTCGCTTCTGAGACATGGGTTCACTGCGCTTCTTCCAGATAAATCTTCGTGTAGTCGAGATAATTTTTGGCGTAGTGGAGGATCATCTCACGGTCGGAATCTGTCAGTTCCCGTCGTTGCTTGCCGGGAACGCCGGCCCAAAGCGTGCGAGGCGGAACGATGGTGTTTTCCGGAATCACCGCGCCGGCGGCAATGATCGAGCCTTCGCCGATATGCGCATTGTTCAGGATCACCACGCCCATGCCGATCAGGCAGGCGTCTTCCACGATGCAGCCATGCACGGTGGCGTTGTGGCCGATCGTGACCCAATCGCCGACGATGACAGGATAGCGGTAGCGCATTCCATGCAGCACGGAACAGTCCTGCACGTTGGAGTTGGCGCCGATGCGAATGGAATGCACGTCGCCGCAGACCACGGTATTCATCCACAGGCTGGAGTTTTCGCCGAGCGTTACGTCGCCGATCACCTGTGCCGATGGGTCGACGTAGCAGGATGCGGGAATGATGGGAGATTTTCCCCGGTAGGAACGGATCATTGAATGCGGAAACCCTCTCCCTTATTTTACGGGGAAAGGAGCGAACGCCGTTCTATCCCACATCTCCCCGCAAAAGGCACGGGAAGATGTGGGGGCACCCAGATTGAGTTTCAACGAATCCGCACAGATTTTTGCTCAACGGCCGCCGCGATAGGTCGACTGATATCCGCGACGGAAGTTTCTCCGGTAAATCGCGGCCGGCTCGCCGGGAGGCGTGGGCGGGTTGCGGTAGCGCGGATGGCGCTCGACTCGAGACCTGAGACCGTGAGCGATGTCACGGCGAGCGGCCGCAACTCCGTTGTCGAATCCTTGACGACCGATCGCACCGGGAGGCGGCGGCGCGTAGTACGGTGGCGGAGCGGGATGAGCGCATCCGCCTACCGTAAAGAGAAACAGCGGCAGAGCGGCGATAGCGAGCAATCTCTTCATGTTTTTAGCCTCGCGGAAAAATCTAAAGTCGGAAAATCTGGAAGATGAAACACAGGTAGATGTCTGGAGTTGCGCGGAAAGTACCCGAACCCGCATATTTCCGGTATTCTATAGGGTGTCCAGCCGGAGCGTTGGGAGGTGTAATCTCTTTTGGCAGAAGTCAAGATCCAGGAAGGCGAACCGCTTGAGAACGCACTGCGCCGCTTTAAGCGCAAGGTGCAGCAGGAAGACATCATCAAAGAGGTCAAGCGGCACTCGTATTACATGAAGCCAGGCGAGAAGATGCGCATGAAGCAGGCGCTGGCCCGCAAACGCAATCGCAAAAAGGCCCGCAAGGAACAGACCGACTAGTTCTCTGGTCGCGTAATCGGACAATCCCAGGTCTCAGAACCGAGACCTGGGGCATCAGATAAATTGGTTGTGTACGAGCATGGGCCGCATTTGCGGTCCTTTTTCTTTTGGCGAAGACTTAACCCTTACCGGTCATGTAATAGTGGACCGCCGGTGTAATGACCAGCGACAGCAACATTGAAATCACGATTCCACCGATCACCGCAATCGCCAGCGGTTGCAGCATCTGCGATCCGGCTCCAATCGCCAGCGCCAGTGGAAACATCCCCGCCATCGCCGCAACCGCGGTCATCATGATGGGGCGGAGCCGCCTGCGGCCAGCCTGAATCATGGAGTCTCGCGGGGAAAGTCCTGCGGCGCGGAATTTGACATCCGCATCCAGCAGCAGAATCCCATTCTTTGACACGATGCCGACCACCATGATGAGTCCCATGAAGGAGGAAATATTGAAGTCCGTTCCGGTAATCATCAGCGCAAGAAACACACCGGAGGTGGACAGCACGGCGGAGGCAAGAATCGACACCGGAGCGGAAAAGCTCCTGAACTCGAACAGCAGCACCAGAAACACCAGCAGCAGTCCGGCAAACAAGACCAGCAGCAGGTCGCGGTAAGATTGCTGCTGCGTCGCGTAGGTCCCACCATACTCGACGCGGATCGAGGCGGGCAGGTTCGCGGCGGTCACGGCTTTTTTGACACCGACGATGGCCTGGCCGAGGCTCGTTCCCTGCAAACGCGCGCTCACTTCCACCAGTTGCTGCAGATTCTCCCGCAGGATTTCTGTCTGGCCCGGCAGGTTTTCTACCGTGGCCAGCGATCCCAGTGTCGCCGTCGTTCCCGCTGAACTGACGAGCAAGGTGTTGTTGATGGCATCCGGCGTGGCGCGGTTCTGCCTGGGAAATCGAATGCGAATGTCGTAGGCGCGATTGCCCACGATCAGGGGCGTCGGCGCGGTTTGTCCCTGTAGCAATGCGTTGGCGTCGGTCGCGACCTCCTCGGGAGTAAATCCGCTGGTCGCGGTCACCGACGGTTGAATGTGGTAGACGGTCTCCGGACTGCTGATCGTATTGTCGATGCCATTCAACACGCCCACGATTCCGGGCACGCTTGAAATTTTATCGGCCACAATCGGCGCCCAGTGGCGGAGCAGATTGGGATCTTCGCTGAAGAGCTGGACGACTACAGGCTGGGGCGCATTCGTCAGATCGCCGATCATGTCTTCGAGCGTCTGATGCAGATCGATATCCAGAGACGGTTCCTGCTGGTTCACTTTCGCCTGTACTTCGTCCATGATGGCGTAAATATCGCGGCTGCGGTGGCTCGTCAGATTCACGGAGATGTCGCCCGTGTTTGCCTCGGTGACTGCAGCAAGTCCCAGTTGCAGACCGGTACGCCGCGACGTGGCCACTACCTCCGGGATGGTGTGAAGCATCTTGACGACCTGACCCACCACGCGGTCTGTCTCCGCCAGCGAGCTGCCGGGAGGCATGATGTAGTCGATGGTGAAGTCTCCTTCATCCATTTTGGGAAGCAGATCGGAGCCGAGGGTGGAGTAGCTGAGGAATGAGATCACGATCAGGACCACGGCAAAAGCAGTCAACCACCATGGATGATCCAATACGAATTCCAGCAGCCGTTCATACACGGCGATGATGCGCCCCATGAAGCCGCCGACCGAAGCCTCCTCCGCCTCCATCAATCGCCTCGCCTCGTCTTCCGGTGAGGCGAATTCCTCGACCTCTTCTTCCGGTTCGGATTTGTCCTTTCGCCGCACAAAATACTGACTTAAGGTCGGCGTCCATGTCAGCGCTAGAAATAGAGATGCGATCAATGCCGATGCCATGGTCACGGCCAGGGCGCGGAAGAAGGTGCCCGTCACTCCGGTGATGAGGATGAGCGGAAGAAAGATCACCACGGGAGTCATGGTGGAACCGACGAGCGGGACCTTCAACTCGCGCAGAGCGCTTTCGACCGCCTGCATTTTCCCCTGGCCGGCGTCGCGATGAATGACGATGTTCTCAACCACCACGATCGCATCGTCGATGACCAGGCCAACCGCGGCCGCCAGGCCGCCGAGCGTCATCAGATTGAAGCTCTCTCCCAGCAGCTTCAACACGACGAACGTGATCATGATCGTGACCGGAATCACCAGTCCGGCCACTAATGAACTGCCCCAGTCGCGCAGGAACAGCACCAGGACGATACAGGCCAGGATGATGCCGATAAGAATGGCGTCGCGAACGCTTTTGATCGCTTCTTTCACCAGTCCGGCCTGATCGTAGAAGACGGAAAAATGAATCCCGGGCGGGAGGGTCTTCTTGATCTGATCGAGTTGCTTGTAAACGCCGTCCGCGACAGTGACAGTGTTGGTTCCAGGCTGCCGGTTGATGCTCAACAGCACGCCCGGCTTGCCGTTCGCGGTGACGACGATGTAGCGCGGCTGGACGGCAGGCACGACTGCCCCAATGTCGCCGATATGCACGGGCACGCCCGCCGGCGTGTTCTTAATGACTATATTGGCGATCTCTTTGGGATCGTGGACCTGCCCGTCCACCAGGTCGAGCACCAGGTTGTGATTGGCCTCGATCAACCCAGGAGACTCGATGAGATTGGTCCTCTGGACAGCGGCGAGAACCTCCGTGACTGTGACCGAGGTACGCAGCAGCTTTGACGGATCGGGAACGATGTCGAACTCCGGTACGTCGCCGCCCTGGACCAGCACGCTGGCGACGCCGTTGACACGGTTCAGTCGCGGCTTTATCTGGTAGGTCGCCAGTTCCCACAGTTTGGTGGGCGGCATGGTGTCGGAGGTCAGTCCAAATCCCAGGATTGGGAAACTTGAAAAGCGCAGCCGGTTCGCTTCGATCCGCGCCGTCGGCGGCAGCGAGGCCTGCACGCGCGACATCGCAGCATAGACCCGTTGTAGCGTTTGGAACATGTTTACATGCCAATCGAAAAACAGGTCCACCTCGGCCGTGCCGCGGCTGGTGATCGAGCGCACGGTCTGTAGACCCTGCACGCTGTTGACCGCCTCTTCGATCGGGCGCGTGATCGTGACCAGCATCTGATCGATGGGCATGACGCCGTTGTCGATCGCGATCAGCACGCGAGGAAAATTTGTGGTGGGAAAAACCGCGATCGGAATGCTGAACGCCGAGTATGCGCCAATGAATGCGACCGCCAGGATGACCGCGATGAGGGCCTTGGAAAAGACTGCGAACCAGTAGGCCTTCGGACTCGCGTGGCCTTTCGGTTTGGCATTCGACTCGGAGCTGTTCGTTTTTTCGATCGCCATTTAGGGTGCCGTCGCCTGCGAACTGTTGTCCGGTTTGGTGGGAGTCGCTTTCACCTTGGTCTTGTCGGGAAGCCCATAGGCCCCGCTGGCGATTACATTTTCTCCAACATTAAGGCCGCTGAGTATCTGAATGAGCGGACCTTGCCGGATGCCCGTCTTCACCTTCCGCGAATACGCCAGGCTGTCGGCCCCGACGATCATCGCAGTAGTGTCCCCATTGGAATCTTTAAGGATCGCCTGGTCTGGAATCACCAGGGCATTTGGCACCGTCCGGGCGGTAATGGAGACCTTCACCGACGCGCCCGGCTTCAGTTCACCTGTGGGATTGTCGGCTTCGATCCATACCTCGACTGTCGTGCTGTTCGGGTCGAGGGCCGGACTCAACACGGTGACCTTTGCGGGAAAATCCTTCGTAAATCCCGGAGCCTGTAAAGTTGCCAGGTCGCCAAGTTTCAACTGGGCGGCCTGGGACTGGGGCACATGCAGCCGGACCACCACCTTGGAGGCGTCCATCACAATCAGCAGCGGCGTGCCGGCGGGCGCCACGTCGCCCGGATATACGGCGCGGTCGGCCACCATCCCTTTAATAGGGGTACGAATCTCGGTGTACCCGACTTGCGCTGCAGCCCCCAGGTATTGGCCGTGGGCCAGTTCCAGTTGCCCTTTGGCCGCCTTCCTTTGTTGCGATGCTCCGGAGGCCTGCAGGTTGCTTAAGTGCTTCTCCGCCGTTTGGTACGCGCTCCTTGCCGCGGTCAGCGCAACCTGGGTTGCATCCAACTGCTTCCGCGCGATCGCCCCTTCGCGGTACAGCTTCTGCTCGCTGTCGTAGAGTTGTTGCTCGGCGTCCAGGCTGGTCCGGGTATTTTTCAGATTCAAATTTGCGGTTTGTATCTCCTCCGGCAGCGTCGAGGAAGTGGTTGATGCATAGGTGGCCTGGGCCTGATCGTATCCTCCCTGTGCCGATACGACAGCTGCGGCAAGGTCCCGATTTTCGAGCACCGCCAGCAGTTCTCCGCGATGCACCTTGTCGCCCCGTTGTACGTAGAACTTGCGCACCGGCGCCGTGATTTTGGGCGATAGGGATGCCTGATGAATCGGGAACAGCACGCCTTCCCCGCTGACTATGTCCGTGATGGGCTGGATTTTCGCCGGAACCGTCTCGACCGCGACCACCGGCTCGGGAGCCGGCGGGGTATTTCCGCCGCAGCCAAACGAACCTAAAAAGAGGGTGGACGCCATGGCCGGCAGCAACGAGGACGAGAGGACCGTTGAAAAAGTGCGTCGCATCATCTAAAAGTTCCCCGTCAAGGTTGCCAGTTGAGCCAGCGCGGTCGCTGCCTGACGAATTTCCATTTCCGATTTGGCCACTTTCGCCTCCCATAGAACTGTTCCAGATCGGCGATGAGCTTGTTCTGGGCATACTTCCGATCGAGCTGCTTGCCGCTTAAAGCAATTCCGCCGACTTTAACTGACTGCGGGTCGCTCCCCATCTCTTGTGCGCAATTCATCCCGGAACAAGTCAAGAGCGAAGGGTCTCAAAAATCTTCCCTCTCTTGCCCGGTCGTCAAAACTCTCCAGTCAATGTCTGTAGCGTTGCAAGAGCTACCCGGTAACGGGCCTCTCCAGCATCCAACGAATTCTGAGCTGTGGAAAGCGCCGTTTGGGCGCTCAGGACCTCAAGTTCAATTGCTTCTCCGCTTTTGTAACGAAGGGTTGCCAACCTCAAGGATTCGGAAGCAAGGTCGGCATCTTGACGTAGGGTCTCAATCTCCGAGCGGGCCACTTTTGCTTCGTCATAGTACGCGTACAGATTGCTCAAGACGACCCGTTGGGCTTGCGACAACTCTACCTGCGCTTGTCGACGATTGTATTTCGCTTGATGCAATCTACTTTCGGTCGCGCCCCAGTTCCATATCGGAAGGTTCATCCCTGCGGTGACAAAATATCCGAGGTTCGGCACGGGGCCATATTGCGGAAAGGAAACAGCCGTGCTATGCAATGCAAAAGCATTTGCTTCAATGCCATAGTCCGCATCGATGCTGAATGTGGGGAGAAAACCCGCTCGGGCGACGGACACATCGATCTTCGCTTGTTGCAGGGAAGCCAGTGCCGAGCGCAGATAAGGATTTCCGCGCGCGGCCATCTTCTCCGCCTCCACCAGGGAAGGCAGGGCCGGCGGGTTGTCGGTATCGTCGACGGTCGTAAAATTTTCGTCGAAGTTCGGCGAGAGCAGCACTGCCAGGGCCAGGTGAGCTTTCTCCATCCCCAACTGCGCTTCCCGTAACGCCAGCTTCTGTTGATCGAATTGAAGCTGGGCTTTCAGGACATCTGCATGGGGAATCTCGCCGCCCTTCTCGAGCTTTTCCGTCGTCTCCAGGAAGCGTCTTGTTTGCTCAAGAGTTTGCTGGGCGCTGGCATACTTGCGTTGCGCGACCATAAGCCCGTAATAGTTGCCGGTCACCGTGACCGTGAGTCCTCGGCGCGCGATTTCGGCCTGTGCTTGCGCCAAGGCAACTCCCGCGACGGCGCGTCGATATGGCGCGAGTGTAAAAAAGCCCGCTGGCATGGCCTGATGGACCACAGCCCAGGCCCTATAAACGTGTACGCCATCGTTTGTGACGAAGCGTCCAGTCGGAATTTTGCCATTCCCCTGGGTGCCCAGGTATTCCTGCGTATAGCCAAGCGAAGGCAGCAGCGAAGCACGAGCCTGGACGCGAGTTTCGCGGGCAAGCGCCGCAGTCGTTTCGGCTGCGCGGTAGAGCGCATAATAACGTCGCGCCCGTTTGATTGCGTCCTGCAAGGTGATGACGGTCGGGGCGCCCGCGTTGGTTGGAAGTCCGGCTTGTATCGACTGGGAAGTAGTTTGCGTGGGCATTGGCGCCTGTGCCAGTGTCTGCGCGGAGATATGCGGTGCGCATGCATGACAAATTGCCGCCGCGCCCATCGAGATTGCTATCGTTCGCAATCTCGGGCTGCGTGCAGCGCGGGTCTCGCCGGTCATCGACGCACTCGGTACGACAACAGGGCCCGGTACTCTTCGTTTGAGGGGCTTTCGGGAAAGCAGCATAGCTTCATCTTTCGGAGACGGTGGATCGTTCGGTTGCGCGCGAAAATACGGTAGGGCCGACCCAAACCAGTATAGGAGCAGCAAGCTGAAAATATTCTGAAAGCGAGCGGATTCTCATTCAGGGATTCTCGGCCTACAGCATGCTTTAGCCCGTATTCCTTAGTCCGGCCGCAATGCCGTTAATGGTTGCCGCGATGGCACGTTGCAGCGAATCGCTGGTGTCTCCGGCGCGCTTCCGCCGCAGCAGTTCTACTTGTATCAGACTCATCGGATCGACGTACGGGTTGCGTAGACGGATGGACCGCGACAGAACGGGGTTGGTCTCCAGTAAAGATTTTTGCCCGGTGACAGCAAGGACAGCGCGCCAAGTGCTGTCATATTCCGCCTCCAGTCTCTGGAAGACCGAATCGCGAAGAGCCGGATCAGCCACCAGCGAAGAATACTGGCGTGCGATATGAAAGTCGGCCTTGGCCAGCGCCAGCTCCACGTTGCGGATCAGGTCGATAAATAGAGGAAATTCCCGCATCATGTTCTGGAGCACGGGGAGGTTTCCCTGTTCGATCGACAATCCCAGCGCATGGCCGACTCCAAACCAACCCGGGACGCCGTGGCGGCTCTGCATCCATCCAAAAACCCATGGAATTGCGCGCAGATCGGCGAAGCTGGCTTTGCCCTTTCGGCGCACCGGTCGCGATCCAATGCGGGCGTACTCCAGTTCATTAACGGGCGTGGCTTCGGCGAAATACCGCAGCACCGCTTCATCTTCCGGAATGTTTTTGCGATAGAAGTCGTATGCGGACCGCGAAAGCTCTTCGCAAACCTCTTTCCATCCCGGCAGCATTTCTCCGGTGCGGTGGCCGCCCGGACGATGTGCTTCGGGACGCGCCAGCGCGTCCAATGACGCGGCCACCATCAACTCCAGGTTCCACTCCGCAAGCACCACGTCAGAGTATTTCCAGTGCAGAACTTCCCCTTGTTCGGTAATGCGGATTTCGCCGTTGAAGTCTCCCATGGGCTGCGCATAAATGGCGCGATGCGTCGGAGCGCCGCCGCGGCCCACCGTTCCTCCTCGGCCGTGGAACAGGCGCAGATCGACATTACAATCGCGGGCTGCGGCATAGAGGCTGCGGTGCGCCTTATAGAGTTCCCACGTGCTCGTGAGCATTCCGCCGTCTTTGTTGGAATCGGAATAGCCCAGCATCACTTCCTGCTGACGTCCCCAGGAATCGAGCAGCGGCTGATACGCGGGTGCGGTCCATATCTCGCGACAGATCGAAGCAGCCCCACGCAAATCTTCGATGGATTCAAACAATGGCACGACGCGAATCGCGGCACGGTCTTTGCCGGCCATGCATGAGACTTCATGCGTCCGCGCCAGGTGCAGCACGCGCCAGACATCTTCCGCACCGGTCGCACCGCTGATAACGTATTGCTGGATTGTTTCCGCAGGCTCCTCGCGCTGGATCTGCGCGATGGCGCGGAAGGTAGCTAGGACGTCGCTGGTCTCCGGGGAAAGAGGGGTCGAAAAACTGTCTGCTCCGGGCTGATTCGTGGAGCGTTCTTCGATTTCGCGTAACGCCTGCGTATGCAGACGGGCGTGCTGCCGAATATCCAATGTGTGCAGGTGCAGCCCGAAGGTGCGAACTTCACGAATCAGCGGATCGATCAGCGTGCGTGCGAGCCGAAGGCTTTTGTTTGCCGCCAGGCTGTCTCGCAGAATATTCAGATCGTCCAGGAATTCCTGCGCGGAGCGGTACTCCGCCAGCGTAGTCGACGACACGGGCAAGCCTTGCTTTCGTCCAGTTACCTCCAATCGCATGAGCATGCAGAGAGCGAAGCGGCGGTGCAGTTCATACGGAAAGCGTTCGCCGAGATCCGCTCCGGAGTGCTCCAGTTGCGAAACGTAAGCCTGCAATTTCTGTTGAAGAGCGGGACTGAGCTCGACCCGTTGCGCAGACGGAGTGAGCAGATCGACAACCAGTTGCACGCGAGCTCCGTAATGCTCAATCAGCTTGCGGCGCGCCATGGCGATGGCTTCCCAGGTCACTTCCGGCGTGACGTAGGGATTGCCATCTCGATCTCCGCCAATCCACGAGCCAAACCGTACCACCTGCGGAAGATCGTTCGGCCCGGTTGCGATTCCGTATTCGTCATGCACGGCGCCGGCCATTTCCTCAAACAGTTGTGGCAATGTTTCAAAGATTGCGATGTCGTAATAATCGAGGCCAAGCTTGATTTCATCCCGCACGGTAGGCCGGTGACTGCGCACTTCGTCGGTCTGCCACAGCGCGGTGATCTCTGCGAGGATTGCATCCTCCCGCGTCGCCAGTTCCTCATCGGGCAACGGAATCTGGTCCAGACTTTCCAGTATCTCTCCGATGCGCCGCCGCTTGAACAGGACGGAGCGCCGCGCGACCTCCGTCGGATGGGCGGTAAATACCGGGATGACGCATATCTTCGCCAGCAGATCGAGCGCTTCGCTGGCGCCGATACCAGCTTCGCGCATGCGCCGCAATGTGCCGCGCAACTCGCCGGGCTGAGGGGCGCTTCGACCTTCCAGCAAGCGATGCGCCCGCCGCCGCCGCTTGCGATGGTTGGTCTCGGCCAGATTGATCAGTTCAAAATAAAACGCGAAGGCCCGCGCCAATTGTTCGGCAAACTCCGTGGTGCAGCCTTCAATGCGTGCAATCGCCTTGGCCAATAGAGATTCGGCCTTCGCTGTATCGCCATGCAGCCGCGCTTCACGGCCTTCGGTGGTCAGGCGGCGCAGGTCCTCCACCGCCTCGAACAGCGCATCGCCAGCCTGCTCGCGAAGAACGCGCCCCAGCAGAGTGCCCAGCGAACGCACGTCCCGCCGCAGCGGCGCGTCCTTATGTTCCGCATCGAACGACTGCAGCTCCTCTAAGCGTTCACGCCAGTTGCCCGGTTTCCATAAGAGATCCATAGAGATTGCGTTTCATCGATCGTAGATATTTGCATTATGCAGGAGAGGCGGCCCAAGCTCATAAAGAGCGACCAAACAAAACGGGAGAGCAGCGTGTGTTGGTGAGTCAATCAACGCTACGGCGTTGCGTCGAGCGTCTCACAGGAAATCGAGCATTGCCGCTCGCTGCTTTCGAGGGCCATCTCCATCAGGCGAATCACGCGCCACCCTTGTTCGCCAGGCACGGCTAGCGAAGCGTGGCCCAAAATCGCATCGCGAACATTTTCGTAATAGCGGCGATAGTCGCCGGGCAGAGTCGGCACAACGCGTTCCGTTGCGACGTCGTTTTCTGTCGTGGTCAGCTTGCCCCAGGCGGACTCCCGCTCCTCTCCCCAATGTGGGCCGCCAAGGATCGCGCCGTCTTTCAGCGATTGTTCCTGCGGGTCTTTGCCAAACTTCACGTAGGAGCCGTTGGTTCCGTGCGCAACAAAACGCGGCCCCGGCGCGCGCGCCAGCAGGGTCGAATACAACGAGACGCGCAGCCGCGGATAATACAGATGGATGGCGAAGGCATCGTTGACGACGGTCTGGTCGCGGTCATACCGCACGTCGGCAGCCACTTTCTCGGGCGTGCCGAACAGCACGAGGGCCTGATCGACGAGATGCGCGCCCAGGTCATGGAGTATTCCGTTGCCGGGGTCGTTTCGCTCCTGCCAGGGTCTGCGCCGCGGTCCCGGATTGAAGCGATCGAACCGCGACTCCAACGTGACCAGCCGGCCCAGTTCTCCGGCAGCAAGCACTTCTTGCAATGTAAGAAAATCTCCGTCCCAGCGGCAGTTCTGGTACACGGACAGCATCCGGTTGCGCGCCCTCGCCAGCTCGATCAACTCGCGGCCCTCTTCGCTGGTGGCCACAAAAGGCT
>JADEYI010001917.1_pt1 | contig 12561 bp, 10 predicted proteins | sample 8542331 | NCBI WGS metagenome assembly JADEYI01 (sample SAMN16510988, study PRJNA670497) | mine drainage metagenome | isolation source: biofilm near Copperflume 1 | place: Germany: Marsberg coppermine Kilianstollen | collected 2018-02 | reverse complement strand
CAGGGGGCTCGAGCACGCCGGCGAGCATCGCGTCGAAGGCGACCACCAGGCGCGTGCTCAGGCGGGGGAGCGAGAGCCCGGGCGGCCGCATCATGCCGGATGCCTCCTCACGAGTAGCTCCCCGGCGCTCCTCGTATACACAATTCGAACCTCCAACGCTTTGGCTTGCTGCAATACCGGCGAGGCGCCTGCGTGCCGCAAGCTGGGGCCCTGATCGAACGCGCCACGCGCATCATCTGAGCGATTCATGAGAACACGATGAGAGGTGCCCACATGGTCGCAGCCCTGTGCTAATCCAATCTCTCCCTCGCCCCTGCCTCGACGATGAGACGCTGCGCGCGCACCGGGTTCGGCCGGCCTTCGCTGTGCCCAAGTACCACGATTTCGGCTTCTACCCGGCCCCGCGCGATGTCGAGGATGCCAATACTCCCCAGCCGCGTGGAGAGATGGTGTGGCAAGATCGGGCTCCCCGGGTTGATCAGGAGCACCTCCTCGCGGAATTCGAGCCGCTCCACATGCGTGTCGCCGCCGATCAAGACATCGACTGCCTTACCTCCCAGCGAGGATGCCAGGATCTCTGCGATCGGCCGGGATTCGGGTCGCAATTCATGCGTCATCCCGATCCGCCAGCCATCCACCTCCACGAACTGGTGCCGGGCCATGCGCGCGTCTTCAAACAGGTCATTGTTGCCTTCCGCCACCAGCACCGGTGCGAACTGCGCGCACCACTCGATCACCGACGGCGCCGAGACGTCCCCCGCGTGCAAAATCAGGTCGACCCCCCGCAGGGCGTCCGCCACCTGCGGCCCCAGCTCGTCCAGGCAGCGCACGAGCGAAGGCAGGTGTGTATCGCCAAGTAGACCAATTCGCACTCAGGTACGCTATCCTTGCGCGGCGGGCTGCACAACCGCCGGGGCAAGGCCTCCGCCGCTACTGCTCCCACCCACCATCACGTGGCTCAACTGGCCGCAACAAAAAGGTGTTTCATGACTCAGTCCCGACAGGCGGCAATCGCCGGCATCCACGAATACCCCCTCCGCGTCGCGCCGGGCGTTTCCGCCATGCAGATCAAGGCGGCGTCGCTCAAAGCTGCGCTCGACGACGCCGGACTCAAGTGGGGCGATGTCGATGGCCTCTATGACGCCGGCGACGGCGAAGGGGGCGGCGGCCTCGGCCTCGCAGCCTACCTCGGCCTCAAGCCAAAAGTGATCGATACCACCCAGGTCGGTGGCTCCTCCTACGAATTCCACGCAAGCCACGCCCTCCGCGACATCGCCGCCGGCCGCGTGCGCGTCGCCGTCACAACCTATGGCTCCACCGCTGCTTCCAGCCGCATGGCGATCGGCACCGGCGGTGGCCGTGGCCCCGCCTCCTGGCAGACGAACATGGAGGCGCCCTACGGTTCAACGCTCATCAGCAACTACGCGATGGTCAAGCAGCGCCACATGCACGACTACGGCACTACGACCGAGCAGCTCGCCCAGATCTCCGTCGCCACCCGTAAGCACGCGATGCGCAACCCCGAAGCGGTCCGCGCGATGACCGACCTCCAGTTCGTCAAGGTGGACGAAATCTCTGTCAACGACGTCCTCGAATCGCGCGTCGTCGCCTCACCGTTGCACCTGCTCGAATGCTGCATGGTCTCGGACGGCGGTGGTGCCTGCGTCTTCGTCGCCCCCGAAGTGGCGCGCGATATCAAGAAGAAGCCCGTCTGGATCCTCGGTTCGGGCGAGGCCACGAAGTATCGTGAGAATGGTGGCGATATCACGACCAGCGCCGCTGCCCAGAGCGCTCCGCGGGCGTTCGCCCAGGCTGGCGTGACCCCCGCCGAAATCGACATCGCCATGATCTACGACTCCTTCACCATCACTGTCGCCGTCTGCCTGGAAGACCTCGGCTTCTGTGCCAAGGGCGAAGCGGGCCACTTCGTAGGCGATGGCCATCTCGCCTTCGACCGTCCCGGCCTCACCCTCAACACCGATGGTGGCGGCCTTTCTTCCAACCACCCCGGCATGCGCGGGCTCTTCCTCCTCCTGGAGGCGACTCGCCAGTTGCGCGGCGAATCGACATCCCAGGTGCCCGGTGCCCGCCTGGCCGTCGCCCACGGCAACGGGGGCCTGCTTGGTGCCACGCACACTGGCGGCACCGTCGTCCTCGCCGCGGACTGAACATCCGACCAAACTCCTGCGCCGCGATCCCGGCGTTTCACGAAAGGGGCCCCATGCCGAGCAGACCACAACCGCACTTTCCCGAACCCGACACGAAGCACTACTGGGATGGCGTCAAAGCCCGGGAGCTGCGTTACCAGACCTGCGACGAGTGCGATGCTGCTGTCAACTTCTACCCCGCCGCCCACTGCCGGCAGTGCGGCGGTGCAAACCTCACCTGGCACACATCGCGGGGCGAAGGCACCGTCTACACCTTCTCGGTCGTCATGCAGAATCGCATCCCCGGCTTCCAGGAGCTCGGCGCCTACGCCGTGGCCTATGTCGACCTCGATGAGGGGTTCCGCATGCTCACCAACGTCGTCGGCGCCAAAGACCCAACGAAGGACATCGCCATCGGCCAACGTGTCCGTGTCGAATACGAAGCGCAGGACACCGGCGAATACCCGATCCCCGTCTTCCGCGCTGTCTGAGGTGTTCTCTGCCGTCGTTGCGCGAAGCTGTATAGTTATAAGGTAATGCCTTCTGTCGTCGAGCCCTCCGACGAGAGCGCTGCGCCGCGGGTAGCGCTCTCTCCGCTCACCGAACTGGAGTTCTCGTTCTACGTCATCTCCCAGGCGGCAACGTCGCCAGGGAAATACAAACAGCTCTGGGTGCACGCCTTCCTCCACGAACACGCTGGCCTGCTGCCGCGCGCGGCGGACTTCTGGGGCCCCGGCGAGCGGCTCGGCGGCGGCGAACTCGTCGTCCTCGCCTGGCGCGCCGGCGTCATCCTTTCACTCGATGTCCCGGCCGCGCTGGCTGGAATGGAGCGCGTCGCGGCCGAGCCCTTCGCCGTTCCGCCGATGCCTTCCGAGACGGCCGAGACGGTCAAGCAGCTTCAGCTCCGGCTTCGGCGCCTGCAGAGCTCGGGGGAATTACGGGCGCAGTTCTTTGCCCTCGTGCGCGATATCTGGGCCGCGATTGAGCCCTTCTGGAGCAGCGAAGGGCGGGCCTCGGCGGAGGCGATGCGCCGCACGATTGAATCGCAACTTGCGGCGGGAACCCTCCGCGAAGTTGTTAGCCAGAACCACTACTTCCGCGAGGCCGAAGACTCGGGCCTTGTCGCTGAAGCCGCCCGTCGTGGCGAAATCGTGATTGTGCCGCTCGGACTCGCCGGTACTGGCCATACCTTCTGGGCGCTGCCGGGCATCCTCCTCGTCGGCTTTGGCCCCGACCGCGACCGTCGCAGCAGCCGTGGCCGGGAGGAGGCCGAAGAGACGGCGCGCGTCTTCAAACTCGTCTCCGATCCCACACGTTGCGCCATCCTAACCCGGCTGACAGAGCACGCCCTGGGGATAAGCGAGCTCGCAGGCTACTTCGGCGTGTCCCAGCCGACGGTGAGTGTGCACCTCAAAATGTTGCGCGAAGCCGGCCTCGTGGAGCCCCATAAACCAGGCGGACAGACCTACTACACTGCGACCCCGGCGCATGTGCGCGGCGTGCTGGAGGCAGCGCTCACCAGGCTTGTTGGTCCTGTCTCGTAAAGAAATTGCCTACATAGCTAATAGACTATTGACGTCAGTCAATAACTATGTTCCTATAGGCCGACGGAGCTCCACCGCTCACGCCACCTGGAGATGTCGCTGCTATGGGATTCGTTACCGGTGACCCGCACTCATACGAGCGCCTCGCCCAATTGAAGCAGGAAGCCGTCGCCCGCCGCATCGCCCGCGCGCAGGCGATCGGCGCGGTCGATGCGCAGTGGGCTCACACGTGGCTGTTCGTCCGCCTGCGCGCCGCCGCTGGCTCCTTCGTCCTCGCCGCCGGACGAGCCCGCCACGGCCACTTGCGGCGCGCGCGCCGTGCTGCCCCGCTTGCCCGCGGCTGAGGCTGAGCCTCACTTGACGGCGGCGATGAGCTGCTTCCAGCCGTCGAGCGAAGCCGGTGCGCTGCTTCCCAGCGCCTTCCCGTTCACCACGAACCACGGTGTCCCTGTCAGCCCCAGGCTGTCGCCCAGCTTTGTGTCAGCCTGGATCGTGTCGATCGGAGCCTGGCTCTGGAGGCAGGCCGCGAACTTCGCCGCATCCAGGGCCAGGTCAGCGGCATACTGTTCCAATGCCGTCTGCCCGAACGCCGCGTCCATGGTTGCTGCGTAGCGGTTCGCCGGCACCGCATTCGCCTTCGCCTGCTCGATGAACAGGCGCCGCCGATAGTCCCAGAACTTGCCCTGGTTATCGGCACAGACAGCGGCCACCATCGGTGCCACCGAAGACTGGCGCAGCGGATAGTAATGGAACTCGAACTTCACCTTCCCGCTTTTCACGAAGGTATCGATGATGCCCTGTTCTGTGGTCGCCGTGAACTCCAGGCAATGGGGGCAGGTGAAGTCTTCGAATGCCAGGATGGTGATCGGCGCCCCAGCCTCGCCGAGGGTGGTGCCGTGGACGAGGGTCGCCGGATAGTCGAGCTTCTGTAGCCCTGCAATCAGCTCGGCTTCGCTCGGCGGGCTGGCTGCGCCGCCCGCGTTGGGCGCTGCTCCGCCTCCGCAGGCCGCCGCCACGAGGATGAGGAGGGCGCAGCCCCCGCCGATCGCAAGGATTCGCTTAGCCATCGCCCTCGGCAAGAAATGCGTCCACGTGCCCCATGAAGACTTCGAACTGGTCGTGGTGGACCCAGTGTCCGGCACCCTCCACTTTCTCCGTGCGGTAGTCGTGAAACGGGCTGAGGTCCATGTGGTGGAAGCGCGTGCCCCAGCTTTCTGCCCCCCAGATGATCAGGATCGGGCATCGAATCTGGTTCCAGAGGTCGCGCGCGTCCTCCATGTTGAATTCATAGGGCGAGCCCGCGTGCGTGTAATTGTCGAACTTCCAGGTGTAGCCGCCGGAACTTTCACGCACCCCGGTCTCGGTGAGGTGCCGCGCAAGGCTGCCAGAAAGATGCCGGTTCGCCTCGATCATCCGCCCGGTCGCTACCGCGATGTCCGGGTAGACGTGCAGCGATCGCCGTTCCAACTGGCGCATGCTCTCCACCCATTCGCGCATGCGCACGTGCGCCGGTTTGCGCGTGCGCTCCCCCCAGCCCATACCGCCGAGCCCTTCGACGCTGACGATGCGCTCCACCTTCTCCGGGAACGTGCCTGCATATTGCAGGGTGACGCCCCCGCCAAGAGAATGGCCGATCACCGTGTAGGGTGGCCGCCCGATCGCCTCGCCAAGCGCGTGCATGTCGAGGCCGTAGTCGATGATCGAATAGTTTCCGCCCACCGCCCACGCCGAATCGCCGTGCCCGCGCAGGTCCGGCGCATAGACACAGTAGCGGTCGATGAGTGCCTCGGCCACGCGATCCCACGATCGGGCGTGGTCGCGCGTGCCATGCACCAGGATGAGCGGCGGCTTCTGTTCGTCGCCCCACACGAGGTAATGCATCTTGAGGCGCTGGGACTCATAGAAGCGTGAGACCGGTTCCATCAGCGTAGACTACAGGTGCTCCCCGGCTTGCGACAGCCGGGGAAAGGTGCCCTGCATACGCGGCTGTGGACCTGCCCGGATCCCGAGATAGGGGATTTCGCCTACGGCGTCCCCCATCACAGCTCAATATGATGGATGCAAGTGCGCCCGCGAATCGCCCTTGTGGAGCGCACGGAGGAACGGCCACCACGGAAGACCTTCTTCTGCTCATGCCCCGATCTGGCGGCGTCGCGGCCATGCAATCGCACATCGAGGCCCTGGGCCATGGCGTGCGCACCGCGCCGACGCCGATGGCAGCACTCGCTTCCCTGCGCAAATGTCCAGCGCAGGTGGTTGTCGCCGCCGGGATCGAGCCCGCTCCCCTCGCCGAGTTTTGCACTGCCGCGCGCGGCCTGCCAGGGCGGGCGCCCCTCATCCTCGCGGTCCCTCGCGACGATAGCGCCGCCGCTGCGCGCTCACTCCTTGAAGCTGGTGCCGACGATATCCTTCCAGCCGCCATCGATGCCCCGGCGTTCGAAGTCCGCCTCGCCGTCGCCGAGCGCCGCGCCACCCGGGCCCTTCCGGCCGGCCACCCGACTGCAAACCCTGTCACACCGGCTGGCGAGGGGATCCTGCGCACAGGTCCCGCCCCCCTCAATTTGGAAGCCTTGCTCGCCGCGATCATCCAGTCGTCGGACGCGGCCATCATCAGCTATGACCGCGACGGGCGCATCACCAGTTGGAATGCGGGCGCGGAACGGCTCTATGGACTGACCGCGGCGGAGATGATTGGCGGCACGGCCGACCGCTTTGTGCCACCCGGCCAGGAAGCTTCGCTCCGGGAGCTTCGCCGGGCAGCACGCGCCGCCGAGCCAGCACGGATCGACACCGTCCGCCTCGGTCGCGGTGGGCGTCTCATCGACGTGCGCATAGCCATCTTCCCGCTGTTCGGGCCCTCTGGTGAAAACATCGGTACTGCTGCAAGCACGCGGGACATCACCGCCGAAAAGCGCCTCGCCGTCGAAGCCGCCCGGCTCGCGGCCATCGTTGAGTCCACGACCGCCGCTATCATCCTCCGCGACCACGACGGTCATGTCGTGAGCTGGAACGCCGCCGCTGAGCAGCTCTATGGCTACAGCGCCGCAGAAATGCTCGGCCGAGACCCCGCCGCGATCGCGCCACCCGACCGCGCCGCCGAAATCGCCGGATTGCATCAGCGCGTCCTCGCGGGCGAGTTGATCTCGGTTGAGACGCAGCGCGTTAACCGTGCCGGGCAGCGAATCGATGTCGGCCTCTCCGTCTTCCCGGTGCGGGACGCGACCGGCCAAATCATCGGCACCGCTGGCCAGGCGCTGGATATCACCCCGCGCAAGCAGGCCGAGCGCGCCCTCGCCGAGAGCGAAGGGCGTTTTCGCAGCGTCGCTGAAACCATGGCCGCGGCGCTGTTCGTCTACCGCGGGACGACGATCGTCTATGCAAACAGCGCCGCCGTCGAACTAACCGGCTACAGCGTGGAGGAGCTCACCCGTCCGGACTTCTGGCTGCAGTTAGCCCACCCGGACGACCGCGCTATTTCTGCCGCTCATGGGCTCGCCCGGCTCGCTGGCAAGCCAGCTCCACCGCGCTATGAACTCCGGATCGTGCGCAAGGACGGCGAGACTCGCTGGATCGACTTCAGCGCTGGCGCTCTCACCTATGATGGTTTGCCCGCATCAGTGGGCATCGCCATCGATGTCACCGAGCGCAAGCAGGCCGAGGAGGCCCTCCGCTCCTCCGAGGCGAACTACCGCGGGGTGTTCGAAGGCACAGCCGAAGCCCTCTATGTCATGGAACAGGGCAACGATGGCCAGCTACGCTGCATCGCTGTCAACGATGCCTATGTCACCCTCATGGATCGCCCCCGCGACCGCGTCGTCGGCAGGACGCTTGCGGAGACCAGCAGCGACGCGGCCACGGCGGAGGCCCTCCAGGCACGCTTTCAGACGGCGCTCGACACCGGCTCTCCCCAACACTGGGAATGGACGGAAGTAGTCGGTGGGCGGGAAGTCACCGCGAGCGTACTCGCAACGCCCTTTGCGGCCGCGGACGGCCGCAAACGCATCATCGGCTCTGCCCGCGATATTACTGGCCAGAAGCGAGCGACCGAAGCCCTGCGCACCGCCGAACAGTATCTCCGCACCCTCGTCGCCAGCGCTCCCATCATCATGTCGGGTGTCGACACAGCAGGCGTCTACACCGTCACCCTCGGCGCCGGCCTCGCCGCCATCGGCAGGGAGTCCGGCGCTGCCGTCGGCCGGAGCGCCTTCGACGACTTCGGCCGCGAATCCGCCGTCGGGCGGGCCATCACTCGCGCCCTCGAAGGGACGCCCTCCACCGAAGAAGTGGAATTGGGCGGATACCTCTGGGACACGCGCTACACCCCGGTCCGCAACCCCGAAGGCGAAATCACCGGCGTGATTGGCGTTTCCCTCGATGTCACCGAGCGCCATCGCCTCGAACGGGAGCGCTCGGAAGCGATGGCGGCCCTTGCCGCTTCCGAGGCGAGGCTGCGGGCGCTCTTCGAAAGCGCCGCCGACGCCTTCATCCTGATGGACGGGGAGGCCCGCATATTCAGCTTCAATCGCGCTGCGAACGACCAGGCCCGCCGCCTGCTCGGCCGGGACATCCGCACCGGTGAACGGCTCGATGCCATCTTCCCTCCTGACCGTGGCTCACACATGCGCGCTCGCCTCGATCGCGCCCTCAAGGGCGAACTGCTGGGCAGTGAATCCGAGTTCGCCGACGTAAACGGCCAACTCCATTGCTTCGAACTCACCCACTTCCCCATCATCATGGACGATGGCTCCGTATCCGGCGCCGCGCTCGTCTCGCGCGATATCACGCAGCGAAAGCGCGCGGAAGAATCGCTGCGCACGCAGCAGGCGTTCTCCGACGCCACCGTCGAAAGCCTGCCCGGCATCTTCTACATCATCAGCGCCGAGGGCAACTTTCTGCGCACCAACAGGCGTTTCCAGGAGGTCTCGGGTTATTCACAGGACGATGTCCGCCGCATGCCTGTGCTGGACTTCTTCGACGGTGAAGACCGGACGCGCATCGCTGCGCGCATGGCGGAAGTCTTTGCGACCGGTGAGTCGTCCGCCGAGGCCGACCTCATCTCCGCCAGCGGCGACCGCCTGCCCTACTTCTTCACCGGCCGGCGAGTCCTCTATGAAGGCGCAACTTGCCTGGTCGGCATGGGCGTCGATGTGCGTGACCGGCGCGCCGCCGAAGCGGCGCTGCGCGAATCCGAGGCAAACCTCCGTGCCATTTTCGATAGCACGCTCGATGCCATCCTCCTGCTTGATCGCGGACTCCGCGTCGTCCAATTCAACCCGGCTGCCGCTGAGATCACGCGCCGCATCTTCGGGGCCGAGTTGCGACCGGGCCTGCCCATCCGCGAAGCCTACCCCGACGACATGGAGGTTGTCCGCTCGATGATCCCCGTGGCACTTCAAGGGCAGCCTGCGTCTGGCCATGTGACCACGGCGAGCGGTGCAGCGTCCTTCGAGATGGTCCTCTACCCGGTGCGTCAGGACGGCGGCGAGGTCACCGGCCTCGTCCTCGTTGCACGAGATGTGACCGAGCGCCGTCGCGCGGAGGAGGCCCTCCGCCAGGCCCAAAAGCTCGAAAGCCTCGGCGTGCTCGCCGGTGGCATCGCCCACGACTTCAACAACCTCCTTGTCGGCATTCTCGGCAACGCGGGCCTCGCCCTCGCGGAGCTCTCGCCCACTTCACCCGCGCGCGGCACCATCGAGGACATCGAGCGCGCCGGCCAGCGCGCCGCCGACCTCGCGCGCCAGATGCTCGCCTATTCGGGCAAAGGCCGCTTCGTCATCCAGCAGCTGCAGCTCAGCGACCTCGTCGAGGAGATGACACACCTGCTCCGCGTCTCCATCGCCAAGGGCGTCACCATGACCTACTCGTTCGCCCACAATCTGCCCCCGGTGGCAGCCGATGCCACCCAGCTCCGCCAGGTGATCATGAATCTTGTCGTCAATGCCAGCGATGCGATCGGGGAAGACGAGGGCGTGCTCACCCTCGCCACAGGCATGGTAGACGGCGAACGTGCCGGCCTTTCGGAAGCCTACCTTGCCCCGGAACTCCCTGCCGGCCAGTACGTCTTCCTGGATGTCACTGATTCCGGTTGTGGCATGGACCAGCAGACCCTGGCACGCATCTTCGACCCATTCTTCACGACGAAGTTCACTGGCCGTGGCCTGGGCCTCGCCGCCGTCCTCGGGATCGTCCGTGGTCATCGCGGCGCCCTCAAAGTGCAGAGTAAACGCGGCAGCGGCACCACCTTCCGCCTGCTCCTCCCGGCCTGCACCGATCCGGTAGCGACCGAACCCCCAGCCGCCACCCCGCCGGGCACCTGGCGGGGCAGCGGCACTGTGCTCATCGTCGATGATGAGCCAAGCGTCCGTGCCGTCACGCGCCGCGCACTGACAAGCCTCGGCTTCACCGTGCTTGAAGCTGCGGACGGCCGCGAAGGTGTCGATACCTTCGCCGCCAATGCGCCGGATATCGTCTGCGTGCTCCTGGACCTGACGATGCCCCGGCTGAACGGCGAAGACGCCTTCCGTGAGATCCACGCCATTCGCGCCAGCGTCCCCATCGTCGTGATGAGTGGATACAGTGAACAGGAAGCCGCGAACCGGTTCGAAGGCGAAGGCTTCGCCGGCTTCATGCAAAAGCCCTACGACATCCGCACATTGCGGGAGACGCTGCGGGCCGTCCTCTCCCCACCCTGATGCCGCGCCGCCCACCATCTCACGGCTTTCCCGGCCCGGGCCTCTAGCACTCTAACGTCGAGAGTGCTAACATCGAACCGCTCAGCTATCCCTGAACACTTCCACCAGGAGAGTCATTCATGGCCACCAAGGCAGCCCCGGCGAAAGCCGCATCCCGGACCAAGCTCGTCCCCCTCGCCGACCGTATCGTCATCACCCCCCTCAAGCAGGATGAGGTGACCGCCAGCGGCCTCGTCATCCCCGATACCGTCAAGGAAAAGCCCCAGCAGGGCGAAGTCGTCGCCGTCGGCCCCGGCCGCCTCGATGACAACGGCAAGCGCGTCGCCCTCGAAGTCTCCGTCGGTGACCGCATCCTCTATGCCAAGTACACCGGCACAGAGATCAAGCTCGACAACAACGAGTACATCGTCCTCAACGAAAAGGACATCCTCGCCCGCCTCGTCGTCTAGGAACGCACCGCAAGGGACACGAACGACACCGCGAGGGAGCGCCGGGCCATTTCGGCCCGGCCGGGATCACCCGTCCCGCTCCCGTGTCCTTCGTGTCCTTCGTGGTTCAAACGAAAGAGAGATTCATATGGTTGCGAAGCAACTCCTGTTCGACGAGGCTGCGCGCCGCGGGCTGAAGGACGGTGTCGATGCCCTCGCCGATGCCGTCAAAGTGACCCTCGGCCCGCGCGGCCGCAACGTCGTCATCGATAAGAAATTCGGCGCCCCCACGATCACCAAGGACGGCGTCACCGTCGCCCGCGAAATCGAACTCGACGACCCCTTCGAAAACATGGGTGCGCAGCTCGCCAAGCAGGTTGCGACGAAGACGAATGACGTCGCCGGTGATGGCACCACCACCGCCACCGTCATCGCCCAGGCGCTCGTCCGCGGCGGCCTCAAGGTTGTCACCAGCGGCGCCAACCCCATGGCCGTCAAGCGCGGCATCGAAAGCGCAATGGCCGCGGCCATCGCCGACCTTCGTTCCCAGGCCCGCCCCGTCATCACGAAGGAACAGATCGCACACGTCGCCTCCATCTCCGCCAACGACCACTACATCGGTGAACTGATCGCCGACGTCATGGAAAAGGTCGGCAAGGACGGCGTCATCACGGTCGAAGAGTCCCGCGGCGTCAAGTTCGAGACTGAGTTCGTGGATGGCCTCCAACTCGATCGCGGCTATGTCTCCCCCTACTTCGTGACGAACACCGACCGCATGGAAGCGGTCATCGAAAACCCCTACATCCTGATCACGGACAAGAAAATCTCCGCGATCCAGGAAGTGCTCCCCCTCCTCGAAAAAGTCCTTCAGGTCACTAAGGACTTCGTCATCATCTGCGATGACATCGATGGCGAGGCCCTCGCCACCCTCGTCGTCAATAAGCTGCGCGGCACGATCAACATCCTTGCCGTCAAAGCGCCCGGCTTCGGCGACCGCCGCAAGGCCATGCTCGAAGACATCGCTATGCTCACCGGCGGTACCCTCATCACCGAGGACATCGGCCTCACACTGGAGTCCGCGACGACTGCGGACCTCGGTCGCGCCCGCCGCATCGTCGCTGGCAAAGACGACACGACCATCATCGAGGGCCACGGCACCGATGAGGCAATCCAGGCCCGCATCAAGCAGATCAAGGCCCAGGTCGAAGACGCCACCAGCGACTTCGACCGCGAAAAGCTCCAGGAACGCCTCGCCAAGCTCGCTGGCGGCGTGGCCGTCATCAAGGTCGGTGCAGCAACCGAAGTCGAGCTCAAGGAGAAGAAGGCGCGCGTCGAAGACGCCCTCAGCGCCACCCGCGCGGCCGTCGATGAAGGCGTCGTTGTTGGTGGCGGCGTTGCCCTCATTCGCGCCCAGGGCGCGCTGGAAAAGCTCGCAAAGTCCACGAAGAACGAGGACGAGCGCACGGGCATCAACCTGCTCTCCGAGGCGCTTGAATACCCCACCTGGACAATCGCCGACAACGCCGGCCTCGAAGGCTCCGTCATCGTCGACAAGATCAAGCATCTCAAAAACCCCAGCGAGGGCTGGAACGCCGAAAACGACACCTGGGGCGACATGTTCGTGCTGGGCATCGTCGACCCCGTCAAGGTTACGCGTTCCGCACTCGAAAACGCCTGCAGCATCAGCGCCCTCGTGCTCACCACGGAGACGCTCGTCGCTGAAATCCCCCAGCCCCCCGCGGCCCCCCCG
>JADEYI010001916.1_pt1 | contig 12563 bp, 7 predicted proteins | sample 8542331 | NCBI WGS metagenome assembly JADEYI01 (sample SAMN16510988, study PRJNA670497) | mine drainage metagenome | isolation source: biofilm near Copperflume 1 | place: Germany: Marsberg coppermine Kilianstollen | collected 2018-02 | reverse complement strand
GACTGTCCGAGGTATAGATCCGCTGCATCGCCGCTGCCAGCGCCTGCGCGTCCCGCGCCGGGACGACCAGCAGGTCCTCCTCAGAAGCAAGCAGCTCCGCCGCCCCGCAATGGTCCGTGGCGATGGAAGGCAGACCGTGCGCCATCGCCTCGATCAACGCCATGCCGAATCCATCGTCCAGTGTAGGGAAGACAAAGGCATCGCAGCGGCGGTAAAAGCTGCTCATGTCGTCCACATAGCCGACGACCTCTACATTCGGCAGCCGCGCCAGCCGGTCGCGCAGCCCCGGGAACCGTTCCAGCCGCGCGTCCGTCCGCAACAACAGCCGCGCGTTCGGCAGCTGCATCTGCTCCCATGCCTCCAGCAGGTAAAGCAGCCCCTTGCGCAATGGCTGACCCGCAACATTTCCAAAAGTAAACGTCTGCGGAAAGGTCTTCGATTCCGAACCTGAAGTAGTTTGCTGGAGGTCGGGAACGCGCCCGAACAGGGGCGCAACCAGCACCTTCGCCTGCAGCTGCGGCGGAAACGAACGCCGGGAATATTCCGAAGGGACCAGGATGATGTCGGCCTCGTCATACTCCGCCAACTGGCGCTCATGGAACCAGCGCGGTTCGGCGCGATACGCCACGCCCAGGCGGTCGGACTCCTCCTGGATCAGGGACTGCTGCGCATCGACGTGGGGGCAGGCCCGGTCCAGAACGAAGCGCGCACCGCGCCGGCGTGCCGCGCGGCCAGCCAGCAGCGCGCCCGTGGCCCAGCCCCAGAAGAGGTCGAACTCGCCCATGCGTCCGCTCACCAGGCGGTCGTATACAGCCGTATCGACGCGCTGGAAGGGGCGCGGAAACTGGATCCCGGTCACAAAATGAAAGATCGGCACCGCCTGCGGAACCCAGCGAATCCGGACCTCCGGCGCGAGCTGACGGAAGCGCGACCTGTACGCCGCGGTGTAAATCGTCACCTCGGCGCCGCGCGTTGCAAGCAGGTTCGCAGGCAGAACGACGTGGGCCGGACGGCCTGTGGAGAAAGCGATCTTCATAGCGGTAAGATTTCGTAGCTAAGGATAGCGCAGGCGGAAAGGGCAGCGAAGAAGCTGTGACGGAGCGTACATTCGCGCCACGATGGGCCTGGACCAGTCATGCGCTTCGTCCTCGGCGCTACTTTACAGAATACATGTTATCGGACGTAACTATTGAGTCGGGCCTGGCAGGGGAAACTCACTCCGCTGCCACCGACGATGCCCGGACAATGATGCTGGGCTCAATCAGGACCCTCTTCGACGCGCCCTGCTTCTGTTCGATTAACTCCAGAGCCATGTCGCCGGCATTCTTTCCCAGTTGCGACGTGGACTGATCGATCGAGGACAATGGAATTTTTAGATAATTGGAATACCGTACATTACCGCATCCGATGAATGCGATATCTCCGGGGATTGCCAGGCCGGCCTCCATGGTCGCCTGCATCGCGCCGATGGCCATGAGGTCGTTATAGCAAAAGACGCCGTCCGGCCTCGACTTCAGATCGAGCAGCCTCCGCATGCCTTCATATCCGGCGGTCTCTCCCAGCTCCTCTGCCTTCGCGTTGCAGATGACGTAGTCGTCCGGCACACTCAGTCCGGCTTCCTGCAGCGTGGATCGATATCCGTGCAGACGGTCTGTGCCCGGCGACAAATCCGGCCCGGCAATGTGGGCGATCCGCCGTTTCCCGGTCTGTAGCAGGTGCGTCGCCGCCAGCCGCCCCACAACGACATCGTTGGTCCCGACAAAGTTGGCCCGCAGGTGCGGAAAATCGCGGTCGATAAGAATGAAGGGTGTGCGCTGGTCGTCCATTCCGTAGAACCCTTCCAGCGCCTGCTGGCAGGACGCGATCAGCAGCGCGTCCACGCCCCGCGCCAGCACCTGCCGTATCTCCTTCTGCTCAATCTCCGGGTCTTCCTCTGAAGATGCCAGAAAGATGCCGTAGTTCTGTTTCCGCAGAACTCCATTCAGCGATTTGGCGAACTCGGCAAAAAACGGATGCAGCAGGTCCGGAACGACCAGCCCGACAAGATAACTTTTTCCGCTGGCCAGTCCGCGCGCCATCATGTTGGGGCGGTAGTTCAACTCTTCCATGCGCTTCAATACGCGCTGTCTTGTCTCTTCGCTGATGTCCTTGGCGCCGCGCAGGGCTTTTGAGGCGGTGATGACGGAGATCCCCAGGTCGCGGGCAATGTCTTTTAAACGAACAGCCATATCGAAACATTGTCTCGCAGAAACCACGGTACAAGCGCCAAATTCTGTCCAGGCTTCTGGAACAGTTCCGTGAGCGTTACCGTAAAGTGATCGAAGGCAGCCTTAAATAGCAGCTGCGGCACTTTTTAACCTGTTTGTAAACTATTCATATTTAGATACTTAATTAGAGATTATGAAATTTTCATGTATTTCTATTTTTTACTTGTCACTTTAGATACCGATAACGTATTTTGACTTCGCGGGATAAATGATTTGAATCTGCCCTATGAAATTTTTTTCTAGGGACAGACATGCCAGACGAAATTACGTCAGCGGTAACGTTGATTCGTTTTGAACGGACATGTCCTTGTTTCAAAATCCCGTGCTGATCGTAACGCACCCAAAATACTGGACTGCCAAGGCTACGGCCAGACGCCAGCAGTGTTCGATTTCAACCGGACGGGGAGATGGATCCATCAATTCCCTGTTCACAACTTGAGTAGGTTTTTGGAGGAGCAGATGGCACAGGCAAGACTCAGGAATATCGCTGTATTCCTGTCGTTGGCGTTTCTGGTTGCGGTTCTCATTCCGACGCGAGGACTCGGCCAGATCGACACCGGCGGAATCACTGGAACCGTCCACGACTCGACCGGCGCGGTTGTACCGAATGCAGAAATCACCTTGACCAATGAAGCGACCGGAGTCACGACTTCGACAATTTCCACCGCGACCGGCACCTACTCGCTGCGAGGCGTGCGTCCGGGCACCTACACCATTACGGGCGCCTCGCAGGGATTCGAGACCTTTACCGAACAAGGCCTGGTAGTTCACGTTCAGGCAGTGCTGACCGTGGACATGCCACTGGCAACCGGTAAACAGAAGAATCAAGTTACCGTGACCGCGGGGGCGCCGCTGCTGCAAGCGGAAAATGCGGCCGTGGGCCAGACCATCACTACGCAGACGGTGAATGAAATGCCTCTGCAAACCCGCGACTGGGTCTCGCTGGCGCAGCTTTCCGCAGGCGTTTCAACAGCGCCGGTCGGGCAGCCGAGCGGCGACTCGGGCCGTTCCGACAGTGCGTACTTCTCAGTCGATGGCGTCAACCTGTGGCAGAACGATTTCCGCCTGGATGGCATCAACGACAACATCGAGTTTTACGGTGGCTCGTCTGTCAGCAACAATGCCGCGATTGTGCCTCCGCCCGACGCGATTGAGGAATTCAAGATACAAAACGGCGACTTCAACGCGGAGTTCGGACACTCCACCGGCGGCGTCGTCAACGCGGTGATTAAATCCGGCACCAACCACTTCCACGGAGACCTGTGGGAATACTGGCGCAACGACGCGATCAATGCGAACCTGTTTTTCAACGACCTGAACCACGTCGCCAAGCCGGAATACCGCCAGAACCTTTTCGGCGGCACCATCGGCGGCCCGGTTTTTCGCAACAAGACCTTCTTCTTCTTCGACTATCAGGGCGGCAGGTACATTACGCCCGCACCGGCAACCAGCACGGTGCCGACGGAAGGAATGATCAACAGCGGGTTTACGAATCTGCAGGACCTGATTACCTACAACAGCGGCACCGGGACGGACGCGCTGGGCCGTGTTTTTCCGCATGGCACGCTTCTTGACCCGGCGACGACGCGCCAGGTTGCCGCCGGCGGCATCGATCCGATTACGGGATTGACGAACGCAAGCACCAGTCCGCAGTATGTGCGCGACCCGTTCTACACCGGCAGCCTCGCCGGCAAAACGGACTTTACCGGCAATACCGCCCAGCTCAATATCATTCCGCAGGGACGCCTGGATCCGAATGCCGTCAAGCTGCTGGGCGTGTACCCGGCTCCAATCCGGCCTGGGTTGGCGAACAACTACTACACCTCGCCGAGACTGTCGGAAAACACCAACAGCTACGACATCCGCATCGACCAGAACTTCAACCAGAAGAACTATCTGTTCGGCGTTTACAGTCGCAGCCTGAATACGCAGGGCGTTCCTGCCGCGCTACCCGGCCTGGCGGTCGGCGAAAGCGGAGGCCGCAACGACAGCTTCCCTGCCTGGGCGCTGGCCGTCGGCTATACGCACATTTTTACTCCGACACTGACCAATGAAATGCACTTTGGCATTGTCCATTCCGACAAGCTGCAACGCTCCATCTACGGCAACACCTTCGGTATCCCGGCACAGTTCGGCATCGGCGGGGTGCAGCAGGTGGCCAACAATGGCGGCCTGCCTCCGATCACCTTTGCGCCAACTTCAGCAGGTGCGAACGCCCTCACGCACATCGGCGTGGGCAACTACACCCCGACCCTGCAATACGTCTACAGCATTGAGGGCGCGGACGGCGTGACCAAGCTGTACCATAGCCACACCTTCAAGACCGGCGTGCAGGTCGACGATCTGGAAGGCAACATCTCCCAGCCGCCGCAAGGCCGCGGAGACTTCAACTTCAACGGCCAGTACACAGACATCCCCAACAAGAACAGCAACCTGAATGGCATTGGAGACCTGCTGCTCACGCCGATTGCTTCAACAGTTGGCGGCCCGAATTATGTGGGCGGCATGAGCAGTTTTTCCGGTTCGAACATTGCCGCGACCGACGACCATCGCTTGTATATCGGAGCGTATTTCCAGGACGACTGGAAAGTGACTCCGGACCTGACCCTGAACCTGGGCATTCGCTGGGACTACTTCCCGCCCTATGCTGAAATCCACGGACGCCAGGCAAACTTCATCGCCGCGGGCGGCAACGGCAACACCGGAACCTATTACATGCCCAATTCCGGTTGCAGCACGCCACGCTCAACCGGGTTCGACGCACTGCTGGCGTCCAGCAATATCAAGCTGGACTGCACGTCCAGCCTTTCGCTGGGCAACACGCAGAAGACGAACTTCGCTCCGCGTGTCGGATTTGCCTATCGGATCAAACCGACCCTGGTGGCGCGCGGCGGTTTCGGCACCACCTATGGAGCGCTGGGAAATCTGGGCTACGGCGGAACGCTGGGAACCAACTATCCCTTTGTGTACGTGGATTCGTTCAACAGCCCGGACTCGCAGCATCCGCTGCTTCTTTCCAACGGCGCGCCGGCGACCATGGAGGAGGCCTTCACCACCGTCAACCTGCAGGACCCGACACAGAACAGCGGCGTGGGCCTGAACCTGTATGGACGCCAATACAACTTCCAGACGCCGTATGTCGAGACCATGAACCTGACCGTACAGGACCAGTTCACGGCGCACGACTCTTTGCAGGTCGGCTACGTGGGAACGCTGGGACGCCATCTGGACAACCTCGGATACAACAACTCGCCGACGGAGATTTTGCCGCCGAGCGCGAATCCACAGCTCTATGTTCCCTTCCCCAATTTCAACCGCAATGCCACCTACGAAACCACCAACGCGAGCAGCAGCTACAACTCCTTGCAGGCGACGTATGAGCATGAACTGTCGAGCGGCCTCTATCTGCTGGCCAACTACACGTGGAGCAAGTGCATGAGCGACCAGCATACGCAGGCTTCGCAGAACCAGCAGTACCGCGCGGAATGGCTGCCCGGGTTCGGCATAAAAAAGGACTACGGACTGTGCGATACGGACGCAACCAACCTGGCCCATGTCTCCGGCACGTACAATCTGCCCTTCGGGCATGGACGGCAGTTCATGGCGAACTCCAGCCGCGCGGCGGACACGTTGTTCGGGGGATGGATCGTGAACTTTATCTACTCCTACCAGACGGGACAGCCTTTCACGGTGACCTGCCCGGTGGCGACATCGGAGTTCGGCTGCTTCGCAAACACAGTGCCGGGACAGGGACGCTACAGCGGCCCGCACAATTACACACAATGGCTGAACCCGGCTGCATTTGCCCAACCCCCCATTGCGACCACTGTCGGCGAGAACAACTTTGCCGTACTGGGCGGCACGCCGCAACAGGTGCGCGGCCCACACTTCACCAACCTGGACTCCTCGGTGCTGAAAAACTTCACCATCACGCAGTCCACATATTTACAGTTCCGGGCGGAGGCATTCAACACACTGAACAATGTGCAGCTGGGCCAGCCGACCAACCTGAACTTCACCAACCTGAAAGGCGGTTTCAGCCAGATCACAACCCAGAGAAATCCTAACCGGGTGATGCAGCTGGCATTGAAACTGTACTACTAAAGCATTTCTCGGCATCCTGAGGAGAAATGCCTGACCGCGCGGAGTATGCGCTGCGCAACACCCAGGGGGAGCAGGCTTCGGCCTGCTTCCTTTTTTTTGTCTGTGACTTTTGCCAGGCGTTAAGGACTATAGGGCTGACAGCGCTTTGTGCTGGCTGCGATCAGCGCCGAGAAGAGATTTTCTGGCCGTCAAGATAGCGGGAGAGAGTTCGATACTGATCGGTGGCCAGATAATCCACGTGAGCCAGGTATGCGGCGCGCCAACGTACCTCGGCCTGAGCAAGCGAGCCGAAGTTATATTGCGTGAACCAGCCGTTGCGTTGCATTGAAGCCGGAGAAGCTCCGTCCAGCGTGTAGAAGCGGATCCAGAGGCCGTTCGCGTGCGCGTGGTTGACCAGCGACTGGAGTCGCGCGGCATCGGAGTGGGTCCAGTCCGCGGCCTTGTTCTGGCCGCCGTTTTCCACTACAGTCCAGGGATTGTTCCACCACCGGCGATAGTTGTTGGCGCGTTCCGGCTCCAACACTTCTGGAGCTGCCATTGGGTCTTTGTCATTTGTGTGCACCGCGCCAAAAACGAGCAGGCGGCCACCGATCGGCACACGGTCGTAGAAGGTTTTCTGCTGTGCGTCCGCATCGCCGGTCAACACCAGAATGGGACGCACGCGCAGCGGCTCCATGATGCGGATGTCCGCTGTGCGCGGCGCAGTTGTCAGCCAGGACTGATATTGTCGCAGCACGTTCCAGATATAGGCGAGATGTTCCGGCTTGTCGTCCTTGAAGTCCAGGTTCAACGTGATCAGCGGCCAGGTCTCAGTGCGGTTCTCGCGCAGCGCTCGTTCGACTATGGGACGGATGCGTTGAAAAAAATATGCTTGCAGCGTCGGCTCCTGACCGGTGAGCGAATGCGAATGCGCGACCACCGACCATGACCTGCCGGTGCGCGGATTGGTGTACCAGCTCAGGTCCTGCTCGATGGCGAGAGGCGTGCCTGCGGAAAGCGCGCGGTCGATGCGGTCGGCCCACTTACCGTCATACGGATAACAATTGTGCGCGTCCATCTGGATCCGCGCTCCGGGGTAACTGGCGGCGCGGCTTTGCGGAAATGCTGGCGGCGCTGACCCAGCCGCCAGCGCAATCGAAGCGATGACAATTTCGCGGAGCATGAATTTTCCGGCCATCATTTTCCGGCGGAAATGGTTCCTGCGTTTGCGGGATAGTTCACGTAGATGGGATTGCCGAGCATCTCGAGCGCGCCGGCTGCATCGACGACTTGCGGCAGCAGCCAGCGCCGCTGTCCATCCGCAGGCCAGGAAAAATGCAGCGTCTCGTCCGGTTGCGTGAGTGTGTGGGAAGGCAGCGCGGGATCCTGTTCGCCGTTATCCAGCATTCGCAGCGTCCATCCGGAGCACCCGGCTACGTGCACCGTCAGAGAGAGAGTCGCGCCGGAAGTCATCGAGACATTGTCGCCCATGCTCACGGTTGCGGAGGAGCCGGGCGCGACGGCTGTCATCTCCAGCATCCGGTCGCGCGAGCCGGTCAGGTCGATAAAGACATGGCCGGAGCGGATGCCGTCCAGAATTGCGGCAACGGACAGGTTGCCGGCATAGACGACTGTCGTCGGCAGGCCGATGGAATCGGAATGGGTGATCGGCCACGCCGCATGGTGATTGTCGCTGCCTCCGATGGCGGTGATGCGATGTCCGAGATCCAACTGATGTTCCCAGAAGCTGACGCCAGAATATGGGCCGCGCAGCGCGCCTCCGTTGACCGCCTCGATGGCGGCGAACAGATGCAGGTCAGCGGGTGGATTGGGCGTCCATCCGCAGCCTAGACAGTTTTCCCCCGTGGGCGCGTTGGGATGATTGATGGAGATGAGTCCGCCGAGCCGATCCACCTGACGGGCAATCGTGTCGATGTCCGGGACCTGACGGGTGCCGACCCGATAGTCGATGAAAGAAGTGAGGCCGAAGACGTTGGCGTGCCCGTGAAACGTGGTGATCTCGCGTCCGGGAATCAGGAGCAGGCGGTCAAAGTAGGGTTGCAGTTCCCGCTCCGCGTCGTATTGCGACACAGTGTTGTGATCGGTGATTGCGATAAAGTCAAGACCGCGTTTGGCTGCTGTCTCCGCAGTTACAAAGAGCGGGCAGGGCACGGCGGCGCCGCTCTGGCTGGGGCATGTGCCGTCACTGTGGCCGGTGTGCATGTGGAGGTCGCCGCGATACCATCCGGGCTTTGCCAGCAGCGGGTCGGGTGTGAAGGACTCGACGCCGGACACGGTCTTAAAAGAGATTTTTGCCGTGTATTGCGCAACAATGCCGGGACGGATGTTGGGCACGGCCAACAGAAGATACCAGCGGCCCGGATCGATGGGGCCGGGTAAATAGGACGGTGTCGCGTCCGTCTTACTGAGGGTGAAACGGGACTTATTGCCGCCGCTGGCACCGCGAAAACCGTGCGGGTCGAAGATGCCGAGGTCGATGCGGGTGTTCTGGTCCTTCGTCGTATAGCTGAAGTCCACGGTCAAGCGCAATACGCCACGCGGTACCAGAAACGGAACTTGAACGTATGTCTGGTTCTGGGCACGAGTGAGGGATCCGTGCAGCGTCAGGTCGGGCGTGGTGGCTGCGAGGGAAGTAACGGAGTATATGGCAACAAGAAAGAAGAGAGCCGGCACCCATTTCCGTTTCAACGGTCTGCTCCATCGCAACCTGGAATTCATTGCGAGCCGCGCATGGTGAAAAGCGCGGGTGTTACCAGTCGATCTTGTCCGGGAAAAACTCCGCGATCAGGTCCCGGTAGTACGGAAGTATCTCCGCCATGTTTGGCTTTTCCGCGCCCTTGGAATAAAGATCGTAAGGATTGAACTTCCGCACCCACTCGAACATCTGCTCGTCGTGGTCCGACATCAGATGCCGGTACGCGCCGTGTTTGTGGGCAGCGTAAAACGAGTGGTAACGCAGCATGTACTGGGCCGGTTCCGGCAGGTAATTTTTCGTTACCTGATAGATGTATTCATCGTGACCCCAGGAAAGATGCACCTTGTCGAGGCCGCAGTGCGGCTCGTACACGCCGTACAGGTCCCGGTACAAGGGATTGTTCCAGTCCGGATTGGCGGCGAAATAATCGTAAAAAACGATCTTGTCGGAGTACGCGCAGCCGATAGGAAAGGTGTCGCCGACGACCGCCCACTGCGGCTCGCCATACAGACAGAGAGCTTTGCCCAGATCGTGCACAAAACCGGTCAGCACAAACCAGCGCGGGTGGCCGTCTTTGCGGATCGCCTCGGAGGTTTGCAGAAGATGGTCGATCTGGGTCAGGTCGGTGTCGGGATCGCTTTCATCGACCAGAGTATTCAGGAACTCCGCCGCCTCCCAGATACTCTTTTTTCCCTTGCGTAAAGGGAGGAATTCCTGCTCTTTGGACTTCACAAAATCAAAGGTCTGCAAGGCGTGGTTTTGCCGGTAGAATTCTGCTACGCCCGGGTTGGCGTCGGGGTCGTAGTTGCGAAATTCGTCCACGGGTTTGCCCTGTTCATACCGCGAAGCGACATAGTCGTCCCAGTCGTCCAACCGTTTCAACGGGTTTTCAACAGTGCCGACGTTCATAGCTTCTCCCTCAGACATTGGCTTCGCACCAGTCTACGTTACCGGAACCGTAAGTACAAGTGCATTCTCGTTTCTCAGATACCAGACTGCTTATGAAGACATAAGCAAAATATTGCAATACAACGTAGTCAAACATATTTAGAAATTGATATAAGGAGAAGCCAGTGAGAGTACTGCTTTACGTCACCGCTATCGCCAGGGAAGAATTTCTGATTCTTTTTTCTCAGGCGGCGATATTTTTGTTGTTCGGCTGCCGAAAAAGCAGAGAAAGAGCGCAGGCGTTGTAATGTGGAAATCGATCCTGACGGACAGCCATTTCTGGGTTCCGGTGACGGTGCTGCTGTTGGGGATCGTATTGCTGATCTACCTGCGTTGAGAAAGAAGTTTCCCGCTCCAGGAAAGTTAAGTAGAGAAATCAAAAAGATGGAAATAAAAAGATCGGCACCTTCCGGTGCGCGGCGGCTGCATCTGGTGGGAGTCGTCTGCGGTCTGGCTGCCGGGACATGGCTGGGCGGTGCCGAAGTGCCGGCAAAGCTGGCCAACGCCGCCTTGTCGCCTTTCGCCATTTCGTTCTGCATGGTCGCCGGGGTGTTCGTGGCCAGATGGACCGTACCGGCATTGCTGAAGGGCAGCACGTACATCATCGCCGACCTGCGCGATACACGCCATCTGATTGTCTGGGGAATCCTGGCAGGTGCGCTGTGGGCTGTAGCCAACACGCTGACAATTTATGCCATCCGCGACATCGGCCTGGCGATCGCCTTTCCGTTGTGGAACACCAACTGCCTGGTGGGAATCTTCTGGGGATGGCTGCTGTTCAACGAGCTGAAGGGCGCGAGCACGGGCAACAAGTTGAAGGTGCTGGGAGGAACAGCGGCGATTCTGCTGGCGGCCGGGATGCTGGCCTACACTTCCATGTACGGCACGCTCGCCGCTGGCGGCCACGGACGTCAAGGTGTTGTAGCAGCGCTGGGCGCGGCGTTGATGTGGGGCACGATGTATGTTCCCTATCGCAAGGCATATTTAAGCGGCATGAATCCTCTTTCCTTCGTCACGGTGTTTACCGTGGGAGAGCTGGGGACCATGCTGCTGCTGGCAGCCAGTGTGGGTGGAGGGATTCATCCGCTGATAGTCGAGCTGAAAGCAGCCCGGTCCGCGATCTTCTGGCTGTTTCTCGGCGGCTTCTGCTGGGTCATCGGCGACCTGTTGCAGCAATATGCCACCAAGTTCATCGGCATCAGCCGTGCCATACCTCTTTCCAACACAAACCAGCTTTGGGGGCTGGCCTGGGGCGCCCTGGTATTTGGCGAGCTGGCGGCGATGAACGCGTTGCATCATCTGATCGTGATTGCCGGTTCGGTCATCATGCTGCTGGGTGCTCTGGCCATCAGCACGTCCGCGGTCAACACGGATGAGCAGACGGCAACGCACCGGGCCATCCGGCGGGAGTGCGACCGCTATCGCCTGGACCATGCACGCGTGCAGCAGGCACAGACGGGTGATAAAGCAGAAGCCAGTACCATGTCAGGACGTTCCGTGTGGGATTATCTGATTGCCGCCAGCGCCACGGCGATCTTCCTACTGCTGGCGGTAATGGCGCGCCGGCCTGCGATGGCAATGAATGGCGCGTGGACAGTGATCATGCTGGCGCTGCTGGCACTGACGCTTATCGGCGCCGGATGGTGGTTATGGAAGGAAACCCGCTTCGGTTGAATCGGCGTTTACGGGACGAAGTGAAGACCGGAATGCCGCAGCGATGCGGTGGAATACTGACTAAAACCGCGAGTGGTGACCCCGGGAAGATTCGAACTTCCGACCTGCGGTTTAGGAAACCGTTCACGGGTCTGTTGCACCCGTTTGCACCGCCCGGTTAATGACCACTTAATATCAATAGATACGACCGTACCGTGCGTTGCACCAGGTCGCACAGGCAAGCCCTAAAGGACCGAACAAAGTATCGCCAAAAGTATCACCGATGGATGGAATGCAACTTCCAGGGCCACGATTCGATCTGCTGGCCGAACGACCACCATCCCGGGTGTCATTGCGGAACGAAAAATTTATATGATTTGGAAACATCATTCACAGCAGGTAATGGACGGGAAAGAGTTGACCAAGCAGTCGAGGATCGTTTCTCCGGTATTGGGAGAACGTATATATGCACCCACTTGAAGATTGTTGAGAAACCGCTTCTTACGGCCAATCGATATCGGCCTCAGGAGAGAATGCAGTCGACCTCGTTGTTCTTTAACATCTGCTGGAATTCCGGATCGAGGTCTCTGTCGGAAACAATCTGGTCGATATCGCTCAAAGTGGCAACATGGATCATTGAATCGCGCCCAAATTTTGATCGGTCAGCTACGATGACCACCTTACGGGCTGCCCGGATCATCGCCCGAATCGATTCGACGTTGAGGCTGTTCGAGTCGCTGATGCCGGATGCTGTCACGCCTCCGATACCCATAATGAGGATGTCGGCAGAGACGCTATCCAGCATCTTTTCGCAGATGGGGCCAATTTGGACCCCCAGTCGGGGATAGAGATAGCCTCCTGTGAGGGTGACTTCGGCTTGTTTGCTGTCCCAAAAT
>JADEYI010001915.1_pt1 | contig 12587 bp, 9 predicted proteins | sample 8542331 | NCBI WGS metagenome assembly JADEYI01 (sample SAMN16510988, study PRJNA670497) | mine drainage metagenome | isolation source: biofilm near Copperflume 1 | place: Germany: Marsberg coppermine Kilianstollen | collected 2018-02 | reverse complement strand
CGTTCCGTCACCGCAATGTGTTCTGCGACGATCATGTATTCAGCAATACACATCCGTCATCACGCGAGCCTGGGAATTTTGCCGATCTACAGCGCAGGCGCGCCGAGATACTGGCCGCGCTTCCACAGGCGGAGCGCGAGGCATTCCTCGCGGAGCATAACGCGAAGATGTCAGGAAAGCCGCGTATCCATATTATCTCGTAGTCTCACGAGCAAAATGGCATCTTTCTTATAGTTACCACATCTCCAACTTTGTTGCCAGGTAGGCCCAGTCTGCCGGGAAGCGGAACGCTTGCTGGTTGGGGGGCTGTGGTGTCTGGGTTTCGATCCAGCGCATGGGGACGGTTCCTTTGTTGAAGAAGCCGTGCGTGCCGCCCACGCTGGTCCAGACGTAGTCGCCTGCTTTTACATGGTAGGTCTGACCATCGAGGATGGCTTCGGCCTCGCCGCTCAGGAAGAAATAGGTTTCCTCGAAGGGGTGGTCGTGGATGTTGCCTTCGCCGCCGGGCTGGAACTCTACCATGAAGAGGGTCAGGTGTTGCGCGCCCAGCATTTTATCAACCAGCATTTTCAGGGAGATGCCGAAGATGTTGCTGCCGCGGTAGCCATCCATTTGCAACTGGCTGTGCGGCGGCATCTGAGAGTTGTCGAAGTGGCCGAGGTAGCGCGTGGTCGGGTCGCGGAAATCTGGACGGTTGCCGGTGGTGGGCGCGTCTCCTTCCTTGAAGAAAAAGGTATCGCGCTCCTGACCGGCGGGTTTTGGTTGAGGCGAGAGCATGTCCAGCCAGCGCACAGGTTGATTTCCCAGGTTGCGCCATGCATGGGGGACGGTGGCCTGGAAGATGCCGTAGTCGTCCGCGCCAAGCCGGTAGTCGTGACCATCGATACTTACCAGTACCTGTCCCTCCAGGATGTAGAAGGCTTCTTCGTAGAAATGAACGTGCTTGTTGATGGAGCCGCCGGCATCGAGTTTGCAGACGCCCAGGCCGGTATGTACCGCGCCGGGGATGTTGTGGTCAACCATTGTGACACGAGAGTATCCCTGGCTGTATTTTTCGTAAGTGGCAGGTACCTCAAAGGATGCTTTATCGTAGTTTCCTACATGGTGCATGATAATCTCCTTTCAAGAGACGCTGATTAGTTGTCTACGCCAGCCATGCGGGCCAGCACATCGAACATTACAGCGAAATCTTCTTTTGCCATGCCCATTGCGCGGGCAGATGTAAGCAGTTCGTTGGAGAGAGCCACGGATGGTAGCGGCACGTCCGATGTGCGTCCCAGTTCCAGAGCCAGTAGCAAATCTTTCTGCATCATGTTCACATCGAACCAGATTTCTTCGGGTTTTTCAAGAATAAATGGGGCGCGGTGCCAGGTGGCGGGCGAGGCCAGCGCGCTGTTGCGCCATGCCTCAACAGCCGTTGCGCGCGGGATGCCATTTTTCTCAGCTAAGAGGATGCCTTCGCAGAAAGCGAGAAATTGGGTGGAGAGGCTGAGGTTGATGGCGATTTTCATCACGATGGCCTGGCCGTTGCCGCCCACGTAAGTTACTTTGGGGGTGATGTCCTGTAATATGGGCAGGACCTGCTCGAAGGTTGCGCGCTCGCCGCCGACTATCATGGATACTGTTCCCTGTTCGACATGAATGACGTTGCCGGAAACGGGCGCGTCGAGCATATATGCGCCTTTGTCGGCGACCAGCGCGGCGACTTCACGCGAGGCGCTGGCGCTGATGGTGCTCATGTCGATGTAGATTTTGCCGGGCGTGAGAGCCGCCAGAATGCCATCATCACCGTGAAGAATTTCATGCAACGCGGCGGTATTTGTGACCATGCTAAAGATGATATCGGACGTTTCCGCGACCTGGCGCGGTGATCCGCCCCACCGCATTCCGGCGTCTAGCAGCCGCTGCGCCTTTGACTTTGTGCGGTTGTAGCCTGTCACCGTGTGTCCGGCATCTACGAGCCGCTTTGCTACGCGGCCCCCCATTTTGCCCAGTCCTGTGAAACCGAGATTAGCCATGCATATTACTCTCTTTCGTTATTTATTTACTATGTAGAAGGTGACAGCCCGGCGAGCATTGCTCGTACCGTCTGGTAGAGCCGCACCAGGTTGTTCTTCACAACCTCAGCCCCAAATTGAGGATTCCATACCAACTCGGCCAGGGAGTCGCTAATCACAAACGCGGCTGTCATGTCCACCCCGCGATAGCGCGCCACGGCAAACAGGGCTGCTGCTTCCATCTCAACCGTCAAGATTCCCTCTTGCTGGTAATGGCGAGCTTCGGCGACTGTTTCCCGATAGGGAGTGTCAATCGTCCATGTGCTGCCCAGCACGGGGTTATGCCCTTCCTGTTCAAGAGATTGCGCGAGCCGCGCCGTCAACCACTCAGACGGATAGACGTAGCGGGCAGCCTCCAGGTAGTGATGCGAAACGCCTTCATCACGCAGGGCGCGGTTACAGACAACCGTATCGCCAATGTGCAGCGTAGGTTGGAGCGTTCCTGCGATGCCAATGCTGGCAAACGTGCACACTCCCAGGGCAATAAACGCTTCCAGAGAAGATGCGGCTGCCGGAGCGCCAATCCCAAAACCGCCGTAAATAGCAACCTTTTCCTCTGTACTCTTCAACAGGTGCAATTGATTGGGAAGTCCTGTGACTCGTTCAGTCTCTTCATGCGCCAGAACGTGCTGCAACAGATCTCTCTGGTAGCAAAAAATGATGCTTTGTGGCATCTGCAAAGTAGGGAAAATCTGCTGTTGTCGCATATAATCGATGAAATCCTGGGGATTGAAAAGAGCATCATGCGCATGTTTCCCGGCAAAATTCGGAAATGTCATGAGGGATTCTCCTTCGCGTATAGAAGACGTACCAGCCTTATCGCTGCCACTATAGCACGAGAAAAGAATGTGCGGCAAGTGTGCATTGACCAGGGCGGGGACAGAGACCCTTCGCTTCGCTCAGGGTGACACTCGACGGTAGACCCTCAATGGCAGTCGATCTGGGGCTATTGCGCCCACTTTTATTTAGCCCAGGGAACACCCATATTTACAATTTCTTGCCAGGCAGGATTGGTTATGCCATATGCGTCGAGTATTATAGCATCTAATGCTTTCTGAGCAATGCTGACCTGTTTGTGTATGTTTGCGCGTTCAGCTTCGATCTTGTCGAGGTTATCTAAAAATGTGGCTGCCACTCGGAGATTGGGTACAAGCATGTCTTTTCCATCTTTGAGATAGCTCAATTTGCCATTGGCGCGTATGATGGCTTCCAGTGCTTGAATGCTGGCAGCATCCAATCGAGTGTTGAAAGCGAGTAATCCGCGACTTTGCAACACTTCCAAAGAATACTGTGTGGCACCATTTAATGTGATATCCCCGCGCAAAACCAGTTCTTCAAGGCGCAGTGTTGGTAATCCGGTAGCTTGCAGCACGCGGCTGATGGCTATGTGTTGAGCTTGATCGACGCCGTACTTTTCCTGGTGCTGGTGAAGCTTCTGATACATTTGGAGTACATTTTTTGTCTCGCTGGCGAGTCGCTGTTCGAGTTCTGGCGACCAGTTCGGCACGGGTAAACGCAGTATTTCCTTAAAGTTGGCATGGGCGTTGGTGGAAAAGAGGCTGAAGAAGAAGTTATAGATTTCGCTTGTGACCAGTCCGAACGCTGCATATGCCAGGTCTTCATAATTTTCTTCCAGTGTGTACATGACGAGCAACGTTTCGTCTGCAACAACTGGACGTTTTCTGTCTCGTTGAAGAATTGTACCTCTAATAGGCCGTTTCATTTCTAAGCCGGAAACCTCTTTAAGGAAAAGCACTGTTTCCTGATGGGTTAAGTTGGCAACACGCTGAAGCTGCTTTTGTACCCACTTGCTACCAGTATAATCTTTTATCGATGATGGGATAACTGCTAAAGGGTCCAGATATGCCACAGTTGACCAGCTTCCCCAATCTGTGACATTCTTGCCTTTAGTGAGTGGCAGTCCATGAGTTATTTGTACGGAATGGAACATGGGCTTTGCCCAGGTTGATCTTACATCTCCTTTACCAACTTCCATCTTCTTCTCAAGAAGGTCGGCCAGGTCTTGTTTGGAATTGCTGAGTGCGAACTCCCACAGGTCATAAGCGGCAGGGTTGGCGTTTACCAGCCAGGGTTTATTCCAGGTGGTTCTGGCTGGATAATTCTGGATAACGCGCTTGCTTTGTAGCAGGGTTGCCGATTGGGCGGCTTCCGCGACGGAAAAACCACCACGAATTTCCACAGAGTCCGATAAATTGCAAGGGCGGTAATCGAAGCGCAGAACACACACACCCTGCAAAACGCCGGGGAAAAGCAGGTCCCTGGCATAAAAGCGTGTGATCGATTGTATGTTCCACTTATTAATCATCTCGCGCGCTCGTGTGGTTGATTCATCACCGAAGAGATTGAGCGGGCAAATAAAACAAATGGAGCCACCCTGAGCTATATAGTAGGTGGCAAGGCGCAGGAAAAGCAGGTAAAAGTTCTCATCGCCTTTCACGACTTCGCGGTAGAATGGGTATTCGCCGTAGCTCTTTGCTCCTAAAATGATACCGCGATTGACATAAGGTGGATTGGAGATCACGTAACTAAAGGTTGCTCGCTTACTTTTGACTATGGCAGCCTCATCCAGAGATGTGGCTTCGTCACCAAATGCTGTTGCGAGTGTTTCATAGCTTGAATTGAGAACCGCCTGTGGCATCTCAAGACTGTTGGTATTGTAAATGGCGAAGCGTTCGATATCTGGCCGTTCACCCGCCTTCCACAAAAGAGCCAGATCATCAAGCACCTGGATGAACAGGTTAAGTTCTGCCAGGTAACAAGAAAATGGGTTCACTTCAAGTCCAACGAGCCGGGTTTTCACCTGTTCAATGAAGAGCCGGGCGCATTCGACTGGACTGCGTTGAGACATATTGCTGGCAATCGCTTGCCTGAGCCGGCGCGCGGCGTGTACAAGAAAACTGCCTGATCCGCATGCCGGATCGAGCAGACTTTCTCCAATGATGGAAGAGTCAGAGTATCCGGCGCGGTCGAGCATAAATTCGACGATGGATGGGGGCGTCAGAAAGTGGCCTTTCGAATTGCGGGCCACGCGATCAATAAAGGCTTCATAGGTAAAGCCAAGCAGGTCATTAGTAACATCTTTGAAATTATACATGTTGAGGCGATAAAGCGCGAGGGCCAGCAAATAATCATCGGGCATGAACCAGTCAAATACGGGCTGTTGAAAGAAGTGCCGGTAGAAGCTCACGACGCGACTGTAAACGAGTGGAAGGAATGATTCGCCGCGAATTTCATGGACGCGGTCTTCTAATGAGGAGCTGCGTAAAAACGAGAACCAGTGTTTGAAACCTCCATCAGATACGATGCGAGCCATGATACCTTTATCTTCCAGCACTCGCACTAATAACAGGCGAACGAAGAAGACATAGCTAACCTGTTCTGCAAAGGCCCGCTGACGGCGTGATTCGACTGTCTGTTCATCTCCTCGTTCTTCACCCTCGATATATTTGTAGCGTTCTAGCCATACCAGGTAAGCGGCCCGGATACGACGCGATTCGTTGCGGGCGAGTTCGCGTTCTCGCAGCCCTGATATAACTGTTTTGATTTCCTCTATAGAACTGTTCCAGAGTGGAAGTGTCGCAGCGCTCATAGCTGGTTTCAAGCGTTCGGAATATGAGGTGTCCATATAGATCAACCGCGATGCGAGGTCTCGTAACTCCTCCTCCAGCTTGCTTACCTCAGAGAGATTGACGCCTCCTCCGCCTTTGAGCCTGTCAAACAGGTTGGCTAGAATAGCAAGATATTTTTCCTGGCTGGCGGCGAGGTCTTCTGCGGCCTCTTCTAACTCTAGCGTAACGTTGCTCAAGCGCGCTCGAATGGCGGTTGTGAGCTGATCTAGAACGAAGCGACTCTCGTTGATGAAATTGCGTAGCGAAACCTCGTCTGTTAGAGATTTTGCCTGCTGCCTCCACTCGTTTTCATCAATGGCAATCGTATCGATGATATTGGCAAGGTCGCTAAAGCGCTGCTTCCGATAAAGAAGTTGAAGAATTTCAAAGTTCGCTTCTTGATCGATCTGGGATGGCACGTCTGCAAAGACGGTTTCGACACGTACTTCCACCAGGGTCTGATAATCGCCATTGGCATCAAAGCGCAAACCAACGATAGATCGGGCATTTGTCCAGAGGCAATAGCCCGATGTACCAACAGTGTATCGCCGCAGTTGATGTATCGAAGCGCTATCTAATTGCTCGTCGGTGCTTTTATCCTCGATGACAAACGCGGTTGACCCGAACATCTTTGTTACAAAATCGGGCCGGTTTTGTGGAAATCCGGGAGTCGGGTGGTTGTAATTGATATCCTCTGACCCAAAACCCAGCCACTCTAAAAGCTTTTGGGTAAATCGACTATCAACGACATCGGCTTCGTCATTTGATCGCTGCGTTGCTGGAAGCCTTAAATATTCGGCATATGAAAGGACTTGAATCCCTCGATTGACTTTTAGAGGCTCGATAACAGTCGCTCTAAACGTTTCTTGCGCTGATGCCACTTACACACTCCTGCTGACAAAGCTCATCCTGCCCCTATAATACGACGGCGGCTTCTTCCAGTTTGGGGAAGAGGGGCGTTGGCGCTGGCAGATGCGCACCGGCTGGTATGCTGGTGGGTCGCCAGTGGGCGGTGGCGACATCGCCTTCGAAGCCGAGGTAATGATGCAGCTTCTCTGATGAGAAGGGCAGGTAGGGCCAGAACATGATGCGCAGACCGCTGAGCACCTGCAACATTACGTAGATGCTGGTGCCTGCTTCTGCGCGATCGAGCTTGATTTGTTTCCAGGGGGCCTGCTCGTCCAGGTAGCGGTTGGCTGCGCGCGCTACAGACATGGCGACGTTGATGCCTTCTTTGAAGTGGCAATTGGCGATGTTGTGGCCGACGAGGGCAAAGCCGCGCTCTACTTCGGCCAGAATTTCGCGGTCTGCCTCGCGCAGGGCCAGCGGTTCCGGCACGATGCCGTTGAATTTGCTCTGCAAGAAGGTCAGGGTGCGATGCACAGCGTTGCCATAGGTGGCGACCAGCTCGTCGTTATTGCGGCGTACCAGTTCTTCGTAGGTGAAGTCGGTGTCGCGTCCTTCGGGAGCCGTTACGGACAGGTAGTAACGCAGGGCATCGGCGCTGTACTGATCGAGCACATCCTTTGTCCAGATCACATTACCGCGGCTGCTGGATGCTTTTTGGCCGCTCATGGTCATAAATTCGTTGGCGGGTACGTCGTAGGGCAGGTTGCGATTGCCGTAGCCCATCAGCATGGCGGGCCAGATGATGGCGTGAAACGGGATATTATCTTTGCCGATGAAGTAGTAGGACTTGACCGGAGGTGTGGTCTGGTCGGGAACCCACCAGGTCTTCCAGGCTTCGGGCGTTCCCTGCCGCTCGGCCCATTCGACGGAGGCCGAGAAGTAGCCAATGACGGCATCGAACCAGACGTAGATGCGCTTGCTTTCGTAGCCGTCGATTGGAATGGGCACGCCCCAGTCCAGATCGCGTGTGATGGCACGGGCGCGCAGGCCTTCTTTCAGCCAGTTCATGACGAAGCCCATTGTATTCGGTCGCCAGAAATCTTTGCCCTCTGAGAGCCATTGTTGTAATGGTTCCTGCAATTTGGGCAGGTCCAGGAAGAAATGTTCGGTCAGACGAATCTCCAACGCGCTCTCCTTGCTCCCGCACAGGCGGCAGCGCGGCGAGATGAGGTCTACCGGGTCGAGGGTGCGCCCGCAATTATCGCACTGGTCGCCGCGTGCCTGTGTGTAGCCGCAGTGAGGGCAGGTGCCTTCGACGTAGCGGTCGGGCAAAAAGCGGTGGTCGGTCGGGCAATAGGGAGATTCCATGGTGTCTTTGAAGATATAGCCTTTATCATGCAGTGTTAAGAAGAAATCTTGCGTGATGCGATAGTGGTTTTCTGTGCCTGTCTCGGTAAATAAATCCCACGACATGCCCAGGCGATCCCATACTTCACAGATCTGTCGATGATAACGCGCTACGAATTCGCGCGGGTCGATGCCTTCGCGTTCGGAATCAACCAGGATGGGGGTGCCGTGTTCATCGCTACCGGACACCATCAGGACGTTGTTTCCGGCCAGGCGGTGATAGCGAGCAAAGGTATCAGCAGGGAGATATGCCCCTACAATCTGACCAACATGCGTTGAGCTTTTCGCATAGGGCCATGCCACGCACACGAGAATATGTTCGTTCATTAGTATTTGTCTCCCTCGGAATAGTGAGGTTAAAAATGGAGTGAGCAGTCACCTTGCGTATTATACCATGGGTGGCAAGATTGACGGGGGCTTGCCCCGCCCTGACTCTTGTTATCAAGTTATTCATAACGTATAATCAATAACTACCGGAGTGCCTCATATATTCAAAAACGCAATGTACGGGGAGGATTTTGCCCATGTCAACGTATGCTAAAGTCATCAGTACAAATCCGAGCTACAGCGCAAAACGCTATGCCAGGCGTCTGCCGTATGCTATTATTGCTCCCACAATTGGTGGTCTGGCTATTATCCTGCTCTTCTTTTTCGCCCCCTGGTTTTCTACGGGAGAACCAGCTACGCTGGCATCCGCTGCCAATTTAAAAGGTCCGACGAACGTATCTGCTCTCACGCTGGGGACGAGTACGTTGAATTTTACGCAGCTTATTTCAACGAATGATGGCAGCGCCAGTCGTAACGTGAGTGACAGCTACTCTTTTCCGTTGATCTGGGCGATACCGGTAGTGGGTCTGATACAAATTGTGCTGGCGTTGCTCGTCTTGAAGGATCGCGTGCTAACCAGAGTCCTGGCTCTGGCTATCCAATTGAGTTTCCTGGCCGCAGTGGTGTTTGAGCTTATTTACTTCGCCAGCAGCTACTTTATGGCTTTCGGTCAGATCAAGAGCACGGGGGGGCAAATCGCCACTTTTCCCGTTTCGGGGTTCTGGCTAAGTATACTGATAACTGTCGTCACGGCTACAATAGCTCTGGTTGTTATGCCAGATCTGCGGTGGTGCTGGACGCTGTCGATGAATGATATGGCGCGCGAGGTCAGATACAGCGAATTGAGGGCGAGCAATGCCCGTTAGGTAGTGGCCGGGCACCTGGGAATTAACAGACTGGGACGGGAAGTCGTTTAATTGCCGATGTACCGCGCGTAGATCGAGCGAGCGATCATCTCGTTGTCTGTCCCTTTGATAATGGCGCGGGCATCTGGAAAGACTGTCACGTCATAGCCATCAACGAGCAAACGCAGCAAGTAGGCGTTAAAGAAAACCTGTCCGACCGGGCGTAAACGTTCGGCAAGGTCGGACAGGTTGATGCTGTTTCCCCGTTTGCCGCTGCGCACCTGTACCGCGTCGCGCCCGCACAGGCTGGCGCTGTCTGTGCCACTCAGCATATCGAGGAATTCGTAGTGATGCTGTCCGCAGGTAGGGCAATCAGGATAGCGCGGCAGTTCGATGCGCTCGCTTGTATTTTCCCACACGTCCATCCAGACCATATCCCGGCTGACTTTGTCGCTTTTGAGAAGGATTTTGAGGGCTTCGGTGGAGGCGATGCCGGTGATAGCCCCCACGATGCCGTTGAGGATGCCAGCGGTATCGCAGGTGGCGGTTGTGCCGGGCAGCGGCATTTCGGGGTAAATGCAGCGCAGGCAGGGAGTGTCGCCGGGAATAATATTCAAGGTGACGCCATACGAAGCGATCACGCCGCTATAAATCCAGGGGCGTCCATACTTGACACAGGCGTCGTTGAGCAGGTAGCGTGTCGCAAAATTGTCTGTTGCATCTACAATCAAATCTACGCTCTGAACCAGCGATTCAATGCCATCCGCGTTGATGTCTTCGACCAGCGCCTCAACTGTGACTCCGCTATTGATGCGGCGCAATTTTTCGGCGGCCGCTACTGCTTTGGGCAGCCTGCGCGCGATGTCGTCTTCATCGAAAAGTATCTGGCGTTGCAGGTTGTTGATTTCAATGTAGTCGCGGTCAGCAATCACCAGTCGTCCGATGCCAGCGCGGCAGAGGTTGTTCGCCAGCGTGCTGCCCAGCGCGCCGCATCCGATAATGGCGACCGAGGCGGCTTGCAGGCGTTCCTGTCCCTCTTTTCCAATGGGTTTGAACAATGTCTGTCTTGAATAGCGATCCGGTGCTGATGTAGATGACATCGCGACTTCTCCATGCTGGTGTTGTAACGGTTTTCCTGGTGCTATTGTAGCATAAACGATGCTTCGCGGGTTGTTTTTCCTCAGAGGTGTATGCTAGAAGAGGAAATATGCCGATAGTAGGTGATATGAAATAGGTCATAGTTTAGTTGGCAGCCAGGCGCAACTGTGCTACAATGCAGAAAAGGAGCGGGTTCTTTTGAATAACGATGAACTGGGTGGAGCAAGCTATCGGCGCGGAGATACGATGAAAAAGGTTCTGGTGATTGACGATAATCCAACCATTGTTGAGCTAATCAAATACGCGGTGAACCTGCAAGGGAGATATGATGTGGTTGTCGCCTACGACGGCATGGAGGGTCTGGAGCGCATTTATCTGGAGCAGCCTGATTGCGTCATTATCGATGTGAAAATGCCCCGAATGGATGGCTATCAGCTTGCGCGTTGTTTGCGCGGCGACCCGCGCACACTGAATGTGCCCTTAATCATTCTGAGCGCAATGACACGCGAGCAGGATCAAATGACAGGCTATCTCTCCGGGGTAGATGAATACATCACCAAGCCTTTTAAGCCGAGCGCCTTGAATGCTGCTATTGAGCGAGCGTTACTTCTGACTCCGGCGGACCGGCAGCGGCGTATCGATCAACTGGTCCAGGCGCAGTCCGAGCGGGAATGAAGTTTAGGGGTGAGTAGTTTACTGTGCAGACATCAGGTAGATTATATGCGCTTCTGGTAGATGCTGATCTAGAAGTCTGTTTGAGAATGCAGCAGGCTTTGGATGACAGCATTATGCTGCGCATCGCAACTACTATTGCTGAGGCCCGCAGTTGCCTGGCGGAAAGTATTCCCGATGTCCTGATTTGTGAGGTGAGGATTGGCCAGGAAAGCGGGTTGGAACTGTGCCGGTTCATACGTGACACTCCTGCTCTCTACAACCTTCCTATCATGGTATTGACTTCATTTTCTACACTGCAAGATAAAATAGCTGGATTTGAAGCGGGGGCTGACGATTATGTGGTAAAACCATTTGATGCGCGTCATATAGTGGCGCGCATTCGTTTTCTTTCGCGTATTAAACGTCTGAAACAAAACTAGTAGGGACATCCCAGAGGGTGTCCCGTTTTCGTCTCTTTTGATGCCCTTGATGAATTTTTCCGCCCACCATCGGGAAGGTCGTGTCACCCTGACGGGAAGGTCGTGTCACCCTGAGCGCAGCGAAGGGTCTGCGTGCTGCCGACGAGAGATCCTTCGCTGCGCTCAGAGCCTGCCCTGAACGCAGTGAAGGGATGACACGACCGGCTTTGGCCGGTATAATTCATCAGGATACGGACAGGACGGGACACCCACAAGGGGTGTCGCTACTGATCTATCCTGGGAAGTGGCAGGCGGCGTAGTGATTGGGACTTTTCTCCTCCAGGGGTGGTTTGATTTCCCGGCAAATGTCCTGCGCTTTCCAGCAGCGGGGGTTGAAATTGCAACCGGGGGGAGGGTTGACCGGGCTGGGTACGTCGCCTTCCAGGATGATTCGCTTGCGCTTGAGTTCCAGTTCGGGGTCGGGTACTGGAATAGCGGAGAGCAGCGCCTGGGTATAGGGATGGAGGGGGCTTTCGTACAGGTCTTCACTATCGGCCAGTTCTGCTACGCGGCCCAGGTACATGACCGCTACGCGGTCACTGATATGTTTCACGACGGAGAGGTTATGAGCGACGGACAGGTAGGTCAGGCCGAAATTATGCTGTAAGTCTTCCAGCAGGTTAAGAACCTGGGCCTGGATGGAAACGTCCAGCGCGGATACTGGCTCGTCGGCGACGATAAACGAGGGGCGCAGGGCCAGGGCGCGGGCGATACCAATGCGCTGCCTCTGACCGCCGCTGAACTCATGCGCGAAACGGTTCATAAAGAACGGGTTGAGACCTACCGTTTCCAGCAAGCTCGCGACCTGCTCTTGAATCTCCTTCTTGTTACCCCGGTTAAAATTCTCCAGTGGTTCCGCTATAGTTTGTCCGATGGTGAAGCGGGGATTGAGCGAGCCGTAGGGGTCCTGGAAGACCATCTGCATTTCCGCGCGTTTCAGACGTGTCTGGTTGGCATCAAGCGAGGTCAACTCTACGCCGTCCAGTTTGACGCTGCCAGCCGTTGGTTTAATCAACTGTAAAATCGCGCGCCCGGTCGTCGATTTGCCGCAGCCGCTTTCGCCTACGAGGCCGAGCGTTTCGCCGCGTTTTACGAACAGGTCAACACCGTCAACGGCTTTGACATGCGCCACTGTGCGATTTAAGACGCCCCCTTTGATGGGGAAATGTACCTTCAGGCCCCTGACATCGATCAGCGTTGTGCCTGTTTCTCGCGCTGTCGCTTGAATTTCTTGCGCCATAT
>JADEYI010001914.1_pt1 | contig 12604 bp, 12 predicted proteins | sample 8542331 | NCBI WGS metagenome assembly JADEYI01 (sample SAMN16510988, study PRJNA670497) | mine drainage metagenome | isolation source: biofilm near Copperflume 1 | place: Germany: Marsberg coppermine Kilianstollen | collected 2018-02 | reverse complement strand
GAGGTCGGCGAGCTGTGCCAGGCCGAACAGGGTGAGCCCGAACGGGGAGAGCAACCGGGACGTGGGGAGAGCCGGCGGGTCACTCGTCGCGCGCCGCGGCATCGTCAAGCGCATGCCCGAATAGTACTGGTCACCCGCGCTCGCCGGTACTGGTCACCCGCGCTCGCCGGTAGCGGTCACCCCCGCCCGTCGGTAGCGGTCACCCCCGCCCGTCGGTAGCGGTCGAGCCGATCCGCCGCAGCGTGAGAGCCTTCTCATCCACCCTTCATCGCTGCCATACGTCGGCGGGGCGAGGATGCGGTCGTGCCCGTCGAACGAACGCGCCGTCCCCCTGATTCACGTCTCGTTCATGTGCCGCAGCGAGGATCGACTCCCATGAACGCACTCGAGACGCGCAGCCTGTCCGCCGCGCCCGGAGCCACGGGCACCGACGAGCGGGTCGAGATCATCACCAACCACCTGCGGGCGGCGGGCACGGTCGCCATGGGGCGGTTCCCGCGCCTGTCCGACCTCATGAACCTCGGGGCCGGCTTCTTCGTCCTGCACGACGCCGTCCTGCTCGATCGGACCGGCCGGCCGACGTCGTCGGACACCGCCCCGGAGCTGTGGATCGACCGCGACGAGATCGCCTTCATGGGCGAGCCGACCGTGGCGCCCTGGGCCCGCCGCGAGGAATCGCTCCTCGTGCGCAAGGCACCCCGGCGGATGCTCTTCATCACCGGCGGCCACCTCGTCCGGGGCGATGCGTATCTCCACGAGGAGGCGTGCCTGCCGGCGTTCGTCGAGTCGGCCGAGTCGCGCTTCATCCCGCTCACCGGCGTGATCGTCCGCCAGCTGAGCGACCGGCGCCTCATCGCCCGCTACCCGTTCGGTCTCGTGAACCTCACCGCCGTCGTCGGCGTCAGCGAGCTGCGGCCGGCCCCCGGCGCGCAGGTTGCAGGGAGCTGATCGGCGGGCTGCTCACCATGGGTGGCGCCCCGAGGTCGTGTACTGGAAGGGCGTGCTGAAGTGGCTCGACGGCCTCGCAGTGGGCAACAGCCTGCCGGGCGTGCTGCGCGCCTCCCGGTCCCGCCAGTCCCGGGGCGCACGGAGGAAATCGTCGCCCCTTCCGCGGTCCACGACGAGGAGCTGGGGATCCTCTTCTGGCTCCTCGATGAGCTGGACCGGTTCGGGGAGCAGCGCGAGGCTCCGCCCGCGGTCAATCTCGACGGCGACGCGGTTCGGCCCGCGCGGCACGCTACCCCGTTCGCGAACCCGTCCTCCGTCACGCCTGCGCGTCGCGGGGTCAGAATCGGCGCCGCCGGATACCACGGTGGACGATCCGTGCTTGGGGGGTGACTCGCCTCGATGGGCCGATCCTTTCACGGGAGCGTCTCGAAACCCGCGGTTCGGAAGTCGGCGTCGAGGACGATCGCACGCTCGATCCCCTCCCGGCGCATGAAGGCGAAGCTCGTCCGGTCCACGAGGGAGACTGATGACTCGATCGTGTCGCGGAAGGCTGTGACGGCATCGGCATGAAGCGCGGCGTCGACGGGCGCCACGTCCAGGGCCGGGATTACGCGATCGATGAGGTCGGCCGCGACCGCCGGGCCGAAGCGCCGGCGTGCTACCGCCAGGGTCTCGACGATGACGTAGGCGTGCGTCGAAAGCGCCTCGGATCGCCCCAGCGTGAACGCGTCGACGGCTCCCGCATGCGCCGCATCGTCCCGGTCCACGAGGGCGAGGATCCCGCTCGAGTCGACGAAGAGAGTCACCAACGGTCTCCCGCCAGCACGGCGTCGTGATCTCGCGCAACCGAGCCCGTTCCGGATGCCGCCGAGCCGGCCGCGGCCAGGAGCCTGTCGATGCGGCCGCTCTGCCGGGCGTCCTCGTCGGGCACGACCCGGTCGACCGCGTCGCGGATGACCGCCGCAAGGGACACGTGCCGTCGGCGCGCCTCCCGACGGAGTCGTTGCACCTGAGCTTCAGTCAGGGAGATCTGTGTCCGGATCATGCCGGCATGATATCAGTCGCACCCACAGTGATGTAACTCGGCTGTCGAGTCGAGGAGAGGCACGCCATCGGTGACATCTGTCCTCCAGGCGGGCGCTCGTCAGCCGGACCCGGACACCTGCTCACCTGGCGGTCGCCTGGCACCGCTGACAGTGGTGCGAGCGGTGCGCCGCGCACGACCGGACCCTATGTTGCCCCGCGTACCGTGACGAGTGCCCACCTGAGGGTCGTCTGGCACGATCGGGCGGTGCGGCTCGCGGGACCGGCTCCGCTCAGACCGCCGGCTCGCGAGACCGTCTCCGGTCCGATCGCGAGTGACCCGGCTGCCCTACTCGTAGCGGAGTGCGGCGATCGGGTCGAGGCGGGCAGCCTGGCGGGCCGGCCAGACCCCGAAGACGACGCCGACGACCGCGCTGAATCCGGCGGCGACCGCGAGCGTGATCGGGCTGAAGACGAAGCCCCAGCCGGCGATCTGACCGATGGCGGCCGAGACGAGGAGGCCGACGACGATGCCCACCACGCCGCCGAGGAGCGACAGGGTCAGCGCCTCGATGAGGAACTGGAGGAGGATGTCGCGACTCCGGGCGCCGACGGCCTTGCGGATCCCGATCTCCCGCGTCCGCTCGCGGACGGAGACGAGCATGATGTTCATGATCCCGATGCCGCCGACGACGAGCGAGATCGAGGCGATCCCGGCGAGCAGCACGGTGAGGAGCGTCGAGACGGACGAGACAGCGCCGAGCAGCTGCGTCTGATTGTTGATCGTGAAGTCGTCCGTGCCTCCGGCGGGGATGGCGTGCCGGCTCTCGAGGGCCGTGGTGATCTCGGCCTGGACCGTGGTCATCTGATCGGCCGTCGCGACGCTCACGCCGATCGTCCGGACCGTGACGCCGCTGACGAAGTGGTCCTGGGCCGCACCGACCGGGATGAGGATCTCGTCGTCCTGGTTGGTGAACCCTGCGCCACCCTTGGGCTGCATGATGCCGATGACGCGGAAGGGGATGCCGGCGATCGAGATGTCCGTCCCGATCGACGTGGCGCCGAGACCGAGATTGTCCGCCGTGGTCGCCCCGAGCACGGCGACGCGAAGCTTGTACGAACCGCTCGCGGGGGTGAGGAACGTCCCGACCCACATCGTCTCGTTGCGGACGATGGCGTAGTCGGCCGTCGTCCCGATGATCGCTGTGGTCGTGTTCTGGGAACCAGCCACCACGATCTGCTGGGATGAGATCTCCGGTGCGACGGCGCCGACACCGGGAAGCTTCGAGATGGCGGTTGCGTCAGCCAGGGTGAGCGTCGTCGCAGATCCGGCCCCGCCACGCGTGAAGCCGGTCGTCAACCGGCCCGGGTTGACGGTCAGGAGGTTCGTGCCGAGGTTCTGGAGCTGCGTCGTGATCCCGCGGGTCGCGCCCTGGCCCACCGCCACGAGAGCGACGACCGAGGCGACACCGATGATGACGCCGAGCATCGTGAGTGCCGCGCGCAGGCGACTCGTCCGGAGGCGCGACAGGGCCAGCAGGACGAGGTCGAGGGCGTTCACGAGAGGACCCGCCCGTCGCGGACGTGGATCTGGCGATTCGCCGCCGCCGCGACCTCCTGGTCGTGGGTGATGAGGACGATCGTCCGGCCGCTCGCGTTCAGCTCGTGGAGGAGGCGCATGACCTCCGCGCCGCTCGCGCTGTCGAGGTTGCCCGTCGGCTCGTCGGCGAGGAGGAGCGCGGGCTCCGTGACAAGCGCCCGGGCGATCGCGACGCGCTGCTGCTGTCCGCCGGACAGCTCGGTCGGTTCGTGGTGGACCCGGTCGCCCAGGCCGAGCCGCTCGAGCGCCGCGCGAGCCCGTGCCTCTCGCTCGCGGCGGCTGACCCCCTGGTAGATGAGCGGCGTCGCGACGTTGTCGAGGGCGGTCGCCCGGGGGAGCAGGTTGTACGACTGGAAGACGAAGCCGATGGACCGGCTCCGAAGGGCGGCGAGGCCGTCGTCGTCGAGTTCGGCCACGGAGGTGCCGTCGAGGATGTACCGACCGGCGGTCGGTCGATCGAGGCAGCCGAGGATGTTCATGAGGGTCGTCTTGCCGGACCCGGATGGACCCACCACGGCGACGAACTCTCCGGATTCCACGGCGAGGGTCACGTCCACCAGGGCGGTCACGTCGATCCGACCCGTGTGATACGTCCGGCCGACACCTTCGATCCAGATGATCGGTGCGCTCACGGTCAGTTCCCGCCGCCGGTCCCGCCCGCCGGGCGGTTGCCGCCACCCCCTCCGCCGCCGGGTCGGAAGATGCCACCACCGCCGAGGAGCCCGGGGCCGCCGGTCGTCGTGGTCGTCCCGGTCCGAGCCGCCGTCGTCCCGACAACGACCTGGTCACCTGCGGACAGGCCCGACTGGATCTCGGCGAGCGACGAGGTCACGAGTCCCACCGTCACCGGCACGAGCTGGACGGCACCGCTCGGACCGAGCACGCGAACCTCGTACTGGCCGCCGCTCCCGACGATCGCGCTGGACGGCACGGCGAGGACGTTCGCGGCCTGCTGGATCGTCACCGAGACGCTCGCGCTCATCCCCGCTGCCGTCCCGGCCGGCGTGGAGTCGATGGCGACGACGATCGGGAAGCTCACGATGCCGCCGGAACCGGACGACGATCCGCTCGGGTCGATCTCCGTCACGGTGCCGGTGGCCGTCTGTCCCGTCGCGGTGATCGAGACCGTCGCCGTCTGGCCGACCTTGAGCGACGGGTAGTCCGTCTCGGTGACACTGGCCGACACCTCGAGCGCACTCGAGGCGACGACGACGTCCGCTCCTGACGGCGCCTGGGCGCCGGCCACGATGTTCACCGCGTCCACGACGCCGTCGACCGGGCTCGTGAGCGTGGCTCCGGCGAGGGCCGTCTTCGCCTGACGCAAAGAGTTCTCGGCTGTCGTCACTCCCGCCTTGTCGGAGGCGATCGTCGAGGCGATGGCGGGAACGATCTTCGAGGCGTAGCTCGCCTGGGCGCTGGTCAACCCGATCTGGGCCGAGGCGAGCTGGCTGGTCGACGACATGTCGGTCGACTGGACCGAGAGCTTGAGCGAGTCAAGGGCCTGCTGGGCCTGGGTGACCGCGTTCTTGTCGGCGCTGATCGTCGCGCTGTTCGGGCCGGCGGCCTGGTCCGTCGTGAGCTTGGCCTGCGCTGTCTGGAGCGCCGCTTGCGCCTGGGTCACCTTGAGCTGGTTCTGCTGCGTGGCATCGCTCACGGAGGACTGTGCGCCCTGCACCTGGAGCTGGAACGAGGCGAGGGCCTGCTGGGCCTCGTTCACCCCGTTCTGGTCGGCGGCGAGCGTCGACGCGGGCGCACCGTTCCTGGTGTCGGTCGACAGCTGCGCCTCGGCCGCAGACACGGCCGCCTGGAGTTGTGTCTGCTTGAGCTGGTTCTGTTGCGCGGTCGCGGAGGCGGCGTCGTTCGAGGCCTGGATCTGCAGCTGGAGGGAGGCGAGCGCGTCCTGCGCCTGGGTGACCGCGCCCTGGTCGGCGCTGATCGTCGCGCTCGGCGGCCCGGCCGCGACGTCGGCCGCCAGGTTCGTCTGGGCGGTCTTCAGAGCTGCCTGCGCCTGACTCATCTTGAGATCGTTCTGTTGCCTGTTGAGCGTCGAGCTCTGCTGTGCGGAGGAGATCTGCTGCTGTGCCGACTGGATCGAGGAATACGCGGTCTGGCGGTCGGCAGCGGTCGGTCCGGCGGCATCCACCGCGAGCTTCGCCTCGGCGACCGCGAGATTCGCGGCCGCCACCGCGACGGAGGCCGCCGCGTCGGTCGTGTCCGCCGTGGCGAGGACGGTTCCCTTCGTCACGGTCGCACCGGGCGTGACGGCCACGGTCCTGACGAGCCACGCCGATCCACCGGAGGAGGCGGTCGTGGCGGTGCTCGCGTGGATGATCGGGGTCGCTCCGAACGAGAGGTCGTACGCGATCGAGGCCCGGACCGATCCCGTGGCGACGACCGCCTGCGAGACCGTCGTCACGCTGGCCGTCGCCGTGATGTACTGGCTCGTGCTACCCGCCCCGCCGGTCGGCACGAACACGACGTATCCGGCCGTGCCGAGCCCGACAGCGAGCAGCACGAGCACCGCGGCCACCTTGAGTCTCATTCGAACGTTCGCCTCGCACACAGGGAGCGGATCCGGGGCCGCGGCCATCGGCGGCCCGGCATCGCTCGCGGAAGATGGAGCGGGCGACCCGCCCAGTCTCGCCGCCGACCGATGAGAAAATCCTGAGACGGAGCAGCCGCCCGGACGGATCGAGCGCGACGTCGGTCACCTTCGGGTTCCGGCGGTACCATGTGTCAGCCAGACGCGGTTGCCGGCTGGCCAGGCGCACGACCAGATCACCGGCATCCGCACCCGTCGTCCAGCCGAACTCCTTGTTCGCCCTGCTCGGCATCTGCATCCCGAGAGGAGCGCTGCATGGGCATCCGGACGGCATTCGTGTCGACCTATCCACCCCGGCGCTGCGGGATCGCGACGTTCACCCGCGACCTGGCCTCCGTCGCCGGAGCGCACGAGATCGTCGCCCTCCAGCCGGCCGGCCAGGTGGAGCCGTACCCGGTGGAAGTCCACCATCGCATCCGGCGGGACGTGGATGCCGACTACACGCGGACGGCCCGAGCGCTCCGCGACTGCGATGTGGATGTCGTCTCGATCCAGCACGAGTACGGCATCTGGGGTGGCGACGATGGTGCCCGGGTCCTGGACTTCGTCGCCGCCCTCGACAGGCCGGTCGTCGCCACGCTCCATACGGTCCTTCGGCACCCGACCCCGTCCCAGCGTCGTATCCTCTCGCGGCTCGTGCGGGACGTGGCGACGACCGTGGTGATGTCCGAGTCCGCCGCGTCGCTCCTGACCACCGTCTATGACGTCGACTCGAGCCGGGTGGAGGTCGTGCCACACGGAGTCCCGGATCTGAAGCTCGTCGACCCGGACTCCGCCAAACCGGCCCTGGGCCTGGTCGGCCGGCGCGTCCTGCTGAGCTTCGGGCTGCTCGGCCCGGGCAAAGGGTATGAACTGGCGATCGAGGCCATGCCGGCCATCGTGCGCGACGTGCCCGATGCCTGCTACGTGGTGCTTGGGGCGACCCACCCGGACCTGCTCCGACGGGAAGGGGAGGCCTATCGTCGGAGCCTGGTCGCACGGACCGATTCGCTCCGCATGGGCGACCACGTGCGGTTCGTCGATCGTTTTGTGAGCCGGGGGGAGCTCGGGCGATGGCTCCAGGCGGCAGACGTCTTCGTCACGCCGTACCCGAACCTCGACCAGATCGTGTCCGGCACACTTTCCTACGCGATGGGCGCCGGCCGAGCCGTGGTGTCGACGCCGTACACATATGCGACCGAGCTGTTGGCCGACGGACGTGGCGTGCTCGTCCCGCCGCGCTCCCCCGGGGCCCTTGCCGACGCCGTCGCCAACCTCCTCACCGATCCGGGTCTGCGAACGGCTGTCGGACGTCGGGCCCACGAATACAGTCGTCCGATGCTGTGGCGATCGGTGGGCGCGGCGTACATGCGCGTGTTCGAGCGAGTCGCGAGACTGACGCCGGTCGCCGCGACCGCCCGGGCGTCGATGTTCCCGATCGGTGTCTGACGTCGCGCCGCTGTACCCCGTCAGTCGGCGGCATCTCGAGGCGCTCACCGACTCCATCGGGATCATGCAGCACGCGGTGGGACGTCGCCCGAGCCCGGAACATGGGTACTGCACGGACGACGTGTGCCGCTCGCTCACCGTCGATCTCCTGCATCGGCGTGAGCTGGGCTGGGCGGCTGTGAGCGCCAGCGCGTGGCGCTCACAGCGGTTCCTCGCGGATGCGTTCGAGGTCTCGACCGGCCGCTTCCGGAACTTCCGTGCCGTCGACGGCACCTGGCTCGACTCGCCCGGATCCGAGGACGCCCATGCCCGGGCCGTGCTGGCCCTCGCCGAAGCGATGCTGGAAGCACCCGACGAGGCGTTCCGCCATGCCGTGACCTCCCTGTTCCACCGTGCGCTCCCGGCGACGCTCCGGTTGCGGGCGTTACGTCCCCGGGCTTCGGCCCTGCTCGCATGCGACGCCGCCCTGCGGGCCGGCGGGACAGGCGATATCGCGCCGACGTACCGGCGACTGGCGACGAGTTTGCGGGCGGAGTTCGAGGGACCGACCGTGACCGTTCGGTGGCCCTGGCCTGAGGCCGTGCTGACGTACGAGAATGGACTTGTGGCGCGAGCGTTGATCAGCGGCGGGGAGTTCCTCGACGCGCCGGACATGGTCCGCCTCGGCGGGCAGGTCCTCGACTGGCTGATCGAGGCCCAGACGGCCTCCGATGGACACCTGACGACCGTCGGCAACCGGGGGTGGTGGCCACGAGATGGGGTGCGCGCCCGCTTCGATCAGCAGCCCATCGAGGCCACGGCGCTGCTGCTCGCAGCCGAGATCGCCTGGGAAGCCACCCACGAGGACCGCTACCGCCGAGCCGCCGAAGCCGCGTACGCCTGGTTCCTCGGCGGGAACGATCTGGGTCTGGCGATCGCGGACCCGCAGGGAGGGGGCTGCCGCGATGGGCTGACCCCCGTCGGCATGAACCACAACGAGGGCGCCGAGTCGACCCTCATGTGGCTGATCGCACTGGAGCACATGCGCGCCATGCGCGGCCGTTTCACCCTCGAGGCCGCATCGCCGGGTCTCGTGGCAGTGTCAGTGACAGGAGCGTGACAGCCTTGGACCATCTCCTCCAGCGGGCCGAGAACAACCCGATCCTCACGGCTGCGGACCTGCCATACCGCGCCAACGCGGTCTTCAATCCCGGCGCGGCACGGGTCGGTGAGGAGACGATCCTTCTTGTCCGGGTCGAGGATCTGCGGGGCATCTCGCACCTCCAGGTGGCGCGCAGCCTCGACGGTGCGACCTCCTGGCGTTTCGATGCCGAGCCGCTGCTGCAGCCGGTCGAGCAGCACCCGGAGGAGATCTGGGGCTGCGAGGATCCACGCCTCACGTGGCTCGCGGACCGCGAAGAGTGGGCCATCGCGTACACCGCGTACAGCCGTCGCGGACCGCTCGTGTCCCTGGCCCTGACGCGCGACTTCCGCGAGGTTCGTCGGCTCGGTCCGGTGACGCCGCCGGAGGACAAGGACGCGGCACTCTTCCCGCGCCAGATCGGCGGACGGTGGGCGATGATCCATCGGCCGTCCCCGCTCCGCGGTGGGGCTCACATGTGGATCTCGTTCTCGCCCGACCTCCGTCACTGGGGCGATCACGAGCTCCTCCTGGAGGCGCGCGATGGCGCATGGTGGGACGCGGGCAAGATCGGCCTGGGACCGCCCCCACTCGAGACCGCGGAGGGCTGGCTCGTGCTCTACCACGGCGCCCATGCCACCGCGGCGGGTCCCATCTATCGGGTCGGTCTGGCCCTCCTCGACCTCGACGATCCCCGCGTCGTGCTCCGTCGGAGCGACGAGTGGGTGTTCGCTCCCAGCGCGGCCTATGAGCGCGCCGGTGACGTCGGCCAGGTCGTGTTTCCCTGCGGGTGGATCCTCGATGCGGCTGCCGACCGCCTGTCCGTCTACTACGGCGCCGCCGACTCGGTGGTCGCCCTCGCGACTGCATCATTCCGCAAGGTCATGGACAGCATCGGGACTGCCCCTCGACACCAGCGTCGCCGGACGGCGGACGATCCCGACTGGTCGTAGCCGACCGAGGTGGACGGCCATCCTGGTCGCACGCCTCGAGATCGACTCACGCCTGGGTCAGCCCTCCGCGGCGGTGTCATCCACCCGGGCGCCCGCCGCGATCCCCTCCCAGAACTGGACCGCGGCCCGCTCGTAGAGGAGGCCCATCGGCAGCGTGACTCCGCGCCAGTGCTCGACGGTGCGCGGCGCCGCGTCCGATCCGTCGTGCAGGCCCTCGGCGCGCCGATCCTCCTCGTAGCGGGCGAGGACGGCGCGATGGATCGCGAGCTGAGCGACCGCCAGAGCCCGGCGCTGGTCGGCTGGCCCCAGATCCGCGAAGAACAGCTGGAGCAGGCCGGCATCGCGCAGTTCGGTCGGTTCCGGGGAGGGCTTCGCGAGCCACGCCCTGATCGCCGCGCGGCCGCGGCCGGTGATCGTGAAGAGCCGTCGTCGCCGCCCATCCGCCTCGCGCTCCTCCGTCAACAGCCCCAGCTCGACGAGGCGCGGCGGCTCCTTGTAGAGCAGCGCGTGGGGGAAGGACCAGAAGTGACCGATGGTCGTCGCCACGTGGCGCTTGAGCTCGTAGGGAGTGGATGGACCTTCGCGCTCGACCAGGCCCAGCACGAGGTATGACGTCGAGGTCAGGCGTGCGGGCGATTCGGCCGGGGTGTCGATTGACATAGTCCAGATAATACCATACGATTGCGACGGTTCAGCAGAGACGATTACCCGGCTTGTCCCGCACGGCTGAGAGCCCGCCTCGGACGTCTCGGCCGCAGGCCGCGCGAACCCCCATCCGCCATCCGCAGAACGACCTTGAGGAGGAACCATCCCATGGCCACCGCGACCGCGACCAGACCCGCCCACGCCTCGAAGCCGACCGCGCACGACGCCACGTCGACCATGAAGAAGCTCCGACCTCTGGGCGACCGCGTCGTCGTTCAGCCGACTCCCGGCGAGGAGACGACGAAGAGCGGCATCGTGATCCCGGACACCGCGAAGGAGAAGCCCCAGGAGGGGACGATCATCGCTGTCGGCCCCGGCCGCATCCTCGACGATGGCAAGCGCGAGCAGATCGACGTGAAGAAGGGCGACAAGGTCCTCTACGCGAAGTACGCCGGGACGGAATTCAAGCTTGACGGCGAGGACCTCATGATCATCGGCCAGAAGGACATCCTCGCGGTGGTCGAGAGCCGACCGTAGGTCGGGCCCCGGCTCCGCCACGCCCCGGCAGCTGCCGCGAGGCCAACCGCACATCCTGAAAGGACAACACACACCATGGCCAAGCAGCTCCTCTTCGATGAGATGGCGCGACGAAGCCTCAAGCGCGGTGTCGACCGGCTGGCCGACGCCGTCAAGGTGACGATCGGCCCCAAGGGCCGCAATGTCGTCCTCGACAAGAAGTTCGGCTCGCCGACGATCACGAACGACGGCGTGACGATCGCCCGTGATATCGAGCTCGAGGATCCCTTCGAGAACATGGGCGCCCAGCTCCTCAAGGAAGTCGCGACGAAGACGGATGACGTCGCCGGCGACGGAACGACGACCGCCATCGTGCTCGGCCAGGCCATCGTGGCCGAAGGCCTCCAGAACGTCAGCGCCGGGGCCAACCCGATGGGTGTCAGGCGGGGCATCGAGAAGGGCGTCGAGGCGATCGTCGCGGAGATCAAGAAGCAGTCGCGCCCGGTCGACAACCGCAAGCAGATCGCGGCGGTCGCCGCGATCAGCGCCGCCGATCCCGAGGTCGGCGAGATCATCGCCGAGGTGATGGACAAGGTCGGCAAGGACGGCGTCATCACCGTCGAGGAGGGCCAGAGCCTCGGCCTCGAGACCGAGTACACCGAGGGGATGCAGTTCGATCGAGGCTACCTCTCGGCGTACTTCGTCACGAACGCCGATCGCATGGAGGCGGTCCTCGAGAATCCGCTCATCCTCATCACGGATCGCAAGATCTCGAGCGTCAAGGACATGCTCCCGGCCCTCGAGAAGGCAGTCCAGCAGGGCAAGCCCATGGTGATCATCGCCGAGGACATCGACGGTGAGGCGCTCGCGACCCTCGTCGTCAACAAGCTCCGTGGCACGGTGTCGGTCCTCGGGGCGAAGGCGCCGGGCTTTGGCGACCGGCGCAAGGAGATGCTCCGCGACATCGCCATCCTCACCGGCGGCACGGTCATCAGCGAGGAGATCGGTCGCAAGCTCGACAGCGTCGGGCTCGAGGACTTCGGCGAGGCCCGTCGCGTCGTCGCCACGAAGGACGACACGACGATCGTCGACGGCGCCGGCGCACCGGACCAGATCAAGGCCCGGATGAGCCAGATCAAGGCGCAGATCGAGGACACGACCTCGGACTACGACAAGGAGAAGCTCCAGGAGCGCCTCGCCAAGCTGGCCGGTGGCGTCGCCGTCATCAAGGTCGGTGCCGCGACCGAGGTCGAGCTCAAGGAGAAGAAGCACCGCATCGAGGATGCCCTCTCGACGACCCGCGCGGCCGTCGAGGAAGGTCTCGTCGCCGGCGGCGGCACGACCCTCCTCCAGGCCATCCCGGCGCTCGACAAGCTCAAGCTGGAAGGAGACGAGCAGGTCGGCGTAGATATCGTCCGCAAGGCGCTCGAGGCGCCGGCCCGCCAGATCGCCGACAACGCCGGCGCGCGCGGCGAGGTCGTCGTGGAGCAGGTCCGCAAGGCCAAGATCGGCCACGGCTTCGACGCCCTCAAGGGCGAGTACGGCGACATGTTCAAGAAGGGCATCGTGGACGCCGCCAAGGTGACCCGCTCGGCGCTCCAGAACGCCGCCTCCATCGCCGCGATGGTCCTCACGACGGAGACGCTCATCACGGACATCCCGGAGAAGAAGCAGGCCGTGCCCGCCGGCAACGGCTATGGCGGAGACATGGACTACTAGACCGAACTTCCAGCGCCCGGCGGGCCTGATCGGGGCCTGTCACGACCCTT
>JADEYI010001913.1_pt1 | contig 12630 bp, 10 predicted proteins | sample 8542331 | NCBI WGS metagenome assembly JADEYI01 (sample SAMN16510988, study PRJNA670497) | mine drainage metagenome | isolation source: biofilm near Copperflume 1 | place: Germany: Marsberg coppermine Kilianstollen | collected 2018-02 | reverse complement strand
ACGTCTTGGCTGTGGCTTCCGGGATGCCGAGTGCCTGCCCAATCTCGCGGAAGCTTATACGATCCCTCCTATCCCTGTTGCTCTCCGAGCTTCAAATAATGAGGATGTCTCACGGTCGCTACCCATGTTCCGAATAGACTCACGAGTCCCCCACCAATGCTCCACAGACAGAGCAGCAGAAATGAGATCACCATACTCCCAGTCGTTACGGTTGTAGCTTTCACGGCGAGGTTGCCTGGATAAGTGGAGATGAGGCTCACCAGGAAGGTAATCAGGTAGAAGACGGCTCCAGCGAGGGCGCCTGCCAGGAATCCAAACCGGCGACGGACGGCGATTCTGCCAACGATCAAACCGACAACAAAGCCGATGAGCAGGCTCAGTGAAAAATTGAGAAGTTCCACTACTGCCAGGGCGAGCGCCGTTTTCACGGTCAACTTATCCACTGCAATTTGCTGGCTGGCCGCGTGAAAGGTTCCTGCAAACACGAGGGTAATCACAATCGTCAATAGGGCAGTGAACACCCCTGCAATGACACCTGCAATCGTTGTATAGTACAACCCCCTCTGAGGAAGAAACGTGCGTTGCTGAGTTTGTAGTCCATTCGGTTGTTGAGGATACTGCGTTCTTGCCAGTGGAGGTTCGACCTTACGCGTCTCGGTTGGTTGAACCTGTTCTGGCGGTTCAAGGCCACTCGGCCCTGTCGGCTCACTGGTGGGCGGAAGTTCTTCTCCGCTGTGGAAAGAGCGCAGTTCGCTCTGTGCGTTCGTGTCTTGCATCCTGGTCCTCCTTCGATTGATGCACCTCCATTTGGAATGTGCCTGGTGAAACAGGCACATTCCAAATGATAAGCCCCCGCGAGGAGGCCGCGTTCCCGATTTACTCTCCCTGGCGTCAGGCGCTACGGCTACGACCACGTGAAAGACCGACCGTCAGGAGTTGCCATATGGCCACCAGGATGATCGCTCCGACCAGCGCCCTGAAAATGAGGACTCCAAAGATGTTGATATCACCGATCCCCCTGACGACAATGACTTTTGTGAGCAACCAGGCACCTACGAGCGCCGCAATGATGGCCCCGACGAAGTCAAGCTAAAAAACAGAATAGTTGGAGTAGTAAGCACTCAGGCCACTTCGCCTGCACATCGATTCTCCTTTAGCGCCGTCTCCATCCTCTTGATCTCGATGTTCCTCCGCGAGAGACAGCATGTAAGATGGCGATAAGTATACAGGCTCCAATAAAGGCAATGATAATACTCACGATCAGGCTATTGGAAGAAGTGCCTCCCAGTCCCAGGAGGTCAGCCAACCATCCTCCGATGAAGGCTCCGATAAGGCCAACGATAATATCGCCGACCAGCCCATAGCCTCCCCCGCGCATCACACGGCTGGCGAGAAAGCCAGCAACCAACCCAACAACCAGCCACCAGAGCACGGTGGATGCATTAAGATTTACATCGGCTAGAACAAGTGTTGCGAGTGTCATGATCGAGTCCTTTCGTTGATACCGAGATACCGAAGTATCGTTCACTACGCTTTGTGCCACTCCTTTGGCCCGCCTGGCCTGGGGAGAAAAGCTATACTCTACTTTGAGTGTATTCAAGGTACGGTATAAAAAGCGTTATATGAGCGTTAAAAGCGGTCGCTCCTTTCTCAACTGCCTGCTTGCTGGCTGGTCTCGACGAACCAGAGCCATTTGTCGATGCCCCGGGCGATCTCTGTGAAGATGGCAGCCGTATCGGCGTCCTTCAATTCGATCGCTTGCTCGCTGGCGTAGCGCGCATGTCTGCCGAACTCGGTGAGCGTCGTCGCAAGAGCATCGATGAGGCCGTTCCCAGGAACATTCGAAAGCGAATACCCATCGAGTGCAGACCGCCCGGCGACCGCGTGCGCCGTTCCCTCAGCCGTGCCGCCAAGCTGCACGATGCGCCCGGCGATCAGGCTCGCATACTCCTCCACCCCTTCGGCAACCTTGTCGAATAGCTCGCGCAGGGACATGAAATTGGGACCTTTGACGTTCCAGAAGGCCTGCCTGCTTTGAAGCTGCAGATCGATAGTGTCGGCTAAGCGGCGGTTCAACATCTCGATCAGTTTGGCCTGCTGCCCCTCGGGTAGGACATAATTTTTTTTGGACATGAGAGAGTCCCTTTCATTCAAGTAGCTCTTTGTGCGATAATAGAGAGGGCATTACATAGTGGGCAACCCGAAACTCTCTTCCATCCTTCTGCTCTTAAAAATGTAATTTGTTTTTTAAGTTGAGACAGTTCTCTTTTTTCTATCATCTCTGATTTTATATTAGCAGCAGAGCGTTATAAGGAACGTTAAATGGGCGACGTATACTTTACATTGCTGGGTCCGCCGCAAGTTCGCCACGCCGATCAGGTGCTGCTGTTCGCCACGCGCAAGGAACTCGCGTTGCTCATTTATCTGGCAGTGGAAGGCCGCGTTCATCCGCGCAAGGCCCTCTCCGAACAGTTCTGGCCAGAGGGTGACGCGATGCATGGACGGGCAGCCCTGCGCATTAGCCTGCTCCACCTGCGCCATCTACTGGGTGAGGGTGCTGTCCCTTACCTGCTCATCACACGCGATACCCTCGGCCTGAATATCACCTCTGCGATCGAACTCGACCTCCATATCATCCACGAAGCCTGGAAGCTGGCGCGCGCGTCGGCACGCACGACTCTCATCATGCCCGAAGCCGAACGTCGCAGCCTGCTTGTCCAGCTTCAACGCGCGGCCAACCTCCCGCGTGGCGAGTTCCTGGAGGGTTTTTCGCTGCGCGATGCGCCGGCCTTCGACGACTGGGTGCGCTTCCAACGCGAATACTGGCACTTGCAAATCAACGAGATCTTCGACCGGCTCTCCTACCTCCAGTTTGAAGCGGGAGAGCTTGCGTCTGCCATTGCAACGGTCAAGCGTTGGCTCGCCCTCGCCCCGCTGCACGAGGACGCCTACGAGAGGCTGATGCGCTTGCATTTCGCGACTGGGGACCGGTCCGCCGCCTTGCAGGTCTATGACACATGCCGGGCGAAGCTTGCATCAGACATGCAGATCGAACCGACCGCAGAAACCGTGGCGCTGGCCAGCCGTATGCGGGCCATGGCACCTCCTCCTCGCAAGCAGACGCCCATGCCTCCGACAGCTCTTTCGCTGGCGATGCTCCTCGACGGGCCGCTCCTGGGGCGGACAGCGGAATTGAGCACATTGATCAGGGTCTATCACAGCGCGCAGCGTGGCCGGACTTCGGTCGTCCTCCTGGAAGGGGAGGTTGGCATTGGCAAGACGCGACTGGCGAGCGAGTTTCTGGCCTGGGCGGAGATAGAGGGGGCAGATGTGTTGCAGGGACAGGCCTTTGAAACCGGGGGTCAGTTGCCCTATCGGCCCGTGATCGAAGCCCTGCGCCCGCGCATCGAGCTGGAGAATGCCCCGGACAATCTACTTTCAGACCTGTGGCTGGCGGAGCTTGCGCGCCTGCTCCCCGAACTAGGCGACCGCTATCCTGACCTGCCTCTTCCAACGGGGGACAAATCAGTAGCACGCACCCGGCTATTCGAAGCGCTGACCCGCCTGGGACAGGCTCTGGCGGCGCGAGCGCCACTGGTCTTGTTTATCGATGATGTGCAGTGGGCGGATACCGCTTCGCTCGACGTGTTGCATTACATGGCGCGGCGCTTCGCAGAGAGTCGGACACCTGCGCTCCTGCTGCTGGCAATGCGCGTGGGTGAGGGAGAAATGAGGCCCACGATTGCCGAGTGGCGCACTGGTATGGAACGGGCTGTGCCACTGACACGCTTGCAGCCTGGCCCTCTCGCTGACGAAGACATCATGCAATTGCTCCAGACATTCGCGGGGGCAGGAGGTAAAGATGGGAGGGACGCGGCGAACCTGGAACGCTTTGGTCAGTGGCTGTTTGCTGAAACAGAGGGACAACCGTTTTATATGATAGAAACGCTCAAGGTCTTGCTCGAACGCGGGGCGCTCGTCTCACGCCCAAATGAAGAGGGTGGATGGACGATCGACTTTACGGCGGCCATGGAACACGAGGTGGTGGTACGAGGGTTCTTCCCGCCGAGTGTGCGTGAAGTCATTGTTGCCCGATTAGAGCGACTTCCGCCGAACGCTCTGACGCTGTTAATGGCAGGAGCCGTCCTCGATCAGGGGATCACCTTTGAGCATCTTTGCGAGGTGGCTGATCTCGCAGAACAGGACGCGCTGCCAGCCCTGGACGAAGTGCTGCGCAGTCATCTGCTGCTTGAATCGGAGCGCGATGGGGGAGGAAGAGGAGGGCGCATGACGGGCGGGCGCTACGCATTCGCTCATGCAAAAATACGAGCGGTGGTCTATGCAGAGGCGGGTGAGGCTCGGCGGTCCATCTTTCACCGCCGCGCGTTGAAAGCGTTGCAAGCGGCGGGTGCGCCTGCGGCTGAACTGGCATACCATGCCCTGGCTGCGGGACTGGCAGAACCGGCCTTCCACTGGAACCTCGCAGCCGGCGATGAGGCAATGCGGGTGGTGGCGGTGAGTGGTGCCATCTCCTTTTACGAACAAGCACGGCATCTGATGGCTGAGCGCTTGCATGGGCTTGAACTGGGAGCCATGCTCCCTGCGCCTGAGATCGAGCATCTCTACACCAATCTGGGGCGAGCGTATGAAACGAACGCGGAGTGGGGAAAGGCTCGGACGGTTTATTCTGCGATGCTGAAATACGCTCAGGATGCACGCCAGCCGGTAATAGAGAGCGCCGCCCTCACCCGTCTGGCGACCCTTTCCGCAAAGTAGTCTTTCGAGGATGAGTGAAGCTGTGCCACAAACACCACACATTGAGCGACATTTTAGGCCTGGTGGGTATCTCGCTGCTCGTAGCGACGCAGAGCATTAGGCCAGTGAGCGCATCCGCGAACAACAAGAAATCAAAGAAAAGACCGAATTCGCATTTTTAACGTTTTATTTAACGCTCTGCGAGTACTATGCAGGTAGATAGTACTCAGTTTTTTTACTGATCGCGCAGAAAAAATCATGATCCGTCCACAGAACAAACTCCGTAGCATGTGTCTTAGAAAGCCCGGCTCGAACAGAGGCAAGCAAGAGTATGTTCGAGGAACGAGGTTTCCATGCTAATGCCATACTTTCAGACGATACGCCTGCCGGGCGTTATCGCTGCGCAATCCGAGCAGGATGATACTCAACTTGTGAAAGCCAGCCAGGAGGGAGATCAGGATGCCTTTGCGCTTCTCGTGCAAAGACACCAGCGCCGCGTCTTCAATTTGAGTTTGGGCATGTTGCAGGACGAGGAAGATGCCAGCGAAGTTACCCAGGAGGCTTTTTTGGCGGCATGGCAGGGGCTGCCATCATTCCGCGGTGAGGCATGCCTTGCTACGTGGCTCTATCGCATCGCCTACCACTGTTGTTTGCGACAGATTGAACGGTGCAAGCGAGAGCGTGCCTTGCAAGCAGTCATGGAAACTGAACAGGTACTTGAAGGGATGTACAAGGAGAAGCAGGTAGAAGATTTCCTGGAGCAATGCGACCGGCAGGCCATTGTGCGCGAGCAGATAGAGAAATTGCCCGCCAAATATCGCATGGTGTTGATCTTGCGCCACCTCCACGAGAAGACGTATGAAGAGATGGCTGACATCCTCACTATGCCGGTTGGCACGATCAAGACTCATCTCTACCGGGCCAGGAATCTGCTGAAGGAACGCCTGCTGGCTCAGCACCTTTGCGTCCCTGAGTCATAAGTGCAGCCCTCCGGGCGAATACTCAAAGAACACTATGCAAATGGGAGAATGAGTAATGAGCAGAAAAGACTATGAAGAAATATGCGCCGAACTAGACAACACGAGACAGAAAGACCATCCTCACGCATATGATGCTCTTTCCCAGGAAGAAAGAGAGACCATAGAGTATTGGATAGGACGTGCCATACAGCCTGCTCAAAAAGCCGATGAGCGTCATAGCAGCTACGGACTCAAATATGAGTATACGCGTGAGACGAAAGTATATGTCTCGCACGCGCAATTTAAGGGAGCAATGTTGGTTGCGGGATACCTGCCAACCGAGAAAAGCGAGCAGAACTGGCATTTTAAGATCAAGCCGACCTACGATGAAAAAAGCTTCTCCCAAAACGTTGCGAGTCAAAACAAAAGCACACGCCTGCCAGCCTACAGAAGCACCCCTCAGGGTGAGCAGGATCTACAATTACAGGCCCTCGTTCAAAAGGTTCTTGCTTCACACAGGGATGATGATTCATACGCTGTTATGATTTAGGAACCTGCCAATGTTTTGCCTTCCAGGCTGTGATTAACGCTTTTTATAGCGTGAGCCTGTTGCCGGAGCCAGTCGGGTACTCCACCAGAAACTCGTCTTCATAGTAATGATGGAACTTTTGCACATTTAAAGTGGCCTCACGAATCGGTCTCCTTTCTGCTGTAGAGATACACAACCCGATCTCAATCACGATTCATTCCTTTTTGTTATGATTTTAATAGAAACTATGTATTGGAATAATAACAAGAAATCGGCTACACTTAGTGATAGTTGATTGTTGTTTCACGGCCACTCAATCATATCGATGCGAGTATAAGAAGCGTGTCATTGTAGATGTCCTTCGAGGCAGCTAGACGCTGAGGTCGTCGTGTTTCCTCTCTCATTTAAGAAGTAGAGCATATGCAGACAAAGCTTTTTTCTCACCGAGAGCGCAAAGGAGAGACACAACAGGTAGAGTCTCCTTCCCATCCTCCAGAGGGACAACAACCGGCAAAGGCAGTCAACTTTACGTACAACATGATTGGATTGATCCTGCAAGGTGGTGTTATCCTCAGCGCCGTGGTCATTCTGGTCGGGTTGCTACTGGAGTCGCTGAGACCTGATAAGTTCGCGCCGCAAAAGCTCCAGAGCTTTCCGCAAACCTTCGGGCAGGTGTGGACAGGATTGTTGACGTATCACCCACAGGCTGTGATTACGCTGGGACTGCTTTTGCTGATTGCGACGCCGGTCGTGCGCGTGGCGGTCTCGATCCTGGCGTTCGCGGTTGAGCGGGACCGGCGTTATGTGGTGATTACGACGCTGGTGCTGCTAATCCTGCTCTTCAGCATCTTTTATGCCGGCGCGACGGTGGTGGCAGGACAACATTCGAGTTTCCAGCATGGTCAATACTCCTGGGTCTATCCCGTGCTGATCTTTGGAGCTTCGATCGTGGCCGGTTTATTAGGATCGCTTGTTGGCCTGGGTGGCGGGATACTGATCGTACCACTGCTGACGCTGGTCTTCGGGTTCCCAATTTACTTCGCCATTGGCGCGAGCATCATCTCGGTGATCGCCACATCAAGCGGAGCTGCCGCGGCCTACGTAAAGGATCACATGACGAACCTGCGCGCGGGCATGTTCCTGGAACTGGCAACGACGCTGGGGGCTATTTGCGGGGCCTTCCTGGCAGGACTGCTGGCACCCGCCCTCCTTTCGATCATCTTCGGCGTCATCTTGCTTATATCCGCGGCCCCGCTGGTTTTCAAGATCGGCGAGGAGCTGCCGCTGGGCGTGAAGAACGACCGCTGGGCGAACTGGCTGCACCTCAACAGTACGTATCCTGACCATCACCTGCGCCGCGACGTGTCCTACGAGGTGACGCGCACGCCGCTCGGACTGGCGATGATGTACGTCGCAGGTCTTATCTCGGGCCTGCTGGGCATTGGCAGCGGCACATTTAAAGTACTGGCGCTCGATGTTGCTATGCGCTTGCCGATGAAGGTGTCTACCACCACCAGCAATTTCATGATCGGCGTGACGGCGGCGGCCAGCGCGGGCATCTACTTCTCGCGTGGCGATATTCCGCCATTGATCGCGGCGCCCGTCGCCCTGGGCGTTTTGCTCGGCGCGCTACTCGGCGCGCGCCTGCTGGCCCATTTGAGCAATAAGCTCTTGCGCATCATCTTCCTGGTAGTGATTGTGGTAGCTTCAGTCGAAATGGTGCTACACGGTTTAGGCATCACGTGAAGATAGAAAACACAGCCGCCAGACAGACGCACGAGGGACGACGCACTACGCTCTCCGGTGATCTGTCGCAACCGGGTATCAAATGGGTCTTCGGATGCGCTTTTCTTCCGTCTCTTAGACTTCTACTTCTTCTTAATCTTCGCATTCCTGCCAGCTACCCACGCGGCCAAAACGCTGAGAGGTTTCTATTTGTCCCCGGTGGAAGTTCCAGTGAAATTCGTAGTTTGCAGGGACCCGCGACCCTGCCAGATTCAGCGGGCGGCGCGCGCGATAGAGCGGCTCGAACGGGCAATTCGCCATGGCTGCGATAATGTAGGCGTCGCCACGCGCCACCGCAGCGTCTACCTCGTCCAGGTACTGTTGCGCGCTTGCAGAGAGAATGCCGCCCAATTTCTTGCACATCTCCACCATCTCGTTTGTGCCGAATTCGGTGCCGCGTATGTCGCTGCGCGCACTGGGAGCAGCGACCCGCCAGAGATCATCGGGCCGGATGCGGCGATCGCGATACGCCCTGCGCGCTGCGCCAGCGCCCACTCCTGGTATACGATGCCTGCTTGCCTGTAATACTTCTGGCATGGCAACCGCCTGGTTTATCAGGAAGAAGTTCTGCATAGCATCCCACAGGCTATCCTCAGCTTCTTCGTGCAGTTGCGGTGTCGCATCACCCTGCGAAATCTGACCAACGAGGTCAACGCCAAAACGCAACTGTGAGTCCGCCTGCGCTAACCGGCTCTGGAGCGCCGTAATATGTGCCGGAAACTCGGCTGGCTCGGGGCCATCTGTATGCTTGACGGCCAGTTCACACTGCGCGATAAGTCCTGCTGCCCAGTCGCGAATCTCTCGCGCAGCCGCGACCATACCTTGCAGGTGCGCTACTGGACAGGGTACCCCTTCAAATTCGACACGCGGCCCAAGCTCGAGCGGCAATGCCACGTCCGGCACATAGTTGGGATCGTTGAGCGCCGCAATAGCGTGTTCCAAACCAGGTTGAATCTGGTGACACAGCGCATCCGCCTGATCGTAGGTTACGCGGGGGAGATAACCTGATGTCTGCGGATCGGCAGCCGCATCTGCTGCCAGCAGTTCTTTCACGAAGACCTGGCAGGCACGCGCTGCCCGAATAAAGGCCAGGGGGTAACATAGCTGTTTAAATGCCTCCCATGGAGTCATCCCTTGCGAAATCAGTTCAGCCAGTTTATCATCGATTTGCTGCCAGACCTCCTCGATCTGGCTGGCGGCGCGCAGGTAGCCACGAATATTGGCATCGCTCACCTCTCCCTGTATGGTAGTGGCATAAAAATGCCGGACGTGCTCTCGCAAACCACCCAGAAAACTTTTTGCTTGCATTTCTTTCTCCTTTTATTACGCACTTTCTCTGAATAGCATACCCCATCAATGCAATGTTGTCGAAATGGTTGGAACCACCGTAGTAGGGAACGCCCTTGACCGGTTTTTAGAATAGATCGATTCTCAATTTGAATAACGTTGCGTCGTGCTAACGATAAAATCGGCAGTTTTTGAGGTGTTGAGATCAAGTTTTTACGAGACACGGCGTTTCAGCGCGGAACGATTGCCGCAAGCAGCGACGCGGCATGTGTCGCAAGGAAGACCCACGCCTGCGGAAGCACGCCGCTCAGCAGGGTACCAAGACCTAGCACCAGAAGGACGAAGCGCAGAGCTACCGGCTCCTTGCGCAGAGGTTTGGCAGGCAAGGAATGCAGGTAGAGAGGTTCGAGGACGCGCACATAGTAGAACAGCGAAACCGCCACGTTTCCCAGCATGACAATCGCCAGCCACGTCCAACCCGCGCCAAGCGCCGCGCCGAAGAGGTACGTCTTGCCGATGAAGCCGCCGAATGGTGGGAAGCCAGCCAGTGAGAGCAGGCAGACGGCCAGTACAGCAGCCGTCAACGGGAGACGCCTGCCAAGTCCTGCCAGTTTCGCGATATCATCCGATTGCAGTTGCCGCTCGATAGCATCAGCAGCGAGAAATGCTCCCAGATTCATAAAGAGGTAGATCGCGATATAGAGCAGCGCGCCGGGTATCGCCAGGGAACTACGCTCCGCAGCCGCGATACCCACCAGGATATAGCCGACCTGCGCGATGGAGGAGTACGCTAGCAGACGCTTCAAGCTGTTCTGGCGCAGAGCGAAGATGTTGCCGACGGTCATGGTGATAGCGGCAAGAACGGCAAGAATCTCTGCCCAGTATCCGAGATTGTGTGGGAAGGCCACGACCAGAGTGCGCAGCAGGACTGCCAGACCCGCCGCTTTCGGACCAACCGACAAGAAGCCCGCGATTGGAGTGGGCGCGCCCTGGTAGGTATCGGGCGCCCAGGTGTGAAACGGTACCAGCGTCACCTCGAAGCCGTAGCCCGCGAGAATAAGCAGGAATGCCGCAATGGCTGTGACCACGGGCATCGCGGGCAGCTTCGTTGCCATCTCCGGCAGCCGCAGAGTGCCGGTCAGTCCGAAAAGCAGTACCATACCATAGATCATCACCGCTCCAACCGTCGAGGAGAAGAGGAACATTTTGAAAGCGGCCTCTGTCGCCAAACGATGCTCTTTCGCAATACCGACCAGGATGTAGGAACCGACCGTGACAAGTTGAATGAAGAGCGCGATCAGCGCGAGGTCCTGGCTGGCTGCCAGTCCCATTATGCCCAGACAGACGATCAAGAGCAGCGCTGGCACCTCGCTTTCGTGCGGGCGACCGCGAAAGTGGCTCTGAGTGGCGAGCAGCACAAAGGCGGTCGCGGCCACTGCAAATAATTTGAAAAAGACGGCAAACTGGTCAACGGCGTATGTATCGAGAAAAATGGGCTGCGTGGCGAAAAAGAGCATACGCGCGCTTTCCAGAGCCACGATGACGAGTCCCCCCAGCGCTATCCAGGTGGTGATATATTTGCGGTTCGGCGGCAAAAACGGGCCAAGCGGGAGCAGCAGGAGAATTAGTCCTGCAATAGTGAGTTCAGGCACAATGGCCCATAGTTCCATGCCGCCTTGCATTCCTCCCATATGCTCACCATCCTCTCAGCAGGATACCAGGCAGGGTAAGGCGCAGCGCAGCTTGCATAATCCCTACGAGTGGGCCTGGGAACACGCCCAGCAGAAGAATGAGCGCGACGAGTGGAAGAAGTACTGCTAGCTCGCGCCTCGACAGGCGCGGGAGTTTCGTCCATTCGAGAGAAACTTTGCCAGGTAACACGCGTTGCAAGGTCCAGAGAAACATGGCGGTCGTCACCAGAATAGCGAGGAGCATGCCAAAGGCGGCCCACAGATAGACGCCCAGCGTTCCCAACACAATCTGCACCTCCGCCGCGAAATGCGCCAGGGCAGGGAGTCCCAGCGAGGCGAACATGGCAAAAGCGAGCAAGGAACCGTAGAGGGGCAGGGCCGACCAGATACCTGAGAGCCGGGAAATTTCACGCGTGCCTGTACGGTCGGCGAGCATACCGACCAGGAAGAAGAGCATTCCGGTCACTAGCCCGTGCGCCACCAGTTGATACGTCGCCCCGGTGGCTGCCGCCGCGCGGTCCGCGGGAGTGGCCGTGGCCGCAGCCGCTACGGCCACTCCGAGCAGCACATAGCCCATATGGTTGACGCTGGTAAAGGCAATGAGGCGTTTCAGGTCAGATTGCGCCATGGCGACCGCCGCGCCATAAATGGCCGAGACGATAGCAAGCGCGGCTATTGGAATGGCCCAGGCGCTGAAGGCATCGGGCACAGTGGGAAGAGCGACGCGCAGTAGGCCGTAGCCACCGAGCTTCAACAGCAGACCGGCCAGGATCACGCTGCCCTCTGTTGGCGCGTCGGTATGAGCATCAGGCAGCCAGGAATGTAACGGTATCACCGGCAGTTTGATGCCGAACCCTATGAGAAAACCGAGCAGCACGAGGAAAGCGCCCACTCCAGTGCCCGCGTAGGGACGGGCAGCGATGATCTGAGGAAGATCGAAGGTATGGGGATTGGTTCCCAGGTAGAGCGCGAGAATGGAGAGCAGCACCGCCAGGCTGCCGACGCGCGTATACAGGAAGAACTTGAGGGCGGACTGAATGCGTCTCTCATGACCCCACAGCCCGATGATAAAGTACATGGGCACTAACGCGATCTCGAAAAAGACATAGAAGAGCAGCAAATCCATCGTACTGAAAAAACCGATCAGCCCGGTCTCCATCACGAGGAAGAGCGCGAAATACTCGCGTGTGAACTGCTCCTGCTTCCAGGCATACACCAGTACCAGGAACGTGAGCAGCGCGGTCAGCAGGATCAGGGGCAGCGAGAGGCCATCAATGCCAAGATGGTAACTCGAGCCAAGGGCCGGAATCCAATTCACCTGCTGCACAAATTGGAGCTTTCCACTGCCCCAGTTGAAGAGGATCGCCAGCACGATACCGAGAGCGAGTTCGCTGGCGGCAGTGATGGTGGCAATCCAGCGCCACGCTGCGCGACCCGGTACCAGATAGAGCGCCAGTGTGCCAACCAGTGGCAGAAATGTAAGAATCGAGAGCATATACGTATCCCTCACACTATCTTGTATCCCCACAATTCGCTTTCGCGTCAGAAGGGATGCTCTATATAAACCCTAAGCGTATAAATGAAAATAGCACGGCGATGGCGAGCGCACCTAGACCCCAGGCAA
>JADEYI010001912.1_pt1 | contig 12636 bp, 8 predicted proteins | sample 8542331 | NCBI WGS metagenome assembly JADEYI01 (sample SAMN16510988, study PRJNA670497) | mine drainage metagenome | isolation source: biofilm near Copperflume 1 | place: Germany: Marsberg coppermine Kilianstollen | collected 2018-02 | reverse complement strand
CGCTCGTTGCTGCCATGCCAGAAGGCCCGGCCCATCTTGTTGTACCAGGGGTCCAAGTGCTCATCGCGGCGTTCCGCCACGGCGGCGGAAACGTTGGCGCGTTTCGCAACCTCATGCACCAGCGAGTGGTCCACCAGCTCCCAGTTCAGGTGCTGTGCCATCAGGCGGGCATATTCGACCCCGCCGCTTCCATATTCCCGCTCCACTGTAATCGTTTGAATCATCGGTCCATCTCGCAAAAAGTTAGATGCCGTCCCAGTCCGAACGCGCTGATGGTAACACCCCGGCGGGAAGGTTTGCCAGAGCTATCGAGAACGCGGCTGCCCCAGGTCTCGCCTATGAGACCTGGGTGAGAATGTTGACACAATAGAGGCGGTTCTTTTCACCCACATCTCCCGCACAGAACGCGGGCAGATATGGGGCACCCAGGCGGCATCGCGGCGGGGAGGTTTGCCAGAGCGGGGTGCCATCCTACGCGCTCGCCGCAGCGAGCGAAGGGTGGGATTGAAACCCTACTGCCGCAATTCCACCACCGTCGCGCCCGCTCCGCCCTCGTTCTGCGCAGGCTCGCTCACTCTGGCAACCTGAGCATGTTTCGACAGATAAGCCCGCAATGCTTTGCGGAGAATCCCCATGCCGACGCCATGCACGATCCGGACGCGCGGTAGCCCTTCCAGAAACGCCTGGTCGAGAAACTTCTCCACTTCGTCCGTCGCCTCTTCCACATTGCGTCCGATGACGTTGATCTCCGTCGTGGCAGCATTCGCCTCGCGCGCGAGCGAGACTCGAATTCCCTTACTGCGTGCCGCAACCACTGGCGAAGGCTGCCGCGCCGGATCGGCAGCCGACATCACGACTTCGGCAATATCGCTCCTCCGGATACGCATCTTGAGCGCGCCGACAGAGACCTCAAAGTTGTCGGTGTCCACCTGCCGCTCGATTCGAGCATTCTTTCCAAGCGAACGCAGCCTCACCGTGTCCCCGATCCCCACCGCGCGAACGATATGCGGCGTGGCGTTCGGATCGTCTTTGTCTGCCCCGGTGCGGTGCGCGACCACGGCGGCATCGACCTGCTCGCGAAACTCACGCCTTAGTTTGGAAATCCCACGCTCGGCCTGCTTCGTCGCCTTCTGCTGCGCGGTCCGGTCTTCGATGCCGCGCAGCGCCTCCCGCACCTGATATTCAAAATCTTTCAGCAGCGAAGCCAGCTTGCCTTCCATCTCCTGCACCTTGCGCTGCTGCTCCTGCTTGCCTTCCCGCTCCAACCGCTGGCGTTCTCGTGCAATTTCCTCTTCGCGCCGTTGCAGTTTCGCGCGTTCCGTATTCACCGCCAGCAGGTCCGCATGCAGGCGATCCAGAAATCGGCCAATCTCTTCCGTCTGCTTGCCCAGCCGCGCTCTCGCATTCGCAATAATGGCGGCATCGAGGCCGAGCCGCTCGGCAATGTGGATGCCGGCGGAAACTCCCGGCACGCCGACACGAATCCGATACGTCGGCGCAAAGGTCTCTTCCTCAAATCCAGCCGCTGCGTTCTGCACGCCGGGCGTGTTCGCGGCATACACCTTCAGCGAGGTGTGATGCGTCGATATCAAACACCACGCCCGCCGCTGGACAAAGTGCGCCGCAATCGCGGCCGCCAGGGCTGCGCCCTCTTCCGGGTCGGTCGCCGAACCCAGCTCATCGAGCAGCACTAAAGAGTGCGCCGTGGCCAATTCCGAAATCGCATTCAACCGCAGGATGTGCGCGGAGAATGTCGACAAATCCTGTGCGATCGACTGCGCATCGCCGATGTCCGCCAGTACGGTGTAAAACAGCGGCAACTCCACCGCCTCCGCCGGAAGCGGAACCCCCGCCTGTGCCATCAACGCGAACAGGCCCACCGTCTTCAGGGCCACAGTTTTGCCGCCCGTGTTCGGCCCACTGACGATCAACTGCGGCGAGGCCGCGGACAACTCCAGGTCCAGCGGGACGATCGTTTGCGCTGGAGAACCTGGGTGCCCCAGGTCTCGATTTTTAGACCTGGGATTTCGCGCTTCAGAAAAAACATCCGGGTGCCCCATCCTTTGCGGCCCCATCGCAAAGGGTGGGATCGAATCTATGCGCGCATCTTCGCGCAGCCGTTTCTCCAGCAGTGGATGCCGCGCGCCCTTCAGAAAAATCCTTTCCGCTCCCACCGCAGAAAACGATGGCGTGGTGCAATCGAAGTCCTGGGAAAACCGCGCACGCGCAAACAGGGATTCCATCTCGGCAAGCACCCGCGCACCGGCGGCGATCGCGTCCGCATGCGCCGCAACCTGCCGCGTCATCTCCGCCAGAATGCGCTGCACTTCGGCCTGCTCTTCCTCGAGCAGGCGCTGTAGCTCATTGTTCTGCTCGATGGTTTCCATCGGCTCGATGAAAAAAGTCTGCCCGCTGGAACTTGCCCCATGCATCACGCCGGGAACGCGCCGCTTCCATTCCGCTTTCACAGGCAGCACAAAACGCTCGCCGCGCACCGTGATCAAATCTTCCTGCAGCGAACCCTCCGGCCCCAGCCGCCGCAACATGGCTCGCAAACCTTCTTCGATGGCCCGCTGCTGCCGCTCCATCTGGCGGCGAATGCGTGCCAGCTCTGGCGAAGCATGGTCGGCAACCGATCCATCCGGTTCAAATTTTCCTTCAATCGATGCCAGCAGGCCGCCGAAACGAGCCTCCGTCAAAGGACTCGCAAGCCGCCCCAGAGAACCGGGAATGGGTTGAGTTGCACGCAACCTGGAACTGTCATCCCGACCGGAGCGAAGCGAAGTGGAGGGACCTGCATTTTGCGGATTTCTTTGGGATCCACTTGTCTCAGCCTCCCCGGGTGGGATAGAAATTTCCGGAAGCTGCTCCATCCATTCCTGAAACGCGCGAAAACGCCTCGCCAGCACCGACAACGCGCGCAACTCGTCTACTTCGAGTACCACGCCCGAGATGCGCGCCCGCCCCAGCTGCGCGGTGGGGTCAATCAATCCATGAAAATCGAAGCTGTGTCCGCCTCGCAAAAAGCGCAGCGCTTCTCCCACGCGCTGCTGCTCCGTTGTTACCCATAACCCATCGCACGAGGGTGCCAGCGCGAGTGTCCATGTTCGCCCCGTGGGAGTGCTGGCATAGCCCGCGACCAGTTCGCGCAGCCGCGCAAACTCCAATATCTCGGCACTCGTATGTTCCAGCGGACTGGGAATGAAGGGCAGCATCGTCACCCTTCATGGTAGCCGCTCTCCGTTCTCGACATGGCGGGTGCCCCAGGTTCGCGAAGCTAACCTGGGTTTCGATGTGGGTTCCCCATCCTTGGCGTTTTTCGCGAAGAATGGGATCCAATGCGAAAAGCCTCTCGAAAAACCCGGAACCAATTTGCCCGAACCGGCGTATCTTCTTATGCAAAGGAACAGTTTGCACCAGGAAAGTGGGTGTCGTATGTTTTGCAGCAAATGTGGTCAAGCTATTGGATCGCAGCCTCTATGCCCGAATTGCGGCGCGCCGACTGGGACCGTCGGTCAGGCAGTTGGAATGCCGCCGTTTTTCCCTTCGCGACTTGCCAGACACCTGCCCACGCTGGGAATTTTATGGGTCGTGTTTTCCGTCTACCTGCTGCTGCACTGGCTGCTGCTGCTGCCATTTCTGCGCGCCGTCATTGGTGGCCGGGCAGGGTGGTTCGTCGGGCCGAATGCCTGGGCCTATCCGTTTCATCCTGGCGGATGGCTGTTGCACGTCATCGCCGTCGCAGTGTTTGCACGGGCGATTCTTTCGCTGGGTGTAGGGATCGCCTTAATCACTCGGCAACCCTGGGGTCGCGTCTTCGCCATCGTCATGGCCGTACTTACGCTTCTGAAACCGCTCCTGGGTACGATTCTGGCGATTTATACGCTGTGGGTCCTGCTCTGCCACAATGCCGGCATGGAGTACGATCGCATCGCGCTTGCCGAGAGAACGACCCCGCTCTATCCCGGTACTCCCCCGCCGGGCGTCTAGCTAAATGCAGTGAATTTCGATTGGGATGAATCAAGGTGGGTGCCCCCCATTCTTCGCGCCCTTGCGAAGGGTGGGACCCGGAAGCCAATACCGAGATGCCGTTAGCATCCCCTCGGATCCAATGGGTTACAACCAAGGCCCGACGAGGCACCGGCGAAGGTCTGCACCGAGGGTGCAATGTCTCCCGCCGAAACATCCATCGTCAACGACTGATTGCCGCCGACCACGTAAAGAATTCCATTCCCGAAAATACTGCTGCTGGTTCCCGTGATCGTGCCCCGTCCATTCGGCGAAACAGTATACGTGCCGTTGGCGGAACCGGTCCCACCTGAGCCGCCGTTGTTGCTGAAGAAGGAAGCAGCGCCCACACCGCTCAGATTGGCATTGCCATCGGACGTGACCGCCGCGAGATACAGGAAGGAGTTGCTGGTCGCCGCCGGCAAAGTCCCAAGCGCATATTGGCCCTTCAGCGAAGCCGAGTTGTATCCTGTGCCGACCGGCTGCCCGTAAAGATAAATCAACCCAGGCTCCTGCGCAGTCGTGTTCCCCCGCAGTTGATCCACGCCGTAGCCGAAGGAAGCGTTCTGTAGCCAGATCACGGGCGCAGGCGCTCCGCTGGGAGTGGTTCCCGTAAATGTCACACGTCCGTTCGGACCGACGCTGTAAGCGCCGTAATTGAAGGACACATTGTTGAGGACATTGCCCGCCTTGTTGATGTCGCCCATGCCGCTGAGAGCGCCGCCTCCCGCGTTCAGCAGCACCAGGTACGCGTCGGAATAGGTGTCCGGCCTGGTTTCATTTTTAAGATCTTCCGTATTTTCCGCCAGAACGCAATTCCCGTTCAGCGTGGCATTGGAGAATGTTCCGCTCTGCAGCCCAGCTTGCCCGAATAGCCAAGCCGGAGCCGTGCTGCTGCTGGAATCCGTTGCGAGCAGAAAGAAGGTAGACGGGCTGGCGATGTATAGCGCATAGCTCTGTGGCATCGTGCCGCCGCTTGTCAGCGAGACCGCGGAGCGGCCATACGTATCCGGCGCGGCATACGTTCCGGACAGTGGAACCGCATTCTGCGTGGCGAAAACGGTGGCCACGTCCGCTTCGCTGGCGGAGCCAAACCCGCCGCTGCCGTTGGCCGAAAGAACACCTGCAGCATATAGATCGCCCGTGCTGCTCAGGCCGCATCCGTAACAAGTCTCACCCTGCAAGCCAAACACGTAATTTCCAGTAAGAGACGCTTGAGAAAGACTCGCGCTCTGTAGCAGCATCGTTCCGGTGCCAATCTCAACGTTTCCGGCGTAATCGTAATAGGATTCCACGATCTGCGCGCCTGTCGCCGTGCTTCCGCTGCCCTGTATCGCGATGTTGAAGAAAAATACCGCGCCCTGTTTCTTGGATACGATTTGAAGGATTCCGGAATTGTTGGCATTGATGTTGTACGCGCCGGTCACCGTATCGGTAAAGTAGCCGACCTCCGGCTCGTTGTCGTCGATCTCTCCGCCGGTAACCTTGCCCTTGCCGTCAAACGTCAAGCTGCCCACCATCGCGCCCCATACAATTCCGGTGCGATTCGGGTTGCTCCCCTGCGCTGCCACGGGTCGCGCCGCATTTGTCGCCAGATTCTGAAATGGACGGTGGAGGCTGGCTGGCTGGTTCAGCGCATTCGCAGGAGCAAGATTCCGCACCGCAGCCGGCATCGATCCACGGGACCGGGCCGCTCCATATCCGAAGCTGCCGTACGACGTATACAGCTGCTGTTCAAAAACGTACGTCCCGGTCAACTTGGCGTTGTTGGAATTGGAAGGCTTGGAAGAGGACGATCCGCATCCCGCGACGATCAGGCATGCGGCAAAGACAGCGAAGGAGGAAAGATGAAGACGGCGCATGACGACTGGTACCCCCAAACATCGAAAGGTTAGCCGGATTATAGCGATTCCTCTGCTGCCGCGGCCACCTATCTGACGCAGGGTGCGAGCTTGGCAATAGCCCACGGCCCATCCTTTGCATGACATCAAACAGAATTGTGAAACGGACGCAACGAACGACCCGATAAAGCTCTTTGGGACTGAAATGAAGCGAGAATTCCGGTGCGACGGCGCCAGGGTTTCGCGCTTCTTAGGAGCGTTCGTTTGAGTCTGGGGGTCGCGGCCACTTATCCTGCCTGCGTTCTCGCAGATCGGATCGGCGCCCCTATGGCGACACGCGGCGGCCGGTAGCTTAGCGTCGGATGGCCAGAACTCGGAAACCTTACCTTCGAGGCGCGGCCTCCCTCACGCATGCGCTTGTCGGCTTCCGTCCATTTCGGCAGGTCATTTTCCATCTGGTCCCAATGCACGACGGAGGCCTCGTCGCACCAATCGAGAAGGTGCGGCATCGCCGCGCGATGCGAACCTTCGGTCATGAACCGTCGCATGGATCCCTGGCTATCCCAGGTGGTCATGGTCCAGAACGTCCAACTTCGATCGGTCAGCAACGACCCGCCCTGGAACCCAAGTGCCTTCTTCACCTGTTTGAGCGAGCGAAACGTGTGTATGACAAACACCGGTAGAAAACGGGCCGACCGTATCCGCAGGCGAGTTACGCTGACAAATGGCATAGCTCGTTTATAGATCATCCCGCATGCCCGTCACGGGGGTGCCGGTGCCCCATTCAAGCCGATCCAGAGCCTGTCGAAGGGTTGGCTTGAGTGGGATTCCGTGCAGCGCCGGACTAAAATCAATCCCAGTATGGGCTTCCCTCAAATTCGAATGCGGCGTCTGCGCCGCACAGAGCCAATCCGCAACCTGGTGCGCGAAACCCGTTTGCATCCCGGCGCGTTGATCTGTCCGCTGTTCGTCTGTCCCGGCGAAGGCGTCCGCCGCCCCATCGCTTCCATGCCCGGCGTCTTCAATCTGTCGATCGACGAAGCGGTGAAGGAAGCCATCGCAGCCAGCCAGCTCGGCATTGGAGGATTTCTTCTCTTTGGCCTGCCGGAAAAGAAGGATGACCAGGCCACCGGCGCTTGGGCTGAAAACGGAATCGTCCAGCAGACATTGCGCGCGATGAAACGCGAACGTGCCCTCGACTCCGCGGTGCTGATCGCGGATGTCTGCCTGTGCGAGTACACCGCCCACGGTCACTGCGGCGTCGTTCGCAAAACGGAAAGCGGCGCGCACAAAATTGAAAACGATTCCAGCGTCGAGCTGATCGCAAAGACCGCCGCATCGCTCGCCCAAGCTGGCGCGGACATCGTCGCGCCCTCCGACATGATGGATGGCCGAGTCTTAGCAATTCGTGCCGCGCTCGACCACGCGCAGCTTCCCGATATGCCCATCCTCTCCTACGCGTCGAAGTTTGCTTCAGCCTTCTACGGCCCATTTCGCGAAGCTGCCGACTCCGCTCCGCAGTTCGGCGATCGCCGCAGCTATCAGATGGACGGCGCGAACCGTCGCGAAGCCATGCGCGAAATCGAACTCGACCTGGCCGAAGGCGCGGACATGGTCCTGATGAAGCCCGCGCTGCCCTATCTCGACATCATCCGCGAGGCCCGCGACCGCTACGATGTCCCGCTCGGCGCGTACCAAGTCTCCGGAGAATACGCCATGCTGCAGGCAGCCTTCGAGCGCGGCTGGCTCGACCCGGAACGCGCCATGTTGGAGTCGCTGCTCTCCATCCGCCGCGCCGGCGCCGACTTCATCGTCACCTACTTCGCCCAGCAAGCCGCCAAACTGCTGTAGGAGATACTCTGCTCAGAGATGAGATTCCCGATGAAGTTTTCAGTTCCGCCGGGTGCCCCATTCAAGTCCTGTTTTGGCTTGAGTGGGAGGAATCCCAGCGCCAATAATCAGCAGGTCGTTTCTTAGCCAGAGTCGCGGCCAGTTCCTATAATAGTTACGGCGGCACCTCTGCCGCCGCGAGGGAAATTTATGAGTACACTCACCCATCCCGAAACGAAGACATCTTCCGCAGCGCCAGCCGCTGAAAACAGCGCCCAAAGCGAAGCGCTGCTTTTTGAGTACAGCTCCGCCGCCGACCCAATCTCCTCCGGCAGCGTCCCCGCAATTCCCTATGCGGAGTTCGCCGCCGATCTCTATGCCGCCGGACCCACCCGCATCATCCCTCTCGATCTTTCACGGGCATTAAAGTGTTCCGCGCCGGCCAGCACGCCTTCGCTGGCAGCCAGTTTCCTGCGTGTCGAAGCCGGCGACGCGCTCGACACGCGAGCCAACGCGACCTCGGAACTCTTCTACGTGATTCGCGGCAAAGGCGTCTCGACCATCGACGAGCAAGAAATCGCCTGGTCGCAGGGAGATTTTTTCACCGTCCCCGGCGGCGGCGCGCGGCACCGCGCTGCGGAAACCTCGGCGCTCTATTGGGTCAACGATCAGCCGCTGCTCGACTACCTGGGAGTGGAGCGCAAGCAGCCGCGTTTTTCGTCCGCGCACTATACCCGCGCGGAACTTGCCAAAGCGCTGGACCGCGCCGCCAACGATCCGCAGGCCGCTACCCGCAGCCGTATCAGCCTGATTCTCGGCAATCCGAAATGCATGCAGACGATGACCGTGACCCACGTACTCTGGGCCATGTACGGCTTGATCGAGCCGTACACGCGGCAACTGCCGCACCGCCATCAGTCCGTCGCGCTCGACTTTATTATTGACGCCCAGCCGGGCTGCTACACGCTTGTCGGCACCGAGTTGGATCGCGATGGAAACATCAAAAATCCGACGCGCGTCGACTGGAAATCCGGCGCTGCCTTCGTCACTCCGCCGGGCCATTGGCACGAGCATCGCAACGAGTCCAGCGCTCGCGCCTATCTGACGCCGATTCAAGATGCAGGCCTGCACACCTACCTGCGCACCCTCGACATCACCTTCTACAAGGACGACGATTAGCCGCGTCCTAGAAAGCATCGGGTGCCCCATCCGGCGCATTTTCTGAGAAGGGTGGGAGCGTTGAATGCATCTTCAGCACTCTATACTAGTCGAGAATGCAATTTCAAAGGTGAATCCACCTGGGCGCCCCCACATTCGCGAAGCTAACGTGGGAACGGTTCATGCCTGAAATCGGAATCCCAGTTGCAATGAATCCACCTCATACGACATGGAAAACAACATGAATGCAGATGCGAAAACCATTCAGATCCAGTTGCCAGACGGCAGCGAGCGCACAGTTTCCGCGGGCACGACGCCGTTTGAAATCGCCAGCAGCATTTCGCCTCGCCTCGCCGCCTCTGCTATCGCTGCACAGATTTCGCCGCTGCACGCAGAAGCCGCGGCCGCAAAGACCGATGACGCACACACCGAAGACGCCATGTATGCCGCCGAAGACGCAAGCGCCGAGCGTATCGTCGATCTTTCGCAGCCGCTGGAGGAAAGCGTTACAGTTCGACTTCTGACGGAAAAGGATGCAGAATCATTGCGCGTGGTGCGCCATTCTGCCGCGCACGTCATGGCGACCGCAGTTCTGGAGTTGTTTCCGGAGACCAAGCTCGGCCACGGTCCCGCCACCGATAGCGGATTCTTCTATGACTTCTATCGCCCTGCGCCGTTCACGCCGGAAGACCTGAAAAAGATTGAAGACAGGATGGGCGAAGTGGTGGCGCGCGATGAAAAATTCATCCGCGAGTGGCAGTCGCGCGAGGAAGGACTCGCCCGCTTCAAAGCCGACAACGACTTCATGAAGATGCACTTTGTCGAGCGCTTCACACAGCCCGGCGACAAAATTTCGCTCTATCGCAACGGCGCATTTGTGGACTTCTGCCGCGGTCCGCATGTGCCCTCCACCAGCCGCGTCAAGGCATTCAAAGTGTTGACGCTGGCGGGCGCCTACTGGCTCGGCGATGAAAAAAATCCCCAGTTACAGCGCATCTACGGCACAGTCTTTTTCTCCAAGAAGGAAATGGACGAACACTTCGCGCGTCTCGAAGAAGCTGCACGCCGCGATCATCGTGTGCTCGGCAAACAGCTCGATCTCTTCTCTATTCAGGAGATCGCCGGGCCGGGCCTCATCTTCTGGCATCCCAAAGGCGGCATCGTCCGCAACATCATGGAAAACTGGATGCGCGAAGAATGTATCCGTCGCGGTTACGATTTAGTGTTCACGCCCCACGTCATGCGTCATGAGCTATGGAAGATCAGCGGCCACGCCGGTTTCTATGCGCAGAACATGTACACGCCCATGGAGCTCGACGACGCCGACTATCAGTTGAAGCCGATGAACTGCCCCGGCCACATCCTCATCTACAAAAACACGCCGAAGAGTTATCGCGACCTGCCCGTGCGCCTGGCTGAGTTGGGGAATGTCTACCGCTACGAGCGAAGCGGCACCATGCACGGCCTGCTGCGCGTGCGCGGCTTCACCCAGGACGATGCGCACATCTTCTGCATGCCGGAGCAGATTGAAGACGAGGTAGCTGCGTGCATCGACTTCGCCGAGGCAGTGCTGAAGACATTCGGATTTGCGGAGTTCAAAGTCGAACTTTCCATCTGGGACCCAAAAGATAAGGAGAGCTACGTCGGCTCGGCGGAGAACTGGGCGATGGCCATCGGCTCGCTGGAACGCGTGCTTCTGCGCAGAGAAATTCCGTACAAAACCATTCCCGGCGAAGCAGCGTTTTACGGTCCAAAGATCGATATCAAGCTGGTCGATGCCTTGGGGCGACTGTGGCAGCTTTCCACCGTGCAGTTCGACTTCAACCTGCCCGCGCGCTTCGAGCTCGAATACGTCGGCGAAGACGGCGAGCGCCATCAGCCGGTCATGGTGCATCGCGCATTGTTCGGCTCGGTCGAGCGTTTCTTCGGCGTGCTCATCGAGCACTACGCTGGTGCCTTTCCTTTGTGGCTTGCCCCGGTGCAGGTCGGCCTCGTACCCATTAGTGAGAAACACATCGACTACGCAAAAACAGTACAGTCACAGTTACAAATGGCCGATATGCGCGTACACCTCGACGATCGGAACGAAAAGATGAACGCCAAGATCCGCGATTTAACCATGCAGAAAATTCCCTACCTGCTTGTGATGGGCGACAAGGAAGCCGCCGCCAACGCTGTAAGCGTCCGCACAAGAGGGAAAGGCGACGGCGGCTCCATGCCGCTCGAGGAATTTATCGAGAAGGCAAAAAAACTGGTGCAGGATAAATCTGTCGACCTGTAAACCAAATTGCCTGTCGACCTGTAAAGCAAATTGACAGATGGACTACTCAAAACGATGCCGTCATTCTGAGCGCAGCGAAGAATCCAGAGGCCGGTGGCTTCGACGTACAGGCGTGTATTCACTGAATTACTCTCCAATGCTGTGTCGATCCGTAGCCTGGACGCCCCATAACCCGTGATTATGGATGGATCTTTTCCTTCCGTTCCAGCATCTCGACGAATTGTTGAATTTTTCTCGCTCTCGTCTCCGCTTTCTTCACTGTTTGAATCCTGAAAAGAATGGCGTACCTGTTGGCGCCATCCAATATTTTAAAAAACGCATTCGCCCTGGCATTTTTATCGAGCGCTGCCTGCAAATCCGCAGGCACCTCCGCCGTACGGGCCGAGTCGTAGGCAGCTTCCCAGCGTCCGTCCTTGCGGGCGCGTTCTATCTCTCTGTGCCCGGCAGGTTGCATTCGTCCGCTCTCGATCAATGCCAGCGCCTTGTCGCGGTTGATTTTCGACCAGATGCTTTTCTTCCCGCGCGGCGTAAATTTCTGCAGCCATGTTTCAGCACTATCCGTTCGCTTCTGTCCATCAATCCATCCATGACATAAGGCCGCGTCCAGCGCTTCCGCATAAGATACCGACGGGCTGCTCGAAGATTTCTTTCCGATCCGCAACCAGACACCTTTCGCGCTTCCATGATTTTCTCCCAGCCAACGCACCCATTCTTCCTGTCGATGAAAATGGATGACAGGTAAATTCTCCGGAGCTTTCGATTGTCTGGGCCTATCGGTCGCCATCGTGAGTGTCCTAGAACTTCAGTCGCACAGCCAGCTGTATTTCTCTCGGCGTGTAGACGGAGTTACTGTTCGCATTTGTAGTTACGCCATAAGTCGGATTGAACTCCAGGTATGGATGCGCGGCCGTCGAATCCGACGGACACCCCTGCGTCAGTGGCGTCGAGCAGGCGTTGTAGCCCAGCGTGTCGACGCTGGTCACATTCTGCGTGTTGGTCAGGTTGTAAGTCTCCGCCAGCAGTTCCAGGTACGTTCGACCCTTCAGCGGCACGCGTCGCGTAACCCGCAGGCTCGTCGTCTGCGTGGAGGGAAATCGATAGCTGTTGCGCTGTAGAATATTCAGCCGCGAGGGTCCGCCTTCGCCATTGATGCCGAAGAACGCTCCGCCCGGCGCGCTGCCGCCCACACCCAGCGTATAGGGTAGCCCTGTCTGCCACGCGATGACCGGAGCAAATCCATAGTCGTTGATTAAGTACCCGAGCCAGCCCCGCTTCCGCCACGTCGTCCAGAAAGTCCCGTGAATCACGAGCCGCTGCCGCACATCTGTATTGGAATCGCCATATTCCAGCGCCATATTGTTCGGTTCCAGAATATTTGTCGGCGACTTATACAGAAATTCATTCTGGTTGTAATCCAGCGCGTGGGCCAGGGTATAACTCGCTCCGAAGCTGATCCCATGAGAGGTGCGATGCTCAATCGCCAATATACCGGCATTGTAGTTGGAGTTTACATTGCTC
>JADEYI010001911.1_pt1 | contig 12644 bp, 14 predicted proteins | sample 8542331 | NCBI WGS metagenome assembly JADEYI01 (sample SAMN16510988, study PRJNA670497) | mine drainage metagenome | isolation source: biofilm near Copperflume 1 | place: Germany: Marsberg coppermine Kilianstollen | collected 2018-02 | reverse complement strand
ACATCCTCGTTTATCGTATACTTGGTACACGCAGAAAAGCAATTTAGGGATATATTTGTATGAGTGAACTTGTAGTGAGAACGATAAGATGGAAAAGATAGAAAATACCTCGCTTGCCGCTGCGCAAGCGCAGCAACCTACAGAAGTATATACATATGCAGGATACCACAGCATTATCTCAGGTAAACAACGTCACTGGGAATATGGCGGGTTTGCCTTGCCCGATGGCAGCTTCTGGAAATATCGTGAACCCGACGCTGCTGTTATTGTTGAGGCTGATCGCCTGCGTGTGCGCGTGGGACAGATCAGCCGTGCCAATGACCAGGTACAAATTCTCGATAATGCCAAGAACATGTTTTTCTCGACACAGAAATTTGTACCGCCCGAAGATGGTGAAATCTCTTTTGAGTGGGAGATGACGGCCCGTTGTACGGGAACGCACCCACATGACCTTTACGACGGCTTCGTCTCGGTCAACCTGCTAGATTTTACGACCGGAATGGCCCTGGATTTCTTCGTATGCAACGATGTGATTGCTACTGTCTACGCTCGTCTTCCTTTTCCTGGCGTACCCGCTCCAGCAGAGCCGAAAAATCCCAGCACGCCAAAATACTTTTCGGATTTCAACGAACTGCCCGTGGAAACAACGTCGGGGCAAGTTCATCGCTATCGCATCAGCTACTCTCGTTACAAAGACGAGGTGCGTTACTTTGTCGATGAGCAAGAAGTAGGCGTCTATACAGAGGTACCCAGTAAAATCAATGCATGTATCATCGCCCTCGGTCTGATGACGGAAAAAGGTATCGAGCAGGGTAAAAGCGTTTCTGTCCACGGCCAGGGACTTATGGGAGAATGGGGGCCATTTACGATTACAACAAAGAAAAGTGCCGACTCATAGCCACATCACCAACAAGGGGGAGCAAGCATGCCTCACTCATCATCTTCAAGCGAACAAAGCACCTTGTATCAGCGGCCAGTGGAGTTGTTACAGCAGCTTGTACGTTTCAACACGACCAACCCGCCGGGGAATGAAGCAGCATGTATCTCCTACCTGGGAAATCTTTTGCGCGAGGTGGGAATTGAAAGTAGTATCGTGGCACGCGACCCAGCCCGGCCAAACTTGATTGCGCGTTTGACAGGGCAGGGCAACGCGCCACCACTGCTACTGCAAGGGCATGTGGATGTAGTAACGACCGAGAAACAGCACTGGCAACACCCGCCTTTTGAGGGTAACATACACGATGGCTATGTGTGGGGACGCGGCACGTTGGATATGAAGGGCGGCGTTGCTATGATGGTCGCGGCCTTCCTGCGGGCCAAGGCCGAGGAAGCATCTTTAGCGGGCGACGTTCTGCTGACTGTTCTTAGCGATGAAGAGGCCAGTGGTGAGTATGGAGCCAAATACCTGGTTGAGAACCACGCTGAATTGTTTAAGGATGTGCGTTACGCCATAGGTGAATTCGGGGGGTTCACTATGTACGTAGCCGGACAACGCTTTTACCCTATCCAGGTCATGGAGAAGAAAACGTGCGGTTTGAAGGTCATTATTCACGGGCCGGGTGGTCATGGAGCATTACCAATGCGCGGTGGTACGGTAGCGCGGCTGGGCCATTTCATCCAGAAAATGGATGAACAGCGCTTGCCTGTCCATATTACCTCGGTTACACAGCAGATGATCGAGACACTAGCGGCTGCCCTCTCTACATCAATTGGCCCCATTCTGCTGCAACTCCTGGAGCCAACACAAACAAATATGGTACTGGATATGCTTGGACAACCGGGCCAAACGTTTGACCCACTCTTGCACAACACAGCCAACATTACAATTATTCGCGGTGGCGAGAAGAACAATGTCATTCCCAGCGAGTTTGTTATGGAACTCGATGGCCGTCTGCTCCCCGGTTATGGGCCAGAGGATATGATCGCGGAGATGATCCAGCTTGTTGGTGACGATATCGAACTTGAAGTCACCAGCTATGATCCCGGACCGGCTGAGCCGGATATGGGCTTATTCGATACGCTGGCAGATATATTGAAAGAGGCCGATCATCACGGCACTCCATTACCAACATTGTTGCCAGCAGTCACTGATGGACGCTTCTTCTCACGTCTGGGTATCCAAACCTATGGCTTCTTGCCGATGTTATTGCCCGAAAATTTCAATTTTACACAGACCATACACGCCGCCGATGAACGCATCCCGGTTGAAGCAGTTGAGTTTGGTACGCGTGCCATCTACGAAGCTTTATTGCGAAACAAGTAATAGAAGTCAGGGTTCTGTTATGCTTTTTATTGCAGAGGCAGAAACTTGACGTCTCAACCTATTATCTGCGATAATTCAGTGAGTAAAGTATTGGTTAAGAAGATTTATGAGGCATGAACATGCAAAATACACCAACACAAAGTAACACCGATCATGATTATCACGCGGGATATGCGCGTGTCATGTGGTATGCTGAGCGAGCGCGTTCACACGATTGGCACATGAGTGAGCGGCAACTCGTCCATGAAATTATCCAGCGTGAGCGAGCTGCCCTGATTCGTGAGCGCAGCAATTTACCTATTGTTGGGCAAGAGGTACGCTCGGCAGCCTGGAATCGCGGTCAAGCTGACGCGTTACGCGAAATTTTGCGAGAACAGCAAGAGCGTTAAATACGCCTCTTGCCGAGATGCCCTTTTCAATAGAAACGTAGAAACGACGACTGAGATGGAACTTGCAGCAGCATCGACCTATGCCGGGCCACAACCCGGCTCGTTCGAACAAGTAACAGCCATTGTTACTGAGCTACGCCGACTATACCCCGATGCAAAATGCTCACTGAATTTCTCTACTCCACTGGAATTGCTGGTGGCAACGCAGCTCGCGGCCCAATGCACCGACGAGCGTGTTAATATCGTGACGGAGAAGCTGTTCCGCAAATATCGCAGTGTCGAAGATTACGCGACCGTTAGCCAGGAAGAATTGGAACAGGATATTAAGTCTACTGGCTTCTACCGCAACAAGGCGAAAAATATTCGCACTGCCTGCCAACGCATCATCACCGAGTTTGGCGGTGAGGTACCCTGCACGATGCCTGCACTATTGAGTCTCACCGGAGTCGCACGGAAAACGGCCAATGTTGTGCTTGGCAACGCCTTTGGGATTGTTGAAGGCTTTACCGTTGACACGCACAATATGCGCCTGGCGCGCCGATTTGGCTGGACAAAGAGTACGGACGCTGGCAAGATTGAGCAAGAGTTGATGCGCATCGTACCACAGCAAGATTGGTTGGACCTCTCACACCTGCTGATTTACCATGGCCGAGCGATTTGTGATGCCCGTAAACCGCGCTGTGAGCAATGCACGCTTGCGGCATTGTGTCCTTCAGCCATTACTATCAAGGCTACAATTACTGCTCCAAATTAGACGTTACCGTTAACGGTAGATGCCACGTTGCGCTGGAGGAAGCATCTCCGCAATATGTTGCATAACCTCCTGCGTGATCTCCTGTAAACCAATTTTACGCGCCATTCCTGGTGATAATGCTGGAGTGTAAGGAAAGCCGATCTGTATTTGAACGCGAGGAAGCCAGCCTCGACCTGGACGCAGCACACGACGCGTGCCTGTATGCGCTACAGGTAGCAGAGTAGCAGCGGAGCGCAAGGCGAGCATAGCAATGCCGGGATGTGCAGCAATCATCTGCTCTTGCCGTTCCACTGTACCTTCTGGAAAAAATACGATGGCACGATCGTCCCGCAAATAGGACAATGCCTGCTCCAATGCGGCGCGATCGCCTTCGCCGCGTTGTACGGGAATTTGGCCGGTAATCTTGCATAACCAGCCCACGATAGGCCAGCTAAACATTTCTGCTTTCGTAAAAAACCAGACGCGCCGTGTGGTAATAAGGCTCAACAAAAGTGGGTCAAACCAGCTCAAATGATTCGCTACTATCAGCAATGCCCCTTTTGTAGGAACGTGCTCCCGACCACTGATGTGGTAGCGGCAGACCAGGTGTGCGAGCAGCCAAGCCAGGTTGCGTATCACCCAATAAGCTAACGAGCCAAACAATGTTCCTTTAACCGTCTTCTCGCCCATATTTAAATTCGCACCCATAGCGCACCCGGCAAAATCTTTGCATCATAGGATGTGGCGTTCGTTGTTTCGCCGTCCATTTGAATATTGACTGGCTGCTGGCTCTCGATATGCACTGAACGTGTGCGATAAAAGGTCACTTCGGGCAAATTGCCGTGCTCCCCTTTTTGTACCTGCGGCAAAAGTTTTAAGGCGCGTGTAAGGGGCGTATAGTTGATCGTGCAGATATCGAGCAAGCCATCGCTATAGCTAGCGGTTGGGTTGATGCGAAAGCCGGCCCCATACGTCGGGCCATTGGTGACTGCCAATAAGACATAGCGGCGGATGGGAATCGCGTTTTCCTCTTGATTGCCATCCAGGGTAAACTGCAACCACGGACAGCGTTGATACCCAAAGAGGAGTTGCTTGATAGTTGTTCCATAGTAGAGGCGTGACCCGCTCATGAAAGGTAGCTTTTTCATCCAACTCGCGGCCACGGCGATATCTGCATCCAGTCCGACGCTAAAAGAATTAGCGAAATACCTGCCATTGACGATGCCAGCATCCGAGTCAACGAGGCGACCGGTAAACGCTCGTTCAATCGCCGCGGCGGGGTCACGAGGAAGTTTGAGGGTATGCCATGCATAGTCATTACCGGAGCCGGCCGCGACGATGCCCAGAGGAACACGCTTACCAGCCATGAGGATGCCATTGACAACTTCATGGACGGAGCCATCTCCACCCACCACAATTACTGGTCGCCCATCCTGCGCCGCCTGCATAGCACGTTCCTGTGCTTCGCCCTGCCTTGTAGTCTCTACATACTCTGCTGCTGGTTCTTGGGCCATGCGGTGACGTAATAATGCACGGTACTGCTCCATGTGGCCACGATTGGCGGTGGGATTGAGGATCACGATAGGATTACCAGAGGACTGCTCCATAGCCAGGCTCCTTCCGTGGACGTTTTCATTTGAGCTGATTGTATCACGTTCAGCTTATCTCTACAATCCACAGGGCAAGGTTGAATTGAGAGCCTGTCCCTTTCCTCTGCTATTATTTCGTGGTAAGCATGTTATTATAGTTTGCGAATAATGGTGCGAATGACCCGGCGGGCCACGGCCACTGCTACCACTTCAAGGACCCAGTGTTTCATGCGCGTCTTTGTACTTCTGCGTTTCTGGTCTTTAGACATGGGTAATCCTTTCCTGTTCAATAATTATGTCAATCAAAAGCATTAGAACAAATGGTTGTCTTAATCTTAACACGAAGTTGCGTGATGTAGCAGATACAGTAGCATGAAGAAAACCTTTTTAACGGTATACGGTATAGTGCTCAACAGTATGTTGTGTAGCTATCTCTACACACTACGCACGCCCTAAAACGATCATGCAAAAACTTGGGGCACCTTTAGTGAAAAACTGCGTGTGGATTGCTCTCCTTCCGCACTGCTGCGACAAAATCTTTCAGGAACGATGTGCAATCGTAGTGATGTTCGATATGCCAGAGGGCAATGGCAAAAGAGCTTCGTGCGGCCCACCAGAACACTCTATCCGTGAGTTGTTCATTTATTGGCAAGCCATAGTTTTGAAAAAAGTCCGGCCAGTGCTGCTGCGCCACGTACCACCAGAGCAAGAGGCCGATATCTTGCATGGGGTCAGATAAGCGAAGATCGTCCCAATCAACCATAAGCATCTTGTCAACCAGCAGCAATATGTTTTTTGTATTGGGGTCAGCATGGATTGGCACAAGAGCGACAGGTTGCAGGTGTTTTGCCTGAACTTTGAGTGCAGCAAAAGCGGCGGTGATTTCTGGTATATGCAATACATCCGACGCAAGAGAGGTAAACCGTGCTTCAAGGCTGGCGATATCTGACGCGATATATTCAGCATAGTTTGTACTCGCCTCTCTTACTAGCAGAGCGGCCAATTGTGCATCAGCATGGTAACGGCGGATGAATGTCGCAAGGGTTGAAAGATGCTCCGCGAACCATTGCCAATCTGGATAGTTACCAGTAATGTACTCTTGCACGACATACGGTATGCCATCTGCTGTACCACTAGCCAGCACACGAGGCGCAACCCCGATCTCCCCCAACCGTAGTAGTGGCGCAAGCGGCACAGCAAATTTTATAAAGACCTTCTGCAGCCCGCTCTGAGCTACAAAACAAGCTTTTTGCTGGCCGTCTTCAGGCGGTGCAATAGTCCATTCGGCTATATGAAAATGCTGCTGGAGAATGTGGGTTACTTTATCCATGGGCATATTGTACGCCAAGGTTATCAGTGGGAGGTAGTGGAGGTGACTAATATATCTGACGTAAGCGGTCGATAAGCCGATGCAGAGGTCAATGATGCTTATGAACGATTTAATGTGGACAACCTATCAACTGGACGGGCCGATAATGCACATTGAAAATTTAACATGATGTATGAAACTGGCCTGTGTGCTCGTTGCTCTGGCTCCTTCGATACCTCACGTTATTTTTTCAATGTGCATAATCGGCCCCTACGGGGGATTGCTGACCGCTTACGTGAAATGTATTGGTGGAGGTGACAGCAGTGGGAAGTTGCAGGAAGGGTCTGTGAGTTGTGACTCTTGCGACAGGAGTTGAAGAGGGAGTTCAAAAGAAGGGTCTGTGGGTTGTGATGGTTGTAACTGTTGTGACGGTTGTGACTGTGTTTGCAGAAGGGGGTCTGAAGGATTATTACTGGTGTCGCTGATTTGTGACGATTGTGACACTGTTTCTATGGTAGCAGTGGGATGTGTGAGGGTGGTGTATAGCCCGCGAGCAGGGGAGATTAGTTCCTGGGCGGCATGCATGCGGTGTAGGGTCTGGCGCAGCGTTGTGTAATCTTGTCCTGTGCGCTCGGCAATCTCCTGGGGACCAAGGGGAACAGGACTGGCTTGCAGCACTTGCAGGATGTGCTGACGTTCGCGAGAGAGGGGAATTTGTTGAGCGTGGAGGGTCGAGGCGGAGGTATGGGATTCACCTAGCCAGTGGATAGTGGGGATGTCTTGCGCCGAGGAAGTTACTCGGCAGGTGAGGGTGGTGGGACATGGACTAAGGTTGTGTTTGGTAGAGAGGAGCAGGAGGTGATGCTCGTTTGTGGGGTCAGGGATAAGAAGCAGGACGCTGCGAACAATGGCAATGAGGAGTCGACTGCTCGCGGCACGAGGGAGCAAGGTAGCAGGATTGCGACTGTGAGATGGGCGAATGAAGACGATAGCACAGCCAGTACGCTGGGCAAGCAGGGTTAAGGCGAAGAGGGCGGAGGGAGTTTCTTGTGAGGGTGAAGAGATGGGGAGATCGATGAGGACGAGCAGGGCATTGACGCGCTGGATGGCGGTTTCCAGATGATGGAGGTCTGTAGAGAGGGAAAATGGGCGTGCGGAGGACTGCTCGGTGTGAGGGTCGAGGTGCTGGACGGTGTTGAGCAGGAGGACGTGGGAGGGGTCGCCGCCCGCTGCTTCGAAACGGGGTTTGATGGTGGTACTGGCGTGATCGTATGGTGCGATGAGGATAACGCCACCGTGTTTACCAGGTGTGCCGTCGGGCATGGGAGAGCCAGAGGAGACGCAGGCGGCGAGATGAAGGGCGAAGAGGGATTTGCCAACGCCGGGGTCGCCGTCGAGGTAGGTGAGGTGGCCCAAGGGGATGCGTTGTTCCCAAAGCCAGGTGAGAGGCTGTATGGGGATGTCGGAGAGGAGAGTGCCTGAGGTGAACTGCGGGGAAGTGGAAGATTTGGTGGATTGCAACAATTTTTGGAGTTCGGTGAGAGCGGTATGGATGGAGTCGTCGCTAGCACCTTTGGCACGCATGCTTTTGGTGACGCGTGTGAGGAGAGTGGTGTGAGGTTTGTGAACTTGAGTGAGAGGTGTATTGGTGAAGTCGGGAACGGTCATGTGGTGGGTCCTTTCTGGTGAGGTAATAGGGTGAGAGTGGAAGGTTTGGCGAGGAATGGGTGTTGGCTCGCGGTAATGATGTGGACGAGCAAGGTGCTGTCTTGTTGGAAGTGTAACATATTTTGGGGTAGCAAGCAAGGGGTGATAGGTGTGGGATCAGGGTCTGTAATTTATGGGTGGTTTCGTTCCAGACCACTAAGTACAGCACGGCATTGAAAAGGGTTGGAATTGAGAATGGTACTCGCATTGCTCTTTACCTAGAGCGAACAGATTTCCCCATACCCCAGGAGGTGAACATGCGCGGTCGCCATGCTACACTGATGATCCAGATGAGTCAGCAGACACGTGTGACTCTGCAAGGGCGGTTGCAGCGTCAAAAAACGCCACTCAGTCGAGCCAAACGCGCTCGAACGATGTTGCTGATCGTTGTCATATCCCTACTCCTGCTTCCGGAATATAGATGTCGCCTTCCATCAATCTGCGCGCAGTACGAGCGGCGGAGGCCTTTTCCACGTACCAACGCTCTCCCTCCTGGTGGATACTTGCCGAGAGGTCCATCACCCCCGATGGGTGTCCTAGCCTCAAGCTCAGGCTTTCTCGTGCCCGGTCTGAGACGACGTCATACACCAGCGTGCCTGGGATCCGTGCAGCGACGGTGGTGCAGATGGCACCGGTCAATGCATAAGCCTGGTGCAAGCGGCCCATCGACATGATCCTGGCGACCAGGTCGACGTCGGCGGCCTCACGGAGCACGCCATCCAGTTGAAGGTAGGGCTGTGGCCGTGTCACAAAGGCGATCTTGGGGATCGAAGGGACATTATGTATGGCTTCCTCGATACTGTCTGCCAGCCCAATAGCCACCCCTGCCGCGGCTCTGGTCGCCCCGATGCGCAGCAAAAGCTCCGGGTTGCTATTGATCTGCTCAGGCAGCTCCTGTCCACTCAAGCCAAAGTCCTCAGCGCGGCAAAACACCAGGGGATTGGCGGCATCTACGATCGAGACCTCGATAGGCCCGATCCCCGGTACATGGAGGATATCCCTGACCTGTCCCGTTGGGAACAGCTTCCCCGTGACGGCTCCCCCTGGATCCAGAAAATCCAGCACGATCTTTGAACCTGTCCCCGGCACACCCGGAAGAGCATAGTCGCCCTCTGATTCAAACTGGCCATTGCGGGTGGGCACATGCGCGACCGTCACCTTCTGGGTGTTCGTGTTGAGAAAGCGTACCTGGGTGTATGGCTCCTGGCAGGGAACCAGTCCTTCATCGATAGCATAGGGGCCAACGGCCGCGGAGATGTTACCACAATTGCCCCGCATATCGATCAAGGGCTTATCGATACTCACCTGGCCAAAGGTAAAGTTGACATCAATACCCGGTTGGGTGCCTCTGCTGATGATTGCTGCCTTGCTGGTCAGGGAAGTGGCACCTCCCAGCCCATCGATCTGGCGACCATACTGGTCTGGACTGCCAAAGGCTGCCAGGATGGCCCATGTCCTTGCTTCGGGGTCCACCGGAAGGTCCTCGTCCCAAAAGAAGAGCCCCCGGCTGGTGCCGCCTCTCATAATTACTGTGCGAATTCTTGCTTGCATTTCAACCTCGGTAACTCATATGCTCACATGGAGCGGTCGTCATGTCATCATTTGTTCATTCGTCCAAGCACATCTACTTGTGCCAGGATCGACCGGGCGCGTGCGATCACCGGTCGATCGATCAGCTCACCATCGAGCCGGAGTGCTCCTGCCTCTGCTGCCTCGACCGCCTCCAGGACCCGCCTGGCCCAGGCCCGTTCCGCATCAGTGGGGGCAAACCCCTGGTTGATCGTTTCCACCTGCCTGGGGTGAATGCAGAGCTTGCCGCCAAAGCCGAGGCGACGTGCGCGTGCCACATCCTCCCGTAAGCGGGTCAGGTCATCAAGGGCCATGGTTACGCCATCGATGGGAGGCACGATGCCAGCGACACGCGAAGCCAGAACCAGGTGCGAGCGCGTGTAAAGCAGTTCCTCCTGCTCTCCGTTGATGCCCGTATCGAGTTGGAAGTCAATCGAGCCGAAGGCGAGGCGTTCCACCCGCGGAGCCTGGGCCAGCTCCCGTGCGTTCCAGACGCCCAGGGCCGTCTCCAGGAGCGGCAGCACCCGCGCTTCGCCGGTGAGGCGGGCGGCGACCTGGGCGACCTGCTCGGGATGCTCTGCCTTGGGCAGGACGACGCCCAGCACGCCAGGCAGACCCACCACCGCGAGATCCTGCTCGCACCAGGGAGTGCTCGTTCCATTGATGCGCACGTAGACGGGCCGTGCAGGCGAGAGCCACGAGGCTACTGCTTCACGTGCCAGGTCTTTGTGGGCACTCTGGACGGCATCCTCCAGATCGAGGATGACGGCATCAGCACCGCTCTGCCAGGCCTTCTCGAAGCGGTCTGGCCTGTTGCCGGGCACGAAGAGATAGCTGCGACGGATCATGTGCTTCACCTCCACGTCATGTCACGCAGGCACAACTGCTCTCATACTTCTGGTTTTATCACCGGCATGTCTTGTGGCACCAGGCGTGGGATCTTAGGTGCCTGCCCGCGCTTGTAGACCATGATGATGCGTTTGAAGGTGATGACGATCTTGCCATCCTGGTTGTAGCCGCTGGTGTGCACCGTCACGATGCCGACCTGTGGGCGCGAGCGGGACTCCCGCTTCTCTAGCACCTCCGACTGGGAGTAAATCGTGTCGCCTTCGAAGACCGGGTTGGGGAGCCGGACCTCATCCCAGCCCAGGTTGGCAAAGACGTTCTGCGAAATGTCGGACACGCTTTGCCCCGTGACCAGAGCCAGTGTAAAGGTCGAGTCGACGAGCGGCTTGCCAAAGGCAGTTTGTGCCGCGTAGTGGTGGTCGAAGTGAATTGGGGCAGTGTTCTGCGTCAGCAAGGTGAACCAGATATTGTCCGTCGTCGTCACCGTTCGGCCCAGCGCATGCTGATACACATCCCCGACCTCGAAATCTTCGAAGAACCGACCTTGCCAGCCCTCTTTCGTGACCATACGTACCTTCCTCCTTCTTGCTTACTTGTGCTAGATCACACGCTCGGCCCGCAGCCGAGTGATCTGCTCGTCCTGATAGCCAAGGGAGCGGAGAAGTTGCGCTGTCTGCTCTCCCAGGGCGGGAATGGGATCCATGCGTGGCTCGACGTCACGCATCGTGACCGGGGGCAGCAGAGCTTTGAGCGGTCCGGCGGGAGAGCCGACCTCACGCCAGCGTTCGCGCGCCTGGAGCTGCGGGTGGTCCCAGAACTCCTGCATCGAGTTCATACGGGCATTGGCGATCTGCGCTCGGTCCAGCCGTGTGATGACCTGGTCAATAGTGAGCTGACTGAAAACTGCGTCGATTCGCGCATGCAGGGCCTCACGGTTGGTGACTCGCCTGGCGTTACTGTCGAAGCGGGGATCGGTCGCCATCTCGGACTGTTCGAGCACCATGGTGCAGAAGCGTACCCATTCGCGCTCATTCTGGAGGCCGAGATTGACCTGCTTGCCATCACCCGCGCGAAATGGACCATAGGGTGCGATGGTAGCGTGACTGGCACCGGTGCGGGGTGGTGGAGTGCCACCATACGCCGCGTAGTACGCCGCGTAGCCCATCCACTCCCCCAGGGCCTCGAAGAGCGAGACTTCCAAGATCGTTCCTTGCCCCGTCCGCTCGCGTTGGTAGAGGGCCGTGAGAATCCCGGTGAAGGCATACATGCCGGCGGAAATATCGGCAATCGAGATGCCGACTTTCGACGGGGTATCGGGCGTACCGGTCACCGAGACGAGTCCCGTTTCACATTGCACGAGCAGGTCATAGGCCTTCTTGTCGCGGTAGGGACCCGAAGCACCGTAGCCAGAGACGCTGCACACAATCAGGCGTGGGTAGTGCTGGGTCAGCACTTCAGGACCCAGCCCCAGCCGCTCAGTGGCCCCCGGGGCCAGGTTCTGGATAAATACGTCCGCGCCCTCGAGCAATTGGTGAACAATCTGCCGGGCCTCGGGGTGCTTGAGATCAAGGGTGAGACTCTCCTTGGAGCGATTGAGCCAGACAAAGTGGCTCGCCATCCCCCGCACCGTCTCATCGTAGTTCCGGGCAAAGTCCCCTTCCCCGGGACGCTCGATTTTCACCACGCGTGCTCCCAGATCGGCCAGTTGGCGCGTGGCGAACGGAGCCGCGACGGCCTGTTCAATTGAGATGATAGTAATTCCTTTTAACGGCAACATGAGTAGACCCTCCTAAATGGCAACAACCATATGATCCTCTTGCTCCTGGTGGAACGTTGCTCCTGGAGATGGCATCCTAGCTCCCCAGGCGGCCCTGGAGGTAGAGCCAGCGGATAAACTCCTGCCGCTTGCGCTCCGGGTCATCCTCATAATAGTCTCCACGGGTATACAGGGCTCTGAGGGCGAGGAGGCTGTCAATCTGCTCCTGCGCAAAGCCTTCTTGCTCAAGCTGCTGCACCTTCGTCTCGTCTGGGAATTTCTCTCGTGATGCCATGGAAGGCCTCCTTTATCTCTGAGCTACCGGGAGCATGCGTCACACCCGACGGCACCCGTATTATACTCAAGCATTTCTACTGGACGTGTCACCTCGATAGATGGCGAACCGGACCGAATGAATGACGTCGGTCACTTACGTGTTCCGGTCGGCGCAAGTCTCTCCAAGACACGGTCAACCATTTCGCC
>JADEYI010001910.1_pt1 | contig 12652 bp, 9 predicted proteins | sample 8542331 | NCBI WGS metagenome assembly JADEYI01 (sample SAMN16510988, study PRJNA670497) | mine drainage metagenome | isolation source: biofilm near Copperflume 1 | place: Germany: Marsberg coppermine Kilianstollen | collected 2018-02 | reverse complement strand
CTGTGGCAGCGGTAGGTGAGCGTCTCTTGGATCATGCCCTCTGTCTATCAGTACGTGGGAGACCACTACCAAATAAGCCACTCAAAAAAAGGCTTACTTAAGGTAAGTTACTCACTATCCGCTACGCTTTTGCCCGCTCCGCCAGCATATTCTTCAGCACCGTCTGCAAAATCCCACCGTTCTTGTAGTAGTCCACCTCCACTGCCGTATCAATCCGGGCCTTGGTCTTGAACTCGGTCTGGCTCCCGTCGGGTTTGGTCGCCACCACCCTCACTTCCATGCCGGGGGTAATGGTGTCCAGGCCCAGAATGTCGTAGGTTTCGGTGCCCGTCAGCCCCAGCCCAGCCGCACTTTCGCCGTTCTGGAAGACTAGCGGCAGCACCCCCATCCCCACCAAGTTGCTACGGTGGATGCGCTCGAAACCCTGGGCGATGACGGCTTTCACGCCCAGCAGCAGGGTTCCCTTAGCGGCCCAATCGCGGCTACTGCCGTTCCCGTATTCAATCCCGCCGATGACTACGAGCGGGGTTCCATCAGCCTGGTACTTCATGGATGCGTCGTAGACACTCATCTCCTCGTCGTTGTAGAGGGCCAGCGGGCCTTCCTTGCCGCCCAGCATCAGGTTGCGGATGCGGATGTTGGCGAAGGTGCCGCGCATCATCACCTCGTGGTTGCCGCGCCTGCTGCCATAGCTGTTGAAGTCGGCGGGCTGCACCCCGTGATCCATCAGGTAGCGGGCGGCGGGGCTGTTTTTGGCGATGTTTCCGGCGGGGGAGATGTGGTCTGTCGTAATCGAATCGCCTAGCAGGAGCAACACCTTAGCCCCTCGGATATCCCCAATTTCGCGCGTGCCGGTCAGATTCCCGAAGAAGGGCGGGTTCTGGATGTAGGTCGAGGCTGGGTCGAACTGGTAAAGCGTGCCGGTGGGGGCGGGGAGGGCTTTCCAGCGCTCGTCGCCGCTGAACACGCTGCCATACTCGCGGCGGAACATCTCGGGCTCGAGGGTCTTGTGAACCGTCTCGCGGATTTCGTCCTGGCTGGGCCAGATGTCTTTCAGAAAGATGCCCTTGCCGTTGGGGTCGTAGCCCAGTGGCTCCGTGGTGAAGTCTATGTCCATGCGGCCCGCCAGCGCATAGGCCACCACCAGCATCGGCGAGGCCAGGTAGTTGGCCTTCACGTCCGGGTTGACCCGCCCCTCGAAGTTGCGGTTGCCCGAGAGCACCGCCGCCACCACCAAGTCGCCCTCCTTTACGCCCTTGGAAATCTCTTCCGGCAGGGGGCCGGAGTTGCCAATGCAGGTGGTGCAGCCGTAGCCCACGGTGTGAAACTTGAGGGCCTCCATGAAAGGTGTAAGGCCCGCCGCATCGAGGTATTCGGTGACAACCTTGGAGCCAGGAGCCAGCGAGGATTTGACCCAAGGCTGGGTGTCCAGCCCGGCCTCGACGGCTTTCTTGGCGAGCAGGCCCGCGCCCAGCATCACCGAGGGGTTGGAGGTGTTGGTGCAAGAGGTAATCGCGGCAATCACCACCGAGCCGTGCTGAAGATCGAACTCGTCGCGGCCTTTTTTCACCGTGACTTTGCTGCTTAGCTTGTCGGCTGCTAGCCCGAAACCGCGCTCCTTCACGTCTTTGGTGAGGGAGAGCTGGAAGCTTTTCTTCACGTCTCCCAGGTCTATGCGGTCTTGCGGGCGCTTGGGGCCAGCCAGAGCCGGGATAACGCTGGAGAGGTCGAGTTCCAAGTATTCGCTGTACACGGGCTCGGTATCATCGGTGCGCCACAGGCCGGTGGCCTTGCTGTATTGCTCGACCAAATCCACAAGTTCATCGGGCCGCCCGGTCAGCCGCAGGTAAGCCAAAGTCTCCTCGTCTATGGGGAAAAAGCCCATCGTTGCGCCATATTCTGGCGACATATTGGCGATGGTGGCCCGGTCGGCGATGGGCAGGTGGGAAACGCCGGGGCCATAGAACTCCACCAACTTGCCCACCGCGCCATGTTTACGAATCATCTCGGTGACGCGCAAAACCAAGTCGGTAGCGGTTGCGCCCTGGGGGAGCTGACCGCTCAGCTTGAAGCCGATAACCTTGGGGGCCAGCATGTAGTAGGGCTGCCCCAGCATCACCGCCTCGGCCTCGATGCCACCCACGCCCCAGCCCAGAACGCCCAGGCCGTTGATCATGGTGGTGTGGCTGTCGGTGCCGACCAGGCTGTCGGGGAAGGCGTAGAGCTTGCCATCTTCGTCCTTGCGGCTCATCACCACGCTGGCGAGATATTCCAGATTGACTTGGTGGACGATGCCCGTCCCCGGCGGAACCGCGCGGAAGCCCTTGAGGGCATTCTGGCCCCACTTGATAAGCCGGTAGCGCTCCTCGTTGCGTTGGTACTCGAGTTCTACATTCTGCGCGAAGGCATACGAAGTCCCGAAGTAGTCCACCTGCACCGAGTGGTCAATCACCAAGTCCACTGGCACACCCGGATTAATCGCCTCTGGGTCGCCGCCGTTTTGGGCGATGGCCTCGCGCATGGAGGCCAGGTCTACCACTGCTGGAACCCCGGTAAAGTCTTGCAGAATCACGCGAGCCAGCATCAGGGGCACATCGGTCTCGCCGGGGTCGGGCTGCCACTTGGCCAGGTTGATCACGTCGTCCCGCGTGACCTTGTAGCCGTCCTCGTTGCGTAACAGGCTCTCGAGCATCACCCGGATGCTGTAGGGCAGCCTTGAAACTTGGGCAATGCCCTGGCGTTCAAGCTCCTGGATGTCGTAATAGCTGATTTCCCCCATTTGGGTGGTGAGGGTTTTACGGGCTTTAAATTCGTCTCTGTAGGCCATAAAGCTCCTTTCCTGGAGTGGAACCAGCCGCAAAGCAGGTTGACAAAGCCTTCTAAGTTTACTCGCCACTGCTCGAGCAAAAAAGGCTCTGGAAAACGGACTGTATCCGCTTTTAGTTTTTTAAGCTGGTTTTGATGCCTGGGAGGGTGCGCCTTCCGCTAAGCGTCCTCAGATTACACCAAATCTGGTGTAGCGGTGGGGTTGGCCCGGTAATATATCTACACGCTTTTGACAGGGGATGGTTATTTGTCATGCCCCTGATCACGTTTAGCCCCTACGATAGGGGGGTATCGGTGGTTTGTTATGGAAAACACCAAGATTACCCAACCTGATGTTCTTCCCAGCCTCGACCAGGGGCTCTACCTCGAGAATCTCCGAGAACTATTGCCCTGGTACATTACCCATCGTGCTGCCCGGATGCTGCTGGGCCTCGAGGATGCTCGCCCGGACAAGGACACCCTGAGCTGGAACGGGGTGCGGTGTCTAGAGGGCCTGGACTGCGCCATTACCGGCAAGTTTATCCTCGACGAGGCCCACGACCCCACCAAGCAGTGTCTGCGGCTGATTGAGTTTCGGGTCAAGCCTGCCCCGGACGAACCCGCAGAGCGTTTGTACGGGCGCATCAAGTCTCACCTGAGTCGCCAGCTCGGCGAGCCTACCCTCGAGTACGACGGCTCCGAGGGCCACCTGCGGGCTTTTGCCGAATGGGACGGCGACCAACTGATGGTGATGTGGAAAACCGTGGTGGTCGCGGGTCAGGAGGGCTGTGTGGGCGAAATCTGGCGCAAGCCGCTGCCCAGGGAATACCTCAAACTGACCCTGACCAGCTTTTGAGAGGCTCGGATAGAATGGGCGCGTGAACGACGACCTGCGTCTCATCTATGCTTGGGTAAAGGGTTCGCGCGAACGACTTTTTGCCTGGACGGAAAGCTTACCGCCCAAGGTGTACACGCTCGAGCGGCCCGACTTTGCCTATGGCAGCCTGCGCAACGTTCAGACCCACATCGCGGACTGCTACCGGGTGTGGATTGGGGAGCGTGGACTTGGGCTCGAGCAGTACAAGAGCTGGATTGAGGCCTCGAGCCTTCCAGATGTTCCCACTATGCGGGCGAAATTCCGTGAGATAGACGGGATGCTCGAGACTGCCTTAGAGAAATTTGTTGATATGGACGCGCCGCTCGAGTTGATTCTCAGGCCGGATGACATACTCAAGGTCACGCGGCGCTGGCTGATAATGCACCCCATCACCCACGAGTTCCACCACAAGGGCCAGATGCTGGCTATGGGGCGCATCCTGGGCCACCCATATCCGCCCGGCCCGGATACAGACCTGATGCTGCCGTTCGAGCGCTAAAGCATCCCCGCCAAAAAACCCTGCTCTCGCACGCTGCGGATCAAGTCCATCACGGTGAGCTTGAAGGGGTCGTATTCGACCTCGAGCTGCCCTGGTTCGCCTAGTTTGACACTGCTCACGCCATCCACTTTTCGCAGCGCCGCCGTGACTTTTTCGATCTGTTCAGAGCGTTCCAAGCCTCGTACCCCCAGCAATACCCGGTTCACAGCTCTGATTGTACGGTGTGGGCACGGTCTGGGAGGTTATTCCAGCACGCCCTGAGTCTCCCCGCGCTGTCCTCGGCTGCCCAGTACCCGTACTGCCAGTAGCATAGGGCCGATGGTAAAGCCATTTTCGCTGAGCGCTTGGACGACTGTGGGGTTGCCTGCATCGGCGTGCATGGCGACTTCATAGACCCCTGCATCGTAGGCCGATTTCACCACTGCCGCCAGCAAGCCCCGGTAGACCTCCTGGGAGTCCGCCAAGAGCCGGGTGACCAGCACGGTTACCCTGTCGCCCTGCCAGACTGCTTGGGCCAGCACGAAGCCGTGAACCTCGCCGGTAAAATGGGCCACAAAGGAGTGCCCACTGCGGGAAAAAAAGCGCAGCGCAGCAGGGGTAGCGCGATAAGCATGGATGGGTTGTTCGCCCAAAAGCCTGTGCTCGAGCCGCTCCAAGGTTGCAAAGTCGAATTCCTGAAAATCGCGGTAGGTCATGGGATTAGGGTACAGGACTCTGGGTTGCGGGTTGCGTAGGGAGCCTGAAGTCGGCGTTTTGTCGAGGGCGGTATTGGAAAAAATAAAACTCCGTGACCAGCAGCAGTGCCCCCAGCAGGGCCAGCCAAGGGGCGAGTTGCACCGTCAGGGTGGGGGGTAAGGGTTTATCTGGCGAAGGGCGCGGGAGCAGGGTTTGGCTACTGGCCAGCAGGCCGGTTCCGACTGCGCTCTTGGACGCAATCAGGTTGTAGAGCAGCACGGGAAAAGCCGGGATGTTTTGCAGGGTTTCGGCAGGCGGCAGATACACCCCGTTGGGGCTATACCAGGCCAGGGCTTGGCCGCTAGCGCTCACCGCGAGCGGTTGCCAGCCGGTTCCGCTGGGTTTGGGTGGGATGGCCAGGGTATAGCCAACCAGTTCGGCTCCGCGCAGATAGGGTAGGGTGCGCTCCACGTCGAAAACGCTGGCTTGCCCAGTCGCGCTCTGGGCGAAATAGACTGTAAATGTTGAGGGTTGGGCCTGGGGCCTACCGATCACAAAAGAAAGCTCGGCGGGGCTGCCCCTCGAGGTGCCCAACAAGCCCAAAAGCCTCTCTAAAGCGGGTGAACTGCCTGAGACCGCAACCCGTACCAGCCGCCTCGAGAACCCCGCCGTGTCGTCCAGGCTCAGCACATCACTTGTGACGATGCGGGCGCTGAAGCTCTGGGAGGGAACTTCTAGGCTGGAATATCCACCGGCTGGAACCTGGACGGTATAGGCTTTGGCATCCACGTTCACCTGGCCCTTCCAAGGCCCCGGCCCACTGTTAGCAAGAGCGATAAAACCTGGCCCCACCGCGGTTATCCCCAGGTTTTGCCCGTTGCCTGCTACGTTGATGTACCCATCTGCGTCTTTGGGGGCGGGGGCATCGGCGATTACCAGGGTTCGGGCTTTAGGGAGCAGTTGTCGGCCCTTAGCGAGGGCGGTCTCCAAGTCAGAACTTCTGTCCTGGGCGCGAATCTGGGTCAGCTCACCCAGCAAACTCCGCCCCAGCGCAGGGCCGAAGGCTTGGGGTTGGCTTCCGGCGACTACCAACACCGCTCGAGGCGCAGCTTGCAACTTGCGGCGGGCTTCTTCCAGAGCTTTCCCCAACCGGCTGGGGGCCACGTCGGTGGCGCTCATCGAGGCCGAAGCGCTGATTACGACGATAAGCTCGCCGGGCCGCTGTAGCCAGAGTTTGGGTACGGACAGAGCCAGAACCACCAGACTGCTTGCCAACAGCAGCAAAAACAGCCGCAAATCAAACTTGCGCCGCGCTCGGCCCTGGCGCAAGGCTTTTTGCCACAACCACAACCCAGCGATTTTGCGCTCGGGGGGTCGTCTGCGGCGATACCACCACCACACCAGTCCCAGCACCGGTGGCAGCAATAACAAAAGCCAGGGCAGGGCAAAGACCAGTTGCATCTATCTAAGAGCGTACAGCTATCGGCTGCCAGCCGTCAGCTAGAGCGGTCTTCATGAATAAGCACCCCTCATCCTCAGAGCTTTTATGAAAACCGCGATACCCTTACCAAATCTGCCCCACCAAGAGACGTAGAAGAGGGGGCATGAATAGCCCCCCTCTTCTGGGTTCGGTATAAAGGCTTCTAGAATAACCTCATCCCAGATCACCTGATAATAATTGGCTGGGCAACGTTGAAACGAATAAACTTCACATCTTGCAATACACCCTGTTGGAACAGGCGAAAGCGGATGAGATACGATCCGCCGCTGCTGGGCAGAGTAAAGCTGCTGGGGTTGTAATTGCCGATAGTATAAGGACTGACGGTAATTGCGGTAGTGCTGGGTGTGCCTGCTATCACCGACCCATCCGAGTTGGCGAGCGCAACCTCGGCATTGTAAGTTAGCGAGATATTGGTCACGTTGGCGACACGAAATTGATAGTTCAGGGTCTGACTCCTTCCTGCTGCGACTCCAAGGGTGGTGTTGGGCGTGGTCAGAGATGAGCTGCTATAGGTGAAGTAGTAGCCATAGCTATGCGGGTCTGCGCCGTCCCACTCGAGGGTAGCGTTGTTGCCACCGGCATCGTTAAAACTCAAATCACCGCGACCCAAAACCAAGCTACCCCGGCGGCGGCTCTGGTCTTTGACAGCGACCCCCGAGCCAGTGTTAAGTACGCCGGTATAAAAGGTCTGCACAAAGATTTGCTTGCCCTGGGCATCTTTTTTCCAGCCTGTAGCCGACTGCTGGAAGCCATCCCAGGTCATCTTTTCAGCGATATTTCCGTTGGAGTCGTGCAGATAGAGTCCGTCTCCGGCAATACCCACCACGTCTACGGAGTGCCACCACATGTCTACCCCCATCACCATCGGGCGGCGGTCAATCAGGCCAAACAGTCCGGTGTTGACCAGGACGGTGTAAACCTCAAAATCCTGAAAGCCACCCTTGGCCCCCGAATCCGGTAGAAAGGTAGCTGCGTCCCACAAGTAGATGGTGTACTTGCTGGCTAGCCCCAGTTGGTCGAGCGGCCAACCGCCCCCGGAGTTGGTTCCCTGGCTCTGGGCTCGGGCAGTCTGCCAGTTTGCCAGGGCGGTACTCGGGCCAAACGAGGCGTTGAGGGTTTCGGGGGAGGGCACGGTTTCGTTGAAGTCGTAGTAGCGCAGCATGGCCGTGAGCGCAGTAGGAGCACACCAGGGGATGCCGCTTTGGTAATACCAGGGAACTTGCAGAATGCCTTGCTCGCTGGGTTGTTGGCTCAGGATAGGAACCCGGATAATCCAACTAGCCTTGTCCAGGCCAACTTTTTCGTACTTCACCGGGCCGAACTTTGGCCCTGCGTCGGCGTTATCTGGGCGGTAAAGGGTGCTGATGTTGGAAATTTGGGGGACGCGTTGGCCCACAATCAAATCCTGGGCGCTGTTGGTAGCATCGCCGTTGGGGACAATGCTCAAAGAGAGCGGGGCTTGCGGGTTGAGCTGCACGTTGCTAGGCCCATTAGGGGGGGTATTGCCTGCGGCAGCCGAAACCTCGTAGGCATCGGAGACATATTGCAAAGGGTCGCCGGGGTCGCTGTTACTGGGCTTGCCCAGGCTTCGCAAGGTGACGGTAACATTGCCGCTGGTGACAAAAGCATTGGCTGGAATGGAAAGGGTGGCGGGCCCCAGTGTCAGGGTGCCCCCGGTAGCGTTGCTAAGGGTGCTGCTCGAGGTGCTTCCGGCAGGTGGAGCGTAGGTCACGTCGAGGGTGGCGGTCTGACCCCCGGCCACGGCAACGGTAGCAGCACTCAAGGAGGGCGTATAGCTGGTCGTACCCACCGTAACGTTTTGCCCGCTTACGGTGTAGTTGCCTGGAACTAGTTTGTCCAGGGTTTGCGAAGCCTTGAGGGTTTGGCTAAAGCCCCCTGGGCCGCTCAGGCTAATGCTGGCATCGCTGCCGCTGGGCAAGCCCAGAATAATCGCTTGCAAGCTGCCAGGAGCCTGGCTTCCACTTCCCCCGCAAGCTGCCAGCGAGAGTAGCAGGATCGAGCTGAAAATTAGTAGCCACAGTCTGCGCATAAGTCCTCCTTATAAAGAGGTCTGAAGCTTAGCAGAGTGGGTGTTATATGCCCGTTACATTTCAGCTGGTGCCGATTCCAACAATGCCACGACCTCGAGATATATCCAAAAAATTCCCCAAATGCTCATCTGAGTACAAATATTGCCCGGCCTAGCTTATTTCGTCTAACTAAAGAAGGCTTTATGAAACAAGCAGACTTATCATTAATCAGATGTGTTTGAATGTTTTGTCTAGCCCAGGAGGTGGTTTTAGGATGTCTAGCAAAACCCTTTGCCGTTTGCCGAGTTTGTTCGATTGAAGAATTTCTTAGGGATACTCGAGGTTTCCGCAACTTAGAGAAATTTTACCGCGAACCAACCAACTCGTGCGAAAGGAGAAACCCGTGAGAAAAATGGCCTGCATTCTGTTGCCGAGCCTATTTATAGCCTGTTCCGGGCAAACCCAAATCTCGCTTCCGAGCAATGATTCAATTCCGCCCACGGTGAGCATTGCTAGCCCGACCAACAACAGTAGCGTTTCCTCGGCCAGCGTTACGGTACAGGGGACGGTCAAGGATAACCTCGAGGTGGCACGGGTAGCCTACACGCTCAATAGCTCAGCCGAAAAACCCCTGACCATCACTCCGGGCACTACTGCGAGCTACAGCTTCACCCTGAGCCTCAGTGCTGGCTCCAATAGCCTTCAGGTCAATGCCTACGACCCGGCAGGCAACAAAGGCTCGAGCATCCTAAATATCACCTACACCCCCCCTCCTAACCCGCCTCCGCCAACCTCTGGGTCTTGGTGGAAACCCACCCCGGCTACTCCCATTAGCTGGCATTGGCAGCTCAGCCAAGATTTCCAGGTTCCCCGCGATGTAAAACCAAACGTATATGTCTATGATTTTGATGGTGAACATGCTACAGCTTCGACGGTCAAAGCCCTGAAAGACTGGGGGACTAGCCAGGGTAAGCAGGTGATTGCCATCTGCTATATAGATGTGGGTGTATACGAAAACTACCGCTCGGACGTGCAAAAGTTCGTGGATGCCCAAAATCTGCTGCGCCAAAGAACTGGCGACCCCAACGCAAAACTTTGGGGCAATGCCGACGTAGGCTGGGCAGGCTCGTATTGGCTGGATGTCCGGCAGATAGATTTGCTGAAGCCCATTATGGAAGCGCGAATTAGCAGTTGGTGTAAGGATAAAGGCTTCGATGCCGTAGAACCCGACGAGACCGAAGTCTGGAACAACAATCCTGGCTTCCCAATTAGCATGGCCCAAAGCCACGCCTATACCCAGATGATTGCTGGCTTGGCTCATCAATACGGTCTGTCGGTAGGGCTCAAGGGCAACAACGGCGAAGCTGCGGCTTTGGAGCCCTATCACGACTGGGCTTTGACCGAGCAATGCTTTCAATATGGGGAGTGTCAGAACTTCGTGGACAGCTTTATAAAAAATGGCAAGGCGGTCTTCAATATCGAATACTCCGTCAGTCCCAACTGCACTTTTGCCAATCAAAAGCACATCAACGCAGCCAGACGCGACCTCAATCTGGTTGGCCCTACGGCATCGGGGTATCTATATCAGCCCTGTATGCCTGACGGGAGCACAGCTTGGCCTTGATGGTGGGGGTTATATACCCGCTACAAGCTCAAAGCTACCCAACCCTCCCCTGTCAGATGACCTTGTTTCAGCGAATATATAGAATATAGTGAGTGCTAAGAGGAGGTGATAGCGTGAGTCAAAGTCTTAGCTACGAGGTGGTTTCGGCCTAAGTTCTCCGCTTAGCCTCTGGTTTTTCGGCCTAAGCAGCCCCGCAGCGAGCCTGTGGGGTTTTGCGTTGGGTGCTATGAGGCCGTAGCATATTGCGGTGCAGGAGATCAAGCCCCAACTCAAAACCGCTGTCGCCGCTGCCCTAGATGCGCTAGGTGTCGCCGACCCTCCCGAAATCATCGTGCAGGAGACCCCTGAGGGCAAAGAAGGCGACTACGCAACCCCAGTAGCGATGGGCCTGGCCCGCAGTTTGCGCAAGCCCCCACCTGCCATCGCGGCAGAAATCGCCGAGAAGCTTCAGCTTCCCCAATGGGTCAAGCGGGCCTTCGTGACCGGGGGTTACTTGAACTTCGAGCTGGAAGCAGGATTCGTCACTCAGACCGCTACTCAGACCGCCGAACCCTGGGCCAAATTGCCCGGAAAAGTTTTGCTTGAGCACACCTCGGTCAACCCCAACAAGGAACTCCACGTCGGTCACTTGAGAAACATCTGCCTGGGCGACTCCCTGGCGCGAATTCTGCGCTTGGCCGGACGCAACGTGGAAGTCATGAACTACATTGACGACACCGGGCGCAATGCCGCTGAAAGCCTATTCGCGCTCGAGTATTTTGGCCTCGGAGCCTCCGAAGGCTACAAAAAATACGACCATTTCGTGGGCGATGCCTATGTCCGGTTACATCAGGAGATGGCCGATGAAGAAAAGAAGGCCACTATAGAGAAAGGCGTGCAGGAGACCCTGCACCGGCTTGAAGCTGGTCAACTTCGCTCCGAAGTAGACCGGCTTCTGCGCTCGCAGCTCCAGACCATGTACCGCCTAGGGGCTGAGTACGACGCGCTGGTGTGGGAGTCGGACATCGTGCGTGAGGGGCTGTTGAGCCAGGCCATGAAAGCTCTGGAGAACACGCCCTACGTCAGCCGCCCGACAGAGGGCAAATATGCGGGAGCCTTCGTGATGGATATGTCGCCCTTCATTCCGGGTCTGGAAGACCCCTACCTGGTGCTGATTCGCTCCAACGGAACCTCGACCTATACCGCCAAGGATATCGGCTTGCAGTTCTGGAAAATGGGTCTTTTGGGTGGGGTCAAGTTCAAAGAATACGACACCCAGCCCAGCGGACACCTGCTCTACACCAGCTTCCCCCAAGGCAGCCCGATGGATTTTGGCAAGGCCACCGAGACCATCAACGTGGTGGATGCTCGCCAGAGCCATGCCCTGCGCATCGTGCAGGCCAGCCTCGAGGTCGAGGGGCGGCCCGACCTGGCCCAGGGTTGCTTCCACCTGGCTTACGAAACGGTGCTTTTAGAGGGCAAACAGATGTCGGGGCGCAAGGGCATCACGGTCTCGGTGGACGAGGTGATGAACGAAGCGGTCAAACGCGCACGTGCCATCATCGCCGAGAAAAATCCCCAACATCCCGCCCCCGACCAGGCCGCCGAAATGGTGGGGGTGGGCGCGGTGCGCTTCGCCATGATCAAGACCGAGGCCAAGAAGCAGATTGACTTCCGCTACGAGCAGGCCCTGAGCTTCGAGGGCGACACCGGGCCATACGTGCAGTACGCCTACGCCAGAGCTTGCTCGATTTTGCGCAAGGCTGCCGAGCAAGGTCTTCTGGACGAGAAACCTGATTTTGCTCAAACCACCGCCTACGAGGTCGGGCTTTCCAAGACCCTATTGCGCTTTCCTGAAGTCGTCCAGGAAGCGGCGAGAGCCAAGGCCCCGCATATTCTGGCGCAGCATCTGCTCGAGCTGGCTGCGGCCTGGAATGCCTACTACAACGCCAAAACACCCCAAGGCAAGCCCGCTACGGTGGTGCTGGGCGCACCCCAGGGCTTGCGGGGAGTGCGCTTGGGGCTGGTCAAATCCCTACAAAGCACCCTGAAAATGGGCCTCGAGCTGGTCGGACTTGCCGCTCCTGAAGTGATGTGACCTCGAGGGGCTTGACGATAAATTTAGTCTCTGTTCAGAAAACCCCCATTGATTCCTCGTTGATTGCATACGAGAATAAGACGGGACTTGTGATGACGCGTGTTTTTGCCCTAATTGCCCTGCTAATTCTCCCTGCCCTGGCCCAGGTTCCTCGTCTTACCACGCCCGAGGAAGTCGCCAGGGTGGAGGTAATTCGCCGGGCTTTGCCTGCTGTGGTCAAGATTTCCGGTATCGTGCGTGACCCCCAGACCGGCAACGAAGGCCCGGCCAACGGTTCGGGGTTTTTCTATAGCAGCAACCGTATCGTCACCAACTATCACGTGGTGCAGGACTTGCGCAACATGAGCGTGGAACTCTTCGATGGACGCAGCTTTCCGGCCCAAGTGTTCGCTGTAGATAAAGGCATTGATATCGCCATCCTGAGCGTTCAAGGGGTCACGGCCCCGGCCCAACTGAGTTTTGGCAGCTCGCAAAATCTGCCCACCGGCATGGGCCTGGTAGTGATTGGCAGCCCCTTCGGGCAGCGCAACCTGACCAGCTACGGCATCCTCTCGGGGATTGGCC
>JADEYI010001909.1_pt1 | contig 12657 bp, 6 predicted proteins | sample 8542331 | NCBI WGS metagenome assembly JADEYI01 (sample SAMN16510988, study PRJNA670497) | mine drainage metagenome | isolation source: biofilm near Copperflume 1 | place: Germany: Marsberg coppermine Kilianstollen | collected 2018-02 | reverse complement strand
CGCAGGCCCAGGCGCGCCATCCCCGTATCAATCTTGATATGGACGCGCATCTCGCGGCCCAGGTCACATGCGGCGCGCGCCAGCGCCCGTGCCGACTCCAGCCCATAGACGGTCGCGCGCAGATCCAGCCGCACGGCATCGCGCGCTTGCCAGGGGGCCGTATAGCCAAAGATCAGGATGGGCGCGGTTATCCCCGCCTCACGCAACGGCTGCGCCTCACTCACCGTGGCCACGCCGAGCCATGTGGCGCCATTACGTAGCACAGTGCGTGCCACCCGGAGCGCGCCATGCCCATAGGCATCGGCTTTCAGGCTTGCGAGCACGCGCACATCCGGCCCCACCACCTCCTTGAGGAGTCGCGTGTTCTGGCCGATAGCACTCAAGTCAATCTCCAGCCAGGTGGGGCGATCTGGGCGCATCACGACCACCCGCTGCCAGGCCTGCGCTTGGCGGTCCAGGCACTCCTCGGCCTGCTCAGGATGAGCCAGCAGCCGCGCCGTCACCTGCTCCATGCGCATCTCTTCTGAGCCTTTGATATAGATGATGGCGTGCGCGCCGCTGACCGCTCGCGCCTGCGCGGCGAAAGTACGCGCGGCGGTCGCCGCGTCCTCGGCGGTGTGCGTGATGGCGATGCGCTCGGCGGACAGTCCAGCGCGCATGGCCTCCTCCGCGAGTGTCTCAGCGCGCACCCCCTGTGTCACCAGGTAATCCGCCCGCGCCGCAGCGGCGCCCCCCAGCGCGCGATGCGCCTCGTGCTCCAGATTGCCCAGGCGCAGCATGTCCCCCAGGATGGCGATGCGAGGTGCCCGCTGGGCGGCGGCGATGGCGCTTAAGCTGGCCAAACCGGCCGCGGCGCTGGCCGGCGTGGCATTATGCGAATCGTCGAGCAGGGCAGCGCCATCCGCGCCAGCGAGCCAGCGCATCCGGCCCGGCAGCGGCTCGAGCTCGCGCAACGCCTCCAGCGCCTCGCCCTGAGCGACGCCCAACACCTCGCCGATCGTCAGGGCCGCGAGCACGGCGTATGCCCAGTGATCGCCATGCAAGTGGGGGAAGGTGACGGGCGCTGAGGAAAGGCCTTCCTCGAACGGTGAGAGCGTCAGCGCCGTGCGCCCCTCTTCTCCCAGCGGCAGTGCCGCGTAACGCGCGAGGATGCGCGTCTCGGCGGGATCGGTGGGCGCGCGCGGCGCAAAGAGGAGCGGGCGGGCCGCGGTGCGGGCCAGCATCGCGCCAGTGGTGGGATCATCCGCGTTGAGCACGGCCAGCCCGTCTGGCGGCAAGGATGCCGGCAACTGCCCCAGCTCATCCGCGAGTGCGGCGAGGCTGCCGAAATAGAGCAGGTGGGTTGGGCTAACGTTGGTGATGACGCCGATGGTGGGCCGCGCGACCGCGCAGAGTTCCGCGATCTCGCCAGGGTGATCGGCGCCCATCTCCACGACCACGAACTGATGAGTCGGCTCCAGCCGCCCAAGAGAGAGCGGCAAGCCAAGCAAATCGTTGAAATTACGCCAAGAGCGGAACGTCGGCCAGCGCAGGCTCAAGACCTCCGCGATGGCCTCTTTGGTCGTCGTTTTGCCCGTGCTGCCAGCGACCGCGATCACCGTAGGATGCCACGCGCGCAGGATATAGGCCGCGTAACGGCGCAGCGCCTCCCGCGTATCTGGCACCACGAGGAGGGCCGCGCCAGAGGAGCGCAGACGGTTGAGCAGGTCAGGCTGCTCAGCGAGCAGCGTATCGAGCCGCGCGCGCTCGGCCAAGATGGCGCGTGCGCCACGCTCCACCGCATCCAACAGGAAGTCATGCCCATCGCCGTGGACGCCGCGCACCGCGACAAAGCAATCGTCTGGGGTGACGATGCGAGAATCGTGGGCAAAACCCTCGAACGCGCTCCGTGCCCCAGCGATCAGCGGTTCGGCCTGTGTAGCGGCGATCACATCATCAAGAACAATCATGCGGAGACTTTCCAGGCTTCAGGGTAGTGATGGGGGTGAGGCGCCGGGGACGAGACGCGCTTTAGTCGTCGCCGTCTTCCTCCGCGGCTGGGGACGCGCCGGCTGGATCGCCGATGAGAGCGAGGGTGTCGCCCTGATTGACCGTCTGCCCCCGCGTCACCCGCAGGCGCTTGACCACGCCTGCCCGCGGGCTGGTGAGGTCATTCTCCATCTTCATCGCTTCGAGCACAATGATCGTCTGGCCACGGCGCACAACGGCCCCTTCCTCAGCCAGCACGTTAGAGACCAACCCCGGCATCGGCGCGCGCATAGCAATCTCGCCTGAGATGTGCGCCTCGCTCGCCAGACTGGCCAGCGCCTGCGTCCGCTCGTCGCGTACCGTGATGGTGTACGTTTGGCCATCGAGCGAGACCTCGATAGTGCGCGTGCCCAGATCCGCCTCCCGCTCGTTATCGGGAAGCGAGCGGACGTATAGGTCATACGAGCGGGTGCCCGCGATCAGGCCATAGTGTGACGCGGCTTCTCCATCCTCACTCGCCAGTGTCAGGGCCACGCCGATGGGATTCCACTCGACCTGGAACTCCTTGCCATCGAGGGTAATTCGCTTGCGCCGCCCATCATCCGGCAGGCCAATGGTGAACTGGCGCTCACCCGCGCGCGCGATAAACCGCATCGCTCTCTCCTACCAGCCAGAGTGGCCGGGCACCCACATGCCGCTACTCCGAAGGAAAGTAAAGGTAGCAAACGCGGTGTTGAGGCGCGCTCCCGCGCTGACCACGACCGTAATCGGCACCTGCGTCTGGCTCTGGCTGACACTGATCGTCAGCGTCGCGGTGTAGGTGCCAGGCGCGACACTGGCAGGCTGGGCGGTGAGGGCGACCGTGGCGGTGGCCCCCGCGTCGAGCGTGCCGGTCGGTGGCGCCACCGTAAGCCAACTCAGGTCAATAGTCGCGGACCATGCCTCCGCCGCCTGGCCAGGGTTGGTGATCTTCACCGTACCCGCCCCGCTCTTGTTGGCCACCGCCGTCAGACGCAGCGCCGCCGGAGTGGCGGTAAAGGAGGTCGGGGCCACCGCGCCCAGCCCACCGATGGATGGGACGTACTTATGCGCAAATACGCTGGCCGTCTGGCAGGCGCTGAGGGGGCAGACATCCGGCCGGGCATAGACCACCAGCGCGCCACCGACGAGCGCGAACAGCATCACCAACGTCACGAGCAGCACGCGCCCGCGCCGCCGTCGCCGCCGGGCGCGCCGGGCCGTTCTGGCGCTCCGCCCGCCGCCCTGACGCGCAAAAGACGCCATCTCCTCCGAGGGATAGTCACCGGTAGGCCGTTGCCGCCGTGGGGCGCCGCCAGCACCGGTCTCGCTGGCCGGCCAGGGGTCAGGCGGCGCGTAGCCGCCTTGCCCAGGCGCGGCGTAGGCCGCGGACCACTCCGCGCTCTCGCCCCAATGTGATGGCGCCGCGCTATACTCGCTGGAGTAGCCGTCCGCATAGTAGTCCGAGCGGCCATCATAGGCACCCGTGCCATCATAGGCACCCGTGCCATCATAGGCACCCGTGCCATCATAGGCACCCGTAGCGGAGCTGGCCGACCCTGCTGACCGGCCCTGATCCCATTCCGGTGGCATGTCTTGCAATTCGGGCATGGTGAGGCGGGGCAGGCCAAGCTCCGTCGCTGAGTAGGGCGCGCTGCCGCCGCGCGCCGCGCCAATCGCCGGCAGGCGCGCACTGGCGCCGGGATAGTCCGCGCCAGGGTGGGCGTCCACGGTCAAGGCACCCGGGTTGTTCCAAGCGCTGGCGGGGTCATATTGGTCATCGCCCAGTGGTGCCTCCTGGGGGGGCCAGCCCTGCTCACCCGGCATGCCGCGGATCGCGGGCAGACGCTGAGGTCCTAGATTCTCGCCATTCCCAGGGCCGAATGGTCGTGGACCTGATGTGGCTGGCGTCGGCGCTGGCAGCGCCGCCATGCCCGGCATAGCGGGCATCCAGCCATTGCCGTTTGGCCCCGCCTGAGGTGGCGCGGGCATGCGCGCGGTCGAGAACTCCGGCGCGCTGCCCGTACGGTCGCTGGCCTCGCCGAGCGTTCGTGGCGCCGGAACACGCACCGTCGGCTCGGTCGCCAGGCCGTTCTGGCCAAAATCCTGGCGTCCCACCTCCATCTGTGCCTCTGGCTGTTCCCTCGGCGGCAGCGGAGGGAAATCGAGATGGGAGAGTCCCGTCCCCGGCAGCCCCGGCATGCCCTGCGCGGGCGGCATGGCTCCCATGGGCGCGAAGCCTGGCGCGCCAGGGTAGGGCGGGCTGGCGGCGCCCATACCGAGTGACCAGGCCTGCTGCGCGGCGGGCGAGTTCGCTGCCACCGGGCTGCCAGGACTCTGGTGCAGCGCCGTCTCAATCGCTTGCGCGATCAGCATCGCCGAGGGGAAGCGCTCATCGGGGCGCTTGGCCATCGCGCGCTGAATGATGGGGTCCAGCGCCTGCGCCGACGCCGCCAGCGAGCCATCCGCCTGCATGAGATGCGGCACAGGTTGCCGCGTGTGCGCGGCATAGATATCGCCGGGCTTCAGGCCTGAGAAAGGCGGCTGGCCAATCAACGTGGCGAAGAGCACCGCGCCCAGGCTATATAGGTCGCCCTGCTGGGTCACCTGCCCCTGGAAGGCTTCTGGCGCCAGATACTCCACCGCCTCAGTTCCCGAGCCGACATGGTTCATATCAATCTGGCGGATATCCCACAACATGCCAAAATCACCGAGCAGGACGTGCCGCCCCTCGAAGAGGAAGATGTTGCTGGGCTTCAAGTTGCCATGCGTGATGCCGAGGCTATGCGCATAGGCTACCGCGCCGCAGAGCTGACGGAAGAACGGCGCGACATCCGTGGCGCCCAGCCGGCCACCACGCAGCAGCCAATCGCGTAGCGTGCCACCGCCGACAAAGGGGGTGACGAGGAAGAGGTAGCCATTATCTTCGCCGCTGGCCAGGAGTGGCAGGATGTGCGGGTGGTTGGCCAGCTTGCCTGACGTCTCCACAATGTGCCGGAAGTTCGGGAGGAAGCCAGGTTGGCGCGCGAATTCAGGATAGATGACCTTGACCGCGACATCCCGCCCACCCGCTCTCGTCGAACGGCCACGGTAGACCTCCGCGATGCCTCCGCTGCCAATCAGTTCGGTCAGCGAATAGCCGCCCAGGGTTTTCCCTTGCAGCCCAGCCATAGCCTCCTCCTCGCCGCGCAAGCCACGCGCGCATCACCCCACGTCTCATCGCGTGTAGTATACCATGACGGTTCACCATTGCCTACGGCCACAGCCCAGACGCCGCTGGCGTACCCGTGCGGCGAGAGCGCACGTCCCATAATGTGGGGCGCGAGGCGGAGCGCCAGCGCCGAGTTCCTGTGTCTGCCTCGCTCGTGATGGAGCGCAATCAAGCCCATACGCGCCATCACGAGCCACAGTGTTCCGCGGGTTGATCGGTCATGCCCATCCTGCTCACGGCTTGAAAGGACCGATCTGGTTATTCATCGCGTAGAGGTACGTATGGTCGGCCACGAAGACCTGGCACGCGCCCTCACCGCTATGCTCCTTCATCACCGTCAGCACCATCCGCGCTGGCGTGCTCGTCACCGCGTCATCAGGCGCGAGCGAGATCCACCATGTCTGCGGCTGTTCGCCGTTGCCGCCGAGTTGCGCCGTGCCGGTCTTGCCACCCTCCTTCACGGGCGAGTTCAGCAAGTTCCGATAGGAGGCACTCGGGTCAGGATTGCCAACGGTCGAGCCGGTGCCATAGCTCGCGACCGACCACATAGCCTCGCGCACCGCCTTAGCCGCCTCGGGCCGGAAGATCGGATTGCCTGTATAGAGGGTGTTCGGAATCATCTGGGTCGTCGTGCCTTTGCTCGTGCGCGCCACCGTCTTGAGCACCGCGTGTGGCACAAAGAGATTGCCGTCATTGGCGATGGCGCTCGTCACCTCAACCATCGTCAGCGGCGTGATGAGCAGGTGGCCCTGGCCGAAGCCACTCTCAGCCAGCAGATCGCCATTGGCCAGAATGGCCTTGCCGTCATTGGTGTCGTTATACGCGCTGCTCTGCTTGAAGGGGGCGTCAAAGGGCACCACCGGAACGTTGTAGCCCGGCTCGGCGATGCCGAACCGCCGCACGTAGTCCAACCACGTCGCGCCGCCCATCCCCACCGCCTCGCGAGCGAAGAGGACATTATCACTAAAGGCATAGCCCTGTTCAAGTGTGATGGGAAATTGCAGTCCAGCCGGATAGGGATTCGGCGCCAGAAAGTCATTCCACTGGATCGTCTCGCCCTGTGGCACCTGGAAGCCTACCGCCTGGTCACGGGTGAATTGCGTGTCGAGCGCGGCCTTACCGGAATCGAGCGCCGCCAGCAACGTCACCGTCTTGAAGGATGAGCCGGGATCGTAGAGGCCCTGCGCGGGGCGATTGATGAACGGGCTGTTGGTGTTCGCCTGGAGCTGCTGGAAATAGCCCGAATCGTCAATCTTGTTGGGATCATACGTCGGATGGCTGACCATCGCCAGAACCTGACCGGTATTGGGATCCTCGGCGATCAGACTGCCAGGCGGATCCGTCTTGGGATCTTGGCAGGGGCCGGCGCCGGGGCTAGGGTTGTAGGCCACCGAGCGCGTGTCGTTGAAGTTGTTATTCGCCGCGACTTGCAAGTTGATATCAATCGTCAGGTAGATATCCTGGCCATAGCGTGGCTTATGGAGCAGCGAATTGGTGACGTCTGAGACGGTCTCGCCGCTATTTACGCCCGCCAACTGCTCGTTGTAGGTGGCTTCGAGTCCCGCCGCCCCATAGCGCGTGCTGTAATAGCCGATCAGCGGCGCGAGGGCCGCGCTCGCCACGCGCGGATCGTACACGCGGCGATAGATGCACGCATCTTGCTTATCTGGCACTGACCAGGCGAGCTTTACGCCGTTGCGATCATAAATGCTGCCACGTACCGGCGTGTCGTAGGGCGGGCAGTTGCGATTCGGGTTGCCATCATATTGCCCATGCGCCAATACGGGACCGTTATAGAACGCCTGGTTACCGATCTGGATGTAGGCCGCGATGCCGCTGATGATTAGGAAGAAGACGATGAACGTGCTCGTCAGCCGACGAGTCGTGACGTTCATATTTGGATTCATATAGCGTGCTCCCGCACGGCGCGCGTGCCGTGGCTGCTCCCGTTGCTACCCTTGCCTGGCGAATGGGCCAGGTGGCCGTCGTCCACCCCGGCGCTACGATCCCGCGCTTCTTGAGACTGGCCCTCACACTGTCTACGCGCAAGTATGGCTCAAGGTCTCGCGGCGCAGTGTAGCATCCGGCGCGCTCCGCCGTCAAAGTACTAGCTCACACTGCTTACCCTGGGCCGCCTCGCGCCCCTCACCCCGCGGCGCTCTCCCGTCCGGTCCATGGGCCAACCGCCGCAAGGGGTCCAAGGTCTATGCCGCCGCTGCCCCTGCCTGGCACGCCCACTCCCACCCCATTCCACCACGACGCGGCCCAGCGACGAGACAGCGAGCGCCCCCACTCTCCCCTGGAGCGCTTCCCATGTCGGCGGTCGCGGACCACCCCAGAGCCGCGAGGTGAGGCTGCGGCTCCTCTGGCGGCCTCCTATCCAAAGCGCATGTGCCAAGCGCCACCAGCGCGCCAATCTCCACCAGCGCGCCAATCTCCACCAGCGCGCCAGACGCATCTTGCCTCGCGGGTGGGCGCACGCGCTAAGCTTCACACGCGGTAAGCTTCAGCGGTATGGACCGCATGTCAGGAATCGGAGAACACCGCCCCAGGGAGGCTGGCGATGGAAGAGCGTGAGGCGCCGCGCGTGGTCGTCCGTATCCGCGTGCCATTCGTTGATGTGGATGCCAGCGCGCGCATCCACTTCACCGCCATGTTTCGCTATATGGAGGTTGCCGAACATGCCTTGATGCGCTCCCTGGGCCTACCCTACGCGACGGCGCTCTCCGAACTGGCCTTTCCGCGTGTGCATCTCTCCTGCGACTTCCGCGGCGCGCTCCACTTCGACGATCTGCTTGATATCGAGGCACGGGTGGCGCATGTCGGGACCAGCGCATGGACCGTCGCCTTCACCGCCCGGCTCGCGCCTGAGGCGGAAGGTGGACGCACGGGCGCATCCAGCGCGCCGATGGCGGAGGGGCGCATGACCATCGTGGCGATGGATCCCGCCAGCGCGCGCGCGACTCCGCTCCCCGCCGACCTGCGGCACGCGCTCGCTGGCACATGAGGCGCCCACCAGGGTTCCTCCTCAGCCAGAAAGCCAAGGAGCCGCCCAGCCTCACGCGGGCGTGTGGGGGAGCACGGAGAGGCGCCGACGGTCTGCTCTCGTGCTCAGTTGGCGGAGATACTATCAATCAGCCACGTATTGCCGTCATATTGTGTGAGCGAGAGCGTATAGTTCGCCGGCGTGGAGGGCGCATTCGCGCGGGTCACGGCGACCGTGGCGTCAACATGTCCCGTATTATCCGCCTGAGCCTGGATGATCTGGAACTTCGTGACACGCCCCAAGCGCGCATCATCGGCCTTGAGTCCGCTGATGAAGGCGTTTTGCGAGCTGACGGCCGTGCGACTCGCCGCGGCGTATTGCCAGGCGCGCGCATCATCCTGGGTGGTGAGCGCCTGAAAGTAGCCAGAGATCGTCGCCTGCGGTGTCGAACGATCGAGCGGAGTGAAAATGCCCAGTAACGTGACGCTGATGACACCAGCGATCACGAGCGCGGCGGCCACGCCCGCAATCCACACGATGGGCAAGCTATACCACGGACGCTCCTCGTGCGGCTCCTGGCCAGGGGATGGCGCGGCCAGACCGTCTTCCCACTCCGCGGGGAAGCCAGCGGGAATCGCGCGCCCCGCGTCACTGCCCGATGGTCGCCCGCTGGGTGATGACGAGCCGGGAAGCGATGGCGTGCTGGGATACTGTCGCGGCGGCGTGGCCCTCGTCGGGCCTGATGGCGTGGCTGGGGGAATCCGCAGACGACCACCCGATGGGCCAGACGTGCCAGAAGGGCCAGACGACCTACCGGGGGTGCCGCCTCCGCCCACACGCGGCGTCGGCGGCGAGGACATCGGCGGCGACATCGCGGGCGCAACCGGCGGCGAGAAGGGCGGCGATGGCATACGGGCGGCGGTCTGCGCGGCCATGGTGCTGGTATCGGGTCCCATCAGGGCCGCGGCAAAATCCGCCACCAGTTGATAGCGATCGCTCGGGCGGATGGTGACGGCGCGCACCACCGCATCCGCCACATGGGGACTGATCGCCGGATTCAACTCGCGCAACGCCACCAGACGCACATCCAGCGCCACCCGCTCCACGGCGGTGGGAGGGATACAGCCAGTCAGCAACTCATAGAGCGTCGCGCCCAGCGAGTAGACATCCGACCACGGCCCCGCCTGACCAGCGTTGGTGTATTGCTCCGGCGGCGCGTAGCCCTCCGTGCCGGCCTTGCGCACGAAGGTCGCGGTCTGGTTCGCGCCTGGGCGATGCTCCTTGGCGATGCCCAGATCAACCAGCACGGGATGCCCAGCGCTGGTCACAATGATATTCGCTGGCTTGACATCGCGGTGGAGGATCGGTGGATGGCGCATATGCAGATATTGCAGGGCATCACAGATCGGCAGTATCCACGCCAACACCTGCGGCTCCGGCAGCCCGCGCCCACCCAGGCGCCGGAGCTTCTCGTCCAGGTTCTCGCCATCCACGAAATCCATGACCAGATAGTGTCGTTGCTCCCACTCGAAGTAATCGCGCACCTTGGGAATGTGGGGATGGTTGAGCGCGCGGAGCCACTGGGCCTCCTGCGCGAATTGCTTGCGGGCGCCCGGTGATTGGTCTACCAACTCCTTGAGCGCATAGACGTTGTTCTTGCCATAGACGACATCCGCGACCTGATAGACCGTCCCCAGCCCGCCCTGGCCGACGATCCGCACGATCTGGTAGCGATTGCTGACGATCGTGCCAACGGGAAGCGCATCACCCTCGCTATAGGCCATAGGAGCTAGCCCCCTAACGTCGCTGGATATCCGCTTCCTACTCATCGCCAGTCGAGCACAACGGCGTGGCGAGCCGCGCCACTAGTATAGCGGGGGATAGCCCCCACGTCAACGTGGCGGAAACAAGTCAAGGTGGGCGGGGCTTGCCGCCAGGGCGACGCGTGCTTCGTGTGGCAGCGTGCTATACTGTGGGAGGCATCAATGTGGGCGCCATCGCGCTGGGTAGTCCGCCTCGGTGGCCTACCGCACGACCAAACATCCACGGCGGTGCCTCCGGTCTTCAGACCGCGTCGCCTGAGCCATGTAGCCCGAAAACAAAGGAGTTTGCGGGTGCGCGCGTGTTCTTCTGGTTCCGCTGCCTCGCGGGCCGCCACCCACTGGCGCTCGCGGCGCCGTCCCCCCACGCGCGCGCGCTGGTGGCCGGCTGGGGGTGCCCATGCCCTCCAGGCCACGCGGTGGCGCGCGTGCCTCCGCTGCGCGCTCTGCCTGGCCGATATTACATTCCCCTGTGATGTCATCCGGCGCGAACATTCTCCCCCACGCCTCCCGTTTACCCAGCGCGCCGCGCCAGCGCGCCCCTATCCGCCGCGTGGTGGGCGGGGGCATGTGGCGGCGCTGCCCCTACACCTGTCGCGAGAGTGAGAGTGAGCACCTACCAGGGAGGCTGGAAGCATCATGTCCGAACACGATTTCATGCCAATCAAGGGCTGGGACCATATCGAGTTCTACGTGGGCAACGCAAAGCAGGCGGCGCAGTATTATGCGACGACGTTCGGCTTCACGCCCATCGCCTACGCCGGGCTAGAGACCGGCTTACGTGACCGCGCGAGCTATGTCCTGCGCCAGGGGAAGATCCACCTCGTGCTGACCTCCGCACTCGCACCTGAGAATCCCATCGCGCGGCATGTGCTGCTCCACGGTGACGGCGCGAAGGACATCGCCCTCGAGGTGCCCGATGCCCAGGCGGCCTATCGCGCGGCGCTGGACCGTGGCGCCCGCTCCGCCATCGAGCCGACCGTGCTGGAGGATAGCTACGGCTGCGTCAAGCGCGCCGCCATCTACACGTATGGCGAGACCCTCCATAGCTTCATCGAGCGCCAAGACTACGCCGGACCGTTCCTGCCTGGCTATCGGGCGCTGCCAGGCGCGAAGGAGAAGAACGCGCGCGATGCCAGCCTCGCCGCCATTGATCACGTGGTGGGCAACGTCGAGTTGGGCAAGATGAATGAGTGGGTGGAGTTTTACGAGCGCGTGTTGGGCTTCTCCCAGATCATCCACTTCACCGATGAAGCGATCAGTACGGAGTATTCCGCCTTGATGTCCAAGGTGATGGAGGGCGGCCACGGCAAGATCAAGTTCCCCATCAACGAGCCAGCTCAGGGCAAGAAGAAGTCGCAGATTGATGAATACCTGGAATACTACCGTGGCCCCGGCGTGCAACATATCGCCATGATCACCGGCGATATCATCAAGACCGTGCGCCAGCTCAAATCCCAGGGTGTCGAGTTTATCTCCAGCATTCCCTCCTACTATGCGGAACTCGAGGGGCGCATCGGCAAGATTGACGAGCCGCTTGCCGAGCTGGCGGAACTGGGCATCCTGGTGGACCGCGACGATGACGGCTATCTCTTGCAGATCTTCACACGCAATGTGCAGGATCGCCCGACCCTTTTCTTCGAAGTGATCCAGCGCAAGGGCGCTCGTGGCTTCGGCGAGGGCAACTTCAAAGCGCTCTTTGAGGCAATCGAGCGCGAGCAAGCCCTGCGCGGCAACCTATAAGTGGCCCACACCCTAGAGGGAGGCAAGCGATGCCCTCGTATCAATGCCTGGGGCAGGTGCCGCACAAGCGGCATACGCAGTTCCGCAAGCCAGATGGCAGTCTCTACTCCGAAGAGCTTTTCGGCGAGGAAGGCTTCAGCGGTGTCTACTCACTGCTCTACCACCAGTTTCCGCCGACCCGCGTGAGCGCCATCGCGCGCTATGGCCGGGTCCGCCCTGAGGAGTGGCCACAGGAGACCCATCGCCACCACCATCTCAAGACCAAAGACGCGGAGGCGAGTGGTGACCCCATCGCGGGCCGACGCCTGCTGCTGTATAACCGCGACTGCGCCATCTCCGTCGTGCGCCCTACCGAGCCAATGGACTACTTCTATCGCAACGCGCAGGCCGATGAACTGCTCTTCGTCCACGAGGGGCAGGGCGCGCTGGAGACGACCTTCGGCACCCTGCCCTATCGCGCGGGCGATTATCTCGTCATTCCGCGCGGCACGACCTGGCGCCTGGCGCCTCGGGAGCGCGAGCAGCGCTTTCTCGTGGTCGAGGCATTTGGCGGCCCCATTCAGCCACCCAAGCGCTACCGCAATACGTTCGGCCAGTTGCTCGAGCACTCGCCTTACTGCGAGCGCGACCTGCGCCCGCCGATCGAGCTGCCGCCGCACGAGGAGCGCGGGGAGTTCCACGTGCGGGTGAAGGTCAACGATGACGTGATGACCTATACCTTTGACTTCCACCCGCTCGATGTCGCGGGCTGGGATGGGTATCTCTATCCCTACGCTTTCAACATCGAAGACTTCGAGCCGATCACCGGGCGTGTGCATCAGCCGCCGCCAGTGCATCAGACGTTTGAGGGACCGAATTTCGTGGTCTGCTCGTTCTGCCCGCGTCCGTACGATTTTCATCCCGAAGCGGTG
>JADEYI010001908.1_pt1 | contig 12658 bp, 12 predicted proteins | sample 8542331 | NCBI WGS metagenome assembly JADEYI01 (sample SAMN16510988, study PRJNA670497) | mine drainage metagenome | isolation source: biofilm near Copperflume 1 | place: Germany: Marsberg coppermine Kilianstollen | collected 2018-02 | reverse complement strand
TTTAGGAGCGCACTCCGATGCCGAAGCGCACATTTCAACCGAACCGCCGCCACCGCGCCAAGACACATGGCTTCCTTACCCGTATGAAGACCAAGGCCGGGCAGGCCGTACTGTCGCGCCGCCGCGCCAAAGGCCGCAAGCGCGTCTCTGTCAGCCCCGGGTACCGCGATTAGGATCACTTTTCTTCGTTCCAGGCAATCCAATCCGCCGGGTTCCACAGCAACGAGTCTGAAATCTCCCATAAAATCTGAACAGCATAGCCTCGAGTTCGATGCCACATCTCAAAGCGGGATGTGGGCACACGCTTGATGCCTGCGTGCTCCCTTCGCAGGCGCGCGAAAAGCGCGGCACCAGTACATTTTTCGCGCGACAATAGGGGCCACAGGTGTCTTTTAGATGGCAGCCACTCCGTCCAATCCACGGCAAAATTCCGCAGGTGTAATGCCGCGCGAGGCCTGGCTGCGCAAACATGCGGACTACCAGCGCGTATACCGCGAAGGTCGACGGCAATCCCTGCCGCTGATGACATATTTTTTCGCAGCTCGCACAGTGACTGCTGCCGCTGCAGGCCCACGCATTGGCCTTACGGCGGGCAAGGTGCTGGGCAACGCGGTCGCGCGCAACCGCATCAAGCGTCGAATGCGCCAGGCAGTGCGGCAGCATCGGCTGGAACTGACCACAAATGTCGATGTGATTCTGCATCCCCGGCGGACAGTCCTGGAAGTGGAGTTCGCGCAGATTGAGCGCGACGTGCTGCGGGCCTTGCGAGCCGTCCAGGCCGCGTCAAAAATGCCGGCCAAAGCATTGGAAGCCGATCTTTCCCATGCTAAATAAAGCCGAGCGCCGGGCGGCCCAAGTACAGGCGCTTGGGCGGGTGTATCAACGTTGGATTTCCCCGGCGCTGCACACGGTCGCGGGTTCATTGTTGCCGGTGCGCGGCGGCTGCCGCTATCTGCCGACGTGCTCAGAGTATGCTGCGATTGCAGTTGCCCGATACGGCTGGTGGCGCGGGTCGGCCATAGCCGCGGCAAGGCTGGCGCGGTGCCATCCTGGGAGCCAGGGCGGATTCGACCCGGTGCCGTAATGAGGATTAGCTCGGAACTGCGTGGTGTGGCCCTGCAAGCTGAGGGTAAAACCAGTACGATAGAAGCACCGCAATCCGCGCCGGTTCTGGTGGAGGAACGCCCGCACTATGAAGTGGGAGCCAGTAGCCGGGGCAAGCCGCGTCATTTCCAGAAACTGAATTGGGTTATGCTGCTGCGGAAAATTTAAGATCGACAGGAATTCCCTTGGCCGAATATAAGAATCCCAATCAGCAAGGCGGCGGCAAGCAGGACTCGCGCTCTCTACTGATTTTTACGATGGTTTTTCTGGCAATTCTGCTGGGAATGCAGTATTTTCGACCGAAGACGCCGGCTACCCATGGGCCGGCGCAGACAGCAACAAACGCACCGTCGAATCCTGGAAATCCCTCTGGTCAATCGAACACGAGCGCCCGTGTTCCTGCTGCGAGCGCTGCGGCAGCTTCCGCAACGCCGCAGCTGGCTGCCGCGCAGGAAGCCACCACGACGGTTGAAAACGAGCTATACCGAATCACCTTCAGCAACCGTGGAGGCCAGGTAACATCCTGGATTTTGAAAAAGTATACGAATTTCGATGGCAAGCCGCTCGACCTGGTGAATGCAGCGGCGGCCAGGAAGTTTGGCTATCCGCTTTCGCTTTATAGCTCCGATGCAGCCCTGCGCCAGCAACTGGCGACCGCGCTCTATGTGCCCTCCACAAAAGGCGACGTGACAGCGCCGACGCAGTTGAGTTTCGATTACTCCGCGGATGGGCTGACAGTTCACAAGGTTTTCCACTTCGACAATAGCTATGTCGTTCGCGGAGAAGTGACCGTGACGCGGAACGGGGTGCCGGTCGAAGCATTGCTGGCATGGCCGGCCGGTTTTGGCGATCAGCGCGAAGTGCGGGATTACTCGACGGACCAGAAAGTGGACCGTTCCAGAAACGGCAAAGCCGAAAGCACTGCGCCGAAAAAAGTGGTGGATGGAGAAGTGCAGCCAGGCGTGCTGGACTGGGGTGGAGTCAGCGATCTGTATTTCGCGGCAATCTTTCTGCCGGACCAGCCCGCGAACAGCGCCTTTGTGTCGCTGCGAAACACAATGGATCTGCCCAAGGATCCGACCGATCCCAACGGCAAGACCGCGCCGGAGCCAATTCTGGGCGCAGCGGCTGGTTCTGCCAGCGGGCCAACTTCTGTGCGGATATTCGCCGGACCTAAGGCGCTCAGTGTGTTGCGCAGCATTCGCGCCGTTGGGCCAGATGGCAAGGAAACGGGGGCCAATCTGGTGCCGCTGGTGCACTATGGCACATTTTCCTTCATCGCCAAACCGCTGTTCTATCTGTTGCGTTGGGTACATGAACATCTAGTGCCCAATTGGGGCTGGGCGATACTGCTGCTGACCGTGGTCATCACTCTGGCCATGTTCCCGACGCGCTGGACCATGATGAAATCTTCAATCAAGATGCAGCGTATTCAGCCGCAGATGAATTTCATCAAGGAGAAGTATAAAAAGTACAAGTTCGACGATCCGCGCAAGGCGGATATGAACCGGGAAATGCAGGAGTTGTACAAAAAGGAAGGCGTCAACATGTTCGGCGGCTGCCTGCCCATGCTGGTGCAGATGCCGCTCATCTTTGCATTTTACGAAATGCTGGAAAACGCAATTGAGCTGCGTCACGCGCACTGGTTCTGGCTACATGACCTATCTGCCCCGGATCCGTACCATATTCTGCCCATTCTGATGGTGGTGTCGCAGTTTTTCTTTCAGCTATTTACCCCTTCGCCGGGTGTGGATGCGGCGCAGCAGAAGATGATGGCCTTTACCATGCCGCTATTCAGCGGGTTTATCTGCTGGCATTACGCTTCGGGACTGGCGCTTTACTGGGCGGGGAGTAACCTGATCGGCATTGGCCAGCAGATGGCGATCAACCGGACCAAGCTGGGGCGCGAGTTGCGGCAGATACAAGCGCGGCGGTCGGCTAAGAAAAAGGGTTTGAAGCCGGTGCCGATGCCTAAACGTTGAAGCAGTACACTGCTCGAAGCAGGCGGTATATTGAATAGCGATGCCAATTGAAAATCACCAAGCTGCGGCGGAAAAAATCGATGGGCTGTTGAAGACGATCACGGGAATCGGCGGCCTGCGCCTGAAGTATCGCATTACTGCCGGCGCGGGGGCCGCCGACCCCAACCACTTCGAATCACGCGAGATCTATGTGGAAATCGCAGGGCCCGATGTCGATCTGGTGCTGGAACGGAACGCGGAACTGCTGCGCTCGCTGGAACACATCGCAGCAAAAACGCTGCGCCTGGAGCCGGAGGAGCACGGTCTCATCTCATTCGATGCACGCGGCTATAAGGCCATGCGCGCACAGGAATTGAAACTTGCCGCCGACACCGCCGCCGAACAGGTGCGTCGCACCGGCGAACCCTATACTTTCGCATCAATGAACTCCCGTGAACGGCGTATGCTGCATCTCGCATTCAAGGCGTATCAGGATCTCCGCAGCGAAAGCAGTGGAGAAGGGATGCGGCGCTATGTTGTGGTGTATCCAAAAGACTGGCAGCCACGCGTGGCTGCGGCAACTGGTGTGACGCGTGCGCGAACGTTTGGACGCGGGTAAAACAGGTGTCATTTTTTACGCAGTCTGGTTTGACACCCGTCACGACATGTTTCCATAGCGGATAATTGCAGGATGCCGCAGGCAATCCCGAAAACAGTTCCTACCGACACCATTGTCGCCATCTCCACGCCACCGGGTCGTGGAGGTATCGGAATTGTGCGTCTTTCCGGCTCTTGCGCGGTGGAGATAGCTGTTGGCCTGGTGCGATTACGCCATCCCCTCATCCATGCTCAGGTGCAGCTTGTGGACATTCCGGACACTACTGAGGACGGCGCAAAGCGACTCGATGAAGCGGTCGTCACATTTTTTCAAGCGCCGAATTCCTACACACGCGAAGATGTCGTCGAAATCGCCGCGCACGGCTCCCCGGTGATTCTGGATTGCGTTGTGCGCGGCGCGATTGCGTGTGGGGCGCGCCTGGCGCGTCCGGGCGAATTTACCGAGCGCGCCTTTCTATCAGGACGCATTGATCTAACCCAGGCCGAGGCCGTGCGTGACTTGATCGACGCGCAGACCTTATATCAGGCGAAGATTGCTTCCGAACAGATGGAAGGCGCGCTATCACGGCGCATTCGTCCCATCAAGCTGGCGCTGGTGAATTTGATTGCGGAGCTGGAGGCTGGAATCGACTTCGCGGAGGATGATATCGATCTGCTTCCGGCGGAGACAATCGCAACGCGCATAGCCGCGATTGCGGGCCCGCTGAACACGCTGGCAGCATCGTTTGCCTATGGTCGCGTGGTGCGCGATGGGTTCTCATTATCGATTGTGGGCCGGCCCAATGCGGGGAAATCCTCATTATTTAATCGGCTGGTGCAACGGGAGCGCGCCATTGTGACGGCCACGCCCGGAACCACACGGGACCTGATCACAGAGAGGGTTTCGCTTGACGGAATTCCACTGGATTTGATCGACACAGCCGGGCTGCGCGCCTCCGAAGATGAGGCGGAAAATCTTGGCATTCAAAAATCACGCGAAGCAATTGCCGATGCGGACGTGGTGCTGCTGGTGCTCGATGCAACTGCGGAGGAACTGACCCAGGATGAAATTTCATTGCTGGAACAAATACGCACGCGCCGAGCTGTCGTAGTAATGAATAAGATGGATTTGCCACGCGGAAATACCGCGAAAAATAGCGCGCAATTGACCCAGACGCAGGTGTTGCCGGTAGAGACATCGGCGTTGACGGGCGCGGGCATTGCGAAACTCCAGGAAACAATCCTGCAAATGATTTGCGGCGATGGCAGGGAATCTGAAAGCAGCCTGATGACAAATCTGCGCCAGCAACAGGCGGTATCGAACACCCTTCAGGCGCTGAAGGAGAGTGAGGTTGCGCTGGCGACGGAGGTTCCGCATGAAATGCTGCTGCTCGATCTATACAACGCACTGCGTCATCTGGACGCAGTGACCGGCGAAACCACTGCTGACGACATACTAAATTTGATCTTCAGTACGTTCTGCATCGGCAAGTAAGAGCGAATCCAGATCTGACAGCAAGGTTGATGAAAGAAGAAGCAATAGCAGAACTGGCGCTTCCCAAAGTCATGGGTCCATTTCATTTACTGACTGGTGATCCAGTTCCAACCGGACGATCAAAAATCTTTACTCAACCTGACAGATCAGGCATTTTAAATATTGCGTTTCCGGGATCGTCAGAATGGCGGGATGGTCGAGAGCTGCTCCGCGAATTTCAAGCAGCCGGACTCGTCGGCCCGCATCGCTGGCGGCAGCAGCGACCACAGCTTGAAACTCCGACAGTGGAATATGGTGGGAGCAGGAACAAGTCACAAGGGTGCCGCCTGGCCGCAGCATCTTCAATGCGCGCAGGTTCATCTCTTTGTATCCGCGCAGTGCGCCTTCCGTGGCACGCTTGGATTTTGCAAATGCCGGTGGGTCGAGCACTACTGTATCGAACGGCTCGCCCGCGTCACTCCAGTCGCGCAACAGATCGAAGGCGTTGGCTTCGATCCACTCGATGCCGTTTCCCCCATTCGCAAGCTGATTGCGGTTCAGGTCGGCATTCCTCTCCGCTACTTCCAGCGCGGTGCGCGAGGCATCCACGCCAGTGACCTGCGAACATTTCCGGGCAAGGTGTAGTGCAAAGCCGCCCTGATACGTGCAGATGTCGAGTGCGCGCCCATGCCCATGTAGCGCGGCGGCCAGATAGTTCTCCCGCTGGTCGAGAAAAGCGCCGGTCTTCTGGCCAGAATTAGCATCGAAATGAAATTGGAGTCCGTTCAGGTCGAACACCGTCGCCAGTTTCGGTTCGACTGCATTTTTCGCGTAGAGAGGTGCAGCAGCAGGAGCGGATAGCCGCTCCAACTCTCGAATGCGTGCATCCGGGCGTTCAAGAATCGATTCGGGCGACAGCATCTCGCGGATGACTTCTACAACCACACTGCGGATGTCCTCGAAATATGTGCCCTGAGCCAGAAGCTGCACAATGATTAGTTCTGCGTAACGATCGACGACGATACCGGGCAGCTGATCGGCCTCGCCGAATACAAGCCGACAGGCATTCGTGCCGGAGTTTCGCTGCAATGGATCGAGGCGCATATGTACCGCGTGACGCAGACGGCGGCGTAATAGATTTAGAAATTCGTCACGGCTGGCGAGAGGCTCAGGCGTGATCATCCGCAACGTAATCAGTGATGCGGAACTGTAAATTGCCGTACCCAGCAACATGCCGCGCGCGTCGGTCACGGCGACTAGCGACCCCGGCGCAATCTCAGTTTCATGCTCGGCTGGCAGTACCCGTTCGACGTCAGAAGAATATACCCAGGGATGGCCGGCTCGAATGCGATCCGCAGCTCTCCGGCTGATGATGGCTGCGGGCATGAGACCAGCTATCGGTTGTGCGGGATCCTGGGGAGACGGCTCGATTTTATTTTCGTTATGCGTTGACTGCGGCCTTGATTGTTTGTCTGTCATCTTCTCCTTACACTGTTCGGGAAACGGTATGCGTCCTTCTTATATGGACGCCTGAGATGCAATCTTCGCACATGGACAGAGGGATTCGCCCGCATTCAGCCTGCCTCTATGGATTCCGCATCGCGCATACCATAAAATCAATCATGGTCACGGCGCCCACAGCGGCGGCATCTCCTGATGCCGATAATCAACATCTCGCGCAACTCTTTGAGGTGTTATTGGCGACCGTGCGCCGCAACCGGCCTACCGACGACATCGTCATCATTCAACGAGCCTACGATTTTTCTCTGAAGCACCATGCGGGTCAACGACGCGCGTCAGGGGATCCCTTTGCGTTGCATCCGCTGGAGGTTGCGCTGGTGCTGGCGGAGATGAAACTTGACGCCACTGCAATTGCTGCCGGGCTGCTGCATGATGCGGTCGAAGACACGCCGGTCACGAGCCGGGAAATTTCAGAGACCTTTGGCGAACAGGTCGCGCACATTGTCGACGGTGTGACCAAGATCGAAAAAATTCAATTTGCCAACCGGGAGGATCGTCAGGCTGAGAATGTCCGGAAGATGCTGCTGGCGATGGTTTCCGATGTGCGCGTGGTGCTCATCAAGCTGGCTGACCGGCTGCACAACATGCGCACCCTGCAACATCTGACGCCGGAACGACAGCAGGCCATCGCGCGCGAAACGCTCGACATCTACGCGCCGCTGGCGCATCGCCTGGGTATGGGCAAGGTTCGCAGCGAGCTGGAAGACCTTGCTTTTCAATACGTCGATCCCGTTGGCCATGACCAGATTAGCTCCGCTGTGGAGGCAAACCGGCAACAAGGCGAGCAGTTTCTTCAGGGCATTGAAGAGCTGTTGCAGGCTCGCCTGAAAGAAAATAACATCACCGCCCGCGTGGACTGGCGCATCAAGCGGCTCTACTCCATCTATCAAAAACTACAGCGTCAGCGCATTACCGTAGACCAGGTCTACGATCTGCTGGCCGTGCGTGTGATCACCGAGACGGTTCAGGACTGCTACGCAGTCTTTGGCCTGATTCACAGCATCTGGCGTCCCGTGCCAGGACGCATTAAAGACTTTATCGCCATGCCCAGACCGAACCTGTATCAGTCACTGCATACGACAGTAATGGGCGACGGCGGCCACCAGTTTGAAGTTCAAATTCGTACAGAGGAGATGCACCGGGTAGCGGAGGAAGGCATCGCCGCGCACTGGAAATATAAATCCGGAGGTTCGCCGGTTAACGCAAAGGATGAGCAGCGGCTGGCGTGGGTGCGTCAGATTGTCGAGTGGCAGCGCGACATGACGGACCCGAATGAATTTCTCTCCACGCTCAAAATAGACCTCTATCCGGAAGAGGTCTACACCTTTACTCCGAAGGGGAAGGTGGTTGTACTGCCGAAGGAAGCCACGCCGGTTGATTTCGCCTACACAATTCACACGGAGGTGGGAAACGCCTGCACCGGCGCAAAGGTGAATGGCCGCATGGTGCCTTTGAAAACGCGGCTACGCAACGGCGACATCGTAGAGATTGTCACGCAGAATGGCCATGTACCGAGCCGCGATTGGCTGATGTTTGTCCGAAGCACCCGCGCGCGCAATAAGATCAAGCACTGGCTGAACGAGCATCAGCGTGAGCGTGCGATTGAGATTGGCCGCAAGCTGCTGGATCGTGAGGCGCGCAAGTACAAGGTGCCTCTGGCGCAGTTGACAGAAGCCGAACACGCCAAGGTGGCGACTGACTACGGACTGTCCGCGCCTGCCGATCTGCTGGCGGGCATAGGGTTTGGCAAGTTCTCCGCGCGGCAGGTGTTGAACCGGCTGGTTCCCGGCTCGACCAGCAGCCAGATCCAGGAAGCCGAAACGGCTCCAGGTATGTCCGACGCAGTCAAACGCGTCTACTTCGGTAAAGGCTCCGATTCGCTGACAGTAGAGGGTCAAAACGACCTGCTGGTGTATCGTGCGCGCTGCTGCAATCCAATTCGCGGGGAGGAGATTGTGGGCTACGTTACCCGCGGCAAAGGTGTCGCGGTTCATGCGCGCAGTTGCCCCAACGTGCAGAATCTGTTGTACGAATCCGATCGTCGTATTGCCGTTGAGTGGGCGCGTATGCAGTTGGAGGAGGGCACGATGAAAGCAGCCACCTATCCGGTGAAGCTGACCGTTTTTTGCGATGATCGCGCGGGAATGCTACGGGAAATGACTGCCGCGATCTCTGACGATGGGACGAACATCCGCGCCGTGGATACCAAAGCTGGCACCGGCGCGGAGGCGGTTGTGGAGTTTGTTGTCGATGCCAGCGATGTCGGGCACCTGGTGCGTCTGATGAATAACCTGCGCCGCGTTCCCGGCGTGCGTGAAGTTCAGCGTCAGCAAAAGCTATAGCACCTGGAATTTCTTTAATGCTTTGCGTCTGACGGGTGTGAGCCGCTTTTCGTTTGACTGACTACTGCCACGGATTCGCTGGTGGTAACGTTCGTTCGCACGCAGCCATTCATCGTCTGGCTGAATTTGAAATACGGATGAAAGAACAGAGCGGCGCGGGCGTCACCATTTCCTTCGACCTGCTCCGGCAACCAGATGCCGTCCGGATACCGCTGCTGCCGCACATGAATCCAGAATCCCTTGTGCAGGTTTGCGAGCAGTCCGCCACCGACTTTCACATCGTGGTCCAGACGGGCATTCAAATCGACCAGCTCGCCTGTAGCCTCGTCCACCTGGATGGTCCCTGACATGTCGTGTAGAAACGTCTCTTCCATTCCGTTGGGATGGACATCGGGGTCGCCGCTCAGGTTATAGGCCAATGTGGGGCGTCCCTCAAGATTGATGCGATGTCCATTGGTGTAGCGCAGCATATGCAGCAACATGTCGAGCTGCTTCTCATCGTCGGCATCCTTCTTCGCTACATATTTCATGTCGGTATTTTTTTTGATTTCGTCCTGAACGCGATGCTCTTCCTTCTTCTGCTGGTCTGGTGTAAGCGTGTGGCCATTTTTTGCCGTCAACTCGTCAATCTCCTGCCCGTTTACAAAGAACATGTCGTACTGTTTCACTTCACGCTTTTTCACATTCCCTTTTTTGTCGGTTGCATCGTTCTCCTGCACGGTTTTACAGATGTAGCGTTCCTGCTCTGCCTGCGATGCCTTCACATTCTGGATCACGCGCTGTTTCAGCACTGCGGCCGAGGGCAATGGCGCGTTCCAGTCGGTCGTTGCCTGCGCCGCTTTGGCTGCACGGCTTTTCTGCGGCTGGCAGTACATCGACGAAATGCACACCGCGAGCAGGATACCGGCCCGGCATAACCCACTGTGAATCCATCGCTTCATACCCTGTTCCTCAAACCAATTGGACTCGTCTACACTGCCGATGGTTACAAATACGCATCGGGCGCTTTGTTTGTTCCTGGCCAGACAGGATATTGCGTAGCGATGCCGCTCGGTTACAATTTGAGTTGTCATGAACGAATCGAAAGCAGCCATCCATTCCTCCGCAGCTCCCGCAGCTCTTGGCCCTTATTCCCAGGCAATTCGAGTCGGCAATTTCGTTTTTACCTCCGGCCAGATTGCGCTCGATCCGGCCAGCGGGCAGCTTGTTCCGGGCGGCATCGAAGAACAAACACACCGCGTGCTCAAGAATCTACAGGGTGTGCTCGCCGCGGCTGGGCTCAGCCTCTCCAACGTGGTCAAGACGACAGTTTTTCTCAAAGACATGGGCCACTTTGCGGCCATGAATACGGTCTACGCGGAATATTTTCAGGCGAAAGACGTTCCGGCTCCTGCGCGTTCCACAGTCGAGGTGGCCCGCCTGCCAAAAGATGCGCTGGTGGAAATCGAAGTGATCGCCTGCTGAGTTACAGGGTTTCTGTATAGACAAAGGATTGCGGGGGGGGAATGCGCTCATTCTTACGCCGACGGGAAGAGTTCGCAAAACACAAAAGGACAGAGGATTGCTCCCCTGTCCTTCTGCGGTAAACCTTGTGCTTGCCTTACAGCTTACAGAGGCTGAACATCAGCCGCTTGCCAGCCCTTCGGTCCCTTCACAACGTTGAACTGCACGGCCTGGCCTTCTTGCAGACTCTTGAATCCGTTTGAATTGATCGCGGAGTAATGCACGAAGACATCCTCACCATTTTGGCGCGAAATAAAGCCGAAGCCCTTCGCGTCGTTGAACCATTTCACTGTACCTTGTTCCATTTGAATCTTATTTCCTAATCGAGTTGAATTTACGTTGAAGGGAATCGGAGCGACTACAAGCAGAATCTTGCACTTTAGGGCAAAGTCTACAACTGCCCGGTTCTATTCTGACGCACCAATAGTCTACCGAGATTGCGGTCAAACGCAACAAAAAAATGCAGTTTACGCGCCAAATCCAGCAATACTGCACCATAAATTGTGCGTCATTCCATCGGCAATAGCTGGCTTGAACTCCTCTCAGAGAGATACTGTGTGTCCAAAATCCTGCACAGAAGACCTGGACTAACTGCAAGATGGGAGATCGTGAGGTACCGTCGGCGTGGAACTTCGCGGGACGGATAAGGTTGCTGCCATTCGACAAGTGTCTAATCTCGCAGATTACGCCAGGTACGCTATGCTAGCTGACGAATGATATTTGAAGTGGAATCCCTCGCAGTCCTCGACGAAGCTCTACCTCTATTGGCGCAGGGATTTTCCGCGCTGCCCGATTGCGCCACGCCGCCGGTAGACCATGCGGCCATGCTGGGCGTGTTGGAAGAAACGGCGCGGCGGATGCAGAAAAATTATCCGTATTTCCATCCGTTGTACGCCGGACAGATGCTGAAGCCGCCGCACCCCATTGCCCGCGCGGCTTACGCACTGGCCACATGGGTCAATCCGAACAACCATGCGCTCGATGGCGGGCGGGCCAGCTCGCAAATGGAGATCGAAGCAATCGGGGAGCTGGCGAAGATGTTTGGCTGGCCGGCACATCTGGGTCACCTGAGCAGCGGAGGCACCTTTGCCAACCTGGAAGCACTGTGGGTTGCCGGGCAGCTGGCTCCGGGTAAAACAATATTGGCCTCCGAACAGGCACATTACACGCACCATCGCATCTGCGGTGTGCTGCAATTGCCCTTCGAGGCGGTAGCAGTGGACGCGCGAGGCGGAATTTCTCTGGAGGCTCTGAAAGGCCGACTCGCGCACGGCGATGTTGGTACGGTCGTCGTCACTCTTGGAACCACGGGCCTGGGAGCGCTCGATTCCCTGCCGCAGATTATTCGGTTGCGTGACACGTTTGATTTTCGCGTGCATGTGGATGCAGCCTACGGCGGCTATTTCAAGCTGGCGGAAAATCTGAGTGCGGAAGCCACGGAAGTCTATGCCGCGCTGGACGAGGTCGATTCCATCGTCATCGATCCGCATAAGCATGGGCTGCAACCTTATGGCTGCGGCTGCGTGCTGTTTCGGGATCCCTCCGTGGGACGTTTTTACAAGCACGACTCGCCCTACACCTATTTCACATCGGATGAACTGCATCTGGGTGAGATCAGCCTGGAGTGTTCGCGTGCCGGTGCATCGGCAGTTGCACTGTGGGCCACGCAACGGCTACTACCGCTCGTCGCGGGTGGGGAGTTTGCGAACATGCTGGAAACCTGCCGTGCGGCAGCGGTCGAGCTGCATCGGCGTCTCTGTGCATCCGAGTTTTTCATCGCGCCGATCGAGCCGCAGCTGGACATTGTTGTATGGGCAGTGCAAGGAAGGACTGCGGAGGAAAGTTCGGCGCGTGCGCGCGCTGTGTTTGATGCCGCCGCGCGAAAAGATTTACATCTCGCATTGATCCAGTTGTCGCGCGAATTTTTTCCTGCGGACACCTGGCTAATCTCCCCAGATAGCCAAGCCACAACGCACATTACCTGCCTTCGCTCCGTGTTGATGAAGCCGGAGCATCTGACATGGATCGACGCAATTTGGGACCGGCTGCTTGCCGCCACAGAAGAAGCGGCGCGCGGCTAAAAGTGGGGCGGCTATTTTCGCAGAGCAGAAAAGATTGCTTCACAATGCAACCGCTTCGCTTTCATAGGCTTGTTC
>JADEYI010001906.1_pt1 | contig 12673 bp, 10 predicted proteins | sample 8542331 | NCBI WGS metagenome assembly JADEYI01 (sample SAMN16510988, study PRJNA670497) | mine drainage metagenome | isolation source: biofilm near Copperflume 1 | place: Germany: Marsberg coppermine Kilianstollen | collected 2018-02 | reverse complement strand
GCGCTCGAGCGAGCCGGGCTCGTCGCGAGCTGACCGGCCATGGCGGCGCTCCGTAGCCTCGCGCACGTCCCCTTGCTGGGGGGTCCCCCTCCTCCTTGCGGGTCCCGGGCAGGTTCGCGCACCGCCGGCGGCGTGGCTGCGCGTGGGATGCCCACCTTTCGCGCACCCGCCACACCGGTTCGCGCACCCGCCATACCGGCTCGCGTACCCGCCATACCGGTTCGCGCACCCCATGCTGTGCGGGAGATGAAGGTGCCCGACACGGGACTCGACGTGAAGATCCTGCGCCTGCTCGCGGCCGGTGAGACCCGCAGCGCGTCCATTGCCGACGCGCTCAGCAAGTCGCGGCGGATGCTCCAGGACTATCTCACCGGGCTCCGCGCCCACGGGCTTCCAGTCCCCCTCCTCCTTGGTAGTCCCCGGCCAGCTTCGGGCCACATCGAGCGCGTGGCTGCGCGTGGGGTCCACTGCTTGGGGCCACGTCGTGACGGCTCGGGCCACTCGTTGTAGGGCTTCGGGCCACTCGTTGTAGGGTGAGACGACCATGCCGCCCGTCACCCACGACCCGGCGATCCTCCCCCTCCTCGGCGCCGGCGAGACGGGGAGCACGGCGCTCTCGGACGCGCTCGGGCGCCCGGGTCCGGACGATCCAGCGGGACCTCGGGCGCCTCGCCGGCGGCCGGTCGGGGGACCTCCTCCCTTCCGCTGCGGGCCCCGGCCGGCTTCGCGCCACGATCGGCGCGAGGCTGAGCGTGCCGATCCTCCGCCACGCGCCACGGCGGTGCGACCTCGCGCCGCGCTCCCTGCCGTCGCGCGCCACATCGGTCGCCGGTTCGACCCGCTGCTGCTGGCCGTCCCGACCGGCGCGTTCGTCGCCATCGCCCGGTGCGTCAGAGCGGCCGGTCCCGGCCCTCACACCCGAGTGGACTATATGTATGTGACATGACCTGCCGTGGAGTGGGACCGCCGGCCCGGCCGCCGGCCGTGGAGTGGGAGGGCTATCGCTGGAGCGTCGCCCCGACGGAGCCCGCCCCAGAAGGGGAGGTCCGATCCGGCTCCTGATTCGTGCGGGGAACGATGCCCGTCCGGGTCTGCCCAGAAGGAGGTGCGGGTCATTCGGGACCGTGGCCGTGAAGATCCACCCTGATCTCAACCTCGGTTCGGCCCCTCAATGAAGGCAGCGCCGGAGAAGCGCTGCAACGACAATCGCCCTGGAGGAATGACGAGCTCGTCGGTGTCCCCTCAATGAAGGCAGCGCCGGAGAAGCGCTGCAACGGCCAGCGTCACCGCGTGCGCGATCCCGAGGATCGTCCCTCAATGAAGGCAGCGCCGGAGAAGCGCTGCAACCGGTGGTCCCTCCGCCGACCGTCAAGCCGTTCCTCGGCCCTCAATGAAGGCAGCGCCGGAGAAGCGCTGCAACCAGCGAGCCCGCCCCGTTCGGGACGCCACGTCCGTAGGCCCCTCAATGAAGGCAGCGCCGGAGAAGCGCTGCAACTTCGATTCTTCGACCACGCTAGGCTCGTTGGCCGGCCCTCAATGAAGGCAGCGCCGGAGAAGCGCTGCAACACATGCGCCGTGACGTAGGCCCGGTCGGTGCCGCTCCCTCAATGAAGGCAGCGCCGGAGAAGCGCTGCAACCCGACCCGCAGGCGCGCACCGTCACGTTCACCGTCCCTCAATGAAGGCAGCGCCGGAGAAGCGCTGCAACAACGCTGGCGTGGCGGCGTGGACATGAAGCTCGACCCTCAATGAAGGCAGCGCCGGAGAAGCGCTGCAACACCGAGTACTACCCGTCCGAGACGAGCGTGGACCACCCTCAATGAAGGCAGCGCCGGAGAAGCGCTGCAACGAGAGCACGGAACCGAGCCAGCTCGCGCTGCCAGAACCCTCAATGAAGGCAGCGCCGGAGAAGCGCTGCAACAGGCCGATGTCAAGGCGATCGGCGGGAAGCTCGACGGCCCTCAATGAAGGCAGCGCCGGAGAAGCGCTGCAACTTGTCCGGGTTCGTCTCGACGAGCGAGAACGGGGCCGGCCCTCAATGAAGGCAGCGCCGGAGAAGCGCTGCAACCGGGCGCGCAGGCGCGCGAGGCTGACGCCCTGGAAGACCCTCAATGAAGGCAGCGCCGGAGAAGCGCTGCAACTGGGTCTGCGGGTCCATCCCGGCGACGATACCACCTCGATCGCGCTCAGAAGCGAGCTGCACCGGTCGATGCATACCGTGCCGCGATGGCCAGAAACCGACCGCCGTCGCCGCGTCCTGCTCGAATCGCCGCGAGCGCCTATGCACGCTTCGCGTCGCGCCTCGGCGCTCGCGCTCCGCTGGCGTTCGGAAGTATCAGAGGATGAAGGCAGCGTCATCGGTCAGCGGTCGCGAACGACCGAGGATCTCGAACCGTCCGCGGTCCACGCCAAGCACCGGACCGATCTCGAAGATCAACACGGAATCCTCGTCCATGTGCATGAGGCGCTCGAGCTCGCCCCGAAGCCGGACGAGGCGGGCAGGCCGCACGTCGACGATGAAGACGCTGTACTGAACGCGGTCCCCATAGCCGCCGAGCTTCGTCGCGATGCGCGCGCGACGGCGGTCGTCGGGCACGTCGTAGGCGACCACGTAGCGACGGGCGGCATCGCGACTCATCGGACCTTGATGCCGACATACCGCTCCTGGCTCCCATCGAGGACGCCGAGGACCATCCGCGCCTGGATCTCCATCGCCCGTCGCCAGGACACCTGGTAGTCGAAGACTGGATGACGAAACTTCGTCTCGACCCGACGTTCGTAGGCGGCGATCAGGGTCTTGCGACCGGCGTCGCGCATCCTCGTTGTCCCCAGAACATCGGTGAAGTCACTCCCGGACAGTTCGCCATTGTTGAAGGAGCCGATGACGACCGAGTCCACGACCGGAGCGCGGAACTCCTCGGCGAGGTCGAGCGCCAGGGCGGGCTTGTTGCGGCCGCTCGAATGGAGGAATCCCGCATGCGGATCGAGCCCGCACGAGGCGATCGCCCTGATCAGGTCGCCCAGCAGGAGCGAGTATGCGTAGTTCAGGGCCGCATTGAGCGGATCCCGTGCCGGCCGCCCGGAGCGGACCTTGAGCCGCACCCCCTGACCACGCACGCGAACCTTGAGCATCGTGTCGAAGGCACCGAAGTAGCCTGCCGCGGCCTCGCCTTCCACACCCAGCAGCTCGGTCACGGTGCGGGCGGCCATCGCGCGGCGCTGGAGGAGCCGGAGGGTGGCCACCGTGTCCGGGCTCTCGCCATTGCGTCGGAGGAGGGTGCCCTGATTGGCGATCTTCGCCGCCACGAACTCCCTCGCCAGATCGAGTCGGCCCGCCGCTGCGGCGACGTGCTGCCGGACGCGCTGGGCGCCGTTCGGGCCCTCGTCTGGGATGGACCAACCGACGACCCGGCCGGTGCCGGTGCACCAGACGACGGTAAGGGAGCGCCAGAGGATCTCGCGGATGAGCGCGCCCGAGAGATCGACGTTCCCGTGCACGACGAGACCCTGGACGCGCTCCATCGGGATCGACCCGATCTCCTCGCCGTGGGCCCAGACGTGGATCCGCCCGCTCCTGATCGAGGCTCGCGATCCGGCTGTGGCGAGATGGACGACCTGGGCATCCGGGTCGGCGACGAGGATCCGACGGCGAACCGGTGCCCCGGCCCGCTCCTCCGGGAGGCAGACCGCGGCGTGCGAGCAGCTCGTGCAGCGCGGGTCATCCTCGAGCGGCGGGGGCGCCGTGCGCTGTCCGACGCTGGAACGCGCCGCTGCGACCGCGGCTCGGGCTGTCGCGATGTCTGCGTCACCGAGCGCGACGGGTACGCGCAGACGATGACTGACGAAGTAGATCGCCTGACCTTCCACGCGGTGGCCCGCGCTCCTCAGTGCTTCTGCCTGCAGCGCGAGCTGGACGCGCATTGGCTCGGTGACCTCCGGCTGTCGTCGAACCGGTGTCGCCTTGTACTCGACGATCGTCAGGGCACCCGTCGGGCCGACCTCGATCGTGTCGCACCGTCCGCTGATGCCAAGCTCGGGATCTCCGACATCGACGGCACGAAGTCGAGCGGGCCGCCCGCTGGTCGGCTCATCGGTCGCCTCATGCGCATCGACCCCGACGGCCATCTGGTAGGTGTCCGTCCTCTCGCCTGCCGCCTCGAGCCACGCCCGACGGGGACAGAAGATGTGGTGTGCGACGAGGCTGATCGGGATCGGGTCGGCCTCTCCGTCGTCGCCTGACCCGACCCGCATCACGGCACCCGGATCCAAATCTCCGTACCGAGCAGGGCGCGCCGCTCCGGCGCGTTCGCGCTGCCGTACTCCCCGATCGGGAACCGGACAATCGCAGCGATCCCCCGGTCCGCCAGCCACCCGCGCGCTGCCTCGAGGTCGAGCACGCCCAGGCCGGCCGGACCCTCGGGGCCGATCGCGGCCGCCCGCGCGAGCTGGTCGCTGACGATGACCGTGCGAAGCCTGGGAAGCGCGGTCGGGCGGACGGGCACCGGCACGTAGAACGAGCCGCGTCGGTCGCGTTCCGCCCCCCGCGGAGCCGGCAGATGGCCGGCGGTGCGAGACGGGCGCTGGATCCTCGCGATGACCGGGAACTGGCTCATGCCCCACAGGGCACACCAGGCGAGCGCGTTGTCCGTCGGCCCCGGAGTGGCGAGCCCAGTCGCGGTCCGGCTGTCGACCTCATTCTTCCCGAGCTCGTCCTCGGGTGCGCTCCCCGTCAAGCCCGACTCGATCGCCTCGACGGAGCGCGCCACGACGCACCCGGCGAGCGGGCGGAGGCGGTTGCCGACGAACTCTTCGCCGCGGTTCCGCGTCTTCATCTCCCAGCGACTCGCACCCTCGTCCGGAAGTGGCTGGCGCTGACGGTTGAAGCGCCAGTAGGCGGGCTCGCCAAGGCTGCCGATCAGCTGCAAGTCGAGCCAGTCCGTCCGCTGCAGCACCCGGTCGATGACCCCCCATCGCGCAGCGACGTGACCACGCCAAGAGGCGTCGTCGGGAAGCGGCGCGATCCGCGGGCTCATCAGTGCCGACCGGTCGCCGGCGCCTCGGGCGGCGGTCCAGTCGCCCGGATCGACGTGGCGCAATGCGTGCTCACGAACGATCCCCGCCGCCAGTGGCCAATCGACCTGGCTCGCGCGGACGACCGGGCAAGGGTCGGACCCATCACTCCAGCCGACCCTGACGTCGGCGATGCCGGCCTCCTCGAGGATCGCCCCGAGACCGAAGAGCGCGAGGTGCGACAGGGCCGTGCGAAGGTCCCCGGCGAGCTGCAGCTCGGTCATCGTGCCTCTCCCGACACCTGGCCGTCGGCCGCGCGGAGAAGCGCTTCGAGGTAGGCACAGCCCCACACGCCGTGTCGCCGATGGGTCCGCTCGATCAGCTCGTCCCAGCCGCCATCGTCGTACAGCTCCCGACATGCGGCGCCGACGCCGAGCTCAGTGTCAACAAAATGACGCGCCATGTGCGCGAACCCGCTCCTCCCGCGGCCGTGACTCGTCCCGGCGAGCCGGGCAATGAGTGCCCGGGTCTCCGGTGCGTCCCCTGCCAGTGCGTCCCAGGCCGAGGCCGCCGAGAGCTGCTCGTGACGCCACCCGGGCGGGAGGCCGCAGAGCGCCTCTGCCGCACGAGCAGCGGCCGGCGAGCGCTTCCCGCTCTTCGCGAGGAGCACCGCATCCTGGTCCGGAGCGGTCGTCGGGTCGGCGCTGAGCCGCCGCTGGAACCGAGCATCGCGCTTCCCGTCGTCGTGGTGCTGCCCGGCGGCGCGGAGAAGGGACGCGACCTCGTCGCCGAGCGCCACACGCCGTGCGATCTCGGCCGACCGATCCGCGACGTCGCGCGCATGCGTCGCGAGCGGCACCTCGACCTCCTGGCCGACCCAGATCTGACCGATCTCCTCATCGCCGTTGCTGCGCCGGACGTCGGCGATCACGAGCCACGCGGGCACCCGGCCCGCCAGGCGCGGGCCAAGCTCGATCTCGGTGTCGAGGATCCTCCCCTGCAGCCGGCGCTGTGCCTCGCGGAGTGGCCCGAGCTCCGGCCGCGAGCGGCCCCCGTCGTGCTCCTGGACGACACGCCCGATGGCGTCGGCCATCGCCGCGCGGCGGTCCCGGCCGTCCTTCGGGATCGCATCGCATACTGCCGCCAGCTCGCTGACGAGCGAACTCGCCACGTCGCCACCGAGGACGACGTCGATCGGCATCCGTGGCCCGATCCGGAGAAGGAACCGATCGCGACCAGCGAGTGCTTCCTCGAGGACGTCAGAGGCCGTCTCCTTGCCCGACTCGGTGACGACGCCGTGCTCGAAGCACGCCAGGGACGACGGGACGACGACCGTGTCGCCCGGACGCAGGAAGTCCGGGTCGGTCAGGAGCTCCACGTCGTCGCGGACGAGGAAGCAGGCAGGCGTGCCCTCCTGGCCGAGCAGTGAGCGGGCCAACCCGACCGACACGGGGAAGGCCTCCTTGGGCCGAGGACGCGTCGCGCGGATGAGCGGGACGGCATCGGCCGGGTCCTCCGGCAGCCCGTCGCGCACGACAAAGGCGAGGTCGGTATCCGCCCCCAGGTCATCGGCAAGCCAGAGGTCGAGCTCGGGCTCGGCCACGAGGTCGTCGCTGGTCCGCGCCCAGAGCCAGGCGTCCCAGATCTCGGGGCGCTGGAGTACGGTGCGCGATAGTGTCTGCGCCGGTGGCGGGTCAGCGATGAGCGACCACGGGGCGAGGCCTTCGGGCACGCCCGACCGTCGGCGCAGCCAGGCGAGCGCCTCCTCGGCTTCAGCGGCCCGGTACGGCAGCGGGTCTCGCGCGACGCGATCGCCGGCGGCGGGCACGACGACGTCGATCTCGGTCGTCGACCACTGACCGACCCGGTTCACCCGGCCCGCTCGCTGCGCGATCGCCGAGCCCGCGGCGAGTTCGGTGACCATCGCCCGGAAGTCGGCGTCGATCCCGACCTCGACCGTCTGCGTCGCGACGACGAAGTCCACACTGCGGTCGCCCCTGATCGAGAGGAGCCCCGGCCGTCGCTCGCGCAGGCGGGCGACGTCGTACGGACGCATCCGACCGACGAGCACCTCGACCGTGTGGCCGTCTGCCGTGAGGTCGGCCGCGACCCGGAGCGCCATCGCCACGGTGTTCGCCACGCAGGCGACCGTCGGGCCGTGAGCGTCGTGGAGACGGCGGGCGGCGGCGGCGATCCGCGACGCGATCCGCATTCGCGTCATGTCCGTCGCCGGCCAGTCAGGGTCGTCGAGCAGGACGACGGGCTTCGGCGTCTGAAGTCGCCGTGCGAGCTCGACGTCGCTCCCCTCGGGGGACTCGAGGTCACCGGCCTCCACGGTCACGCTCGAGCGGCGATCGACGCCGGCCGCCCCGTCATCGCGCCCGTCCGCGACCGTCGCGCTCGTCTCGACGACCTGGAGCGACGGTGCCGGGAGCGGAGCCGAGGCCGTGGCCTCGAGGGCGGCGATCCGCCGGGCGGTGAACACAAGCTGGCGGGCGAGATGGGCCTCGTCGACGACCAGGACCGAGTCGTACGCGAGCAGGCCGGCCTCGCGGGGACGGGCGTGACGACTCGACCCGTAGCCGCGGAACAGCAGTCGACTGCCCCACATGTCGGGTGTCGCGCAGATGACCGCGCAGGCGGTCGGGTCGTCGCGCCATCGCATCGAGGGCGCTGCTGCGCCCCGCACCATCGCGACCGTCAGCGGCCCATCGCCGGCCATCCTGTCGCTCCGGAGGCCGCGCAGGAGGCGGGCCACCGCGGCGAGCACGCCGTCGGCGGACCCGTCGGCGGCGCCGAGGAGCCCGTCGATCTGTTGGGCGTACTCGTACTGGCTGTCGACCAGCGCCCGCCGGTCCACGACGAGGGACAGCCGCCGGGGGAGGCGCGGGGCGGCACCCGCCGCCATCAGCGCAACCGCGAAGACGTGGACGTCGATCACGGCGGTCTTGCCAGCTCCGGTCGGCGCGGTGATCTGGTCGGGCCATCGTCCCTCGGCAACGAGATAGCGGAGGAGACGATCCTGCCAGGCGAACGGGGACTGATCGGAATGGAGCGCCCGGAAGAAGGAGTCGAACCCGTCGATCCCGAGCGTCACGATGCCGTGCCCGGAGCGACCGTGCCCTCCAGCGGGACGTCGAGCGGCACGAGCAATCCACCCCCGAGGTGCCGACTCTGGCCGATCGCGACGATCGTCCGCTCGCTGGCCAGCGTGCCGAGCGTGAGGACCGCGCGATACGGCTGCGCCACGGTCCCCTCGGCGATCCGGTGGACGAAGCGATCGAGGTCCCCGCCGACGAGCTTCCGCGCCGCAAGGATGTCGGCACCACGGTCGCGCGCCGCCTGCGCCAGCCGCGCGTACCAGGCGCTGCCGCTGCCCGGCTCGGCGATCTCGTCACGCCAGACGAGCCCGAGCGACAGGAGGGCCGCATCGCCGAGCGTGCAGGAGGCTCCGCCGACCCGCCGCGAGTCCGGGACGGCCGCAGGCTCGGTGATCCAGACGCGAGAGTACCCCGGGGGCACCGGTCGCCAGAATTGGTCCCCCGCGATCGCCCGGACGTCGACCCCGACCCGGGTGGTCCGGGTCCGGCTCAAGCGCAACTCCGCGAGGCTGCGGATCGCCCGGCCGAGGATCCGCAGCTCCTCCGGATCGACGCCGGACGGCACGAGGAGCGCGAAGGCACCCCGGGAACCGAGCGGAGACGCGAGCGGCAAGGAGCCGTGGAGGAACTGGATCGCGAGGCGGTTGGCCGGACGGCGGATGCCGAACGGATAGCGGCCGGTGATGAGCGGCGGCGCCCCGTCCCCGATCAGGCTCACAAGGGTTCGATGGAGCGCGACGCACCAGGCGAGTCGAGCTGGCGGCGGGATATCCTCGTCGACGGGAAGGAGGACGACGTTCGCCCAGGGCACCCGCCCCCGCGGCGGCTCGATCGGGACATATCGTGCCGTCCCGAGCGCAGCTCGCGGGACGGGCGAACGTCGCTCGGTCTCATCGGTCTTCGGTCGATCGCTCGCCGCGGTCGGGGCGACGCCCACCGCGCTCCGATGGGCGGCCTCGAGCGCGTCGTTTCGACCGGGCAGCGGGATAAGGAGGTCGACGCCATCCGCGATGAACCGGCTCGCCGCGCGGTCGAGCGAATGCGTCGGCGCGACCGGACCGACGTGCAGGACCACCGGCGACTCGGCGGTCCCGAGGTGGGACACATCCCCGCAGAGATCGCTGATCGCGTCCCTGACAGGCTGCGGCGGCTCGTCGTCCCAGATCCAGGCGATGGGTCCCCCGAGGGCCACCGATTCCGCAGCCCGGTCGCGGCGCACCTTGAAGGCCTGCTTTCCGAGCATCCCCTCAGCCCGATACGCGATGACCGGCGTGTCGTTGACGAGCGTCGCCGGCAACCGGAGCGCGTCGGGTGGGTTCGCCTCGACCCAGGCGAGGGCGGCGCGGTCGTCGTCGGAAGGCCCGAGGCCGTCGCGCTCGATCCGAGCACGCGGTCCCTGCGCTGCGGCGTTCAGGAGGGCCGCGTGCAGGCGCGCCGGGGATGGGAGCAGGTCGAGCTCGCCATCGGCGGCGTGCCCACGGTACGTCCCGAGTGGGAACTGGGCGATGATCGCGAACGACATGGGCTCATGCCTCCTCGGTCGCGTCGATCGCGGAGCCGATGATGTCGGGGTTGCCGGTCACGGCGAACACCTGCCCGTGCCAGTCGATCCCGGCTTCCCGCGATGCGGCGTCGATCGCGCTTGCGAGGAGCCCGTCCGCCTCGGGAATGGACAGCGGCTCGAGCGCCTCGCGATCGCCTCCCCGTCGGTCGATCGTCACCGTGGTCGGGCCTGCCTCGACGAGGTCGCAGTTGGCCCGCAGGAAGAGCTCGGCGTCACTGCGCGCGAGGCCGTTGAGGGCGAGGGCCGCGAGCAGCGCGCGACAGGCCGCATCGCCGTCGGGGCCTGTGCCGAAGCGGAGCTGACGGAGCGCGGCAAGCGAGAGCACGTGCGTCCGGATGATCCGCGAGCAGGCAACCCCTGCGAGCTGGTTGAGCGTCGGCGGGATCCCTCCGAGTCCAAGCGTCGACCCCGAGCTGGCGCCGTCAGACTTCTTCGCCGCCGCGACGATCCTCTTGTAGAGCGCCGGGCTGAGCTCATCCTCCTGGGCCGTCGCGAGCGCGATGAGGGCATCGCGCGAGAGCTGGACCTGCATGGCGACCGGATCGACCCGTGCCCCGCCGCGAAGGGGCTGGTGGCGCTGATCGGCGGCCTCGTCCGCGACGACGCCGACGATCTCCCCGACGAGCGCACTCCGCCAGCGGCCCTGGCGCGACCGCCGCGTGGCGTCCCAGCCCCCGTAGGCGAGGGTGATCGGGCTGAACTCGAGCAGGGCGCGCGCATTCGCCGGTGTGGCGTCGCGCGCGGCGCGATACGTCGCGGTCTGCGTCGCGGGGACCCCCTCGACCGTGCCCGCGCGGACGTGACCGTCGTACGCCCGGTGCGGGAGCGTGAGGTCCGTGTATACCTCGTCGACGCCGTCGCGGACGTACGTCACGCGCACCTGCGGGACCCGGACCAGCGGATTGACGCCGTCCCAGATCGCCTGCTGGAGTGCCGACTCGGCCCGGTTCAGTTGGGACTGCTTCGAGTCGAGGATGACGACGTGTCGCGCCGCTCCGTCAATGAACCGGAGCTCGTATGCATACGTCGCGGTGTCCGAACCCTGGCGTCCGGAGACATAGCGGGCAGGCGCCACTGACGCCTGCGGACCGCCCGCCGGTGCGAGCTCCGTCGTCGAGACGAGCACGCTCGGCCCGCCGGCCGTCGTCGCGCTGCGCAGCAGATCCCAGGTCAGTGACGGCATGGACCCTCTCCTTTTTCTGATGGTGGGCCCGCAGATCGCGGGTACCAAGTCATGCCAGTTGCCCCGACCGGCGTTGCGAAACGGCGCCGGCGGGTGGATCAGGGGGCAGGAACCAGGCGCGACATAGCCCTGGAACTGCGACGGACCTTCCGTTCGTCACGCCAAACCCGCGGTAGCAACCCGCGTCGGCGGCGCCGAGCGACGTCGCGAATCGGCCTGCGAACGGAGCGACTTCAGGCAGGTGAACGACAAGTTCGTGGCGATCGCGGTTCGCGTGCTTCGTGTGCCCGAGACCACGGTTCGATCCCCCGGTACTGGGTCAGTGGCGTGCGCCGGCTCCGAGACACGCACCATACACGGCCACGATGTCAGCTAGCCTGTCACAGGGTGGGACGCCGGGGAACGAATCCGGGCTAAATGTCCAAACCAAGGCGCGGTCCCCGGGTGGTGGCTGCCGCATGAACACGGTGGTCATCGTCCCGAGTGGACGCTCGGTGGTAATCTCGGGATGCGCGGCGTAGCCGGCGCCTCCCGAGCGGGAGTAACTCAGCTGGCAGAGTGTCTGCTTCCCAAGCAGGTCCTTGCTCCGGAGGGCTCACCCTCCGCAATGCCTGTGGCGGCGACCGCTCGGCGCGGCCACGCGCTCGCTCAGCGCGCGGATCGGCGGCCCGACCCTCGCTCGTGGCGCTCGATGACGAACGCGATGAAGTCCGCCACCTCTGCCCGCTCGGTCTCACTGAGCCGCTCGAGTCGGCGGTCTGCCGAGCGCAGGATGCCGAGTGAAGTGAGCTCGTCGGCAAGGCGGGCTCGATCGATCCCCCACAGCACCTCGAGCAGCTCGACGAAGCTCATCCCGGTCGCATCGGACGCCCGGAGCAGATCGGCCGGCGTCGGGCGGGCCCGTGAGGGCCGCGTCGGATCGAGGAGCGCCGCGATATAGCCCGGATCGCGACCGAGGGCGGCCGACAGCCCCCGCATCGAGCGACCGGAGCGGGCGAGGACGTCGCGCATGCGGGCGCGGAACTCGTCGTCCCCTCGTGGCACCGTGGCGATCCTCCCCTGACGGCTGGTTGCTGGCAGCGTCAGACTGACGTATTGTCGCGTCATGATATCCCGATCCGACGTCACGGTCGAGGCTCCCCGCAGCCGCGGGCGGCGACCGCTCCACCAGAAGCGGCCGGCGGTCCTCCCGTTGGCCCCGAGCGCCGCCCTGGCCCAGCCGCTCGATGCGGAGGTCCGCCGCTGGTCAGCGCCGGAGCAGCTCCCCGCCGTCGCGCTGCGGCCGTTGATCGCCGAGTACAGCGCGACGTTCGGCGCCGCCTGGGGGCCGGTGACCCGCCGCAAGCACGCTGACGACTTCGCCCGCTTCACCGGCTGGCTCGAGGCGACGGAGCGGCCGCTGACGACCGCGTCGCTCGACTTTCCGACGCTCGTCGAGTACGTCACCGATCTCCGGGCCCGGCCGAAGGTGGCCGGCGTCTGGCGCGGTGCGCCCGATGCCCTCGGCCGCTCCCTCCGGGCGGGGTCGACCGCGACCCTCTCGGCCAACAGCGTCAACGCCTATGTCCGACCGTTGCGCTCGTTGGCGATCTGGCTCGTCGATGAGGGGATCATGAGGCTCGACCCGTTCCGCCGCTCGCGGCGGCGGACGGCCCGCAACCCGCTCCTGCCGACCGAAGAGACCCCGCCCAAGAGCGCAACCCTCGCCGACCTGCGGGCGCTCGAGGCGGGCTGTGCGGGAGAGCGCCCACTTGACCTCCGGGACCGGGCGATCGTGTCGCTCTTCGTGACGACCGCCGCCCGCAACAGCTCGGTC
>JADEYI010001905.1_pt1 | contig 12677 bp, 8 predicted proteins | sample 8542331 | NCBI WGS metagenome assembly JADEYI01 (sample SAMN16510988, study PRJNA670497) | mine drainage metagenome | isolation source: biofilm near Copperflume 1 | place: Germany: Marsberg coppermine Kilianstollen | collected 2018-02 | reverse complement strand
ATTACGAAAGCCAGATTCAGACGATAAAAGATTTCAAGCAAATTCCTTTGCGCGCCCACCTGTCTACGGTCCATCTACCGCGCGGCAGCGGAGAGGGAACCAGTGAAATCGTGCCGCCGCACGACAACATCGTGCCTCTGGAAGCGGTGGCCAGCATCAAGTACGTGAATACGCCCACGGTGGTCGATCACTATCAGCTGCGGCGCGTCTTCGACGTCTATGTCATGCCGAAGACCGAAGATCTTGGCCGTGTCAGTGGTCAGATTCAGAAAATCGTGAATGGGATGCACCCTCCCCACGGCACGCTGGTCACCATCGCGGGATCCATCAATGACATGCGGGACTCATTCCGCAGCTTCGCCATTGGGCTGGTGCTGGCGGTGATCCTGATTTATCTGATCCTGATGGCGCAGTTCGCATCACTGTCCGATCCGCTTGTGATCCTCCTGGCCGTACCGCCGGGAATGTCGGGCGTGTTGCTGTTCCTTCTCGTCACCGGAACGTCGCTGAACATCATGTCTTTGATGGGCTGTCTGATGATGACGGGAATCGTGGTTTCCGACAGTATTCTGATTGTCGACTTCATCGGCATCCAAGTGAATGAAGGCAAGCCGCTGAAAGTGGCGATTGGCGAGGCCTGCCGCGTGCGCCTGCGTCCTATCATGATGACCACGCTGGCAACCGCGCTGGGCCTGATCCCTATGGCCCTGGGGTTTGAGGCAGGCAGCGAACAGTATGCTCCGCTGGCACGCGCCATCCTGGGCGGTCTCACAGTTTCCGGGGTGGTCACCGTCTTTCTGGTGCCGACGGTGTACTACCTGATCCATCGCAGGCACGAAGACGATTCCGACGACCGGCAGATGCCGGCTGTGGAGGCGAGGACATGAAGCAAAAATCTATCGTTCAACCATTTGCCATTACGCTGGCGGTACTTACATTCTGCGGTGGTTCTCTCAGAATATGGGCGCAGAAGCTGGCCGACGCGCCTTCCGCCGTGATGCTGGCTGCGAGCATTCAGCGGCAGAACGCGGCCGCCACCGTGCCCCAGGTGCAGGCGCCGCGAATTCCGACCGAGAACGAATTGAAGAAGTCGAGCGAAGCGGCGCAGACAGGCTCGGTCCCGGACCAGTTGACCATCGGTGAAGCGGAACAGATCGCAATTCACAACAATCCTCGGGTGCGCGTCAGCCAACTGCTGGCGCGGGCGCAGCACCAGGTCTATCGGGAAACGCGGGCGGGTTATCTGCCGCAGATGGAAGGCGGGGCTGTAGGGGCCAAGGCGGACACGGGCAGCCGTTTTACATTTGACGGTCTAAGGTCCGCACGGCTCATCACCCACGTCGGCGGTGGTCTGGATTTCCACCAGCTGCTCACCGATTTCGGCCACACGTCGAACCTGATCGCATCCTCCAGGCTGCGCGAGAAGGCGCAGAAGGAAAACGCGCTCGCCAGCCAGCTGGATATTGTTTTGATCACGGATCAGGCGTTCTATAACGCTCTTGAGGCCAAGGCCCTGGTCCAGCTCGCACAGCAGACCGTGAACACGAGGAACACAACGAATGTGCAGATTAACGAGCTGACCAAGAACAAACTGCGGTCCGACATCGATCTGGCATTTTCAGAACAGAATGTGGCGCAGGCCAATCTGCTTCTACTGGATGCTCAGACCCAATATAACTCCGCGATCAATGCGCTGACATCGGTGATGGGGTTCGATCATGCCATGCAGTTTCAGCCGGTGGAAAATGGCCAGAGTGTGCCTCTGCCCCCGCCGGATCAGGACGTTCTGGTGCAGATGGCCCTGAAACAGCGTCCGGATCTGATGGCGCTCGACTATGACCGGCAGGCGGAACTGAAGTACAGCCGGGCGGAATGGGAGCAGAAGCTGCCGACTCTCAGCGCGATGGGCGTGGTCGGAGGCACTCCCATACGGGATGATAAATATTTCAACAGCAACTGGTTCGGCTCTGTTGGCGGCAACCTTACCGTGCCGCTCTTCAACGGCTTTTTGTTTTCCGCCGAAGCGGATGAGGCCAAGGACAAGGCCAGGGTAGCGCAGGAAACCCAGCGCGACCTGCGGGACCGAATCGTCCGGGATGTTCGCAACAGCTGGCTGCAAACCAACACCTCCTACCAGAAAATCGCGGTTACTGCGAAGTTTCTCCAGGCGGCGAACCTGGGCCTGAATCTGGCCCAGGCCCGCTACAAGCTGGGACTCAGTTCCATCGTCGAATTGAGCCAGGCGCAGTTGGCGCAGACCCAGGCCTCGATCGAAAACGTCAATGCGCGATTTGAGTATGAGCTTGCTCTGGCCGCCTTGAATTACCAGTTGGGCTCATTGCCGTAACTCCCGCATTTGTAGCCGCCATCAGAAAGGCCAGCCATCGCGGCTGGCCTTTCGTTTTCTCCTGTTTTCTCTCCTTTTGGGGAATCGCGGGCAGGAATTCATCAGGCATTCATCCTACGTTTTCAAAACATTCACGTAGCGCTGCAAGACTCATTGCAGCGTCACCCAGCATCCCCGTCTGAAGTGCGCCTTCGTGAGAAGCGCTGGGACCGTTCGGAGTCAAGGCTGGTAGCCCGGTTCAGCAAGGATGCCCAATGAATTTTCGAAAACCAATACTGAGAGGCCGGATGAAACATCGATCGCATAAACTGAAAGCCCTGATGCTTGCGTTCTGCATGGCAGCGATGCCCTTGACAGGATCGTATGTGCAAGCACAAGACAGCGCGCCAGCGCAGCGGAAGACAGTACGCAAAAAGGTTGTGCATAAGAAGCCCACTACGATCGAAATGCAGATCCAGGAGATGCGCCAGCAATACCAGCAGCAGCAGGAAGAGATCAACCAGCTGAAGCAGCAGCTTCAAAACCGCGACCAGCAATTGCAGCAGGCGCAGGACGCGGCCCAGCAGGCCCAGCAGACCGCCGCGCAGGCCCAGGTGCAGGCGCAATCCGCTTCGCAGAACAGCACGCAAAGCAACGCCGCCTACACCAACCTGCAACAGGCCGTTCAGGGGATTCAGGCTGACACGGAACAGTCCAGGCAGACTGTTTCTATGGTAGAGCAGGACCAGAAAAGACTGAAGAAAGCCGTCCTTCATCCAGATGGGCTTGCATACAAAAATGTGGTCCTGACTCCGGGAGGCTTCCTGGCGGCTGAAACTGTGTACCGTCAACGGGCAACCGGCGGCGGTTTGAACACAGCGTTCAACGCAATTCCGTTCACCAATTCCGCCCTCGGCCAGCAGTCGGAATTCGTAGCAACCGGCCGTCAGTCTCGATTGGCGCTCACGGTTGAAAGCAAGCTGTCGAACGCCACCATCGGCGGCTACTACGAGGCTGACTTTCTGTCGGCTGGCGCCACTTCCAACAACAATGAGAGCAACAGCTACACACTGCGCCAGCGGCAAGTGTGGGCTCGCTACCAGCGCAACACCGGGTTCACCGTCGTCGGCGGCCAGATGTGGTCTCTCCTGACCCTGACCACCAAGGGAATGGAAAACAAATCCGAAGCGGTTCCGTTCACCATCGACCCCCAATATACCCCGGGCTATATTTGGGCGCGCCAGTATGGGCTCCGCATCTATGACAGCTTCTTCGATAAGAAGATGTTCGCCGGAGTGGCGTTTGAGAACCCGCAGATGACGTTCGGCGGACATGGATACGCGAACAATTTCACCTTCGGCACCGCCGGCAATGCGGGCGGACTCTTTAACGCGACAACCAACTACTCCATCAATATGGCGCCCGATATTATCGCCAAGGTCGCGTTCGAGCCCGGCTTCGGCCACTATGAAGTTGCCGGAATCGCATCGTCCCTGCGTGATCGCGTGTACCCCAATATATCCAGCACAACAGCTCCGGGTTTGAATGCCTACAACGATTCCAGAGTTGCCGGCGCGGTGGAAGCTGCCGCATGGCTGCCTTTCCGCAAGGGGCTGTTCAACGTGGGTCTGCGCGGCCTGTATGGGCAGAGCGTGGGCCGGTACGGTGCCTCCGGTCTGCCGGATACAACTGTGCGTCCAGATGGACAATTGGCGCCGCTGCGTAACCTGGTTGCTCTTGGGTCGCTCGAAATGCACCCCGGGAAGTGGGACCTCTACTACTATTTCGGCGGAGACTATGCCCAGAAAAACTGGGCTCTCAACAGCGCCGGCAAGCCGGTTGGTTACGGCTCGCCGCTGTTCAGCAATTCCGGATGCAACATTGAAACGGCCCCCAGCTCGTCTCCATACGGCCCCGGAGCGCTTTCAAACTGCACCGGAGATACACGCGCCTTGACGGCCCACGATGTCGGCTTCTGGTACAACTTCTATCGCGGACCTATGGGCAAGCTGGTGTATGGCATGCAGTACGACTATATGCAGCGGAAAACCTGGGCGGGACTGGGCGGACAGCCGGAAGCGGATGAAAATATGTTCTGGACTTCATTCCGCTACTACATTCCGTAAAGCACGCAACAGGTCAGGCAGAAAGGCGCGGAGGAGATTCTCCTCCGCGCCTTTCTGCCTGCCTGCAAAGATCCTTAGCTGATCTTGGCCAGTTGGCGTGCATAGAGCGGGTTATTGGGAAATTCTTTGGCTAGGGAAGAGAGCAATTCGCGCGCTTTGGGCTTGTTCTTGTCCCGGATTGCGGCAACGGCCAGCAGTAACTTGGCCAACGGAGCCAGGTAGTGGCCCTGGGCGGCTGTCAGTTCCAGGTCCTGTTCTCCGACGACCCGGTTAGTTTCTCCCCCCGCCAGCTGAAGCAGCCAGCGAACCGGAGCTGGCTTCAGCCCTAGAATATAGTTCTCCATGCCCACCGCCAGGTAGGCGTCGTATGCGTGCGGATCGACCTGAAGCAGCTTGTGCGCATACAAACTGCCGGACTTGGTGAACTCAAATCCAGTAATGTCTTTTCGCTGGATCAGAGAGGCGTAATCGGCCTGCAGGCCATATGCCAGCGTTTTGGCGAACAGCGCATGCGGGTCGTTCGGATTCTTGCTGAGGATCGAGTCGGCAAGTTGTTGCGTCTTGTTTAGTGCGGAATCGAATGCGGTCTTGACAGCTGGGTCGGGCTCGTCCTGGCGATGGTGCATGTAATTCGTGTCATTGGTGAAAAGATCCACATCCAATACGCCGGTACGGTGAAATTCTGAAAATAGATATGCGGCCGCATCGGAGACTGGCCCCATTGGGTCCTCCGGATGGTCTTTCATATACCGTGCAAAGAGCGTGTGGGCTTCTGGAAACCTCAGGTTGTACATGTCATGGAAACCCGCATCCAGTTCGGTTGGATACTGTATCGCCGGGTTCTGTGAAAACGCATGGGCCGAAAATATCAGGCTAAGACTCACCAGGGAGAGAAGCAGACCGTTTCTTGTTTTCATCATAGGCATATGTAGCCTTTACTTGGATTCCAATTCGGCATCTGGAGTGGTATGGAATTGCCATAGGCAGTTTTCATAAAATGCTTCTGTATCCACATCATCTCCTCGGCCCATGCTGGAGCAGTCAGCGAGGAACAGAAAAATACTGCTGCCTGCCGATGAGGCCGCACGCGATAGACTATAGACGACGACAGGGTTTCCGATACAGGAGATTGGCCGCATCGCTCGGCAGGATATATTCAGTAAACGGGCATAATTCTGCAAAAAGTATAGACGCATCAAAAAACGAAACGGCACCGCTTCCATGTGCGTCTAATGGAACGAAGCAAAAAATTCATCGTTATTTTGGGGTTGGATGATCAGGTTGAGTTTGCGTCATTTTATTTCATTTTCTATTGTTCTTTTATTTAGCGCAGCTAGTCTCTTCGCTCAACAACTTGCCGCAGTTCGTGCCGATTTACCGGATGCGCCACAGGCGCCCGAAGCAGCCGGTTCGCAAAATCCGCAATCGGGAACCCAGAAAATTCCTGGAGACAAAGGCGACCGTATCCACTTTGACTCACGCAGCCAGATCCGGCAGGACGCCGATGTCCCCCCGCCCGACTATGGGCAGCAGCCGAAGCGCATTATGGGCTGGATTCCCAACTACCGCGCCGTCAGTGTCGATGCCAAGTTGCCCCCCCCCAGCGTTAAGGAGAAGTTCCGCATTGCGACGCAGAACACCTTTGACTACTCCGCTTTTATCTTTAACGCCGTCGATGTCGAAATTCCCTACGTGGAAAAAAGTTATCCTGAGTTTGGTAACGGCATGGTTGGCTACGGTCGCTACTACTGGCACGGGTTTGTCGATAAAGGGGTCGGTAATTACATGACGGACGCCATTGTGCCGGCGTTGACGCGGGAGGATTCGCGCTACTATACCCTCGGCCGCGGTCACTGGTATGTCCGTGCGCTCTACGCGTACACCCGTGTTTTGATTACGCCCGATGATGCCGGCAGAAATACCTTCAATATTTCTGAGGTTGTCGGCAAGGGCGCTGCTGCCGGAATCGGCGACCTGTATTATCCATCGCGTTACAGGACCTGGACCAAGACTGGCCAGCGCTGGCTGGTACAAGTCGCCATTCGAGATGGCGGATTTGATATATTCCGCGAATTCTGGCCCGATATCGCCACCCATATCCTTCATCAGCACGTGCAGGTTAGCCAGTAGCCCGCGTGCAGGTTTGCTCCCCACAACTGTGCTGATTATCATCGGAACATGGTGCGAATCGGTCTCCCCGCCAATATTCCCGAAGACTTGCTTCTGGATTTCCCGAAAAACGATATTGAAATCGTTCGCCTCCCGGATCATCTCGACCGGGACGTCGATGTTGAAATCTGGATTCCGCCCATGTTCGGCTGGCTAGCTACGCCGATGTTTTCCCACCTGCGCGGTGTGAAATTCATCCAGAGCCTGCTCGCAGGGGTGGACTGGATCCTTCCCTGGCTGCCGCAGGAAATTGTGCTGTGCGATGGACAGGGCCTGCATAATATCCCGGTTGCGGAGTGGGTTATGGCCGCCATTCTGGGCAGTCTGAAGCACTTTTCGGAGTTTCGTGACCGCCAACGCGAGCATTTCTGGGATGGTCAATCGGTGTCCCAGGGTGCCTCGATCCTGAAAAACGATGCGAAGAACCAGCGTCTTCCGTATCGCATTCTGGGAGAGGAGTTGGCGACGAAAAAGGTTCTGATAGTGGGATACGGCGGCATCGGCGCCGAGTTGGAGCGTCTCATTCAGGCTTTCGATGTGGAATTGACGCGTGTGGCGCGCACTGCCAGGCCCGGTATTGCCGCGATAGAAGATTTGGGAAAGTTACTCCCCGATGCGGATGTCGTCGTGTTGCTGGTGCCCCTGACCCCGGAGACGCGCGGCCTGATGAACGCCGCAATGCTAACGCGGATGAAGCCCGGAGCGTTACTGGTGAATGCGGCGCGTGGGCCGGTCGTGGACACGGCCGCGTTGCTGGCGGAGTTGAACTCCGGACGCATTCATGCGGTCCTGGACGTGGTCGATCCTGAGCCTTTGCCGCCGGAGCATCCGCTCTGGTCGGCGCCCAACTGCTTCATCACCCCCCACGTTGGCGGCTCCGTCGCGGAGTTTGCCGTTCGAGGATACAAATTCGCCGCCGAACAGGTGCGGCGCTATATGGCTGGAGAGCCGCTCAAAAACCGCGTCAACAACGCCGGGTATTAGTCACTCGCCCGCCAGCACCTGGGCCAGGTGCAGTGCGCGCCGGTCGGAGAGTTGGGCAATCTGTTCACGGCAGCTGAAGCCATTTGTAACAATCACGGTTTCTTTTTCGGCGCATTTCACTGCCGGCAGCAGAACTCGATTCGCCAGGGCAGTGGAGATTTGATACTTGTCCTTCTCGAATCCAAATGGACCCGCCATTCCGCAGCAGCCTGAATTCAGCATTTCGACTTTCGCGCCGGCTGCCTGCAACAACTGCACATCCTCTGTCATGAATGGCTTCTGATGACAGTGTCCGTGCAGCAGAATATTTTGTCCCGCAAGATCGGCGGGAACAAAGTGCCCCGCATTTTTTGCCAGGAATTCGCCGAGTAGATACGTCTGTCGCGCCAGCCGTTCGGTGCGGGGGTCATTCGCCAGCAGGTTGCGTGCCTCATCGCGGAAGGTGCTGGCGCAGCTTGGTTCGAGCACGACGATAGGCGTTTCGGCCTGCAACTGCGGCTCCAGTCGGTCCAGCACGCGCAACAGATAACTCTTCGCCTGATCGAGCATACCGAAGTCGTACAGCGGACGTCCGCAGCATATGTGCCCGTGCGGCACCGTGACCTGAAAGCCTGCGCGGTCCAGGACTTTGTGCGCCGCTCGAGCCGTCTGCGGATGGAAATAGTTGTTCCAGGTATCCGGCCACAGCAGTACCTTCGGACGCGAATCGCCCGGCCTCGAAGTGGAGTGCTTTCGATCGCGCAGACTACGCTGAAAACTCTGCCGCGCAAATGCGGGAATGGTGCGCTCCGGCGCGATGCCGAGCATGCCTTTGATGACTCCCTGTAAAACCGGCAGCTGGCCGGGCAGGTTTGCCAGCCTGGGAAACCCGGAGGCTAGGTGTGCCCAGCGGTCCATCATGCCGAACGCATAGGCGTGCAGCGGACGCAGCCGGTGTTCGTAATAGTGCGACAGAAATTCCGCCTTGTAGGTCGCCATGTCCACGTTGACCGGGCACTCATGTTTGCAGGCCTTGCAGGAAAGACATAGATCGAGCGCCTCCTTCACGGATTCGCTTCGCCAACCTTCAGGGCGCAGTTCGCCCTGAAGCATCTCCCACAGCAGGTGCGCGCGGCCGCGCGTGGAGTGCTGCTCCTCGCGTGTCGCCATGTAACTCGGGCACATGGTCCCCGCCTCCTCCTTGCGGCAGGCGCCGACCCCGACACAGCGCAGGGTCGCGTTTGAAAGGGAGCCGCCATCCTCCGGAAACTGGAAGTGTGTTTTTACCGCATTCGGTCTGTAGTCGGCACCGAGACGGAGATTATCCTGCGGCTGGTAGAGCGCGATCGGATCGGCCAGCTTACCGGGATTCATCCGGTTCAGCGGGTCCCAGACAGCTTTGAACTCGTTGAATGCCCGGATGAGTTCCGGGCCGAACATCTTTGGCAGCAGCGCCGCACGGGCCTGTCCATCGCCGTGCTCGCCAGAGAGCGAGCCGCCGTGCGCCAGCACGATGTCGGCGGCTTCATCGATGAAGCTGCGGTATTTGCGGATGCCCGGCTCGCTTTCCAGATCGAAATTGAAGCGCATGTGGACACATCCCTGGCCGAAGTGTCCATAGATCGGTGTGTCATAGCCATACGGCTGCATGGCCGCGAACAGGTCGCGCAGGTACCCGCCAAGCCGGTCCACGGGCACTGCGGAGTCCTCCCAGCCTTCCCAGCGAAGCGGCTGGCCCGGTACAAAAACAGTTGCCCCCAGGGCCGATTCGCGCACATGCCAGACGCGCGCAGCCTCGTCCGGTGAATAGAGGCGGGCGTCTGGCGCCGATGAAAATTTTTCACAGGCCGCGATCATCCTGCGGGCCTGCGCGACTGCATCTTCGCGGGTCTCCCCGCCAAACTCCACCAGCAGATGGCCGCGGCCACGGGGAAGCAGGGAAACATCGTGGGTCGCCAGATTTTTTTGCCGCATAAAGTCCAGCAGCATGGCGTCGAACCCTTCCAGCCCGATCGGCTGAAACTCCAGCAGTCCCGGCACATGGTCCGCCGCGATAAAGGCGTCCGCAAATCCCAGGCCAACCAGCGCCCGGCAGGGTGGGCTGTGCATCAGCCGCAGCGTCGCTTCCAGAACGGTGACACAGGTGCCTTCGGCGCCGACCAGCGCGCGCGCCACGTGGAAGCCGTTTTCCGGCAGCAGCTCATCCAGGTTGTATCCGGAGACGCGCCGTGGAATTTTTGGGAAGCGCTCACGGACCAGCGCGGCGTAGCGGTCACGAATGGTTCGCAGGCCCGCGTAGATTTCTCCCCGCCGTCCTCCGGCTGCGATGATCGCAGCCAGCTCCTCTTCGCCCGTCGCGCCCACTTCGAGCGTCGTGCCGTCGTAGAGCAGCACGCGCATGGACTCAATGTTGTCGACGGTCTTGCCGCCCATTAGCGCGTGGACGCCGCAGGAGTTGTTGCCGATCATTCCGCCCAGCGTGCAGCGGTTATGGGTGGCAGGGTCTGGAGCAAAGGTCAGGTGGTAGTGCTCGGCGGCCTCGCGGACACGGTCGAGCACGATTCCGGGCTGAACGCGGGCGCGCTTCTCTTCTGCGTCAAGATGCAGAATGCGATCCACGGATTTCGAGAAGTCGAGCACCACGGCCACGTTGCAGCACTGCCCGGCCAGACTGGTGCCCGCGCCGCGCGACAGAATCGGGGCGCCGAATTTGCGGCAGGCCGCGACCGCGGCCTCCACGTCGGCGGTGTCCAGCGGGAGTACGACTCCGATTGGAACCTGGCGGTAGTGGGAAGCATCGGTGGCATACAGAGCGCGGTTGCCCGTGTCGAAGCGTATGTCTCCCCGCACTGTCCGGCGAAGCTCCGCTTCCAGTTCGTGGGCAGCGGAAAAGGCTTCGTGCCGATGGGGTCTGTTTTCAGCCAGAATTGGAAAGTGCGGCTCGCTCATACGACAAACGTCCTCGATTGATCTGGAATACTGTCCGGCAGGGTTCCCTGGCTATCCCAGGGCTATCGCCCGCTCTCCAGCTCCGGCTGGCTCCATGAATCCACCACGATTCCCATATCGCGCAGGGCATTCGTCGTGACGCTAACATTTTGCTGGAGCCGGGGCTGGTTTTCCGGCGCCTCCAACGCCTCATTGATCGCCACAACACGTCCGTAGGGCCACGCATTGGCGGGCAAAGAGTCGAGTGCTTCCGGCAAGTCTTTCAGGCGCACGTTCAGCACCTGTTTGCGGGCCGCATTCAGCCGGGTCAGTCCGCCACGATCGAACGAACTGGAGTTTTCATCGGGCAGGTAAATTCGCAGCTGGATCATGTTCGAGGCCACGCTCAGAAATGGATTTTGCCATTGCGATTCCTGATGAATGGCCAGATAGGAATCTTTTGCGGGCGGAGGAATCTGGGTGAGTTCCTGTCGCGCCGCAACTCTCGATGCGTTCCAGGAAGCGGCGTCGCCAGACATCTTAAAAGTATCGGATTGGTGTTTGCATCCCGTCGGCATCAATATTGCAGCGAGTGCGAACCCGGACGCGTTGCGGAGAAACCGGACCTTCATCCTGTTCAGGATAACAGCGCGGGCGGATCAGCGGCCCTGCCATACCGGGGGACGCTTCGCCAGAAAAGCCGCCGTGCCTTCCTCCTTGTCGGCGGTGCCGCACGCCAGGCCAAATAAGGCGGCTTCGAGAAACATGGCTTCCTCGATTGGCAGGTCATAGCCTCGGTCGACGGCTTCCAGACTATAGCGGACTGCCACCGGCGCCATGCTGGCGATGATACGGGCCAGTCCTTCTCCGCGCGCTAGCAGGTCGGCGGGCGCGACCACTTCATTCACCAGTCCGATCCGCAGGGCCTCGTGGGCGGAGATCATTTCCGCTGTCAAAATCATTTGCAGCGCGGCCCCCTTGCCGACCAACCGCGACAGCCGCTGCGTTCCTCCGTAGCCTGGAATCAGGCCCAGCTTCACCTCCGGCTGGCCCAGCTTTGCATTGTCATTGGCAATACGCAGCGTGCACGCCAGCGCCAACTCGCATCCGCCGCCAAGAGCGAATCCGTTGATGCAGGCAATCACCGGCTTGCCGCAGGTTTCAATGGAACGGAAGATGGCCTGGCCGCGCAGCGCCAGATCGCGGCCCCTGGGTTCTTTGGCCTGTGCCAGTTCCTGAATGTCGGCTCCGGCGGCAAAGGCTTTTTCTCCCGCTCCGGTAAGTACGACGGCGCCGATGGAGGCATCCTCACGAATGGCCGCAATCGCTGTATGCAGCTCCTCCAGTGTGGCGCGGTTCAGCGCATTCAATACTTTGGGGCGGTTCAGCGTCACAAAGGCAATGCCGTCGCGGACTTCAAACAGAAGATTTTCAAATGTCATGGATGCCTGGCCTCGTGCGAATTCCGTCTTACTTTCTGAAAACTGCTGAGTCTATCAATTTCATCGGCTTTGAGCAAAGACAGGCTGCCCGCTGCTCCGGAGGCGATCAAGTGGAGCACCGTTGTACCATCGAAGCATGATCAGAGGAATCACACTGGTTCGCGTCGCGCGAACGGAGGCGGAATTCGACCGGCTGGCGAGCTTGTTTGCCGCGCTCGGCTTTGAGCCGGGCAGTGGCTGGGCGGATGAACACAGCCGTGGCGTGCCGTTTCTGGCCCCGCTGGGGAGTCTGGAGTTTGTATTGGGAAGGCCGCCGGCCACGCCGGAAATCCTGATTGAGGTGACCGCATTGGATGCTGTGCGCGCCGTCGCCGAAGATTGGGCCGCGCGCGTATCGGAAAATGCCGGACAAATTATTTCCCCCACAACGTACACGCATTGGAACGCTAGGGTGTTCACGGTCGAACCCGTGCCGGGGATAGTCGTGGGCTTCTGGGAGCCGGAAAATCCGCACCACGGGCTCCCGGCGGCGGTTGAGGGCGACCTGAGCGCCGCAGGTATGAGATTTGGCATCGTCGTGGCGCGCTGGAATGCCGTGATTACCGACCGGCTGCTGCAGGGCGCGCTGGATGCACTGCGGCGCAGCGGAGCGAAGAAGCACGAGATCCATGTTGTCCGGGTTCCCGGCGCATGGGAGATTCCGTCCGCTGCGCGCCTGCTAGC
>JADEYI010001904.1_pt1 | contig 12687 bp, 13 predicted proteins | sample 8542331 | NCBI WGS metagenome assembly JADEYI01 (sample SAMN16510988, study PRJNA670497) | mine drainage metagenome | isolation source: biofilm near Copperflume 1 | place: Germany: Marsberg coppermine Kilianstollen | collected 2018-02 | reverse complement strand
GAGGCGTACAACAAACCCGGCCCTGTCATTTACGAGGCGAGGAGCGACCAGGGAGCAACCAGCCTGGGCGTTTTCCGCTCTGCGGATAACGGATCAACCTGGCAGAGCGTGGGCAAGGGTCTCGGCACAGGCCGCATAAACACACTAACGCTGGCCCCGCAAGGCATGTCAGCCAACGCCGTCAACGTAGAGACCCTGCTGGCAGCCACCGCTGATGGCGTATGGTCATTAGCAATGCCTCCACCCTTCCGCTAAAGCAGTGCTCTCAGGGGCAGGTTTTTGCGGAAAGCTCGGTTATCCTTTACGTTGCGTATTGGACACTCGCAGTGAGGAGGCTAATCAACCAACTCTGCTAAACGCACTACGCACTATGCTCTACACGCTACGCGGCACGCCTCACGTTCTCAGGACGATAGACAACGCCCCGGCGGCGAATACTATTTGAGCACAGGCCGCGCCAGCCAGGAGAAAGAGGGCGGCAGCGCGCTCGCGGCGGATCGCCCAGAAAGCTACTACTGCATTTACAAGCCAGACGGCGAGGGCAAATACCGGTAAGCGCAGCAGTTCTGTTGGGTCGCCCACGCGGTCAACCTGCGCCTGCGCGTTCCAATGCAGCGCGAGAAGAGCAGGCAAATTGGCGTATATCAGGCTAAGATAAAAGAAGAGCGCCGTACACAGCAGCAACCCCGACAGAAAGAGCCAGCGCGCCACCGAATCGTACCAGAGCGGTGCTGCCCATGCGCTCGCGCCTCTAAGTTCTGAACGCGCCGCGCTCTCGTCAGCCGCATCATATTCTGTACCTTCTTGACGCGCTTTCTCCAGGGCTTCAACAAAAGAAGAGGAGTTCTGCGGCGAGATGGCGAAGGCCTTGCCCGGAGTGACTATGAACACCAGGCCGCTACCGGTTACGGTTGAGACAGCTAATACTCTACCCAACTGCGGGCTTCGGCCCGCTCCAAGCAGGAAACCGGGTAGAGCAGTGGCGCGCTGCCATCTAACATTTATTGCTTTGCCGTTAATGGTAGCTCCCGGCGGGTATACAACTTCTATAGAGGTCAGGGGTATTACATACCGCAATCCACCGCTCCTGAGCATCAGCGCAGATGCGCTGACTGTGTAGCCCATCGTAAAGATGCACCAGGCGATATACATCAGCAGCCCGGCCAACATCAGCACAAGAAAGAAAGATAGCCCGATGCCGAATACGCCCGGATCATAGCCCACGTTAGCAGAGCGTTCCGACAATTCGCTCCATAGCCAAAAGGCTATTGCTATGCAAATCAGCAGCAACAGAGGCAGCAAATAACGAGCGGGAGATAAAAGAGGGCGCCAGTTTCTCATAAATCAAGCAAATGAGTGAAACGGACTCGTGAAACGTGATGAGTATTGCGTAAGGATAGAAACAAAGATACGCCACCCATGATCCCTCACACAATATCGCGGTTTGCGGTACGCAATATAGAGCAGCCCCGGCAGGCAGGCGGCTCAGATTGCCGCCGCACGTTGGCCGGGGGCGTTGCTAGAACTTTGTGAGACCTCGATTACCCTATTGAGCAAGGCTCAGGAAGCGACCGCCACCTGCGACTCCGCGGCCCGCCGGGCCTCTGAATGGACGGGTGAGCACCAGCGCGAGTACTTGGCAACGTTTCCACGTACCACCTCAAAATAGAGCGACTGTAGAGCACGCCCTACATCACCGACCCCGCCCTTGCCGATGGTGCGATGGTCTACGCTGCCTACAGGTGCGATCTGCGCTCCTGTGCCACAGAGGATGAGTTCATCCGCTACATAAACTTCTGTGCGATCAATAGGGCGCTCTACGACCGGAATGCGGAGCTCATCGCGCAGCAAGGTAATGATCGTCGTGCGGGTGATACCTTCCAGTATGTTGTCCGTAACAGGAGGCGTGTGGGCAACCCCGCCACGCAGCATAAAGAGATTCTCCGCCGAGCCTTCCGAAACGTGTCCGTTCGCATCGAGCATGAGCGCCTCGTCAAAGCCATTCAGTTGCGCTTCGGTCTTGGCAAAGGCCGAGTTCACATACGCGCCTGTGACTTTGGCGCGAGCAGGGATCATATTGTCGTCAACCCGCTTCCACGAGGACACACCCACATTGAGTGCGCGGTCTATATCTATATAGTTGCCGAAAGGCTGCACCGTGATATAAAAATCGTCGTGCAAGTTATGCAGGCGCACGCCTATTATCTCGTCGGATTTGTAGACCATCGGGCGGATATAAGCGTCAGTGTATATGCCGCTGCGCCTCAGCAGGTCGCGGGTGGCTTCTACCAGATCGTCAGGCGAAGGACCGAGCTTCATCAGTAGTATGTGCGCCGAGTTATGCAGGCGCTCGAAGTGCTCACGAGCACGGAACATGTAAAGCTGCCCATGCTCTTCATTATAGTAAGCTCTAATGCCTTCAAAACAGCCCGTGCCATAGCTGAAAGCATGTGTCAGGATGCCAATTTTGGCCTCACTGAGAGGCATGACCTTGCCCTGGAAATAACAAAAGAGCGGAAGTTCCTTGTCCATCGTCAAAGTCTCCTTCTTCGCTAACCCGGCCTCGGACAGCGTTGTCCGTGCCCTCAGCGACGCTGTGCCGCCAGGAGGAATTATAACATTGCCCATCTTGAAGCACAAGGATAACCTGGGCAACTGCTCAGGATTGGTTAGCACTAGCCAACCTCTGTGCTAGGGAAGGACCCCCCCTCACTTGTGGGGGAGGCTTTCATTCTTTATCACAAGTAAGTGTTCAGAGTTGGGGTGCAGGGGAGTATCCCCTGACGGGGTATTAGGGGTGCCCCCTGATACTCACCAGGAAGCAGGCCCCCTCTCCCATGAAGGGAGAGGGGGTTGGGGGTGAGGGCGCACCCGCGCAGGATACCTCTTGAAGATTGCTCAACCCCTACTCTGAAGATTTACCATCAAGCTCCTTGACGCCCGGCCAGGGTTGCAATATAATGGTTACACAACAACCGAATAAGATGCAGACTTTCAGGGCAGGGTGAAATTCCCGATCGGCGGTAGAGCGAGAGCTAAGCCCGCGAGCCGCAAGGTAGGATCTGGTTAGATGCCAGGGCCGACGGTTACAGTCCGGATAGAAGAAAGTTAGAGTGCCATAGCACGCCTGTTTCGTTGCGCACCTCGCGCCGCGCAAGGCTGTGCTTTATATGGTATCTATTTCGACCCTGGTAGCTGCCAAGCAACCGGGGCTTTTTATGTCAAAATTAGGAACAAACAGAAGCGTGCCTGATGCTGCGTTCAACCCTCCGAGTCGCGCCGCAGGGTATAGTAGCCGCAAGCTGGGGCAGGGCAGCAACGCATACCAGAGCCTTACTACTCAGCAGCAAAAGGAAGCAGAGCTTCAAGACGAGGTAGCGCAAACGCCACGGCGTAGCGTCTTACCCACAATCGCTGTAGGGCTATTCACAGCCATCTGCATGCTCCTGCTATGGTGGGGCATAGCGGTGATAGGCAACTACCCATCTTTTATACTTCCTACGCCCCTCGTTGTGGCCCAGAGGATGTGGGCCATGCTCCTCGATGGATCGCTTCTCAGCCACTTCTGGACGACCACCGCCGAAGCTGGTCTCGGCTTTCTCTTCGCGTTGGCGGTAGGTGTCTTCCTGGGCTATCTGATAGCGCATTCGGCCCTGCTTGAGAGGTTTCTCAGCCCCTATCTGGCGGTAAGCCAGGGGTTGCCTGTGGTGGCGCTTGCTCCCTTGCTCGTCCTCTGGGTGCAAGACGACCTGCCGCGCAAGGTGGTGATTGTGGCGCTGATCGTCTTCTTCCCTATCCTCGTCAATACGATTGTAGGCGTGCGTAGCATAGATCGCTCAATGCTGGAGGTGGCGCGGATGTCGGGGGCTAACCTGCTGCAAACGATATATTATGTCGAGATGCCTCTGGCCCTCCGCCCGCTGCTTGGAGGGGTGCGGTTGGGGCTTATGCTCTCCATTACAGGGGCGGTAGTGGGAGAGTTCGTTTCGTCGGGGTCGGGTCTCGGCTTTCTGCTAATGTTGGGACGTGGGCTGTTCGATACAACTCTAGTCTTCGTGGGCCTGGTGTCGCTGGCTATCCTCTCGGTGCTGGCCTACGCGATTATCACACTGCTGGAGAAGACCCTGATTACATGGGAGGATTGAGACGAATTACGAATTATGAATAGAGACGGAAAGTACTGCAAAACTGAACTCCGGGAGAATAACAATCATGTTGAAGAATATTTATATAATATTGGCCTTAGCAGCTGTCACATTATTGGGCCTGGCGGGGTGCGATACGGCGAGTAACGGCGGTGCAAATAGCACTGCTGTGGTATCGGGTGAAACGGGCGCAGCTACGCAAACCACGCAAGGCCAACCTCTGACCAAAGTCACCATCGCCCTTGGCTTCACACCGGATGTGCAGTTCACGCCTTTCTACGTGGCGCTCAACAAAGGCTATTACAAAGACGAAGGGCTGGACGTGACCCTCAATAATGGCGTTGTGACTGATCTGCTCGCAGAGCTTGGTAAAACGGGGAGCGGTATAGACTTCGCGGTGGCATCAGGCGATGAGATCATCCCGGCACGCTTGCAAGGCATCCCTATCACCTACGTAATGACATGGTACAGGCAGTACCCTGTAGCCGCCGCCTCTGTGGTGGGCAAAGGGCCAACTCTCAAGACCCCCACCGACATCAAAGGGCGTACAGTAGGCGTGCCAGGTCCATACGGATCCAGCTACATAGGGCTACAGGCGCTTCTCAAAGCTGGGGGGCTGACGCTCAACGATATAAAACTTAAGTCAATCAACTACACGCAGGTTGCCAGCCTGTCGCAGGGGCAGGTAGATGTCGCGATGGTCTACGCGGCGAATGAGCCTACGCAGTTGAGGAGCCAGGGCCTCGACGTTAGCACCCTGCTGGTCTCCGATTTCGCCAAGCTCGCCTCAAACGGTCTCGCTACGAACGACAAGACCCTCAAAGAGAACCCCGAACTTGTAGGCAAAGTAGTGCGGGCTACCCTCAAAGGCATAGACGACACAATACAGGAGCCGGACGCAGCATTCCAGCAGGCGCTAAAGCAGGTGCCCCAGGCAGGCAGCGCGGAGAACAAGGCGCTGCAATTGCAGGTGCTGAAAGAGACAATCAAGCTGATGCAGCCCAAGCCGGGTGACCCAGCCACCCAGCGCCAGCCCGGCTGGACCGATGCCGACGTCTGGTCGGCCACCCAGGACCTCCTCTTCGACACCGGAATAATCACCCAGAAAGGCGATGTGAACGGTATGTTCACCAACAACTTCATCGCGGGTGGGGCCACGCCGTAGCTGAGTAGAGTGTTCGCCCAGCAAAAAGCGCGTGTGGAATATATAACCCCAATTACCCCTTCTCCCTACTTCCGCGCAGCAGCGGCACAAGGGGCAATCCAAAGAGGAAGAACATACTGGTGATGGTGCCCGTCCATTGAGGCACATCAACAAGGGATACACCCAGAGATTGCAGATAGCGCGGTATGAAGGTCTGCACCTGAGACACGCCATAAGCCTCTATGATAGAAGTCAGGCAGAAGAGCGCCAGCACCACCTTCCAGCTTTGTCGCGCCTGTGTTGTCTCAGTAGCGACCAACGCACCTGCGCTCTTTTCCATCTATCCGGCTCCTCCACTAAAGGCAAGGCAACTTCACACTACTGCTATTCATTAGCGTAAAGCAAAGGCAGCCTCATCAACCCATTAAACCGAATAGAGCAGTCGAGAAAGGGGTATATAAACCGCCAAGAGCGCTAAGAAATCCATAGTATACTTGGCGGTCTTAGCGGTTTCGTTGAATATGACTACTCCCAGGAACATACGTGGAGGTTCTCCATTGCCGCGCCAGCTTACCCGAAAACCGCGCCCTTTAGCATTTCGCCCCACACACTGCGGACGTTACGCAAATGAGTTGCCACAAACAGGTAGTCTTCATAGACACTTCCGGCCACTTGCAGGACGCGGTCCATAGGAACGTGGGCGGCCAGCGACGTGGCGATATGCCTTTGCAGGGCGTAAATGTAGCTCTTATCCTTTTCGATGCGCTCTCGAATTGCGCGCTTGCCCTGCGCTACCTCTCCACTGCGCGGCACCAGCAGCTTGACCTCCAAGCTCTCTACCTTAGCCAGCGCATCAAGGTACGGCTGGCTGCCCTCAGCCAGAGAAGGCACTCCGCTATCCGGCAGCATATCCCCACAAAAGAGAACTCGGTCAGCGGAGCTATAAACGAGGAGTTGCCTGCTGCTCAAAGGCAACAGGTTCCACCCTACCAGGGGAGCGCTGCTATCAGCACCGGCTGCGAAGTCGCCTGGGAACAGATGCGAAGCCGAAGGCCAGGAGGTAAGATCAACTATCGCTGATGAGTAATCGCCTGTGAAGACCACGGCCCGCACCTCGCCGTAGCGCTCAAATAGATCAGACCCACCAGGCTGAACCGCAGGATCAACCAGCATAACGCCTCCGTCACCCGGTATGATCCCGCTGTTACACCCTTCCACCTGTAGCACCCATACTTCAGGCGCTATCTGTACCGGCTCAACCAAGCTACCCTCCGAGCGAGCAATGAGCAACGAGGACTTAGCTATGAGGAGTGAGTGCTGCATGAGCACCATCTACTAATCCCTGACCCCTGACCCCTCGTCACTCAGCACTCAGTCCTCGTTGCTCATTGCTCCTAAGGCAGTTTACGGCTCAACTGCACGTTGACCGCGCTCCCCTTCTCGACGGTCGTGCCTTTTGCCGGGTCCTGGGTGAGCACCGCGCCGGGCGGTACGCTCCCCGTCAGGTCATCAACCTCCGTTATGGTGCCGAGGGTAAGACCTACCTGCTCAAGTCGGGAGCGGGCTAGATCAGCATTTTCGATACCTCGCAAATCGGGCACTACTACCACCTCGCCCAGGCTCACTACCAGCTTGATCGTGTCACCCGGCCTGACGCTCGCGTCACCGGCAGGGTCGCTTCTTATCACCACGCCCTTGGGCACAGTGGTGCTGCCTTCATAGGCGACCACCACCTTCAGACCTGTGCCCTCCAGTGTGGTGCGCGCAGCAGCAGGGTCGGTGTTCGCTAGTTGAGGTAGCTTAAAGGTGGGCGGGCCTTTGCTCACGCGAACGCTTATCTGGCTCGTCTTTTTCAGAACACTGTTCGGCGGCGGATCTTGCTGGGCTACTATTCCCTCGCTGTACTGTGTGCTCTCTATTGTTTCCAGTTCGAATAACGCGAAGCCTTTCTGTGTGGCCAGGGTTTTTGCGTCCTTCAAGCTGAAGCCTACCAGATTTGGCACAGGCACGGAGACCGGAGTAGGCGTAGCGGTAGGGGTGCTGGTAGGTGTAGAGGTGGGCGTGAAAGTTGGCGGCACAGGAGTGGGCGATGGGGTAGCTGTCGGTATTATCGGCGTGAAAGTTGGGCTAGGCACCGGCGGGTTGGCTAGGAAGTTAGATATTTGTGGCGCGGCCAGCATGCCGGCGACAACCAGCACTGCCACGACACCGATCAGCACCAGGCCGATACCCACTGCGCTGCAACCTCCGCTACCCATCTGCACTTTAGTACCGGAGCGTATCGCCACCGAAGAGGGAGCGCCAAGCGGGCTGGTCACCTGCCGGGTGGCTGCCGCAGCACCTGACGCTGATGGATAGACGTTGCGCGGTATTCCGCCACGCAGTGAGCTTGTAGATGGCCCTGCGGCGGTAGCGCGCCCGCCACGCGGAGCCGCTTGAGGGACCTGCCGTGGTCGTCCCTGGGTCCCCTGTGTAACGTTGGGCTGCGCCACAGGCACCGCCATTGTAGCTTGCAGGCCGCCTGCCACCAGAGCGCGAAGTGCCTTCTCCATCTCGGCAGCGCTGCTGAACCGCTCGGTAGGCTCTTTGGAAAGGGCCTTATGCACAATCGCTTCGAGCCGCGGCGGCACGCTGGGGTTTGCGGCCCTGGGCGAGGGTGGTTCCTCCGAGATATGCTTGTAGGCCAGCCCCACCGCACTGTCACTCTCGAAAGGCAATCGCCCCGTAAGCATCTCATAAAGCGTTACACCCACCGCGTAAATATCGGACTGAGGTACAACGCGCTCGCCTTTGGCCTGCTCAGGGGAGAAGTAGTGGGCGGTGCCGAGGGCTAGCCCGGCTTCAGTGAGGCCGAGGTCCGACACGCTCTTGGCTATGCCAAAGTCGGTCACCTTTACTCCACCTTCGGGAGTAATAAGCACGTTCTGCGGCTTTATATCACGGTGAATCAAGCCGCTGCGGTGAGCGTACTCCAACCCTGCCAGGATTTGGGCGGCGATATTTGCCCCTTTGTCCACGGGGAAGGGCGCTGAGGAGTTGATAAGCTCCTTCAGGCTCGCTCCCGCCACATACTCCATGATGATATAGTAAACATCACCATCCTGCCCCACATCGTAGACATTGACTATGTTGGGGTGAGCAAGGTTGGCTGCGGCCTGCGCCTCCCGCTTGAACCGAGCGACAAACTGTGCATCGCTGGCGTACTGTTCGCGCAGCACCTTGACGGCCACAATCCGGCCCAGAACATTGTCCCGCGCCTTGTATACAAGGGCCATACCGCCGCCACCCACCGGGCTGATGAGCTGGTAGCGCCCGTTTAGTAAGCGACCGGAACCGTTCCCGCCGCTGCTGTTGCTAACCAAAAAACTATCCTTCTTTGCTGAGAGAGGCCCTCAAAGGGCATAAATGCTGGCACAAGCCTTGCGTCTATTTTAGCAGACGCAGTTATCCACATTCTCCTACGGAAAATGCATTACCTGTATAAATTGTAAACTAGCCTTAGAAAGGTTGTCAAACGGGAGACCAGGTCGTAAGTGTTCAGAACTGGGGTGGTGGATGGATACCCTCACCCTGGTTCTGTATTCTTACAGGTTATAGGAAATTAGACAACGTAGATATATAGTGGTATTCTAATATAGACGCAAGGCATGGCGTTTGGGCCTCTAACTTCATGTTTTATTCTGATTTGATCTCTACATTCCTCGATGGCGCTAGTGCAAAGGAGATAGCCGGTACGTTTGATACACTTAGTCTGGGATGTTTACGCTGTGCTGGGCTACTATCTACATCATAAAGATGAGATACATGAGTATCTGCGCGAGCGGAAAGAATACACCGACGGGTATGGGCTAAGCTTGAGGCACGGCAGAGCCAGGCAGGATTGCGCGAGCAATTGCTAGCTTGTCTTCAAAGCAAGCAGTGAAGCTGCTCGCTGACGAGGATATCGAGAAGCAAACGGCTCGTGGCGTACTACGCAATCTACCAGGTCTCGATCTGGTGCGGGCACAAGATGTGGGTTTGCAAGGTGTAGATGATCCCGCTGTGCTGGAATGGGCTGCTCGTGAAGGTCGGGCGCTGATTACCTGTGATGTGAGTACGATATCCGACTTTGCCTATGAGCGCATCGCCAACGGCAAACCCATGCCCCGTGTGATCGCGCTCCGACGGCCAATCTCTATTGGAGAGGCTATCGAAGACTCACTCACCTTACGCAAGGGGAGAGAAATGTTACAGCTTGCGGAAAGAGAAGCCTGTTAGCTGTGTCATTCTGAACGCAGTGAAGGATCTAAGATGCTGACCTGATACAAAGGCGTCTTCTTTAGCTTCTTCGCTAAAGCTCAGAACGACATCGGGCAACAGGGTACGCTAACTCGAACCTATGCCTTTCTTCACTCTTTGCGTAAGGTGAGTCTGTAACTACAATCCTCGGTTAGAAAGAGCGCGAGCGCTAATCCGGTGAGTATAGAAAAGTAATACTTAGGAGGTATTGTAATATAGATACTCCTCTGGCATAATAGCTAATGCAATCAGGCAAATTGTGGCACCATAGTCATTTGCAAGTAGCAGCCGAGTGATCTCTCAACGCTCAGCGCTCACAAGTAAATATCCGGGTTGGAACGCAACGGCTCTTACTTTATCTCTCGATCCTCACCCCGCAACCTCACAGTTACGCCGTAAGCTCCCACCGCTCGAACGACTATACCACGCCTAACAGCAACAACTTGGCGAAGTGAATCTAACCTTATAGTCCATGCACCAACCACGTCAGAAAACGAAGACAAGCTGTGGCGCGGCTGCTCACATTTCCTGACGGCCTATAAGCACCGAGCGCGGCGAGTAGTATACGTCTAATCCGAATGGGTGAATTTATGATCTAAACCACGTATAACAGAATTCAGGCGTGTCAGCAATGGCACTTAAATTGCTATTAAGAACGATCGGAGTAGCAAAAGGATTCGCACCTCTCCTACATTTTTACTCTTACTTTATCTCTCAAGATTACCCGTATTCTTACTTGAGTCAGGTGTTTTCCTTGCTATCATTTCTACTCCCGCAGCAGGGCATGAGGCTGCATAGATCAACCGTTGGAATATTTTGGCACAAAACAGGTTAGACGAGGGTGCGTTGGATAGCGCGACATGCTCGTCAGGCGGGCGCACGCCGGTATGGCGCTGATCTGGAACATCGAAGGAGCACGAGCTATGAAGAACGTTATTGCAAAATGGACTAATAAGGATGCGCACCGGCTTTTAGTCTTCTTGACTATATTGGCGCTGCTGCTAACCACTGTCGCGACGAGTTTCGCGCAGACGAGCTTTGGAAGCTCAACGAGCAGCAGCGTCACAGCCGGTTTGCTCGCGAGTGGGCAAGGCTCGCAAGCGGCCAACTCCACCGGCAACACCGACAAAGGCGGCCCAAGTGGAATTGTGAGTAAAGTTGGCGGCTCAACGCAGGCGGCGCCGGCAACGGGCAACGGAGCACCTGCCTCTAACCCGATAAGTGGCAGACCGATAGCCACCCTGGTCCCGCGCCCAGCCGCCAGAGCTACAAGTGAGCCAAACCCGAGGCCGAGACCTGCGGAGCAGCCCACAACCCCAAGTCAGAAAGGCAGCGATTCAGGCGATTCCCCTGACCGCCGCCGCACCGCCACTCCTACTGCTGAGCCATGTGATAGCTCCCAACTGGACGCCACCATAGGCACCCCTTCCGGCGGCAGTGTGACGGCTCGCATTCGCAACATCTCGACAAATTGCACCTTCCATGTCGGCCTGGCAAGCTACGAGAAGGTAGACGACAACGTTGATAACCAGATCCTCTTTGACTCGTCAGAGACTGATCTTGCCCCTGGTGAAAGCACTGACCTGTCGGTCAGCTTGCCCAGTTGTGCTTATCAAGTAGATGCATTCCGCGGCGCTTTGATCACCGACTTCCATGGCGGCGTGCGCTACGGCAATCGACTGCTCGACGATATTAACGGTGGTGGCGCTTACTGTGTGGAAGGAACCAGCACACCAACGGAAACCACAGTGCCTGCTACCCACACACCTGTGCCTCCGACGAGCACTTCAACAGAGGTACCTCCAACAGGCACACCAACCGAGACGGAAACAACAGTTCCGCCGACTCATACACCTGTGCCTCCAACCAGCACTTCAACAGAGGTACCTCCAACAGGCACACCAACCGAGACGGAAACCATGGTGCCTGCTACCCACACACCTGTGCTTCCAACCAGCACTTCAACAGAGGTACCTCCAACAGGCACACCAACCGAGACAGAGGTGCCTGCCACTAACACTGCGGTATCTACAGTTACAACTACCCCCACCGGCACCCCAACTGGGTGCAACGACTGTGCGGCAGCCGTTCAAAACCATCTGCTGATTGGGTACATAGTCATTAGCCAGGATGGCAGCACCGCCAGCGTCACCATAACTAACAACGACACCTGCCCGCACGATGTGGGTCTCGCCTCCTATCAGAAAGTAGACAACAACATTGACAACCAGGTCCTGTATGATCAGGATGTCATGTTGGGATTGGCACCGGGCGAAAGCGTAACACTCACCGTGAACTTGCCCCGGTGCAAGTACCAGGTGGATGCATTCTGCGGACCCGTAATCACCGACTTCCATGGCGGCGTGCGCTACGGCGACCGCTTGATTGACGCTTTGAGCGGTGGCACTCAGTATTGCGTCATAACAACTCCCACAGCGACCACAGTGCCGACAAATACGGCGACCAACACCCCAATCAACACAAGCACAAGTACAACGGTTCCAACTGAAACGTCAACTACAGCTCCAACTGAAACGTCAACTACAGCTCCAACTCAGACCTCAACCACAATTCCTACCAACACAGCCACTACCGTACCAACTGAGACGTCAACCACAGTACCAACTACCACTTCCACCGTTATACCAACCGAAACTTTGACCGTTATACCGACAGTGACCTTAACGATGGTTCCCACTAACACCTCCACCGCCATACCAACTGTAACATCGACCACAGTTCCTACTAATACTTCAACAGCGGTTCCCACAGGGACCTCAACCACTATTTCTACAGGAACGCCTAGCAGCACCGTTGTGAGCACAAGTACAGCAACAAGCACAGTTGTCAGCACAGCCACAGGAACCGCTATTACAACAGCCACAGGCACTGTAGCTACGTCTACTCCTTCGAGCACAACAGTAGCGCAGACGCCTTCGGCAACAGCCACAGGCACTGTAGTTAGCACGTCCACCGGCACGGCTGTCAGCACAGCCACAGGAACCGCTATTACAACAGCGACAAGTACTGTTGTTAGCACGGCCACCGGTACAGCAGCTACAACATCTACTCCTTCGAGCACAACAGTAGCGCAGACGCCTTCGGCAACAGCCACAGGCA
>JADEYI010001903.1_pt1 | contig 12702 bp, 13 predicted proteins | sample 8542331 | NCBI WGS metagenome assembly JADEYI01 (sample SAMN16510988, study PRJNA670497) | mine drainage metagenome | isolation source: biofilm near Copperflume 1 | place: Germany: Marsberg coppermine Kilianstollen | collected 2018-02 | reverse complement strand
CCGCTCCCCTGCATCCCGCAGTGTTTGTACCGCCTGCAGGGCCCCAACACACAGTAAAAAGTCGCCGTGCACTTGTTTCCTGCTACTATATTCTTAATCATGCCTAGAACGTTGGGTGTCAGTTTCATTCAGACTTTTTGAGTGCTGGGTTAGCCTATGACCCCTCGACCATCTTGTCACATATCAATCCGTATCCCAACACCTGGTTGGCGGCCGCTCCCTGTGCACCACATGCAATTTCTATAGCCATTGAAAACATGATGGCATGTGATTTCAGGGGGAGACAATTCGCGCAGCGCTGTTGAAGGCTGCAGGTGAGGACCCTGCCGTTTCCGAAAGACCTTCTGCCTGTCCACCAGACCAGAGTTGACGTTGTTGCATGCGCAAGAAGCTGATGTGACTCTCAAGAATCAGGTGGCTATTCTTGCAGCGTAGCTTGTACACGAGAAGAGCTTTGGAAGGTCTTGCTCGCCGTCGGCACTTGCAGAGCAGCCTTCTCTTGCGTACCTTTTGGACAATGAACGCTCCGTTTCTTGGCCTGAAATCTGCTAATGTCTGGCAGGCGTTCCTGCGGAAGGCACTCCCGTCGACGTCAGCTACAACAAGACCCTTGGCGGGCCAGATGGCCTTGGGCTGGCACTCAACCTGACAGGTACTCCCCTGCCAACCTGGTGCTATATAGCTTCTGGCGTCATCACTTCACTTTCTCCGTGCCCCAATATTTCTCCTCAGCAAGTTCACCACATGCTCTACACTTAGAAGGCCCGCCCTCAAGAACGCAACACCCCAAGGTCAAAATGCACGGCATCTGTTATTGAGGGCATTGGCACCAGAGCACCCTTGTGCTCACCCATGATGGCTCACTGTAAAGAAGCTTGCATTCGGCTTTTTTTTTGCCCTGTAGCCCTTTACCCTGGTGTAAGTTGCAATCTTGCTGACTGGACTTTTTGCTGCCTGTATCTCAGGCGTTGTGCACGGTCCCAACGGCACGCTGATCACCGAAAAGGACACCACGACTGTCGGAGGCGCGGACAACTACAAGAAGGTGCACGACAGCAAGACCATCCTCAGCCCCAGCGAGCTGTCCCTCAACGGCGGCAAGAACACCTTCCTCGACAACAAGAACTCCTCCGCCGGATGTGAGCCCCTCCCCACTTTTATGCCTGATTCACTGACTGGACAGTCAGTCCAAAGCTCAGCAGATCCCAAATCTGTACGTTATCTTTGGAGACCAGGTCTTTCCAGTGGGTGGTTTCACATGTCCACAAATCTGCAGCAGCGCTGGCCCTGACACAGCTTGGAGCATGAGCGGCAACAGGGGGAACTGAAGTAGATTGTGGTGCCCCCTGGCGGCAAGCAGCAAAGGGTCCTTGCAATAAAACATGTGCATGCACACAGGGCAGACATGCGTCCTATCCAGTCTGCTGCAGTCTAGGCAGTGCAATATCTAAGTAATGCACGGCTGACCGGTTGTGATTTGCTGGCGCAGACGGCGCCGGCGCAACCGTGAAGAAGAACAGTGACTCTCACATCGGCGGCGGCGGCTTCCTCAACAACAAAAACTCCTCCGCCGGATGTGAGCCCCTCCCCACTTTTATGCCTGATACACTGACTGTCCAAAGCTCAACAGATCCCAAATATGTACGTTATCTCTGGAGACCAGGTCTCTCCAGTGGGTACTTTCACATGTCCACAAATCTGCAGCAGCGCTGGCCCTGACACAGCTTGAAGCATGCGCGGCAACAGGGGGAACTGAAGTAGGTTTTAGTACCCCCTGGCGGCGAGCAGGAAAGGGTCCTTGAAATAAAAGAGTTCACGCAGACAGGGCAGACATGCGTCCTATCCAGTCTTCTGCAGTCTAGGCAGTGCAAGATCTAAGTAATGCACGGCTGACCGGTTGTGATTTGCTGGCGCAGACGGCGCCGGCGCAACCGTGACCAAGAACGGCGACTTCAACATCGGCGGCGGTGGTCAGGTGGGCTGACTCAGGTTGACTGATTAATCCTCGCAATGGCTTTGCCCAAGGGCATAGAGCATGCCCCTGCCACCACCTGCCTGTCCAAACATCCTTTTCCTTTAGACAACAAGCCTTCGAACAACGAGCAGAATATACACCTGTTGTGCAGCCCCTCCAGAGTGAGAGGCATATGCTCCTGATAATAGCTTTGCTGCCATGCATGCAAACTCTGCTTGCCCATGACCTTTCTGTAAGTTGCATAAGAGCTGTGTCTTGCGCTGCAGGCCAAGATCAAGGATCTGAACGTTGGAGGCGGCGCCGGAATTGTGAAAGGTAATGCTGCGAGCAACGACACGGCAGGTAGCCAGTACTACTCTCCGTATGTGCCCCCGGCGGTGCCCTCGGTGCCCTAGGTGCGCCTTTTCCCCGGTTCAAACGCTTGTTGCCTGTGCAGTTGCTTTTGCCCTGCAGCCCAGTAGCAGGCAGAGCCAGGAAGGCATGCGATGAGAATGTTCAATGTGTCAGCCTTAGCTGTCTTCACTGCTAGGACTCTCTTTCATGCGCCACGCTTCAGTGTTTGCATGGAACGCTCACAGCACTTCGTGTGCCCTTTGTTAGGCGGATGAAGGGAGACACATCGAACTGTCAGACTGACACACATAACAGCCGGGGCTCAGCCACAGGAGCAAAGCCCTCTATGCGGATTTTCAGCTGCACCAGTTTTCAGGGCACTTTGGAGAGCAAAAGCAAGGCAGACAACGATGGTGTGGAGGCAGGAGTCGCGTCAGCATGGTGAAGAGCTGATCAGTGCGACATGCAGCGCCGCAAATTTTTTAATTCTAAGGCTTTATGAGGACCGCAGAAGGCACCTGTGCGGCCATATGACGGCTGGCACCTGCCAACAGCAGCTCTGAAGTGCCCTGCAGGTCCCAATGTTTACTGAGGCTCGGCCTTAATGGCGCATACTGCCAGCATTGTTGGCGGCACTCAGTGTGGACAGCAATTTGATTCCGAGCCTTTTCATGCGATTTGATAGGTTTCAAGACAGCATTTTTGTCTGCGTCTGGCATCAATCTGGAACAAGTGTCTGTGATTGATGGAGATGAGATCCTCAGCAGCGCTGCAGGCTGGCACTGCAGAGAATCTGACATGCTGCTTCGTTTCATGTCAAACTTTAGGGCAGCCATTGGAGCGCCTCATGCATTGTTCGGTGTGGTCTTTTCGCTGTGTGCTTTTGCAACATAAGAGATTCCCTGCATGTTATCCTCGACGTCACCCACAGGGTGTTGCGTCGCTGGCGGGCCAGAGGTGTTAGCACCAGAGGGATACTGGTCTGAGACAGGGATTGCTTGCCAATTGATTGTCAGTGATTGTACGTGCTATGCTATGCTATGCATTTGCTTGCTGTGTTGTGTAGCATTGTTTGGTGGTGGGAATGGTGGTATGTTCCTTGATACGCACGCCTCACTTGGACTTAGACATTTGGGTATGATACCATATGGGCTGCAGACCAGACCTTCAAAGCCCCACAGATGTGGCTGCAGACACTCTGTGCGTATGCCCTATGGCCTTCGGGCTTTGGGTTTGCCGACACTGTAATAAATAATAATAATAAGAAGAAGAGCCCAAGAGCTTTTGGGTAGTGCGCATACATAAACGCTTCTGTGTGACATGGTGTTCAAGGCAAAAGGTGCAGCACCAATGCATGCTGAGTCAGCCAGTGCAGTGCAGGGTGGGGGTACAAAGAAGAGGGCGTTATAATGAGCTGAACAACAAGAATTTGATAAGCAGAATAAGAAGGAATTCTTCCAGCCCAAAGGTCCAGTTGCGTTCCAGCAAACTGTCAGTGATTCTCCTCCAGGCTGGCAGAGGCTCCAGCCTTCCCAGTTGTGGCACCAAACTCAAGATTGAAACAGATGCGCGCAGGTGCTGCGGGGCCACCTGCGACGCAACTGCGACCAGTGCGGTGGCGCGAGCGCGAATACGGAATCAGCGGCCGCATTCACGGAGGCGCTGACTGTGTTCCGGAAAGTGGCGACATACCACGGGTTCCAGCTGCTGCAGGATGCCACCGAGTGGCTGCTGCAGATGCCCTCCGCCGCGCACTAGCGCTGAGTAGCATCGATTCATTAATTAGTAAGCTCTTCATGGCTGCTACTTTTTCGCGCAGCTTGGACTGTGCCCATGTGCATTGTGTGGCCACGTGGCACCTGTGACGCAACTTCTGACTAGATTTTTGTGGTACTCTATGTGTAAACTCAAGTTCTGCACAGGCCAAGTTCTGGTGCAGGCAATTGCCATGCGCATGGCATGCCACAAAAAATTAAGAGTTGCACATAAGTGCAGGTCACAGGTCATGACCCATGGGCCAGTGATACCGACTAGTCAGGCCCATGCGTGTGGTGTGGATCAACTAATGTAAAACGCGTCACACCTGTGGGGAGATTGGGGAGCCCATTTGCCTGCCCGAATATCTTCAACGGGCTGTCTTGCATTCGTCATCTTCCGTGACAGCCAACAAAATTGACGTCGCAGAAATTATCAGCACAGAAGAAATTGACAAGTTGAACTTGTAGTGTAGTTTATACGGAGACAAAAGAGGAGACTTTCCGGCTGCACTTGTCTTCCGTGTGCCCTTAGAGGTATCGCTAGAGTCCACACCTCAGCTTTGTCAGGTTCTCGGCCAAAGGTGTTTTGCAACTGAAATTGTGGCAATGGCGAAGTTGAGATGCTTTGCGCTGGTGGCGACGTCCCTCTTGCTGTTCTCCTCGGTCCACGGTGCTGATGACTTCAGCCTCGAGACTCTGGTAAAGCTGCCCCGCTCCCCTGCATCCCGCAGTGTTTGTACCGCCTGCAGGGCCCCAACACACAGTGAACAGCCGCCGTGCACTTGTTTCCTGCTCTTATATTGTTGGTTAGGCCTAGAACGTTGGGCGTCAATTTCATTCAGACTTTCTGAGTGCTGGGTTAGCCTGTGACCCCTCGACCATCTTGTCACATATCAATCCGTATCCCAACACCCGGTTGGCGGCCGCTCCCTGTGCACCACATGCAGATTCTATAGCCATTGAGAACATGATGGCATGTGATTTCAGGGGGAGACAATTCGCGCAGCGCTATTGAAGGCTGCAGGTGAGGACCCTGCCGTTTCCGAAAGACCTTCTGCCTGTCCACCAGACCAGAGTTGACGTTGTTGCATGCGCAAGAAGCTGATGTGACTCTCAAGAATCAGGTGGCTATTCTTGCAGCGTAGCTTGTACACGAGAAGAGCTTTGGAAGGTCTTGCTCGCCGTCGGCACTTGCAGAGCAGCCTTCTCTTGCGTACCTTTTGGACAATGAACGCTCCGTTTCTTGGCCTGAAATCTGCTAATGTCTGGCAGGCGTTCCTGCGGAAGGCACTCCCGTCGACGTCAGCTACAACAAGACCCTTGGCGGGCCAGATGGCCTTGGGCTGGCACTCAACCTGACAGGTACTCCCCTGCCAACCTGGTGCTATATAGCTTCTGGCGTCATCACTTCACTTTCTCCGTGCCCCAATATTTCTCCTCAGCAAGTTCACCACATGCTCTACACTTAGAAGGCCCGCCCTCAAGAACGCAACACCCCAAGGTCAAAATGCACGGCATCTGTTATTGAGGGCATTGGCACCAGAGCACCCTTGTGCTCACCCATGATGGCTCACTGTAAAGAAGCTTGCATTCGGCTTTTTTTTTGCCCTGTAGCCCTTTACCCTGGTGTAAGTTGCAATCTTGCTGACTGGACTTTTTGCTGCCTGTATCTCAGGCGTTGTGCACGGTCCCAACGGCACGCTGATCACCGAAAAGGACACCACGACTGTCGGAGGCGCGGACAACTACAAGAAGGTGCACGACAGCAAGACCATCCTCAGCCCCAGCGAGCTGTCCCTCAACGGCGGCAAGAACACCTTCCTCGACAACAAGAACTCCTCCGCCGGATGTGAGCCCCTCCCCACTTTCAAGCCTGACACACTGACTGGACAGTCAGTCCAAAGCTCAACTGAGCATGAGCGGCAACAGGGGGAACTGAAGTAGGTTTTAGTACCCCCTGGCGGCAAGCAGCAAAAGAATTCTTGCAATAAAACATGTGCATGCAGACAGGGCAGACAGGCGTCCTATCCAGTCTGCTGCAGTCTCGGCAGTGCAAGATCTAAGTAATGCACGGCTGACCTGTTGTGATTTGCTGGCGCAGACGGCGGCGGCGCAACCGTGAAGAAGAATGGCGACTTCAACGTCGGCGGCGGTGCTCAGGTGGGCTGACTCATGTTGACTGATTTATCCTCACCATGGCTTTGCCCCCAAGGGAATAGAGCATGCCACCGCCGCCACCCGCCTGTCCAAACATCCTTTTCCTTCAGACAACAAGCCTTTAGACAACAAGCAAAACATACATCCGTTGTACAGCCCCTTCCAGAGTGAGGAGCATATGCTCCTGATTTCTGCTTTGCTGCCATGCATGCGAATTCTGCTTGCCCAAGACTTTTATAAAAGTTGCATAAGAGCTGTGTCTTGCGCTGCAGGCCAAGATCAAGGATCTGGACGCCGGTGGCGGCGGCGGAATTGTGAAAGGTAAAACCGCGGGCAACGACACGGCAGGTAGCCAGTTCTACTCTCCGTATGTGCCCCCGGCAGTGCCCTCGGTGCCCTAGGTGCGCCTTTTCGGTTTTGTGATGCCAAGTGTGAGATCTGATGTGGGCTGCCTTTTCCCCATTCAAACGCTTGTTGCCTGTGCAGTTGCTTTTGCCCTGCAGCTCAGTAGCAGGCAGAGCCAGGAAGGCATGCGATGAGAATGTTCAATGTGTCAGCCTTAGCTGTCTTCACTGCTAGGACTCTCTTTCATGCGCCACGCTTCAGTGTTTGCATGGAACGCTCACAGCACTTCGTGTGCCCTTTGTTAGGCGGATGAAGGGAGACACATCGAACTGTCAGACTGACACACATAACAGCCGGGGCTCAGCCACAGGAGCAAAGCCCTCTATGCGGATTTCAGCTGCACCAGTTTTCAGGGCACCTTTGAGAGCAAAGCAAGGCAGACAACGATGGTGCGGAGGCAGGAGTCGCCTCAGCATGGTGAAGAGCTGATCAGTGCGACCTGCACCGCCGCAAACTTTTTGTTTCTGAGGCTTTTTGGAGACCGCAGAAGGCACCTGTGTGCTCATATGACGGCTGGCACCTGCCAACAGCAGCTCTGAAGCGCCCTGCAGGTCCCAATTTTCACTTAGCCTCGGCCTCAGTGGTACATACTGCCAGCATTGTTGGCGCCACTCAGTGTCTTGGCTTGGACAGCAATTTGACTCCAAACCTTTTCATGCGATTTGATATTTCATGACAGCTTTTTTTCTTGCGTCTGGCATCAATCTGGAGCAAGTGTCTGTGATTGATGGAGATGAGATCCTCAGCAGCGCTGCAGGCTGGCACTGCAGAGAATCTGACATGCTGCTTCGTTTCATGATCAAACCTTCTAGGAGAGGGCAGCCATTGGAGCGCCTCATGCATTGTTCGGTGTGGTCTTTTCGCCGTCTGCTTTTGCAAAATAAGAGCCCGAGAAGTTTTGGGTAGTACACATACGCTTCTGTGTGGCATGGTGTTCAAGGCAAGAGGTGCAGCACCAATGCATGCTGAGTCTGCCAGTGCATTGCAGGGTAGGGGTACATAGAAGAGGGGTTATAATGAGCTTTGGGTTTGGGTTTGCCCACCATGTAATAATAATAATGAGCCGAACAACCAGACTTTTAATCAATGTGTTTACCAGCAGAATAAAAGGAAGTCCCTGCTGGCGCCAGCAAGTGAAACTGGAAGCGTGTGTGTTATCGTGGTGACAAGCTCTTACGACGAGTCTTGGCCTGAGTGAGATGCTTGATAGCCCTTCTTGAATCTCAAGTTTGGATACAATGAAGACTGCAGCAGCAATCATTGCTGCACAAAGAGTGCCGTGCTCTGGGCAGCCTCAACATCACAGTTAAAAGACACTGCATTATGTGCAATTGTAGACAATCATGTTGCTGATCTGCACAGGCGTTCCTGACCTCAACCTTGGATCACATTGAGTTGGATGGAAATAACGAGATATTTCCTATAGTACTTTACACCTTATCAATAAATAATCAGTTGCATACTGAGACTTGTCCATATTAATCCTCGATGCCCCGTTAAGCTCGGGGAGAAGTAGTCTGAGCCTTTGACATGCCGCATTTGCGAAAGGCCTGAGAAGGGCACCAGTGACATCATGAAGATATATACTCATTAGAATACTTACAATTATTCATTTTAACAGATAAAGGCTGACACGAAACGTCAAGCGGTGAATTACAAAGGAAACTAGGGAGCTAGTGCTAGTTACGGTAGAGGAATTTGTCGACGGATGTCACGAAGAATGACAGAAGAAAAAGTATTCCACCAGCCTGCATGAGTGCTCCAGAGAACGAGAGCCTGAACGAGTTGGCAGCAATTAAGACCTGGAGGAAGGCTCCATTACCGAGATTTGCACTCAAGCCCTCGATCTACGAGCAGGCAGAAAAGCTTTGGCAGGACACCCTCGAGGCCCTCCTGCTGTCTGGCAGCCCTGCCCCACGATCATCATCCCCTAGCTCAGGCTCAAGGACACAGAAGAAGACAGGTGGTGCGGTTCTGCTCTGCCACAATTCATGCACCATGTTCTGGCATAGAAGCACCGTGTCTGCCATAGCTGATTACTGCGACTGGGAAAAAATCGGGATGTTTTGACATCATGGTCTATGCCTCTTTCTACAGGCCAACATGCCAGCGGGGGAGATGAGCAAGCCTCAAGGGTGGATGCAGTGGAGCTGGTGAGGCAGCTGCAGGATCTGGTGACAGAGCATGAGGCGGCTGCTGATGTGGCGGCAGAGGCCCTGTCAGCGCTGTCCTGGGACCAGCTGCAAACCGTGCAGGTGCATGACACATCATTAGTAATCAGAACTCCCTCTTGGCGCATGCAGACCTCATGCATCACCCGAACATCATCTGCACATGACTCTGAAACATCAATCTCTCCTTGCAAGCCTTCTCACACCGAGGATTCTATATCACTTTTCAGGATATTGTCGCTGATTGAGCAAGAGTTCAAGTGGTCTGATGAGCCCTGTGTGCTGACTGATAATCCAACAAATGCTGTGATAGATTGTGCTGGACAAGTTAGGCCACGAGCTGCTGTCCGACTTCATCCACATCACAGCCTTCCAAACCTCGGACCCCTTCGCAAAGGCCCTGGATGGAAATGTCCCGGGGGCGCACGCGGACGCTAGGGGATGGAAGGCTCGTCGCAAGCGCAGGGCTCAGGCCGCTGCCGAGAAGATCAAGAAGCATGAGCCCGAAGCGGCCGCAGCAACTGCACAGACTGTGCCAGCACATGTGTGGAAGGCACGCTTCCCCTTCCCTTCAGCCGCTACCTGCTGTCCCTTCCTGGTTGCAGGATTTACGGCCTCAAACTAGGATGCCTTGCACCAAAAGTACGGTATTGGGTGTACAGAATAGGATCGGCACAGGGCATGAAGTCCTGCAGGTCTGGCAAGGGAGTTCAGTGTAATGTCCATCTGATTCTGGGCCAGCATCCAAGTCCAAGTTCGGCCATCTCTGTGCCCCAGGATGTGTGTATCACCAGAGGAAATGTATTATCCTCTGACTGCGCAGGCGGATGCCTGGAGGGAGCAGCACGGCGCCGCGCATCAGCAGGGGCCGGTGCCGCTAGAGATGGCCAAGTACGCGCAGATGCTGGCCGGCCGCCACTGGCGCCCGCCCCAGGCCTCCAATGACGCCGCGGCCGCGGCCGGCGCAGCCGGGGGCCGAGCGTCTGTAGCGGGCGCCCCGCGCAATGCGTGGCAGGTATATAGACCTACTACCGAGTGTCTTGAGCCCCTGAAAGGAATGGCAGAATTTGTGACATTGGCGCTCTCAAGCATCTGCTCGGATAGTGTCGTTCAATGCAGGGGCCCTGACAGGGGCCTCCTGTGCTCTGCATATTCAATTTCTCTTTATGGAGTCATTCCTAACCCCAACAAAGGTATTCAATATAGGGAGGGCTGCCAGCCAGAATGCTGTGCACATGATGCTATCTCGTCCCTGGGTATTTGACAGAACAAACGGGTTTATTATTTTCCCTTATCGCTGTCTGCGCTGGGATACCAAATGCTGGTGTGATGTGGGTGCGCAGAGGGCGTCCATGGTGGCTGGCGAGCACCGCGCACTGGGCATGGCTCGGCAGTCCATAGCACTAGCCTCCTCCTCCGCCGCTGCATCTCCTGCAAACGCTCATGCTGCCGCGCAGCACTCGGATCACACAGCTCCTGCCGCGAATGGAGCCCGTCAGCCCTCCTACACAGGTACACATTTACTCCCTCCTCTGCTTCTACATCTTTGTTGTTGCAAGTAGAAAATCGCCATTTTTCCAATGCAAGTGTGCTCTTCATGATCTGCGCCTCTCCTCATGCTTGCTGCACAGCCCATGAAAATTGATATGTCTCTCTCTTCTTGTATATGGGGTTCAGAGCCGCTCATCATCCATATTGGCGGTGGTCCCAAGATCCAAAAACCAAGACACGCACAAATCAAATGATATTTGCGCAGGCCTGTCATATGCAGCGTGGCATCCTGCAGCAGCCGGCAAGGTGCTCAGTGCAGGGACAGCGCCCGGGGAGTCGGCCGGGCCGCGGCGGCGCTTCTCGGCGGTGTTTGACGGCGGCGGCGGCGGCCAGATCACGTCGCCACCGGCGCCGCCCGCCGCTCCGGCGCTGGACGCCAACTTCCTGGGCAAGAGCCCAGGACCATACCTGGCCAAGAGCGCCCAGGTTTGAGGTTACCTGCAAAAGAGTGCGCAATTATACAGAGGAACATTTTGGAAACGCCTGTGCTCTTTCTAGAAGCAGTCCCAAGGCGTTATGAACATCCTAGAGCAGATCAGTTGCAATTGCAAGTATGTAGAAGGCACTTTGTGCTGAGTTGGCATGCATGTCCATTGCCAGGTCATCCGCAGGGAGCTGCATGAGCAACAGCTTGCAGAAGCTGCTCTGGACGATCGCAGAAGCAGTGTGCAGTCATAAGCGTTTGCCCAGCAAGCACTCAGCTGGCAGACGCAATCAGGCTTGCACTGGAAGAGCTCTCATGCGGCACCTGTGCTGGGAGATCAGACACGAGGATTTGACCGCGATCAAAGCCAGGGGTGTAAGCAATGTACTCTGCCAAAGGGGCTGCGTGTGAGAGATGGCAAGCTCATTGAAATCTGGCGTAGCCGTGCAGAGCAATGTGCACATGTGCAACATTCTATGACCGGCGAGTCTTTTGTGAAGCTCAGCAATTTTATTACAACGGCTACAATCTCAATCATTGGTGCTGCACGGAGGACAGAGGATGATGCACCCTCACACAAGTGCACTGCAAATCACCCTCAGTCAACCCCACACATGTGCACAAGGCAGTGATTTTATCTACTCTTGAGTCCAGTCTGACTACCTCTGAATAGCAATGTTTAACACCCAACCAGCAATCGAATGTAAGACATAACAGCCCACCAACAAGCAGAAAAGAAATTTCAGTTCAAGCTGCAAATTAAGAAACGCATATATATTCTTGAAGCCGCCAAATTTCAGAAATCTGACTGAACCAGATTCAAAGGCATTCTCAGATTTCAAGAGCTTACATTCAGGGTGTAATCAGCAGAACCAACTCTCCAGAGCAATCTGTGCATGTTTCTAGACACTACCTACGCGCTCTCAAAACTGTTTTGTCGTCCTCTTGAATTTGCCATTATGAGCAACTCGCCAGCCCTTGCACAGGAGGAGCGCTTCATTTGCCGCCTGCACACATCAACACAGAAACAGATCAGCAACCTTGAATTTTCAGCAGCACAATTCAGGTGCAGCAGTAATGAATTGACAGGCAGCATCAGCAAAGCAGCCTTCAAGGACATACAGAGCACCATAATTAGAAATCACAAAGCAGCACTTGCAAGGGAGAAGCAAGTACAACAGGACGGAGGAAGCAGGCACAGCAGGAGGAAGGGAGACTCACAGTTAGCAACAGTGCCGCCAGAGTTGGAGATGGTTCCGCCGCAATTGGTGTTAGCGATGGGCGCTCCACTGCTGCCGTCATTGTTGTTAGTCACGGTCTGGCCGCCGGTCGCGTAGTTGTTGTTAGTAATGTCTGCGAGCAGGTGACGGCCGTTGTTGCCGTTGTTGTTGTTGTTGTTGTTGTTGTTGTTTCCGGTGCCGCCGTTGTTGTTGTTGTTGTCTGCGCGAAGGCAAGGGGACAAAATCAGTACTGATCCTCCCAAAGTGCCTCGAATGACAAATAGCTCAGGGGCGCAGACATGCATCCAGCAGAGAACACATTTGAGCCAGGGCAGATGGAGACAAGTTGTTTGTGGGCTCTCCAAGCTGGGCAAGGGGATATCAGTGGGATTGACAAGGGTGAGCAACTCACTGTTGTTGTTTCCGGTGCCGCCGTTGTTGTTGTTGTTGTTGTTGTTGCCTCCGGTGCCGCCGTTGTTGTTGTTGTTGTTGTTGTTGTTTCCGGTGCCGCCGTTGTTGTTGTTGTTGTCTGCGCGAAGGCAAGGGGACAAAATCAGTACTGATCCTCCCAAAGTGCCTCGAATGACAAATAGCTCAGGGGCGCAGACATGCATCCAGCAGAGAACACATTTGAGCCAGGGCAGATGGAGACAAGTTGTTTGTGGGCTCTCCAAGCTGGGCAAGGGGATATCAGTGGGATTGACAAGGG
>JADEYI010001902.1_pt1 | contig 12720 bp, 14 predicted proteins | sample 8542331 | NCBI WGS metagenome assembly JADEYI01 (sample SAMN16510988, study PRJNA670497) | mine drainage metagenome | isolation source: biofilm near Copperflume 1 | place: Germany: Marsberg coppermine Kilianstollen | collected 2018-02 | reverse complement strand
GGCCAACCTTGCGCTCGTTTTCGCCACGCGCGATCCTGCCGCCCGCCACAAGGGCATCTGCGCCTTCCTCGTCCCCACCACCACTCCCGGCTTCCAGCGCGAGCGCATGCCAGGCAAAGAGCTTGGCCACCGCGCCTCCGACCATGCCCATGTCACCTTTGCTGAGTGCCGCGTGCCCGCGAGTGCGCTCCTCGGCACGGCAGGCGATGGCTTCAAGGTGGCCATGTCCGCGCTCGACCGCGGGCGCCTCGGTGTGGCTGCGGGGGCGGTGGGTGTCGCGCAGGCGTGCCTGGATGCCAGCGTCGCCTATGCGCGCCAGCGGCGCCAGTTCGGCAAGCGCCTCGGCGATTTCGAGATGATCCAGGCAACCGTGGCCGATATGGCGGCGGATGTCGAGGCGGCGCGCCTGCTGGTCTATCGCGCCGCGTGGCTCAAAGATCGTGGTCTGCCCGCGACCAAAGAGACCTCCATCGCCAAGCTCTTCGCCACCTCAGCGGCGGCGCGCGCGGCCTCTGAGGCGGTGCTATTGCACGGCAATCGCGGCTACTCCAATGCCTACCCCGTCGAGCGCTATTATCGCGACATCAAGGGCATGGAGATCTACGAGGGCACCAGCCACATCCAGCGCATCATCATCGCGCGCGAGTTGGTCGGGCGAGAGGAACGGAAGGATTAACCACAGAACACACAGAGGGTGATAGTATTGAGTTCAGTACCTCATAGAAACGCTCTTTGATGCGGAGGAGTAAGCACCGAGGAGATCTCTCATGCCCGATACCAATGCGGATATACAGCCGACCAACAAATCGAGCTATCGCCCGCAGACCGCCGCGGAAACGTTCGACCGCATCCTGAGCGGCACGACGCCCTGGGTCGCCATCGGCGACTTCCTCGATGATTGGCGTCGAACAGTCGTGCCAGAGCGCGCGACCCTCGTCGCCGCGCCGATTGCCGAATATCGCGGTGATGCTGAGCTACGCCATTGGGCGGCATTCATTGCCGCGACAGTGGAATGGTTGTGTTGGAACGAGGGCATACCATTTCCTTCGTGGACGTCATCCGCCGAATATACCTTGCCGGAGCCGTGGTTTCTCTATCCCGGCTGGCGCTTACGCGCGTGGCAGTTGGCGACGACGCCCGCCCCATACAAGATGCGCAACATCTTCGGCGGCGACCACATGCTCGACCGCGTATAGAAACTGGAGGGGGGAACAATGGCGTACCCAGCATACTGGAACCCGAAGAACGAGACCATGCCACGCGAGGAATTGCATGCACTGCAGCTCTACAAACTGCGGCGGATGTGCGAGTGGGCGCAGGCCAAAAGCCCCTTCCACCAACAACGCTTTCAAGCGGCTGGCTTCTCTCCCGACCAGCTCAAGACGCTGGATGACCTCCGGCGCATTCCCTATATGACGCGCGAGGCCTGGATGGACTCGCAGGCCGAGCAGCCCCTCTTCGGTGCGCTTCCCACCACCGGCCAAGAGCATGCGATCCGCTATCACCTCACCTCCGGCACCAGCGGGCGCGTGCCCATCCGTGTGCTGGATAGCATGAAGGACTGGGAGTGGATCGCCGAGATGTGGTGCTACGGATTCTGGGGGTTCGGCGTGCGCCCCGAGGATGTCGTCTATTTCGCCTTCGGCTACGGCTCGTTTATCGGGTTCTGGGGTGCCCACTACTGCTGTGAGAAGCTCGGCGCGCTGGTCATCCCTGGCGGCGCCCAGACCACCGAGGCGCGTGTGAAGCAGATCGTCGAGATGGGCGTCACCACCGTTTGCTCCACTCCCACCTACGCACTACGCCTCTGGCAACAGGCTGCCGAGATGGGCATCAACCTCGCCGCGAGCACGGTCAACAAGGTCATCCTCTCCGGCGAGCCTTCTGGCTCCATTCCCGCCGTCAAGCGCCAGCTCGAAGAGGCCTGGGGCGCGAAGGTCGGCGACACCGCCGGCATGACGGAGCTTGGCACCATCATGATCTTTGAGTGCTCTCACCAACCTGGCGGCACCCACATCATCGAGGACCACTTCATCGAAGAGGTCATCCACCCAGAGACCAGTGAGCCAGTGCCCTATGGCGAGTTGGGAGAGCGTGTCGTGACCTCCTTCGGGCGCGGTTTCATCCCCGTCCTGCGCTACCGCACCAAAGATATGGTGCTCAAGGTGCCCCACACCCGCTGCGACTGCGGCCGCACCGGCGATCTCTATGACGGCGGCATCCGCGGACGCTGGGATGATATGAAGCTGATTCGCGGCACCAACGTCTATCCACGGGCGGTAGAGGCAATTGTTCGCGACTTCGACGCCATTGATGAGTTCCAGATCTATCTCTGGCGCGCCGATGATATTCGTGACGAGATCACCATCCGACTGGAACTCAAGCCGGGACGCGAGGCCGACTGGCCAGAACTGCGAGAGAAGCTGGCCAAAGCGCTCGCTGACGCGCATGAGGGCCTGCGCTTCAACATCGAGTTGATGGAGCCAGGCACCTTGCCGCGCTTCGAGCTAAAGGCCAAGCGCCTCGTAGATGCCCGCCCCGCCGCGCGGTATTGATGTCGCTCGCCCCGCGCCTATTGGGCGCGCTATTGGGAACGCTCGCCGCTCTGAAAGGGTGCGATCCATGGCTGGAAAAGACCGCGTATGGTTTCCGCGCCTCTCCTTTCGCCGTTCCAAGCCCACACCAGTCAAGCCAGCAGCAGGAGGCATACCCGTGACCGAGACCGATCTCTATGGCAAGCCGCTCACCGTCATCGAGCAGGAGACGATGCGCATCTACTCCGCGCTCAAAGACCTCGCCGCGCGCGACGATTTGCCGCCCTGCGCCGCGCGCAACGTGCGCAAGGCGCTGGCATGCCTCTGGCAGGCGACCAACGACCTAGACCTACAATTCGAGCAACTCTATGATCTAGGCGTCTGAGGGCCAGCCACACGGTGAGGATGCGTGTAGACGTTCACGCGCTCGTCGCGCAGAAACGCCGCCAGCGTGATGCCGCCGGCCTCGGCCAAGTCTACCGCCAAGCTGGATGGCGCCGAGACAGCGGCAATCAGGCGAATACCGGCGGCGAGCGCTTTCTGCACGATCTCGAACGAGAGGCGCCCGCTCACCAGCAGGATATGTCGGTGGAGCGGCAGCGCGCCATCCAGCAGGGCACGGCCCACCAGCTTATCCACCGCGTTGTGGCGGCCCACATCCTCGCGCAGCGCCAGCAGCGTGCCCCCCGCGTCGAAGAGGCCCGCGGCATGCAGCCCGCCCGTCGAGTGGAAGACACGCTGCTCCACCCGCAGGCACTCCGGCAGGGCATACAGCACCTCCGGCGAAAGAGTGAAGTCGTCGAGGTCGAGCGGAAGCCGCGGGAGCGATGCGCAGGCGGCGGCGACGGTATTCTTGCCACAGACACCACAGCTCGCGTTGACCGCGAAACGGCGCGTATAGCCCGCCTCGCGCATGCGCTGCCGCAGGCTCGCTCCATCCGCCGACTCCACATCGAGGATATTGGGGGAAGGGAGGCCGTCGCCATCCAACCCAAGCGAGAGCGTCGCCAACTCCGACCGTGCTCGCACGAACCCCTCGCCATAGAGAAAGCCAGCCGTCAGTTCCTCATCGTGCCCAGGTGTGCGCATGATGACCGCCACTGTCTCCCGCGTCGGCATGCCACCATCTCGACTCACCGCCCGGATCTCGAGGGGGTCCTCTGCCGCCAACTCGTCATCGTCCTCCACGTGCGCGCCGCCGGACCAGCGCACGATGCGCGCCGAGACCTGGCGCAGCGGATCGCTGGTCGAGCGCACGCTGTACGTCTCTGCCATGGCCACGATCCCCCTTCTGGCGCGAATAGCTGGCGCGAATAGACGTGACGATCTACCTTCCCGTCATACCACATGCGAGCGTGGAATACGAGCGCACGTCGCGTGCCGACATACCGCTCCTACCCCAGACACGCGGCGGCACGAGCCAGAGCGAGGAGTGGCGGGCTATGTGCGCTAAACGACGCTACCCCACGCAAGATAGGCGCTTGCGCGAATCCCACGCGCGGGATACTCTGAGAGAAACCGCTGGTCACGAATGAAGATGAGATGAAGGCACGGCATGGCGACGATCCAACCTGACACGACGAACGCGCTCAACGCCCTATTGGAAGATGAGCGGGCCAGCGTGGCGATTGAGGTCGCGTTTGCCTCCGGCGCGACGGAATATATGGAACGTGAGGCGCTCAGCACCATGGGCAGCGAAGATCTGGTGGTCTGCTGCGCCCTACGTGAGCGGCTGGAGCAGGTGGGCACACTGCTCACCTGGCGAATGAGCCCTAGCGTGCCCGCGGTGCTCACTCTGGAGCGCTACGATGACCGGCTGCGCGCCTTTGCCCATCACCAGCGCCAGGTGGGCCAGCGCGCGGAGGCGCTGCTCCAAGCCGCGCCAGATCAGCTCGATCGCGAGTTCCGCCGCATCCTGAGCGAGCTGCGTGATGCGCACATTCGCCACGCCATCTGGTGTGAGGAGCGTGCCAACGAGTTCGCCGCCACCCGCATGCTGGATTTCCGCGCGCCCGGCGGGCGTGTGCCGCCGCGTCGCCCACTGACAGGCGCACCTGATGACGCGCGTGCGCCGATCGAAGGCGACCGCTCCACGGGTGAGCCATCCACCTCCGCTCGCGAGCCTGAGGCGCACGAGCGCGCGCGAGGGCAGAAGCCTCACCCGCTGCTACACGCTTCCGAAGCGCCAGATCAGGGTGCCATGCGGATACCTGGAGAGGTGGGCGAAGATGCCCCCATGCTCCTGCCTGACACCACGGGCGAATGAACACGCGCGAAGAACACGCGGGGCTTCTCTCTTGAAGTGCCCGTGCTCCCGCGCCAGCGGACGATGGCGACCTGGAACGCGGCACCAAGAACACTGTCGCCAGCCGCAAGAGTGAAGAAGAGAGACGAGGAGACAAGAGCATGTCTAGCGGCTCAGAAGAGACCGGACCGCGGCTGGTGACATTCCGTGATGCGGGTGGAGTGCGACTGGGCGCGGTGCGGCGCGGGCGCATCCTCGATCTGCCGCGCGCGGCGGCGCTATCTGGCCACCAGGAGCACGCAGAGGAGCTGCGCGATATGCTGGCGTTGATCGGCGGCGGAGCCACGGCGTTGGAGCGGGTACGCGCGCTGGTGGCCTCCGCGCCAGGCGAGGGTGAGCTGGCGTGGGACGCGGTGGAGGTGCTCGCGCCTATTCCGCGCCCGCGTAAGAACATCTTTTGTCTTGGCCGCAACTATGCCGAGCATGCCGCCGAATCACTGCGCGCTATCGGGCAGGAGGTGCAACTGCCGACGGTTCCCAATGTCTTCACCAAGGCACCCACCAGCGTCACCGGCCCTTTTGCCGATATCCCCTTCGATGCCACCGTGTCGCAGCGGATGGATTGGGAAGTCGAACTGGCCGTGATCATCGGGCATGGCGGGCGGCACATCGCTCGCGCCGATGCCCTGGCGCACATCTGGGGTTATACCGTGCTCAACGATATCTCCGCGCGCGACATTCAGAACAGACCAGGCGTGCAGTGGTTCCTCGGCAAGAGCCTGGATGGCTCCTGCCCGATGGGTCCGCTGATCCTCACCGCGGATGGCGTACCTGATCCCCAACACCTGCGCCTGACGCTCTCAGTCAACGGCGAGCGCAAGCAAGACGACACGACCGCACACATGATCTTCGATATCGCGACGATCATTGTGACGCTCTCACAGGTGCTGACGCTGGAGCCGGGCGACATTCTCGCCACCGGCACGCCAAGCGGGGTGGGCTTCGCTCGCACGCCCCCAGAATTCCTCAAACCTGGCGACCTCCTCGAATCCGCCATTGTGGGCATCGGCGCCATGCGGAACCGCGTCGTGGATGTGCGAGGACACGCGAGCGCATGAGCGGAACACCTGCTCCATCAGGGCAGGTCGAAGCGCACCTGACTTCAGTCAGGTGGGGCTGCCCAGTGATCCCACGCCACAGCCGGGTTTAGCGGCGTCCCGCCGCGCCAGCAGCGTGACGGCGCCAGCGATAGCGGCACTGCCGCCGACCAGCGCCACGAGTGTCCACAGGTAGGCGGTGGCGTAGGAGATATGTGTCAGCCCCAGACCAAAGAGCGGGAAGAGGACAATCATCACCGCGCTAAAGAGGCCGGTATCCAGTGAGAGAATGGTCGCGCGCTGCGCCTCGGGGGCACGCTCATTCAGGTAGCGGCTGATGGACGGCATGACGAGCGCGTCGGTGGCATAGAAGAGCAGCACGAAGCCAGGAACGGCGATGGCCGGCTGCCCTGAGCGCAACGCCAACAACCCCAGGCCTTGCGCCATGACGCACGTCGCCAGCAATTGATTGCGCGGAAGCCGCGCGATCAGCCGAGGGGCGAGCGCCGCGTAGGCCGAGTTGGGTACGATGGCGAGAGCGAAGATCAGGCCAATCGCCGCTAGCGAGAGACCCAGGCCACGGAAGTAGAGTTGGACAAACATGCTGACGGTAGCGGAGACACCCGCCAGCAGCCCTGAGAGCAGCAACAGCCCCAGCAGTACGGGATCGCGCCGGATGGTCTGTAGCCCCGCGCGCACGTGAGTCAGCGGGCGCCGCCGCTGGCTCCGCGCCGAGTGTGGCTCCGGCAGCGCCAGCAGTGGGATGATGCCTAGCCCAGTGGTGATACTCTGGCAGAGAAACGGCAGGCTCACGGCGATGCCGCCCAGCACGCCACCAGCGGCCGTACCGATGGCCTCGCCACCAAGCATGAGGAGGAACATGCGGCTGTAGAGCTTGCTATAACGCGCGGCAGTCGCCTCCGTGCCCGCACCGCCCGCGAGTGACCAGAGCATGGCGGAATCGGCGCCGCCACGAAAGGCGTACGCGATGCCAGAGAGTGCCATGCTGCCGGCAATCAACGTCGGGGATGGCGCGAGAAAGAGCAGATCCGCCACAGCACCCAGCGCGCAGAACATGATCAGACTGACGCGCCGACCCACGAGATCGGCGAAGACGCCGGTGGGCACCTCGGCGACAAACTTGGTCAGGTGGAAGCCCATCTCGAACAGCCCAATGGCGAACGGGCTGTAGCCATGTGCCGCCAGATAGATCAGCCAAATGGCCTGGTTGAAGCGGATACTGGTAGCGCTGGTATAGAGGCCGTAGGCCCAGATGTTACGTCGCGACGCGCCGATGGCCGATGCCGTGGACGGCGCGGCGGGCGCGGCGATGGAGTCTGGAAGGATCATGCTCATAACAGTGCCGGTGCTCTCTTTGGATACGTGTCTGGTGACGGACGCACGCCGCCATGAGACACGGGATGAATCAGGAAGAGCTGCCCGGCGGGGAGTGAACTATATCGTGCTGGCGATGAAGCAGGGGAGCGCGCTCACGAGCATGCGCAAAGCCGCTCGCGCGAGTGCGACTCGCTCGCGAGCAGAGGCAGGCCATGGCGGCGCGTGTCTGCCGCGTAAGCGAAGGCGCCGGGCTTACGCGGCGAAGGTGCTTGCCTTGTGTGGCCTATAGCAAAGGAGAAGGCGCGCGACGCCGTGGCGCCGACGTGGGAAATGTGTCTGCATAGGCGGCATGGTAGCACTCTAGCGACAGACATGTCAAGTGCCAAAATGGATGCGGATGCGGCTCTCCATCCTTCAGGAGGAAACTCGACCAGGCATCTCAAGCGACCTCTAGGAGGATGCGCCAGAGTGGATGGGCGCGGTTGCGGTGACAAGGCGCAGGCAATACGCATGCCCTCCCATCAACGGGCGCGAGGCCACCTGCTCTGGGCGGTCCGGCATTCCCTGAATGGGAGGGCATGCGCGTGTTCTCAGCGGTTCATCGCCAAGCGCACGCATGGTGGATGTGACCCTCTTACCCTGCGCGGGTGGCAGGGCTGTAGCGCATCCGCCTTACTGGATGTCGGCCTTGGCGCCGGCCTCCTCAAGTTTGGTCTTGGCGGCGTTGGCCGCATCCTTCGCCACGTTCTCGACGACGGGCTTGGGGGAGGAATCCACCAACTCCTTGGCCTCCTTGAGGCCGAGGCTGGTCAGTTCGCGCACCGCCTTGATGACGTTAATCTTGTTCGGGCCGATTTCCTTGAGCACAACGGTGAACTCGGTCTGCTCCTCAACGGCCGCCGGGGCGGCCTCACCAGCGGCGGCGCCCATCATGGGGCCGGCGACCATCGCCGGCGCGGCACTCACGCCCCATTGATCTTGCAAGGCTTTGCTCAACTTCACCAGGTCAAGCACGCTCATGTTGCTAAGTTGTTCGATGATCTTTTCCACATCAACGGCCATTGTCATCCTCCTCATAGGTGTGTGCGCGGCCACTGGGCAGCGCGTGTCTCGTGTCGCATTTCGATAGCGTGGGTTGTTGCCCAAGCAGTCACACTCTGGTTGGCATACCCTCAGCCGCGAGGCCAAGCGGACATGCTCGGTCCACGGGTGCTTACGCGGCGTTCTCGCTGAGCTGGCGGATGCGAGCCTCCAGCACATTGACGAGGTCGCGCAGCGGCGCGCTAATGACGCCATAGATCTGGTTCATCGGGCCGTGGATGGTGCCGACGACTTGCGCCCGCAGTTGGTCACGTGACGGAATCTTCGCCAGGTCTTCCACTTGCTTCGCGCTGATCGGCGCTCGCTCCAAGATGCCGGCCTTGATGATCACCGGCTTGCCCGTCTTCGCCGTGCGCAAGTAGTCGCTGACGGTCTTGGCGGGCGTGATCTCATCCTCATAGCCGAGGGCGATGGCCGTCTGCCCAGTGAGCAGCGCCGTAAGATCCTGGAAAGCCGCGCGCTCCGCGGCGATGCGCAGCAGCGTGTTCTTGATGACGTGCAACTCGATCTTGTTCGCGCCGAGCTTGCGGCGCAAGTCCATCATCTCCGCGACGGTCAGCCCCTCCGTCTTGAGCAACACCGCGCCACGCGAGCGTTGGAGCTTCTCTGTCATCGCTTCGATGGTTGCTGCCTTGGCTGATGTTGGCATGGTCAATCTTCCCTTCCAGGGCGAGAGTCGGGGCGTTAGGGCTAAGTGCGCTCCTCGCTTAGCCAGCGCGGCTCCCCGCGCCACCCCGCCGTAATCACGCGCAATCCCGCTCTGCCAGGATAATGTAGCCCAACAAAAAGGGCCTCCAGGTCGCCGACCCGAAGACCCACACCCGAAGACCCACAGACACACACGATTTCCGCTGGCGCGAGGGGCGCGCGGCGGACAGGCGCGGTGGCAGCTTCGCCTCGGCAGGCCGGGATCGTTTAGGCGCTCGGACGAGCGCACACCTGCTGTCTCTGGCAGAGATGGAATAGTACCGATACAAGTGTACCAGGCGCGCGCGCGCCTGTCAAGCGGCTACGCAACCTTGAGCGCCAATGCCGCTGGCAGATCCAACCGGACGCTCGGCGACATGGTGGAGCAGAGGACGACACTCTTGATATACTGTCCCTTCGCTCCTTATGGTTTGGCGCGCACGATGGCATCAAGCGCCGCCGTCAGGTACTGCATGAGTTGGTCGTTGCTGAATGAGAGCTTGCCGATAGGGATGTGGATCTGGCTGGTCTTATCCACACGGAATTCCACGCGCCCAGCCTTCACCTCGCGCACCGCTTTGGCGATGTCGAAGGTGACCGTGCCGGTTTTCGGATTCGGCATGAGGCCGCGGGGGCCAAGCCGACGGCCCAGACTGGCCACCTTGCTCATCACGTCCGGCGTCGCGATGGCCACGTCGAAGCCGAGCCAGCCCTCGTTGATCTGCTTGATCATATCATCTAGGCCGACAAAATCCGCACTCGCCTGCTCCGCCTCGGTGGCTTTCTCACCTTGGGCGAAGACCAGCACATTCACCGCCTTGCCCGTGCCGGCGGGCAGCGCCGCCGTGCCGCGAACCATCTGGTCGGCATGACGTGGATCCACACCGAGTTGCATGTGTAACTCGACGGTCGGATCAAACTTGACATAGCTGAGCTTCCTCAGCAACTCTAGGGCCTCCGTGGGCTGGTAGAGCTTGTTTTCCTCCACCAATTTGATGGCCTCGGTGTACTTTTTCCCGTGCTGTGGCATTGCTGTTGCCCTCCTCGTGGCGCGATGTCCGCAGTGACTCATGGGCGGATGAGGTGTTCGTGTCTCGTCTCTTCAAAGCGCTTGGCGCTCGGTCGCGAGTATCGTGCGCGAGTTATCGTGGCGTCTGTCGCGGCATGTCATGCTCAGAGAGCGCCTTCCGCGAGCGACCACGCGCGTCACCCACACTCTTGAGCGCGCGGGTCTCTAGGCGACGGTAATACCCATCGAGCGCGCGGTGCCCTCAATGATCTTCTCGGCTCCCTCGATGCTGGTCGCGTTGAGGTCCTTCATCTTGGTCTGCGCAATCTCACGCACCTGAGCATGGGTGATCTGCCCAGCCTTGGTTTTGTTGGGCGTGCCGGAGCCTTTCTCCACGCCTGCCGCCTTCTTGATCAGATCCGTGGCTGGGGGCGTCTTGGTGACAAAGGTGAATGAGCGATCCTCGAAGACGGTGATCTCCACTGGCACGATGCTGCCAGCCATGCTGGCGGTGCGCTCGTTGTAATCTTTCACGAACTGCATGATGCTGATGCCATGCTGACCGAGCGCCGGGCCAATCGGTTGGGCCGGCGTGGCCTTCCCCGCCGGAATTTGCAGCTTGATGACTGCTTTGACGCGCTTTGCCATGTCTTCTCCTTGATGAGGTCATGGGGCGAAGAGAACGGTCCCACCTCGTTTGGAACCGCGAGCGCATCGGCGCCCTCGCCCTCCCTCGACCGGTGCTACCCGGCGAAATACACGTGTTGTTTGGGGAGCGCTTCGCGCCCCCCCGCGGATGGTCGCCGACCACATTGCCTGAGTCGGCGACGTGAAGTGCCAGACGCGAGAGAGGACCCCACCGGCAAAACGGCGGAGTCCTGGCATGTGCGCGCTAGAAACGGCACACGCGGCACGCTCGACACTAGACTTTCTCTATCTGGAGGAAATCGAGCGTGACGGGCGTCTCGCGTCCGAAGAATGAGACGAGCACCGTGACTTTGTTACGTTCAGGATGAATCTCGCTGACCGTGCCAATGAACTCGGTGAAAGGCCCATCAACTACCTTGACACTCTGGCCCACCTGGAAGGTGATCTTGGGTTTAGGCTTCGGCGCGGCACCCGTCTTGGCCGGCGTGCGCAGGATATAGCGCAACTCACTCTCCGGCAGGGGCACAGCGTCAGCGCCCATACCGCCAACGAAGCCCGTCACCCCTGGTGTGCCACGCACCGCATGCCACGTATAGTCATCTAGCACCATATTGACGAGCACGTAGCCTGGGTAGACCTTGCGCGTGACGATACGTCGCTGGCCGCCCTTGATCTCGATCTCTTCTTCGGTTGGCACGACCACCTGAAAGATGCGATCCTTGAGCCCCATAGACACGATGCGGGCTTCTAGATGCGTCTTGACTTTGTTTTCGTAGCCTGAGTAGGTATGGATAGCATACCAGTGGCGACCCGGAATCTCTGGCTCTGGCGCGGCATGGTGCTCTGCCATCTCCGGGTTTTCCTGCTCCTCCACGGTCGCCCCTTCCCACTGCCCGCGAGTCTCGTTACTCACGTGGACTCCTTTGTCCCTCATGGCGCGGCCAAGCCGCGCGCGAGGATCACTCGGCGAGCGCCGACATATGCGCCCATCCTCATCCTACCGACCGGGTGTGCCGGTGCCCAGGTTGAGTATCCACGTCAGCGCCTGTGTGAAGCCAATATCGGCCACTCCCAGAATTATCGCGACGACGGCTGACATGGCAACGACGATTAGCGTCATGTTCCAAGCGTCATGGCGGGATGGCCAGGTCACTTTGCGCAACTCAATGTACGATTCCGCGATGAAACGTGTAAACGGGTTGCGCATCAGCGGTTCGGGCACCGTCAGGCTGTGCGGCGTTGTCCGCGCGGCGGGCACCTGAGCCACGGCCCCGCCCGCTCCACCCCCCTGGAAGGCGGGGGGATCGAGCCGCAGGGACTCGTCGTCATCCTCGATGGTCTCGCTCGCCCCGGCCAGCTCCACCTCTTCATCGCGCGGCTCGTCGTCAGCGGGAGCGCGGACATGTGCGGCATCCGCGCTCAGCGAAGTGCGCGCCATGCGTGCGCGGGCGGAAGCGCCGCCCTTTTCCTTACTCGTTGCCTTAGCCAAGGTGAGCTTCTCCTATGGTCGAGAACGTCCCGCGCATCGCGCGCCGACACGACCCTACTTTGTCTCGCGGTGTGGGCGAGGCTGGCGGCAGCGCGGACAATACTTGCGCAACTCTAGACGCTCTGGATCATTTCTCTTGTTCTTGGATGTAATGTAATTCCGCTCCTTGCACTCGTTGCAGGCGAGTGTCACGAGGATGCGGTTTTCTTTGCCTTTGGCCGCCATCTCAATGCCCTCCGAAATCGCCGCGCGATGCGCTCGGCCGCCACACAGTGGCTTGCTGCCTGCCACGAGTGCGGTGCTGCGTATCCACTCTAGGCAATTGTATACCATCATTGGAAACGCTGTCTAGCATTTCCCCCTATCGCCCGCCATCAATCTCTCTCGCCATGCTATCAAATGGAACGATCCACCCACGCACATGCTACGCTCCTGACCGAAAGCATCAGCCAGGAGCGTAGAAATGGGTTCGCGGATGCCGTGCTCACACGCACAACACACTCGACCGTGCGAGTGCCTACTGTTCGATTTTGGTGACGGCGCCCGCGCCGACGGTGCGCCCCCCCTCGCGA
>JADEYI010001901.1_pt1 | contig 12720 bp, 22 predicted proteins | sample 8542331 | NCBI WGS metagenome assembly JADEYI01 (sample SAMN16510988, study PRJNA670497) | mine drainage metagenome | isolation source: biofilm near Copperflume 1 | place: Germany: Marsberg coppermine Kilianstollen | collected 2018-02 | reverse complement strand
TGTCTGCAGACGCACCTTGCTTCTGGCAGGAAAAGCGTGTAATAATAATAATAAAAAAAATTAAAAAAACGTCCACATTTGGATGCTCTGTCCTTGTATTTGGCAGCTTTAGAAAGAGTCCGGTTAAGGGGGTATGCAGCAATAAGCTCCTGCGCTCTCTTCAGCCAAAGAGCTTGGTATCCGTTTTGTGTAAATTCAGACACGCTCTCGTTCTGCAGCGCTCCATGCCTGAATCACACAGAGCGATGCACAGCTTTTTGGCTGACCGTCTGCAGCCTTTACAGCTCACTCTTTCTGCATATAGTAATGTACAAAGGGCTTAAATTTCGGAGCGTTGATCTTTGGATGCATTCTGGCGTACTTCTGTGGTCGCTGCGCTGAAATCTGTCCCCTCAATAAGTACAGAGGCCGAAGATAAAATGGTGGGTGCAGGTCTGCCGGAGGTGCTGAATCCGGTGCAGCTGCTGTGGGTCAACCTGGTGACTGACGGCCTGCCGGCCACGGCGCTCGGCTTCAACCCCCCGGACAAAGACATCATGACCAGCCGCCCGCGCAGGTGCACAGCTCCTCCAAACACACTGAAAATAGTGAATATTGAACATTAGAGATATTTTGTGCATTTAGCAAAAGAGCCATGCAGGCATCAAAGCAGTGCGAGCGCCAATGAGATGAGAGGAAGGGCTGCCTTGCAAGTGCACATCATGCAGCACTTGTCAAATTGCATGAGCACATGCACAGAATATGTCGCATTGGTAGGGGAATGGTGAAAGGCTGGTGCAACGCCCTCTCTGGACCTCAAAAAAATAAGATCAGACTGGATTGAACAGCGATGCTTATCAAGTGTCTGGCCGAACATGCGTGTTGGCTTCTGTGCCAGACTACTGACGATGCAAATAGAAGAATGCAAACAGAAGCAAAAAAAGCAGGGAAAAAGAAGGAAAGCAAAAAAGTTATGGCATGCGTCCGCGCAGGACGGAGGATGGGATAGTAAACCGGTGGCTGTTTGTGCGCTACATGGTCATCGGCCTCTATGTTGGCGCTGCCACCTGCGGCGGATTCGCCTGGTGGTTCCTCTATGCCCCGGTGCGCTCCATTCCTCGTCCTTCCTTGTAAGTGCCACCTCACGCTTTTTTTTATCATTTTATCATTCTTTATCATTATCACTCATCATTACCGTTATCATATCACATGTCCCAAAGCATGCCCAGCAAGTGTCCACTGCGAAATTGCTGCAGAACACGCAGGAATTTCGGACACATATACCACTCTCTCCCTCCTGCAATACTTCATGAGACCTCCACAACGCGTTGCATGATACTGCGTAAGCGACCCTGCATGTTAATTCCCCCTGCACCTGCATTATTCAAGATGATCTAGTACAGGTGGCTAAGTTCATGAGACTCTGATTAGGACGAGTATACACAGGTTTAGATACAGTGAACATCTAATAAGCCTTGTTGGCTGGCACGATGTAATGTTTCTCCCTCTCTCTTATTGCTCATCCTTCCTTGGAAGTGCCACCTCACACTGTGCTGCCATCCATTGAAGCATATTTGGAGGGGTCCGCACTGCCAAACTGCTGCAGAGAACAGCGGTGGGGTCTCAGCCGCAAAGAGCAAAGGAGCATAAGCGCCACTCTATCCCTCAGCCAATGCATCCCCACATCTCGAGAAGGCCTTGCATGACACAGTCCAAGAGACTCCGCCTTTATCTCTTCAAGCGGCTGCATGCCAGGAATGCCCTTACAGCCACTCAGCAGACCTGGTTCATGTACAAGTGGGTCTTTGTGTGGAGCCCGCTTTGCAACAGCACGCAGATGGCTAATTAATCGCAGGTACAGTGCAGCTGCGCTGGCAGCGATCTAAGGTGCAATCCGCACAGGGTTCGTATATATCTTTTTAAATTTTTTAAATATTTTTTTAGGGTTTAGGACCCTAAATAAAAATAAAGAATTTATTAAAAAAATAAATAAATAAAATGACTTGGCGCATACAGGGCGGCCCCGGCCTGAGCTGGAGAGATGTGACGGGGTCGCGGCATTGCGACAGCGAGGTGGCTTGCGCGGTGTTCAAGGACCGGCACCCGTCCACGGTGGCCATGACCGTCCTGGTGGTCGTGGAAATGTTCAACGCCCTCAACGCCCTCTCAGAAAACAACTCACTGCTCCAGGTGAGCACACATTCTCGCCGGCTTTCTCAAGAGAAATTTGCTCCTAAACAGGCACATGCAAGCATTTGGGAAGTTTGTGAGAGAGGCTGGTGAGGCACGGTAATGGAAGCTTGTGCTTTGTACGGCTGCAAGCACAGCTCCTGGCGTCTCTTTGCCAGCATGCAGAATGACCTTGGAGGGCTGCCCACACTGGGTAGCATTGTGTCTTTCACCCCTACAAGTTTGAGGGGTGGAACACAAATGGTTGATCCGGGACCTCAGGCTCGGCCACTCGCTCTAGACAAACGATAGGATCCATTTAATTGCCCTGTCTGGAGCCCCTGAGCCTGATATCAACACAACTGGGCTGGCTGATGTGGGATGTGAGAGGAAGTGATCAGGATTCTGTTGAAGTGCGCCTGTTTGTTTCTCGTTTGATAAGGAAAGTACGAGAGCCTCATATCACAGGCTACTTGCGGCAACTGGGTGTCCTTCTCTCATTCGCTGCCAATAGTACTGTGTCAAATCAGGCGCTGTCTCGTTCCTTGTCAGACCAGCATGGCCCGTCGCATTCAACAGGGGGGTCTTTTCAATCCTGTCAGGTTTCCACATCCTCCACCCTGATTAAGAATGCATCATTCTCTTGCAATCAACCGTGGCTTGAAAACGTATGTACGCTTGTCCTGCCTCGTCCATGCCAATTGGAAACCAGACACCCAACACCTCATCAACGAACTATGGTGATCATCTAGAGTTCATATAATGGGACCCACCAGTAAAGGGGTGCAATCTGGTGTTTATCGCAGCTGCCGCCCTGGAGGAATCTGTGGCTGCTGGGCGCGATAGCGCTGTCGATGGCGCTGCACTGCTTCATCCTCTACGTGCCTCCGGCCGCCCTCATCTTTTCGGTCACGCCCCTCTCCGCCGCCGAATGGGTCGCTGTCGTGTGGCTCTCATTCCCGGTCATCCTCGTGGACGAGTTCCTCAAGTACCTCACCAGGTGCCGTGCCCTCAAGGATTGTTTCTCTAGTTGTTTGTATTTAATCATCACACGTTGTTCCTGCCAGGAGGCAAGGTGCGTCTGCAGACAGCTGCAGGTAAAGGCTGCCCAGCCCAAGCTAGCTCTGAAAGGGCCACAAGATCACAGAACTTCTCTGATCTCGTGGCCCTAGAGAATGACATTGTGATGAAGCTGGTCACTGGCCCTCATCGTCCTTGTGCCAATGCGTGCATGGGAGTTGGGTTCAGTGCGCAGACACTTCAGCATATGGCATGACAGAGTCTCACGCACGGGCAGTAGTAGCATGTCAGGCGGAGTCCAGCGGGGCTTCTCTTGCCATGCATTCTCCTGGGACACATCGTTTCAGCGTGACCATGACCAGAGTGTCTGGGCAAGGCAGCCCTCTGCGTATCGCATCACCTGGACCGCCTCGTGTGCTTCACCAGGAGATGCTCAGCGCAGCCACCATTTTAAGGGCTGCCGGCCTTTGCCCTTTGGGTGTTGGTGTGCGCAGTTTCTGCTGCTGCAGTCAGAGGGTGTCCAGGTGGGCGATGATGGAATCTGCGCCTTCTAGCTCACGGTCCTCGCTCAGGTCTTAGGGATAGCTTGCGTCGTTGGAGTCTGCTTACGGAACCCTTTGCGGTGGTGCCGTCTTTCACACGCATGAGGTGCTGCGCAGGAACTGCATGGTGGCGGGCCGTGCGGGGCGGCTGCCGCGGGCACTGAGCTCGGTGTGGGAACGCGCAGCACGGATGCTGCCGCGGCGGCTGCGCGCGGGCTCAGCCTTGGAACTGCCGCAGCACCACTCAGGTAGCGCCCCTGCGCACACCACCTCCTCTGCTCTCACCGCCCGGCTCCTGCGCGCGGCCGGAGGCGGCCGGCCGGCCGCCGACTGAGCCGGAACTCGAATTCGAGCAGGTGACGGCCCCGAGCGGCCCCTGCCGAGCGCTGCAGCCGCTGTCCCTCCAGGAGGGGTTTACTGAGAAGAGAGGGCAGGCTGCCTGGCCGTTGCAATGTGTGCTGGGTTGGCAGGGGATTGTACCCAGTAGAGGGAAGCAGAAGGGCAGAGAATGCAGCTGTAAAAATAAGAAGATATAAGGGACCCTGTTACTGGGTAGATGGGTTTTAGAAATTTGTAGAGTCTGCGGATGCTCTGGCAGCACCTGCTCTAACACACGGGTGCGATATTGACAAATGCACATCGCTTAGTGTTTGTGTGTATGGAGGGCTGATGTGGGCGTCTGGTGCTGCTGTGCAGGCCCGGTGGAGGATGAGATTGACACCCTGCTGCCCAAACGGAACGGCGGCAGCTCTGAGCCCGCGGCTGTCTGACTGCAGACTGGCTGATAGAAGAAGACGCGTCTAGCGCATGTCGGTTTGTGTGATGGAAACATTCACAGATACTTGCATTCTCACTGCGCAGCAAAAGTGGCTGCACGCATTGGCGTTTGAAGATGCCAACTTCTGTCACCAGGAACTTTTGAACGAGGCCATGTAATGCTGCTGCAATCCATGGAGTCCTAGTCGTCAAATTGAGGGATAAGTGTTTGATTGTTGTTGCTCACTGTTGCAGATTTTGAGGTTGCTGCGGACAGCACTGATTGTGTCTTTGCGTGCGTTTCTTGTGCCATGTAGATCTTTGTAGATTCGAAGACATCCTGGATGTAAAAGCGGCACATGTACATGCTTGCATGAGAATTCATGCGTGGCGAGTGCTTTATTTGATTCAGAGAAAGAAGATATCGTTTTACACCATTGTACATTGGGAAACACCACCTCAGCCAACATGTCGTGATACATTTCCAGCTCTGACTATCCAGCATCAAATTTTCAGCGCACAACAACCCATTTTCTGGGTTCCAAAGTGTGCAATGCCGTGTTCAATCCAAGTCTAGGGAGAAAGCAGGACAACAAAGAAAGCTTATATTTGAAACCGCTATCGCTCGCATACGCACAGACTTGGCATTTACTGCATGCAACTGAGAGCTGCGACAGCAGATGGTGCCTTATTGAGACAGTCAGGAAAGAAAAATACTTCAAGTCACTCCAGAGGCAGTCAGAGAGGCCTGGCAGAGGAGAGGCTGCAAGGGTAAGTCTAGTTGATAGGATTGAGCTGTTCCCGTTTGATTGCATGTTCTCTTGAGGTTCATCAGGCGCCCTGCACCTCTGCAGGAAGGGGTTATCAAGCAGATCACAGGGCAGCGCCACATGCCAAAGCATATGCGCCATGAAGGGAGTTTGTGCTTACAGCCCGCGCAATGTCATCATCATTACAGCAGCGCAAATGCAGCTCTGTTCCAGGATGACCAGCTGCTGGTTGCATGCCATCCCTAGCCTCTGCCTAGTAGCCCTCGCTGGGTATCTAGCGGCCATATCCCTGCACATGATTTACACAGAGCATTATTATTATTACTATTATTATTACAGGTCGGCAAACCCAAAGCCAGAGGCCAAAGGGCATACACGCAGCGCATATCAGGTTCACAGCGCTTGCATATGACAACCACGTACCATCTCCCGCATTCAACCTTCTCCACCAACCAATTGCGATCAGTCAGGCAAGATGCAATCGACTGTGGGAGGCAGAATGTGGCAACTCCGCTACTCACACCAGATTTCTGAGGTCCTGAAGCCCACAACTACTTATACTGCAATTCCCTCGTGTCTTGCACTATCCTTTCTCACAATGTCGTGCTAAACACTGCCCACAAGAGATGGACCACTGGATTCGGTAACTCACAATGTTACATATTTGTTACTTGTGTATCGTTGAGGTATCATCAGGTGTGACTGGCAAATAATCTCGAAGCTCAAGCTACCACCAATGACATGTTGGACTTCTGATACAAATTAAAGAATAGACACAAGATTACAAAAGAGACACATGCCTGGGGGCGAGTTAGGCCGGGTTTCATATGGCGGGAGATCTGGGCGCTGCATCGCTGGACTTGAGGAACATGAGCGCTGAAATGTCCTCCAGCGACGGCCGCGTCGGCGGCGGCGCACCCGTAGTCACGGTCTGCCCTCTGCCCCACGAGTGAGTCACCCCCGCCTGTTTGAGAGATCATCTCTTGTCATTGTCATTGTCATTGTCACATTTCACAGTGGTGTTGCACATATGCCATCCAAAAAAGTTCCCCGACAATCTCTGCATCCATCAGATTCTTGTGTGAAAGAAGCACATCCTGCTGGACGTGAAGATGTCAAGGTGACTTCCTCGATTGACAAAGGTCTTGGGCATATTGCCTCAAAAGAGGGACATCAGCAGCTCACTTTGTGCACAGAAATGGCTATCACACTTGAGCATTCCGGTCATATTTCCGAAGGAAAAAACGCCCACCTGCATGCCGGTCTGGCCGTTGTCAGGGCTGCGCCACCGGACAGGAGCTTCCTCCATCTTCTGCTCCACCTTCTGCACATCGGTCCCCCCCGACGCCACTGGGTGCGCCACCGCGGTCCCTGCACCCGCCGCCGCCGGCCCCCCGTTGGCGGAGCCAAGCCCCCCACTCCCCACCACTGGATCAGCGGTGGAGCTCCCCCGCGCGACCATCGCCTCTGCTGCGGCCGCGGCGGCGTTTTGTTGCACGGCGAACGGCGCGGCGGTCGATGCCGGGATAGGCGTGGGGCGGCTGATTGTGGCCTGTCCGGACGGCGGCTGCCCGATGCCAGGCGGCAGCCGCCCGCTGCCCGCCCTCGGCAGCGGCGGCAGGTCTGACAGCCTGCAGGGCAACAAATATGGAGGGTCAAATTCCTGTGCTACTTCGCACAACAGAAGCAATACCACCGAAGTTTTCCTGTCTAGCATGACAGCTCTTCTGATATTGTGGCCCTCAAGTCCGTAAGGCCCACAAATATTTTCAGAGGAGACACAGAAGATTGTCAACAAGCTGCGTAGTTGAAAGCTACAGTGTTTGGAACTCAAAAACAGCAACTTCCTCTCGAATTGACAGATTGTTGGCATCGGCACAGCATGCGCATGTGACCTCTGCTGGAAGTCTTGGCAGAGGACACCAGCTCCTGCCGCCTCTGCAGGAGCAAGGGATCCAGATCTGCTCTGCTGGCTGCAAAGGGCCCGTCCCCACTGCCAAGACTGCCAGCAATGACTGTTCTTTTCCTCTTCCCAGTGCAGGAGACAGAGGGTACGCGCCTGCCGGATGAGGTGGTGTTGAGGGGGGCGAGGTCGGGAAGGCGCCCGGAGCCGGCCGGGTTGAGAGCGGCGATGTTGAGCGCTGAGCTGGATCCCAGGCCCACTCCGGCCAAGCCCAGGCCCTCTGCCAGCTGCCCGCTGCCCAAGCTGCCCATCGCGCCCATCAAACTGCCGCTGCCCATGCGGGCAGCTGCGTGCAGGAACTGCGCGACATACATTTGAGGTGAGGATGTGGGCATGTGCAATGGGGCCTCCCGGCACGATGCGCGAACCAGATCATCCATGCGGAAGAGATGAGCATGCGGACATGTGCACAGGGTGCTGCACGGCGCGATGAAGCCAGGATGAAGGCATCTCATTGACTTGGAGAGACTGCGTGCGAAAGTGTACTGCTTATGACGACCACTTTTTCTGGATCTCATTGATTCCAAGGGATTGGCAGCACACTGACCACTCACGATTCAGCTCGCATAGCTAGGACTCCTCCCGCAGGGATTGAGAACAAGGAGTGGTAGCTTCAATACTGAATCTCTGTGCTCACAATGCTGTCAGCTCATACATTGTGATGAGTTCAAATCCTGCATAAGAGACGAGAGGTCACGCACGTTCCAGGCATCCGACTGCTGCCGCTGCATGCCGTACGCATTCGCCGCCGCGATCCCCGCCGAGTGCAGCGGCTGGATTGGGCTGAACGCCGACGGGCCGCTGTTACTGAACGCTGAGACCCCCCCGCCGGCGCCACTGGCGCCACCGCCGAAGCCGCCGGTGGCCGCCGGGGCCAGGGCCGGGGCGGCCGACGCCGCGGCGGCGGCTGCCGGGCCGGCCGGGCCGGATGTGGGCAGGCCGTAAAAGGCGGCGATGTTGCCGAAGACATCGGCGGCGTTTGGCGTGCCCGGCGGCTGCGGCTGGGGCGCGGCTGCACCGGCGTTGCCTCTCTGCAGCAGCTCCAGATTTGCCTGCTGCATCTGCGCTCACGCAGCACACGCGCGGATCAGGTGATCACAATCACAGAAGAAGCACAGCTGCGACACCACGAGGTCAACTCTCTAACAGCTTGCACTGTAAGCAAAGTTGCGACGCGCCCGGAGTGTGGCATGGATGCCGCAAAGCTGCATCGGACAGGACCTTAGCAGCATCCATGCTTGACTTTGGGCACATTGCTGCAGGTTTTCAATGCACGCCAAGCGCAAAAGCCACCTTTCTAACAACTCCACGGCATGAGCGCCTCCTCGGATGCTGCACATGACGAAGCACACTCCAGGACTAGCAGGAGGAGCACCCACCTCATCACCAGCAGGACTGAAAGAAGCCAATGTTACAGTCTAAGAGAGCTCCTGGCATACCTGCAGCGTCTTGTGCAGGGTGGATAGTTCGGACTGCAGGCGCATGTTGTCGCTGGAGGCTGAGGTCCATTTGTTGCGCAGCGCTGCCACCTGTCCGTTCAGCATGCTCTTGTGCGCCTCCACCTCGCCCACATGTGACATCAGCCGCTGGTTCTGGCTCTGCAGAGCATTTATCTGCGCAAACCGGCATTATTATTATTATTACTCATACTCGCTTGTTCCAGCCCAGGGCTAGGTGCGTGGCAGCAACCGCTTCATGATTCCTCTCCCACCAGCCCAGTTTGTGAAGCAACAACTTGCACTGTCACATGCTAGTGCTGGTTCAGCAACACAAGATGCCGCGCCCAGAGCAGCAACTGGTGCATGTTTTGAGCTAAGAGAGTGTGCTGAGTAATAATTAGCAGCTCCCACCTTGATTTGGAGCTCCTCCATTACGTCCTGCCTCTTCTGCCGCACGCGCCGAGCCGACTCCCGATTTGCAATTCTCCTGCAAGGAGGCCACAGAAAGACTGGATTTGATAAGGGTACATGAGGAAAGAGGCCCTGCTGCTGTCATCGACAACAATGGTTGAGAAGACTGCCAGCCGGGCGCTGACTCACCGCTTGATGCCGCTAAAAACTTGTGTGGCATTCTCTTTCCCCATGTCCCCAGCCGAGTCAGGCCTCTTCGCTGACCACATCAGAGAGACCCGACTCCTCTGAGGGCACATGAGGAAAGAGAGCCTGCTGCTGCAGTATTTATTATATCCCTATAATGGCAAGCAGCCATGGACATACACGCCCCACTGCTGCTGAATATTCAAAAACAGAAATTACTGCCGGGAGGGCGGTGAGTCACCGCTTGATGCGGCGGCGCTCCTCCTCGGTGAGGTTGGGGTTGTTGGGGTCCCCCCGGTACGCGATGGGCCTCCCCACGCGCTTCTTCTCTGCCGAGTCCCCCCCGCCACCGCCGTTGCTGGCCCCCCCGGTGATCCCCTCGTCCTCCTCCATCTCGCTGTCAAAGTCATCGTCCTCCTCTTCTTCGTCCATGTACCTCGAAGACGCGCGCCGCCGCGGCCTGCGCGCATGCACACTGACACCTGTCATAGACAATGACTTTTTCCAGAGAGACATGCAGAGAAGGAAGGCTGGAGGCTGCGGGGTGGAGGACAGGCTCCTGCGCTGGGTACACCCAGAGCAGAGAAGGCTGGCAAGTTGTACTGAGAGGTATGCAGGAGATATAAGCAGAAGAGCGCTGTCACCGTGTCTGGCAGTCGGCCAGCCCCGCCCTCTCCCTACAGAATCAAGGAACGTCTCTTGCCGCCAATCCTGAGTGCTTCATCATTTCCAGACAGGAGATGACTGATATATACTGGATCACCAGGGAGATGACTGAACGCAGACAGATGCATGCACAGCTCCATTCGGAAGACATGAAAGAGCTGGACAGTGCTGCTTTTCACCGAGGACTTCTGGCTAATAGTCATTCAACGATGGCTCTGTGCTTCAATGACCAGTAGGAGTCCACAGGGGTGGCAACGAGGGGGGCGTGCCTGAGATTGTGCCCCCGGGCCATGTCATTGGAGGTCTCGCCCTCATACGGGCCCCCACCACTCTGCGATGCTCCTCCCATCGCCGCCTCTCTGCCACGTCGAGGGGCCACCCCCTTGGCTGGCATTCTGCCTCTCAGGCTGCGCCAAATTTTGACTGATCTGTGCGGCGGCCCTCAACCCCTGCCAAGGTGACCCTGCATCACAATTGAGCCCTTCTGAAGCTCTTATTTGATAGCAGGCTGCGCAAGCTAGGTGATAAGCTCTGTTTGATGCAATTACAAGTGCCATATGCATGTGTAGATAGGCTGTGAAGCTACTCTTTGTCCTGCACAGCACAGCACAGCACACTTGTGCAGATGTGTTTCAACATGCGCACATATACAGCAGGAAGCTGGTAGGTGTTAATAGTCAAGTGCCAAGACAGACCTGTCCATGACTCTGCACTCCTGCACCACAAGCTGCGCTGTGAAGGGCTCACATCAGCACACCCGTCACCTCCAGTCCATGTCGGATTTTCCGCATGGGTTAGCCACGCCTCTTCGCAGATCCTGCGCACATGAGGGACATTAGCGCAGCCTGGCTTATGTTTTAATGGTGCTTACAGATCAAGGGGACAAGGCAAGCAGCTCCCGTGACTACAGCGTCCCGACGTCATCGCCGCATCGTCATCCGTGGTTTTCGAGTGTTCCTAAAGCACCAGGCGTTTCAGCCGCTGACTTATCACAAGAATTCGTCCGACTGGCCTCATGCACATTGACCTATCGGAAATTTCCGTGTCCTCCTTTACTCGTGCCTTCGCACAACGGACACACAGCACTAACGTGTTTGTTAACAAATAAGCAGACTGTGCGATCCCCCTCATTCCAGACGGGCAACACGGGGCAAGCAAAGCCGTGGCTTCTGTTGTAGGCAGCCGACACTCAGGACTGTGCCACCTTGCACACTGTTCTATTTTCTGGCATGTACACCATGAAGAATAATATAGGGAATTAAGGTCATCAGGGCACCTTGGCTTTCCTCGAGGATGAGCCTTATCACTCCAGCACTGTTCCCACAGGCGGTGAATAAGCAAGCTGGGAGGATCGCTCTCCCAGAACTCTGCCCGGAGGCGCGGAGACTGCTCCAATCCACAGCCACAAATCACAATGAGCTACCTGGCCAACGCTTGCCGATCAGCTGCACGGATGTCACCGGACCAGATCCCTCGAGCGAAGGCCCGAAATAGCGCTCCTGCGGTGAAAACCCTGCTGCCACGCTGGCAGGGTTTCTGGCGATTTTGTTTTAGCTTTTCGCCAGAACCTCCCGGCGACTGATTAACCTGTGGCGATATCAAGACCAGAACCACGTGCGGAATAATTACTACTATCGACGTGGGAGGGGCACCCGACGGCCGACGGCCGGAATCAAGCACCTTACATCACTGTTCGTCTTCCTCTTGGGGTTTGTTGGGCGGAAGTGGCCTGAAGAGACTTTGGATATGTGTACCATAGAAATTGGCGTGCGTTTATGCAGAGGCGAGAGGCGAGAAAACGGAGGGAAGCGACGCGCTCATTTCGACACCCTGTTCTCCTGCTTAAAATAGGTACGAAATCCCGCGAACACGTCTTGCTGATGTAACACCCTACCGTAAGCCTTGTGAGGGATTATTTTGGGGCTTACTTTGCCGCAAGAATGGTGGACAAGAGGTGAAGGTCCCAGCCATTACGTGCGGACGTTATGCGTGGGCGCGCCCTGCTGGCCTGCTCCAAGGCAAAAGTGCCTTTTGATATCAGGATTAAACTCTGGGTGCATGTCGGAATTTGTTAGGAGGCTTGGTTGCTCGAGTGGCGCGCATGTGTACGTTCCGCATGCAATGATAGCCGCTGTTGTTAACCAGAGAGAGGAAACGTTTTCGTTTCGCAGAAATTCTGACTGCGATGGCCCTTTTTGACCTGCAGGTACGTGATTGGCAATGACATGAGCACCCGTTTTGATAGGGGCACTGAGGATGACCTCGCTCGACCCGCTGAAGCCCTCGCTGCTTCTTTCGCCAGCAGCTTTGTGACACCCCTCAGGGCCGCCAGCGCGTCCACCGTGCTACAGGGCGTGCGTTATGTGAGGTAGGACCAGCTCCACAGCCCCTGGTGGCAGGGAACCCCGGTCCAATCAGAAAGCTCCCACTCGCATTCCTTGGCCTCGTAATTACGATGAGTGTTCTCGTTGCTTTCGGAGCTTGTACGGACCTCTTATACGGACAAAATCTGCAGCCAACGCCGTGTCGTGGTTGCTGCAGCATCGTGGTGCCGGCCAGCACTGGCCAGGTGATCAGCGTGGCAAATCTGGCAACAGCAGGCCCCCTGCACATGACCCTGCTTCACAGCAGCCAGTGCGCGGCAGGACACACCCTGCAGCACCGCTGGGCCTTCACATCATCCTTGTGAGCCCCCACCTTCCCTCACCCTAATTATCCCCACCACATGCCCTGATCCCCAATGCTGACCAGATCTGTGCTTCACACCCTAAGTCTTGTTGGTCAGACACCAACATTATGCACTGGTATCAACCATGACA
>JADEYI010001900.1_pt1 | contig 12725 bp, 8 predicted proteins | sample 8542331 | NCBI WGS metagenome assembly JADEYI01 (sample SAMN16510988, study PRJNA670497) | mine drainage metagenome | isolation source: biofilm near Copperflume 1 | place: Germany: Marsberg coppermine Kilianstollen | collected 2018-02 | reverse complement strand
CCAGATCAATGAGCTGGCCGGTAATCTTCGCGTGCGGCGTCATCGTGAATCGGAAACATTTGCGCTGCTGGAGCGCGTGGTGGAAACGATGGACCTGCCGGTGTTCGCCTTCGATGCGGATTCAAATCTGCAATTGACGAACCCGGCAGCAATCAAAATGTTACAGATGCCTGTTGAGTCCATACTGCAAAAGGACGCTGCGTCGCTCGGACTATCGGAGATTCTCGCATGCGACGAAAATACCGTGGTCACCCTGACACTGCACGGACGCGAAGGCCGATGGATGGTGCGGCGCAGCAAGTTCTATCAGGAGGGCATGCCTCACATGCTGCTGCTGCTTTCCGATGTGAGTGGCGTACTGCGGGAGCAGGAGCGGCAGGCTTGGCAGCGGCTGATCCGCGTGGTGGCACACGAAGTAAACAACTCGCTGACGCCGATCAAATCGATTGCGGGCAGTCTTCGCTCGCCGGCTTCCATTAACCCGGTCGATATGGAACATGGCCTTGCCATCATCGAGGAACGGGCGGAATCCTTAAACCAATTCCTACAAACCTACAGCCAGCTGGCAAAACTGCCCAGGCCGAAGAAGACACTATTTCCGTTAACACCTTTGCTGCAACGCGTTTGCCATCTGGAAACGCGCCTGCCCGTCGATCTTCAGTTGGGAGAGGAGATCGAACTGCAAGCAGACTCCACACAGTTGGAGCAGGCGTTGATCAATCTGGTGCGCAATGCGGTGGATGCCGCTTTCGAAGCGAATGACGCGCATCCAAATCAGACACGCCCAACGGTGCAGAACAAACCTCAAGTGACCGTGTCTTATAGCCGCGAGCCAGACCATGTGAGCATCTCAATCGAGGACAACGGCCCGGGGCTGGCCAATCCGACCAATCTCTTCATCCCGTTTTATACAACGAAGCCGGGCGGCTCCGGCATCGGGCTGATCCTGGCGCTCCAGATCATTGATGCGCATAGCGGCACGCTGACATTGGCAAACCGCCTGCATCAGCGGGGATGCTGCGCGGACGTCGTGCTGCCGACCCTCTCCAATGTTCTTTCTTAACCGCCTGATGAATGGCCGTCCTTCTGGATGCAAGAGACAAGCGCGGAGTGATCATCGGGTCACAAACACGATCGATCCGCCGTGTTGGCACCATCGCCAAGTACCCGTAGCTTCCTGCCAAGCTAAAAATTAATCAGAGCCCACATGCAAGCAAATAATCAAGACCTTTCGTAGTATTAGAATACTCGCTAGCGGAATAATACGTACCCTGCTTGTTCTAATTCAATCGTGATAATAGACTGCAAATCGAAGTTTACAACCTTCGTTGCCTGTTCCACGGGAACGCTTGCAGCAAATTCTGAAACCGTGGCCCTGCGTCAGAAGCAGCAAGTTTGAAAAATAAGTTTTCAATCCATTGAAACGGTTCGAATGCTCCAGTGAACCTTCGGACGGTTTGCAACCGACGCAGTGACCAGTAACAAGAAATAACCGGAGAATCTTTCTGATGAAGATGCACCGCTGCCTGACTTTTGCCTCTCTCGCGCTTGCCTTGATGCTGTCTACCCGCTGCGCTCGTGCCCAGGCAGTCCGTGCGTGGGAAGGTACCATTGCGATTCCCACCTACAAGCTCGGCCCTGCCGATCCGAATCCGCCATTTCCCCTGATCAGCACCGCACCCATCTATCCGTACACGATGCAGGACAACCTGACCAGCGACCGCGTGACGCAAACCTACAGGGCCATCTATCTTGAAAATAAATATCTAAAGATCACAATACTTCCTGAGCTGGGCGGACATGTGTACTCCGTTTACGACAAGATCGATGACAAGGAGGTTCTCTACCGCGATCATGTCATCAAGTATGGGCTGGTCGGTCCGCGTGGCGCGTGGATCGCAGGCGGCATGGAATTCAGCTTTCCTTTCGCGCACACCACCGACACCGTTACTCCCGTCGAATCTGTGCTGCGCAAGAATGCCGATGGCAGCGCCACAGCTGTTGTAGGTGCGATTGACTGGGTTTCCCATATGTACTGGGAAATAGCCCTGACCCTGCGCCCGAACACGGCGCGTTTAGAAGAGGGCGTGACGCTGTTCAATGCAACGCCGCGCAACCATCTTTACTTGTTCTGGACCAACGCGGCGGTCAGAGCCACGGACGACACCCACTACATCTACCCCATGCGAGAAATCATTAGCGACGACCCGTTCGCCACGGTGCAGAGCTGGCCTGTCTGGAAGGGCGTGGACCAAAGCTGGTACAAGAACGATCCATCCGCGCTGGCGATTTTTGGGCGCGATGTGCAGCGGAATTTTTTCGGCGTCTACTATCACCAGTCCAACTACGGCGTCGTTCACGTGTCGGACTACAGGCAGGATCCAGGAAAAAAATTGTGGACGTGGGGGACGGCCCGTGTGGGGAAAATCTGGGACAAGATTCTGAGCGACGACGACGGCTCGTATAACGAGATCCAAAGCGGCCGCTTCTACACCCAGGGATACCGCGAGTTCATAAATCCGCGAAGGGTCGAGCGCTGGACGGAATACTGGTATCCGGTTCGCGGTCTGGATGGGGGTTTTGTCGAGGCCACCAGTCAGATGGCGATCAATGCCACCTACACGCGGAACGGCGCGGAAATAAAATTGACGATCAGCCCGGTGGCGGAAGTCGCCGACGCAACTCTGGTTGTGAAGCAGGGACCGACGCTTTTGAAGCAGTTTCCGCACCTGCACCTGACACCACTTCAATCCGCCAGCTATCTGGTTCCGGTACAGAGTGTTGAGAAGGCGAAAGAAGATTTGCATGTGGAGATACAATCCGCGCAAGGCAAAGTGCTTCTAGAGTGGTCGTCCGCAGCACCCCTGGATGGCAATCCGGACTTTGTTCCCTCCGCCGGGAGGCCGCTCGATACCAGGCTCGCAGTCACTGCGCAGACGCCAGTGGAGCGCTTGTATCTGCAAGGCATCTTTCTGCAAAAAACCGGGGACGAGCCGGGCGCGATGAAGGTGTTCGATCAGGTGCTCGAAGACGATCCCGGTTACGTCCCGGCGTTGCTCAAGGAAGCATGGTATTTCTACGGAACCACTGACTTCCAGAAAGCCGAATCACTGATTGCCCGCGCTGCCGTGCGCGGCAAGGAAGACCCGTCGATTGCGTATGCCGCAGGCGTCGTCTATCGCGCAGATGGTCGCATGTCGCTGGCGAAAAATTCCTTCTGGACTTCCATCCACTACGGCAGCGCATTGCCCGCAGGGCCGGTATTGGCGCCTTCGTTTTTGGAGCTGGGCGAGATCGCAATCCAGCAGGAGGAATATGAGAAGGCTATCGAACTGCTGACGCGCGCGGTTGGATACAACCCGAATGACGCATTCGCGCTGGCCGACCTTTCCGTTGCCGAGCGCTTGCATGGAGAGGGACACGACGCCGCGCAGCACGCTGCCGAGGCAGTGGAGAAGATGCCTTTGCTGCCTTACGCGCTGGCGGAAGACTGGCAGAACAAATCCGACGGCAGCGATGCAAGCTGGACAAAGGCCATCCGCTCCGACCCGGAGAATTATCTGGCCATTGCCTCCTGGTATTACAGCCTTGGTGCATGGAAGTCCTCCGACGCTGTGATCCACGCCGCCATTGCGGAGCTGCCCGCGCAGGATTTGTCTCCCCTGGTCTATTACTATCTGGCAGCCAATGCTCGCCGGCAACAGAATGCTCATCAGGCGGAACAGTATGCGCAGCAGGCCGCCTCGCAGCCGGGCGCTGCGGCAATGTTTCCGAACCGCATAACGGATGCCGCCGTGCTTTCAGAAGCGATCCGGCAGAATCCTGCGGATGCCCACGCGAAATATGCGCTGGGCAATTTCCTGTTTGCTCACGCGCGCTATGACAAGGCCGCCGGGCTGTGGCAGCAGGCTTTGGCGGAGGGATACAACGATCCCGTGCTGCTGCGGAACCTCGCCATCTATCAACTGCATGTGAAAAAGAGCCTGAGCAGTGCTGCCGGCTACTATCAACGCGCATTGCTCCTGGCTCCAGACAATTATCGGCTGTACACAGCGCTCGATGAAGTTTACGAACAGCAGGGCGACACCGCAGCACGCGTGAAGCTGCTTCAAAGCGCTCCGCACGCCGTGCTCGATCAGGACACGGTGCGTGCGCGTCGCACCATCCTGCTGCTGGAGCAGGCGAAGCCCGACGAGGCACTGGCAGTGCTCGACAATCACCTCTTCAAGCCGTGGGAAGGCGGCGCGGTGATCCACGACATCTTTGTCGCTGCCAATATAGAAAAGGGCAAAGAAGCGCTTGCAGCGCACCAGCCCGCACATGCCGAAGCGGCTTTCCGCGAGGCGATGAAGTATCCGGAAGACCTTGGCACCGGAGAACCGGCGCACCCCGACGATGCCAAACAGCTTTACTGGCTGGGCAGCGCGCTCGCAGCCGAGGGTAAAACATCGGAAGCGACGGCAACCTGGAAGCAAGCTGCATCGGGTGGGACGGTTTATTCCGCACTTGCATTGAAAAAACTGGGGCAGGATGAGCAGGCACATCTGATTCTTACCCGACAGATTCAGATGGCAACCAAGCCCGATGCAACGGCGGACAGTTATTATGCCGCCGGTCTCGCGGAACGCTTTGGTGGCAACACAGAAAGCGCGCGGGCAGATTTCCAGCACGCGCTGGCGCTCGACCCACTCCTATGGAAGGCGCGCATCGCACTCAATGGACTCAGCCAAGCACAGAGCCAAACTACATAAATTTGGGCGGGGATGGTTGGTTTGGGCGGAATTTTGAGGCAATGGAACACGCCTTATATAGACCACCCAACATTATGGTGAATTGAAAAGCGTCGAAAGCCCGATCGATTCTGTCCTAGACCAAGGTGACTTGTATGTTCAGGTTCAGCAGCGCATCGTGCACAGATTTCGGCAGGCTGGCGTCCGTGATGATATGGTGAACCGCGGTCACCGGAACGATGCGGGAAAGACTGCGCCGGTCGAACTTGGTTGCGTCACAAACCGCCACCACGGTAGTCGCAGCATTGACCATCGCGCGGTTCACACGCGACTCTAGCAGGTTTGGGGTGGTGAGACCAATCTCCAGATCGAAACCGTCGACGCCCAGAAAAAGAATGTCGGCGTGCATCTCCGCCAGCATGTCTTCAGCAAGCGGGCCAACCAGCGAGAAAGAATTTTTGCGGAGTATGCCCCCGGTCAGAATCACATCAAAGTTGGTCCCGGTCAACTCCGCAGCAATGTTGACCGCGTTGGTAATCACGGTCAGGTGAGAAAACTTCTTCAAGGCATGGGCAACGGCTGTAGTAGTGGTGCCAGAATCGAGCATCACGCATTGGCCCTCTTTGACTATGTCCGCGGCCGCCGCGCCGATCCGTTGCTTTTCACCGTGGTGGCTTTTTTCTTTTTCCTGTAGCGATGGATCGAACAGCGCACCCGGTTGCGCCGGAAGAGCGCCGCCATGACTCCGTTGCAGCAGCCCTTTCGATTGCAGATGGTCCAGGTCCTTACGAATCGTGATTTGAGAGATCCCCAGCGCCTTCGACAGGTCGCGCACCCGAACCCGGCCCTCGTTTTGCGCGATCGACAATATGTGCTGCCTTCGCTCCTCAATCAGCATGGGATCGCTATCGAGTCCGATCGCAGAGTCGCGTTGCGGTGTTTTTTGGTTTCGGGCGCTATGCCGTAAGTTGCTCATTGGGCTTGACTCCTCTTTTTGCTGCGATACCTGTGCTTGGGGGAATTTTGTTGCATAGATAGAAATATTCAATAACGAAGCATACCTGAATCTTGCAGCGTCGGCATAGCAGAGTTCTTGGATGAAGGTGGCATAGTTTTAACCAGACACGTGCTTTGTTTATCTTTTATTTATTGTTCAGCAGTAAACGTTCCTTCCGCTTTTCAAAACGATGCGGATTTCTACAATCCTTCCCTATTTCGACCACTGAATTGACAATAATACGTAATATATCGAAATAAATTTTCGGGCAAACTACACCTTAACTATCGGCTCCACAAGTTCCAAGCTGTATCGACGCAGCCAAGACCGTGATACAGAAATTTCAATCAGGCAATCGAAATCAGAAATGTTCTGATCGCGCACTCCATCTGATAGGATGAAATCCAACATGTGCGGCCGCAGCAACAATTCGATACATCAGCTTCAGCCAACCGAGCTGACCGCCACCGTGTCTGTCGTATCCGTCAGCATTCTTATTCCCGTAATTATTATTTCCATTCGAATGGGTGCTGGCATGTAAGCTGAAACCGAACCAACAAAGCTTCCAGAGCCACCACCCAAAGCAAGCGGGTCGGTGGCTTTTTCATTTCCTAAATGCAATCAGCCGGAAGGGGTTCCGCAATGGAATGGATGTTTCTCGTCACAGCTTCGAACTGCGCAAGGGTTGAGTCCAGACTGCTACAGGTGCTGGATCACCACATGGTTTCGCCGCACTCCTTTGCCTCCGTGCGGACCGGGAATGAGGCCCGCGTCAGCTTTATTGCCGAAGCAGACCAGGGTTCTGCGATTCGCATTGGGAACCTGCTGCGCAAGCTGCACGATGTACAGTCTGTAGACTTTTTTGCCAATCAGGATGGTCTGTGCCGCACGCTTGCGCTGTTCCGGATTCTCTGCGATCAGGAGTCGCGCCTGCCCCTGCTCCAGGTCATCGCCTCGCTGGGTGCTCACGTTGTTGCCGTCCGTCCGGATTCCGTAGTATTCCAAATCATCGGGACGCTAAAGGACATCGAAGGTCTTCGCTATAGCCTGATGCCCTATGGTCTGTTGGAAGCAATATCGGTCGCATCGGCTGTCGTGCGGAAAGAACCGGCGTCGGCGACCATGCAGCGGGAAGAACTGCTCGAATCCCTGGTCGGATCAGGGCATGGATCCGGCTCCGACCCGTTGCCGGAAATAGCCGAACTGCTGCCCCGGCCACGTAAGCAGGAACCAGTCCTGTCCAGGGCAGTCGTTTGATCCGAAAGAACAGTTAGCGCCTGGGCAGCAGGCGCAGCGCGTTTTCTCGGTAGATTTTTTGCAGGACTTCCTTCGGCAGGTGGATGCCGTAAACCTTCCATCTCCCCTGGCGGGAGGCATGAGAGGGATAGTCGAAATATTCATCTTCCGTCTCAAAAAAACGGAAGTGCAGCCGGTATGTTTCGATCTCCGGAAAGAGATCCATGCCGAACAGAATGCGGTCCTGAAACCTGAGAAAAAATTTGCGTGCGGAAAATGGTTGACGGCCCAGCTCCGCAACCCGGGCGCTCATATCGACGGAGACGTTCGGATATGCCTCGAGCATTTCGGAAACCCTGCGCAAATCTCCGCCGCATTCCGCCACATGCGCTGCAACAAACTTTGTCTTGGGATGGCGTGCAAAGACCCGGTCGCGCTGAGCAAGCAGTTCATTCTTAGAATATTGCGAACTGGCGAAGGCCCAGTCCGGATGGGCCGCCAGTTCCTCATAGCGCTCGTTGCGGGCATCGATGGGAAAAAAGAAAGCGTCCGGATCCGCAGTGTGGAACATGACGGGAATGCCGATCTCCCCGGCCTTGTCGAAAATCGGCGCCAGCCGCTCATCGTCAATGCAAAGCAACTCTCCCGAAGCATCGCGCACCGAGAGGCCCAGGTCTTTCCAGAACTTTATGCCGCAGATACCGCGTTCCGCCAGCCGTTCCAGCGTGTCGACGGATCTCTGCACAAAGTCCGGTTTCTCCACTCCAGACCAGTCCATCCATCCCATCACGGAAAAGCGGTCCGGGTATGGGGCGAACCTGTCGATCGCTTCCATGCCCTGCATTCCCGGTCGCATGGTGATGTTCACGATGTGCTCGATGTTGCACGCATCCATCACCGGCAAAACCTGCTGCGGATCGAACGCGTCGAGATGGTTGTGATAATCGATGGCTGGAAAAGCGGCACGCTCAATCGGATGCTCCGTTGCAACCAGCATGGAGACCGGCTGAAAGTCCACCAGTTTCAAATCGATCTGGGCAGTGGCCGTAGCCATGGCCACGAACTTGTCCCGGGTGTCGAGTTCCGTCATCTATTTCCCCTCCGTGGTCTGGTCCGCCGGCGGTTGATTGAATGCGGCAAGCGGAAAATTATTTTCGCGCAAAAACTGCTCGCGCAGCCTGGCATCTCGAAACGCCTCTGTGCCTCCGTGCCGCAATGTGGAAAGCGCCCCCGTCACATTGCCGGCGGCTGCACACCGCTCAGGATCCAGCCCTCCCAGATACGCGTAGAGAAAACCGGCATCGAAGCTGTCCCCCGCGCCGATCGTGTCCACCGGCGTGACAGATACAGGAGGAATATGCGACAGGCCCTTGGCGGTCTGAACCATCGCCCCCCTAGAACCGCACTTCGCCGCGATGCAGGGAACGCGATGCGACAGCGCTTCCAGAGATTCCTCCACCGTATCGCGCCGCGCAATGCGGCGAACTTCATCTTCGTTGGGCAGCAGCAGGTCGATCAGATCGAGCAACTCATCCAGCACCCCGCCCCATCGGTTCTCTGGATCGTCGTTGGTGTCGAGCGAAATCGTCAGCCCGGCCTGCTTCAGCTCCCGGAATAAAGCCGGGAGTGCCGGCGCCAGCGCCTGTTGCAGGAATAGCGAGGAGAGATGAAAGTGCCGCGCCGAGGCCAGATAGTCAAAATCCAAATCTGCGCGCGTCATCCCGCTCATGGTCCCCAGATAGGTCAGAATGTGACGGTGGCTGCCATGCGGCAGCAATACTGTCGCTCCGGTGCTGGTCCCATCCTTGGCATGGATCGTGTGTGTGAGATCGACTCCGCTTTCCGCCATCCGCTCCAGCGCGATCCGGCCCAGGTCGTCGCTGCCGACGCGGGTGGTCAGGCCGACCCGAGCGCCCAGCGTGGCCAGGTTGTGTGCGACGATCGAAGAGGATCCACCGAGCGTCACCTGAAAATCCGTCGCCAGTATCTCTCGCTCCATCGGCATGCTTTCCGGCAGTCCATACAGGATCAGGTCCAGGTTGATCTCGCCAGCGATGCTCACATCCAACGAGCGGCTGAATGGGGTCATGAAACTGTCCTGACAGGGTTTGACAAATACATTGCTAAAGTAAGTCGCATAGGTTATGATCAATTTCGTTTTGTTATCTTATCATTCAACATGGCGTGGAACTAAATCCCACGCTTCCAAACTATTTCTTCTTCCGCATTTTGGCGCAGGAAGCAAACAGACTCCAAGGAGCGTATCTCGGTGACCCGTCTGCAAGCCCTGATGCAATTACCCCGTGAAGAAAAGGCGAATCGCGGGTTGATCCATACACCAGGCGAAATCGCGCAGCAGCCCGAAACATGGGCAACTACGTTCCTGAATTTTCAGCAGCGTCAGAGCGAAATCCAGCAGTTCCTTCAATCGGCCGGAATCAGCCCCTCGTCCAGCAGCCATCCTATCGTCTTTTTGATCGGCGCGGGCACCTCTGACTACATCGGCCAGGCGCTCGCAACGCTTTTTGAGCAAAAATGGCAGTGTGAAACCAAGGCGGTGGCCAGCACCGATCTGCTCACCAATATGCAGGACCATGTTCTTCCCAACCGCCAATATCTTTGGATTTCCTTTTCCAGGTCGGGCGAAAGCCCGGAAGGGGTTGCTGTGTTGGAAAAGGCGCTGGAGGAATATCCTGACATCTTCCATCTCGTCGTATCGTGTAACTCCGCCGGAAAAATGATACGCGACCATCGCGGCGACAAGCGGGTGTTTGGGCTGCTTCTGGACGATGCTGTCAACGATCGTGGCCTGGCCATGACCAGTTCGTTCAGCAACATGGTCGTCTGTGGGCAATGCCTGGCGAACGTGTGGTCACTCCCGGAGTATGAATCGATACTCCACGGCTTGATTGCAAGCGGAGAAAAGTTTCTTGAAACTGCAGCGGACTGCGCCGCAGTCCTTGCAGACGGTCCTTATTCAAGCGCCTGTTTCGTTGGCTCTGGCCCACTCAAGGCGGTTGCCAGGGAATCCGCTCTAAAACTTTCGGAGCTTACCGCGGGCCGAATCCGGACCATGTCCGAGAGCACTCTGGGGCTGCGGCATGGCCCGCTCGCTGCGCTCAATGAAGAGACGTTGTTCGTCTGCTTTGCATCCAGCGATCCAAGAAAACAGGGCTACGACATCGATCTGCTGAATGAAATCGGCGGCAAAGGCGTGGTGCCCACACGGGTCGCCGTTGCCACGGAGGATAATAAAGAACTGATTAGCTCATCCGAATACCTGGTGACGCCCGGCTCGCAGCTTTCCATTCCTGACCAATATCGCCCCCCGCTCGATGTCATCTTCGGGCAGTTGCTTGGACTGTTTTTCTCTCTACGCTGCGAATTGAAACCCGACGCTCCCAGCCCGAAGGGCGTGATCAGCCGCGTCGTGCAGAATGTGAACATCCATTAATTGCCAATCGTCTATCCTGCCAGCCAGGGTGAATCGGCCAGCGCTTCCTGCTGCATCATTTCTGGAACCATGACATCGCTCGCATCGTGCAACGGCCATCCAGCAAGCACGAGTAAGGGCGCCGGTCCGGGCTGAATGGTCGCCAGTTGACCGAGTGAGGTCGGCTGAATTCTCTGGTCCGGCAGTGAGATGTGACTCACCACTACGCAGGGCAGATCGGGCGGCATGCCCTCGGCAAGCATCTCCCAAGCCAGACTGCTGAGGTCGCGCCCTGGCATATAAATCCCCAGCGTTGCATCGTTGGGCAGGGACCCGCGCCAGAAAGACCGCCGATCCTTTCCTGTTGCATCCGGGGCGTGGTGCGCCGTGGTCAGAATCACCTTCGACGCGCTGCGACGGTCCGTGAGAGATCTACGAACGGCCGCAGCTGCAGCGAACATGGCCGTCACGCCCGGAACAATCTCGAAGGAAATCCCAGCCCGCTCCAGCGCTTCGATCTCCTCACCGGCACGCCCGAATACCAGTGGATCGCCGCTCTTGAGACGCACCACGCTCAAGCCGCGACGCGCCTCCTCGATCATCCGCACGTGAATCTGCTCCTGGGTAACGCTCGCCGCGCCGCAGCGTTTGCCCACGCTAACTACACGCGCTTGCGGTCCGGCGCGATCGAGAATCGCCTGCGGAACCAGGTCATCGTGCAGCACGACGTCCGCCGAGGTGAGCAGGTTGGCGGCCTTCAGGGTAAGCAGCTCCGGATCACCCGGCCCCGCTCCGACCAGATAGACCGTGCCCTTTTGTGCAATGGTCATGGTGTGACCTCCTGTTTTTCTCCAACCGAAAATGCAAGCTGGCGGGATGGACATTGTTCCGCCGCACACAGCGGAAGTTGCGCCAGCCGATGCAGCAATTGTTTCCGTTCTTCTCCTGCCGGGTGAGAGGCCAGAATTTCGCGCCGCAGCCCCCCCAGCTCTTTCAGCCATGTGCCGGTTTCCACCGGCAACTGGGCATCGATCTCGCGGCGCAAGCGCTGCGCCAGCGCGGGACTTTCTCCCGCAGTGGAGATGGCAATCTGCAGGCTGCCGCGCTGTACGATGGAAGCAAAATAAAAATCGCAGTTCGGCGGATCATCGACGGAGTTGCACAGCAATCCGCGCCGTTGAGCCGCCAGAAACACGGTGTGGTTCACGTCTTTGGAATCTGTCGCTGTCACCACGAGAATCTGCCCTTGCAGGTCCGTTTCATCAAACGGGCGCAGCTCCAGCGCGATGCGTCCCGCGGCTGCCAGTTCCTTTACCGGCTCGATTGTCCGCGGAGCCACCACGCGTAGGCTGGCCCCGGCATCCAGCAGGCTGGAGATTTTTTCGAAGGCCACATTTCCCGCGCCGACGATCAGGCAAGGACGGCCCTCCAGTTTTAGAAAAATCGGAAAGAGACCCATGCGTCCCCCTTTCTTTTTCTCGCGCTACTCTGCCGAATGCGGCACACGCCCCGGAGAAACATCGCGCTCTACCGCAGCCACCACCGCGCCAGCCAGTTGGCCGCGCAGCTCGGCATCGCTGTGGCGCGCAAAGTAGGCGCGCAGATTTTCTCCCGCATTGCGGCCCGCAAGATACTGCCGCAGCAGCCTCTCCATCGCATCCGGAACATCTGTCGCCGCGCAGCGATATCCCACTGGACGCGCTGTACGCTGATGCAAACCAACGGCACCGCCGACACAGAAGTAATAGGCGTCCACCATCTTGCCGTCCTGTTTAATTTTTTTGCCTTCAATGCCGATGTCAGCGATCCAGTGTTGTCCGCAACTGTTGGGACAGCCGGTGACGTTCAGTTTCAACTGCTGATCGAACTCCGGAATGCGCTTCTCCATGTCTTCCACCAGCCGCTTGGTAAAGCCCTTTGTCTCCGTGATCGCCAGTTTGCAGAACTCCGTCCCGGTGCAGGCAATGGCACCACGCCAGAAGTTCGAGCCTTCCACGCGCAAGCCAATCTGTTCCAGCTCTCTTGCCAGTTCGTTCGTTTTCCCGTTGGGAATGTTGATGAGAAGCAGGTTCTGCATCACGGTGGTGCGCAGGTCGCCGGTGCCGAACTTCTCCGAAAGCTCCGCGACCGCGGCCAGCTGGTCGCCGCTCATGCGTCCGCGCAGAACAGACGCGCCGACATAACTGAGTCCATCCTGCTTCTGCGGGTGGATACCGACGTGGTCGCGGAACGCGTCGTCCGGCATGTGTTCTTCCGCAGCGGGGTCCAGCCTGTATCCAAGGATGGACTCCAGCTCTGTAAGGAACCGCTGCGCGTCCCAGCCATGTCT
>JADEYI010001899.1_pt1 | contig 12728 bp, 11 predicted proteins | sample 8542331 | NCBI WGS metagenome assembly JADEYI01 (sample SAMN16510988, study PRJNA670497) | mine drainage metagenome | isolation source: biofilm near Copperflume 1 | place: Germany: Marsberg coppermine Kilianstollen | collected 2018-02 | reverse complement strand
AACTTCAGTTGGGTTCTTAACCAAGGGCATTTTTGTACAACATGTATAAAATATTTGAAGCGTATTGACTTCCAGGACGCAAGCAACCTGCGTTGAAGACATTTCTCCCTCTCTTTACTCTTTATCCTCCATAGGTGCCATGTGTCGATGCCGATACGCTCGCGCCTTGAGACGACTACCGCAACCTGCCATCGAACACCACGCCCCTGAACGATTCTTGGATGTATCGTAGAACGCCTTCTGGCATCGGTCATTGCGGCAAGCCTTAAGCCGTTCCCAAGTGCCGTCCGTCATCGCAGTGAATACAATGCCGACCAGGCGGGCAAATGCGCCCTCTACTCCGGTAATATCCGGTTCGAGTGTTGGCAATCCTTCGGCTTGAAAGCGAACCGTGAGCGGGGCGTTGCCGACAAGATGATTGAGCACCTCGATCTGAGTAGTAAGCATTCCTGCATCATTGTTGGCACGTAAGAGACTGCGCAGTGCTTCGCGCAGCAGTAAGACGCGCCAGAAATCTCCCTCCGTAACCGCTATACCATTCGCCAACAGACTATGCGCAACCAGCCAGACGCGAAGCTGTTCAGGGCTCGTCAGTTCAACATGTGCGCGTCGTTCTTGTCCGTACTGTGTATTAAACATTGGAACCGTCGGCAAAAGGGTCAATGGCCTTTGATTTGCTTGCTGGACGTCGGTTGGAAATCGAGGCACTCAATGGGACGATGGTTCGCCTGGGACAAGAGCACGGCATGACCCTGCCGTTCAATTACGCCATTTAAGCGGCACTCAAGCCCTATACAAATGGAGCGATTCTGCGAATAATATGCTCCTCATGTGCTAGTTGTACGTTGAATTGAGATATGTTATGATCTGCGCAAGAAATATGGCAGAGGTATCCTACCATGACCCAACATCAACCGTATGACCATGCCTTGAAATCGTTAATGGGCGATCACGCCGCAGAGATCATCCCACAACTCTTATCCGACACCGAAGTCATCCGTGAGCAAAACGTGGAAATCAAGCGCGAAATGTTGCGTGCTGACCTCGTTTATCTGGTAAAATACAGGGGTGAAGCCCATACGCTGAACCTGGAATTGCAAACCAATGCCGATGAAAACATGGCACTGCGCATGTTGCGCTACCATGTTGAATTGCTCATTGCCTATCGGCTTCCCGTCCTCTCCGTTGTGTTATACTTATTTGAGGCGAACATTCCAGAATCGCCTTTTCGCGAGACCAGTGGCAGCGCGAAAGAGGAGGATTATATGGAATACCACTACGACAGCCTGCTTGATGAAGATCCAGAGGTTAAAGAGCGGGTTGCCAGGGGCAAGGTTGAAGCCTTGCAAGAAATGGCTATGGAAGTAGTAAACGATCAATATCCTACTTTAGCCGAATTGGCACAGGAGCGTGTGCTACTTATCAAGCAGCCTGAAATGCTACGTCAACTAGTAAAACAAATTTATAAAGCCCCCGACGAATCTACTGCTCGCTGGGTACTCAATACATTCGCGGCTTGATATCTGATTGGAAAAGTAGCTAGAGGAAACTTTCCCATCAACGCTTGTCTGTCACAAAGATGTGGTGGATTGACTCTACTGTCTTTCAACCGGAAACATCCTACTACATCAAGGAACTTTGTATATGGCAGAACAAGGTGACCGCATCGAGAAGGATGCACCACTGCGCCAGGATATTCGCATTTTAGGGGACGCGCTGGGCAACGCTATCCAACAGCATGGCGGACGCTCCGTCTTCGAGACGGTAGAGCAACTGCGCCTGGCGTGCAAACGTCTCCGAAGCTGCGCTGAAACTCTTCCCTATGCCTCCAAAGGCTCAGCCACTCACCTGCACAACGAGATTGCTATGCTCGATCAAGAAATTACCTGCATCGTTGAGCACTGCGATCTGGCTACCACCATTGACGTGATACGTGCCTTTACCGTGTATTTTCACCTGGTGAACACCGCTGAGCAACACCAACGTATACGTCGGCGTCTCGCGTATGAAGCCAACAGTACAGCCACTCCGCCGCGCGGTTCACTCGCGGCTCTGGTCAGCTTTTTCAAAGAGCATGGCCTGGACGCAACTACCTTACAACAACTGCTCAACCAGCTCTCTATCGAACTGGTTTTTACCGCTCATCCTACCGAGGCCACACGCCGCAGCCTGATCACCAAATCACGTCAGATTGATGACCTGCTAGAGCAGCACGATCGCATCGATGATATGACTCTGCGACAACGCACAATCTGGCAACGTGAAATGGCAAGTACAATCTCACTGTTGTGGCGTACTGACGCGGTGCGCCATGTGCGTCCACAACCTTTTGATGAGATTAAAATGGGTGGCTATTACCTCAATGAAGTGCTCTTCGACGCAGTTCCTGAACTCTACGCCGAACTGGAACAGCTCCTCAGCGAAGCATACCCACAAGCGCAACTGACCGTCCCACCTTTTCTACGCCTCGGCTCCTGGATTGGTGGCGACCAGGATGGCAATCCGAATGTACATGCCAATACTATGCTGGAAGCTCTACGCTGGCAACGAACGCAAGTAATTGAACATTATCGCTCATCCATCCAGAGCCTGGCACAGGAGTATTCACAATCACTCAAGCACTGTTCCATTACCCGCCCATTGCAGGAAGCAATTGAGCGGGATGCCGCCCTTCTGCCAGAGTATGATCGCGAGCTTGGTGAGCAGGCAGCGCAGGAACCTTACCGACGTAAGTTCTCCTTTATGTGGAAACGCCTGGGGGCAACATTATCACCACTTGTTAGCATGGATAGCGAACCATACGACTATCGTGGACATCGTGAAAACGCAGGACAGAGAGGACAGAGTGCATACCACAGCGCGGAAGAACTGCTCAATGACCTGTTGCTGGTGCAAAATAGCCTGTTAGAAGACGGCGAACAACAGATCGCCCACGGGCAACTCGCCACCCTGATCCGCCAGGTGCAAGTCTTTGGGTTTTATTTCGCGGCCCTGGATGTACGGCAACATAGCGAACGTCATGCCGCCGCCCTGTCTGAACTGCTCCAGGTCACCGGCTTACAAACGGTTGATTATACCCAACTCGACGAGACTGAACGCGTGAAAATAGTCGGCAACCTGCTCAGCGATCCCCGTGTCTTACCACGCCATGGACTTCGGTTCAGCACTGAGACCGAGCATATTCTGCACACCTTCGAGGCTATTCGCTTGGCACGCGAGGAGTTCGGAGAAAAAGCTATTTCCTGCTATATCATCAGCATGACCCGCAATGTCAGCGACCTGCTCGCCGTCCAGTTCTTTTGCAAAGAGGCCGGGATTACTGCCTTGCCTATCGTGCCACTATTCGAGACGATTGACGATCTCCGCTCATGCGCCGCTATCATGGAGAATGCCTTTACCCACACCAACTATCAGGCATGGCTCGCCACATGCTCCAACCAGCAACAGGTTATGCTGGGCTATTCCGATAGCAGCAAAGACGGCGGCATTCTGACCTCTAGTTGGGAGCTATACCTGGCGCAAACGCGCCTGGCCGCACTCGGCACACGCTATGGTGTCGCTATTACTCTCTTTCACGGTCGCGGTGGAGCGATTGGACGTGGTGGCGGCCCTATTTACGAGGCTGTCCTGGGACAACCTGCTGGTACCGTCAATGGGCGTATTCGCGTCACCGAACAGGGCGAAATGCTCTCGTTTAAGTATGGACTTCACTCCATTGCGCTGCGCAATATGGAACTCGTCGTTGTCGGTGTCGCGCAATCCAGTTTGCCTGCGGCCTATCAAACGCAGGCGCAGTTACACCCCGCGCAGGAGTGGTTAGATATCCTGCACCACCTGTCGGCCCACGCCTTCACATATTACCAGAGCTTGATCTATCATAACCCCGACTTTTTGCCCTTTTTTGAACAGGCGACCCCCATCCTTGAGTTAGGATGGCTCAACATTGGCTCACGGCCCGCTCGCCGTACTAACGGACGGGGCATAGAGGAACTACGGGCCATCCCCTGGGTCTTCTCCTGGATGCAGAGTCGCTACGTACTACCAAGCTGGTATGGCGTGGGCAGTGCATTGGAAGCATATCATGCAGAGCATCCGGAAAGCCTTGCACAGCTTCAGGAGATGTACCGATGCTGGCCATTTCTACGCGCCTTCCTGGATAACCTACAAATGACGCTCTCCAAAGCAGATATGCATATCGCCCATCACTACGCGCTATTGGTGGAAAATGAAGCGTTACGCGAACGCGTCTCTACTGAGATTGTGCAAGAATACGAACGCACGCAGCGCATGCTTCTGCGCATCGTGGGAGGAAAGGCCCTGCTCGACACTTCTCCTGTCCTCCAACGTTCCATACGCTTGCGCAATCCCTACGTTGACCCACTCAGTTACTTCCAGGTCTCGTTGTTACGCCGACTACGTGCCGTCGGTGGCCCTCTTATCTTTGATGAGATGGAGCAAAAAACCGTCTCTGACCAGGAACGGGAACGTGCCAAACTCACCTACGCCGTCCTGCTGACTATAAATGGGATTGCCGCCGGAGTACGGAATACAGGGTAGTAAGCCGAGCCCCAACTCCAGGGTACCCTGGCGAGGGTTGCATCTGCCCACGTCACAATCACTGTGGGAGCTTCACTTTCCTGAACACGCTGTAAAGCGCAAGGTCATAGATACTTTTCAAACCACCGGCGAACAGGAAAGGGAGGCCCAGGAAAAGTGCTGGTCCCGTGAGTAGTACACCAGCTAACAATGGGCTGGCTGCGAGACCAATGCTACGTGCCACTGTCGTAACACTGGCAGCGGCGGTACGCTCCGTCGGATCAACTAACGACATAGTGTATGCCTGTCGCGTTGGCACATCCATTTGTGAAAGCAGTTGGCGGCACAATAAGAAGACGACGGCCAGGGGAAAAGTTGGCATCAATGGCACCAGCATCAGCAAAATATTGGATGGCAAATGGGTAAAAACCATCGTATTGAGCAACCCAATCCGCCGCGCAAGCCAGGCCGCCACCGATAATGACAATGCAGCCAATAGATTTGTGGCAAAGAATAGCAAGCCCAATACGCTCAACGAGGCACCAAAGCGTTGGTGAAACCACAAGGCCAGGATAGTTTGTACAACCAATCCACCGACAAAGGCATCCAGCGTAAATAGGCTCGCCAGTCGCACAACAATCGAGCGAGATTTTTAGTGGCATACCCCGCGGACTAACACGTACAAAAGACGCGCCGCTATCTCTACTACTTTCAGTTGGCGCAGCCATCTCTACCTTTTCTGAAATATTTAAAAATAGCAACGCGGTCGAGAGTGCTAGCAAGCTATAGCCCGCGAACATTACCCGTACCACCAGCGTAGTTGACATGTTCATTGATTGATGCAGGATGTCTGGGATCACTACAGCCAGTCCTTCCCCTGCACCCGCCAGTTGTGCTATCAGGTTGTAGCGTGCGAACATTTCGGTACGCTGTTCCGCTGAGCACGTCTGTGACAATATCGCCTGCTCAATGGCAAAAAATGGTGCATTTTCTGCACTTGACGGGCTGATTGTGCCAAAAAAAGCCGCCAATAACAACACGACGAGATTATGCGAGAGAGCAAAGGCAAGCCCAGTTGCACTCATCATCAAGGCAAAAAATACCAGTACGCGCCTTCTTCCCAATCGGTCAGCAAACAGGGCCACCAGCATAATAGCCAGCATATCCCCGACAAGTGCCACCGTAAGCAAGAAACCATCTGGATGGTGGAGAAACCGGCAGCGTTCAACGTGACGCCGAGCAGCACGCTTGTGAAGCCATACCCAAAACTACGCAATGCACGCGCCATGATGACACGCCACCCATCGCTGTTTATCCAATGGTACGGTATCTTCTTCACCTGCGTCTACGAGCCTCTTCACGAACCGTCTGAAGATTGAGCAATTCAGCAACTTCATAGGTCATGGGTACACTTCCGACAACTGGACGGAGCCGCAGCAACGTGGGAAAGTGGCCCATCCGCCCGTGCAACTCGGCGAGGAGAACGAAAGCGGCGGGCGCAAATCCAGGAGGATTGACGATAAGTGGAAGCATCTGCCACTCTTCGGAAGTAAGTTCGGCGGCATCAGTAATCGTGACAATCTGTTCCGTCAGGGAAGAATTGTTGTTGATATGTACGGAAATAGTGCGAATTTCCGGTTCTTGCCCTAATTGGGAAGTGAGTTGGTCATACTGTAATGGCGTGAGGGGGTGAGTGAAGTTTAGGATGAGCATAGGTTATCTCCTGGCATATGTCGGATTTTTGGCTTCTTTTTCGAGAATGCAGCTAATATTTGGAAAGTCCTCTCCTGTAACGAGAAAGATTTCCCGAAGTATTGCTTGCTCCTTAAAATTTTCATAACCTTCCATCAACTTAGACGCATTCGTTACAAAAATTTTCGTGACGTATGAACCACCGAGCATTGCTGCTTTGTTGTTAATTGCATCTAAATACTTTGTTTTTTGAGAGAAGGGATTCTCGTCTGTTTTGCATTCAACAAAAATAAGCTGTGAATTATATGTAAACACAACATCTAGTTCATTTTCTGCTGTACTTTTGATCACATATCCCCATTGGTAATCATCTGCAATTTTCTGTTGATGACTTTGAATTTTACTCCACACATATAATTCTAGCCAATCACCTTTTCCTAAAAAACGTGCAGCATTTTTTGACGTAAATGCACAGGAGATTCCTCCTAATGAATCTTCAGTCAATTTTATTATATTTACCTGGATCAAATCTTGTATAAGAGGGGAACGAGCAAGATTGGAAGGTGAAAGTGCAACCTCTTGCTTTTCAGCTTTGTCCTTCATGAGTTTAGTAAATAGTGGTGTATCAGATGATTGCGCAAGTATAACTGCTATATGTCCCCATTGTTCGACTACCCTACGATATTGGAGTTCTTGTTGTTTTTGCGCTTTGCGTTGTCTTTGCTGAAATTTCATATAAGTATCGACATCCATATGAAACAGATTGTTTGGAAAAACGATTTTCTTTCGTATATCTACGACGAGTGAGACTATTTTTTCATGCTGCGTATCTATATGCAAACAAGGTACATTTTTTTGCCGCGCTACCTCATACGCAGCAATTCCCATAATTTTTGGGCTAGAACTCATTGAGAAGGTCCAATCCCATTTTGTATCTGGATAAGGACGACAAGCCTCTATACAAGCGATCTTTGCAGCTTCAAAGTCGTAGGCATCCACATGAATAGTTTCCCCAATTTCTTCGTGATTAGGTAAAGATGCTACAACCTCTCGAAATGTTGATTCACCTTTCCATCCTTCTTCAGAGGTAAGGATAACTACCAAGTGCGGTTGTATGGTATATAAGGCCAATACATCAGGTATAATTCTTCCGCCAGCAACAACGAGAAGTGCTTTCTTTTTTTCTGACATGTTTTTCTCCTTTTCAGTTATATCTTTTCCTCTGCATCTAGAGTATCATCCTCTCCGGTAACAAAGTACCCATAATCGGCACTGGTTTTGCTACCAACGCCATAGTCTTGTAATGCCAGCTTGAGCCAGTCTTTGGCTCGTTCAGCATCCTCTCGGTGTTTTTGCTTTGAGTAGTTACGTGGAGCAACTGCGAACTGAAAGACTGCATTGCGTATCGTGAGAAATGGTACTGGAATAGGATTCTGATCGTTACCTGGTGCTTCACCTTTACCATAGTAATTCGAGTAATGCGGGTTCATAATATCAAGGACGAGACTAAACTTGTTCATCACTACTGCATCAAAGAAGATGACGCTTCCCGCATGTACTTTCTTATCAATTTCACCACCAAAAATGCGTTGAATATCTTCCGGGTCGGTCTCTACTTTGAGGCTGGGTTTTCCATTGGAAAGGTACATCGTCGAATCTTCAGTTGCTGCATAGGCTCTCGTTAATCCCTTTAAAGCACTACCAGGAATAATGGGAAGCCCGTAGAGTGAGTGTAAGGTTAATCCTGTTTCAAGAGCGGTGTTACTGCCCAGGCCAACAATCAGTCGCCAGTATGTTTTTGCATGAAAAGCCTGTCCGTGTAAGGCACTGACATAACTACGCCATCGGGCCAGTGATGCCTCAATGAGCCCCATATCGGGTTGATATGAGGAAGCAATTTCACGGAGCCAATTCCCTTTACTGCTTTTGTCTTCACCCTCAATAGCTTGGATAGGAATATATTTATCAAGCAACAAACCCACATGCTCAAACTTCTGCTGCTCATTGAGAATGTTTGACGCATTACGAGGGAGAAAATAGCTATAGCTCATTGTGCTCCTCCGTCGGTTGTCTGTGTCTCAGTTAGCTCTATTGTTGGACTGTTCTCGCTCTTTTCCTTCAACTCGGCTTCTGCGAAGCGACGCAACCATAATCCAAAGGCGAGGCATTCTGTAGTAGCACGTCGATAATCATCGCTATTGGCTGTGTTTGTGATCCATAGCAGCAGCCCATCATGTCTGTTGGCAGCAGGGATAAATTTTTGTTCTCTCATCCATTCAGAGAGATGTTGAAGGAGCAGATATGGAGCATTGTACCGAAGCCGCCCCTTTTTATCTAGTAAAGGATTGTCCTGCTTATCCTTTTCTAATTTGCCTTTTGCCTTCAAAAAGCCCAATGTTGTGCCTAGTCCATTCTGCTGAATCATAGCATTAAGACCTCTGGCCCGTGAAGAGTATTCACTCTCCAAAGTTCCGTTATCATCACGAGCTTTACTGAAATCTTGTATCTGACGTATCTTATCCCAGGCATATTTACCACGTTTCTGTTCGAGTGTTTGTCGTCGTGTTGCTCCTTGTTGCGTCACACTATTGCTCCTTTCCGTTCGTCTGTTTTATCTGCCCATTTGTCGATTCTGCCCAGCGTGGGCGTACCATGCCGCGACCAACCGTTTCATCTCCTCCCAGCTGGAAATACTTTACTATCGTGTTCAATCCGCGTGCTTTTTGGAGAATTTCTGACCCTTTCTCCTTCCTGCCTGCCATACGTGCATCGGTCGCATAAACTGGTACATAGAGGAGTGTATCAGCAGGCACATTCTCTTCTGTCCAGAGAGCTGTACCTGTTACCGTCTTTGTTGCTCGATCAATAGCAATGCGGGTGATTACTTCTGTTGCATAGAGAGCAAAATCACGGAACTCGTTATCAGGTAAGATGACCAGTGAGGTATTGAGTTTTTCCTGAAAGTACGTATTGTTCTGGTACTGTGGTAAGGCATTTGTGGCAAACCAGTTAGCTATTGTTGTTATTTCGGTCTGGTGGCTGGCAGTAAAGCTAAATTCTTCCAGCATTAGTGTGTTATTTTGTGTTACCGAACTCACTTCTGTTACCAGTGCCCCACCTGCTTGAGGTTTTTGTGGAACTCTCCACTGTATTGATTGTGCCAGTGGAGTTTTTTCAATATCGCGTAAAAAGCGGTCAAGCACACAGCAGCAGGTAGTATAGGCGAATACTCCATTCAAGGAACGGACAGGAAAGAGCACCAAGCGAGCATCACCGAAGATTAAAGAGCCTGCATGTTCTTTTTTGTTTGCATCTGCTGTTGTATTGCTGACGTTTGTATTGTGGGTCTCCTCTGTACTCGGTCTTGAAGAACCGAATAATAGCTCTATTTCCTGCCTGGATAGAATATTATTTGATGTATTATTTTCCTTTTTCTTTGCTTCTTGCTCTTCAAAAAGTAATTCAGCAGTGGCCCGCATCTTGCCTTTGATGCTGCTTCCCTGAATCATAGGATACTGTGTGGTACGTTCGCGCTGAATGGGCAGATCGATGTTGCTGAGTCCGCTTCCCGTACCGACATGTAAAGGAGCTTCGGTGTAGAGGTAAAGAATAGTTGCAGCGGTAATCATTGTTTCCAATCTCCTGTCATTGTAATGCCGTAGCCAATATACGTTGGATTGTTGGTGCTTTCTTGATGATCTCCTATGGGTGAGGATAGTGTTACAGGCTGAGCGAAGAAGTAGACACTGCCAGCGGGTACACAACGGCGCAAACTTTTTTGATCGCCACCGCCGCTATTCATTGTATCGAGTTTCCAACCACCGATAAGCTGATAGCGTGAAATCGCGGCGGCAATTGGTGCTGTCTGTGTAGTCCATTGTGCTGGTTGCCATCCCTGGGAAAGAACAGCAGGTGTTGCCAGATAAAGTAATCTTCCTGAAACCGTATTAGTGGGAACTGAATCAGGAAGTATCTCAAAACGGGCCGCTCTCTGCTCTCCGCCCATTGTTACCCAGCCACTCTTTTTTAACACATTATATATTAATTGTGTTGCCTGTTCATCCTTCTCGTAGGTGTTCTGAGCTTTTGCAATATAGATTGTGATGAGGAAGCCATACTCTTCTTTCATCCGCAGCATTTGTGTGCTGTAAAGTAGTCCCTCTTCTGTTACTTTACGTCTAGAGTCCATGCCAATGCCGACGTGTGGCTCCCGCTCGTAAATTTCTCCTGCCTTAATAATTGTCAGTTTACTTATATCCGTGCTCGACTGTAGAACTGTTTGCAGGTTTGTTAAACTCAGCCATCCTTCGACAGGTTCGATTTTTCCTTTTGTCTCTCGCTCAGGGAAGAGAAATTGCATACCACCAGGCATATTACTGAGAATACAATCTTTAACTTCTGGGACAAGTCGTAACATACCCTTCTCATCTTCCACAATATGAGCGGGAACAGGGTAGAGCGATTCTATTTCGTCTCCGTTGCGCCTGGCCAGTGCGATATTGCTGATACGGAAACGCTCGTAGCTATTACGATTCCCAATCAGGCTAATAAAATCTGGATTGTTAAATACCTCAGACAACGACATGTTACTACCTGTTGCGTATTGCGTAGCTATCATTGAACGCACGACGCCCTGCAATGTTTCCGGTGTTGGTGGGAAAACCGTTTCCGCATAACCAACTTCGCCAGCATCAAAGGGACGGCCATTACGAAAGAGAAGCGTTTCCTGCGGATCAAGAAAGATTCTCATTGTTTCACCTCCTCCTGTGATGTTTGTGTGGATGGAGGTTCCAAACCACGCTCTTCTCGTGCTAGAAATGCCATCACCAGCAGCCAGCCAAAGACCTCGATCAACCCTGCACGTCGTTTATCCTCATGAATCGAAAATGCTTTGACTTTATCCTCGTTGTCTGTGGCTTTTTGCCGGTCCATACCTGTATCCATAGCATTCGACAGATGAACAATGGTCCACGCAAGCTCATTGGCTTTTTGATCTAGCAAAACCTTGTCGTTCTTGCGTTGACGTTTTAGCACACGTTTAATCTCGCTCTGTTGTGCATCCGCTGTTAAGCCGACCAGTGCCGATGCTTCATTCAGCAATGTATGAATACTACTGACTGAGAGCTTATCTTCTATAAATAACCTGTAAAACTCCTGGAAGAGAAGGAGTGGTTGTTCCTCTGGTTTTAGCCCATCATAATACCAGTGACAGCCTACTCGTGTTTGCTCACCCGAACGGCGTAGAACGGTAATGACCAGTGCATTGCGCCCATAGCGATTTTTCGCAAGTTTCTCCGCTTCAAATGCCGCCTGTCGCACTAACGAAAGGGGAGTGAAATGATGAGCAATCGCAATACCCATGCTGGCTGTGACTTCTTCTTTCGTGTCATCAGGTACTGGCTTGCGAACAATCTCTTTATATTGTTTTTGTAGTGTATCGACCATATTCAACAAGCCTATCAGCGGAGAGAAGGCAAGCACATCATCTCCACCTGCATAGACGAGGCGTCCTGGATGTTTCTCCTGTACAATTTTCGGTGCTTGTTTACGCGCAAAATCTGAGAGTGCCGAGCTAATTGCTTGATGCTTATCCTGCTCTTTCACCCCGTTGATAATGGTTCCCATATGATCACCATCCATCTGTATCAAAGCATAGTAGGGAGTTGGATGCGCCCCGACAGCATCTTGCAAAGCTTCCAGAGCTTCTATAACCTCTACAACATTGATCTTTGAGTTTGGATTGGAATTGGAAGGGGGATACATTTTATTGAATGTTTCGGGCACAAAAGTTGCCTCGAAAAAGCAGTCTCCGTCTCGTTTTAGTATTTTCTTGCGTTCCTCATTATCCTTTGCTATGTGGTAGAGATATGGAATGGAATGAGGTTGTACCTCTGCCAGTCCGCCTTTATTTGTATGCTTTAGCCATTCATTTAATGCGGTTGTTAGCTTTTTATCCTGCTCTTTTTGTATCTTTTCAAGGATCAGCTTCACAAACGAAGCAGTTGCAATCGAACTGGTGGATGGAAAATCCATTTTGATCAGCTCAGGCTCACTACTCTTTTCTGATGATTCTCCATCTACTTTCTTAGACGCTTCTTTCTTAGGTTGAAGAACGCCCGAATAAAGGGCAAATCGCTTGACAGTATCGATAGCATCAAGGCGTTCAGAACCATCATGATAAATGTCTTTGATCGGATGACTACCTGCTAATCTTCTCCAATAAGCACGTGTTGCCTCACGTGATGAACCTTTCCAGTTATTTATATTCCAATGCAAGACCTCACGCTCCCCCGATACTGTACTCTTTTCGCTTGGCTCATTCTGTGGTTGAAAGTCGCGTAATCGTTTGCGAGCCTCAAAAGACTTTTGTGCCTTTTCAAGCCAAAGTTGATAGCGTGTTATTGCTCTTTTTGACTGTTCTTTTTTTAATTCCTCCTCTGTTGGCTCTGGTAGAACCCCACTAATCGGTGAACAGAGAAGGAGGGCTTGAAAAAAGAAGC
>JADEYI010001898.1_pt1 | contig 12748 bp, 8 predicted proteins | sample 8542331 | NCBI WGS metagenome assembly JADEYI01 (sample SAMN16510988, study PRJNA670497) | mine drainage metagenome | isolation source: biofilm near Copperflume 1 | place: Germany: Marsberg coppermine Kilianstollen | collected 2018-02 | reverse complement strand
CCTGGCGCTGGCTGGGATACACTAGCGACGAAGGGGTGGGAGACGGCATGCGGCAAGAGCCAGAGACCGATGATCACGACGCGGCCCGCGAGCGTGCGCTCGAACGGGACCTCATCGCGCGGAGCCAGTGCGGTGATCGGAGCGCGTTCAATACGCTGGTCGAGCGCTACCAAGGGGTTGCGTATGCGCTGGCGCTGCGCATGCTGGGCGATGCCGAGACCGCCGCGGATGTGACGCAGGAGGCGTTCTTCTCCGCCTTTCGCCACCTTGCCACGTTCCGCGGCACGTCGTTCCGCGCGTGGCTGCTGCGCATCGTGAGCAATGGCTGCTTCGATATCTTCCGCGCGCGCGGGCGCCAGCCCACCACCTCGCTGGAGGCGCTGCTCGAAGCCAACACAGAGAGCGGCATGGGCACGCTCAGCGATGCGCACCTGCCCGCCGCGCTGATTGACGCCTCATGGGACCCAGAGCGGGTCGCCCTGCGCCTAGAGGTCATCGAGGCCATTCAGGCGGCGCTGCTGCGTCTGCCGCCGGAGCAGCGGCTGGCGCTGATCCTCAGCGATGTGCAAGGGCTGCCCTATGAGGAGATCGCGCGGGTGATGGAGACGCCGCTCGGCACGGTGAAGTCGCGCATCGCGCGGGCACGCGCGCAGTTGCGGGTAGTGCTCTTGGGCGGTGGGGAACTTTTTGCCTCCCCGGAGCGTCCCATTCCAGGGAATGAAGAGAAATAGGGACAGCGCATGGAGTGGGATACGAATAACCCGCACACCGATCCTGAGCGCCAGCGCGAGCGGCTCTCGGCCTGGCTCGATGGGGCACTAGGGTCACTAGAGGGCGCGGCGCTCGAACAGCACCTCGCGTCATGCGTGGCGTGCCAGCGCGAGGTGGCGGCGCTGCGCGCGGTGCGGGCGCTGTTGCGGGCGCTGCCCGCGCCCCCGCTGCCCCGCTCCTTCGCGCTGCCGCTGGAGGGAGACCCACCCATGCCAATGGGGCGCCCCCATTCTTCGCCACCCGTCGGAGCCGCGCCAGCGTCTCGGTCAGCGTCACGCCGCCGCTGGCCTGGCATCGCGCAGCGGGTGGGGGGGCTGGCGGCCACCGTCGGCTTCGCGCTGCTGGTGGGCAACGCGGTCCTGGGGGGGCATGCGGGGCAGATCAACACCGCGGGAGCCACCCTGCCCAATGGGGGTCGGCAGCCCGCCACCCCTGGGCTGAGCAGCCAAACGCCTATTATAGATGTCCCCACACGGCACCCGGACGCGAGCGTGACGCCGAACGGGAATGGCACCTCAGTGGGTCCCGCGGATGGGCGCCAGCCGCTCGACGGTTCGCCCGCCGCCAACGTGCCGGTGCTGCCGCTGGCTGGGGCGGGGTTGCTTGGCGGTGGCGTCGTGCTGGTGGCCGTGGGGGGCGTCGCGCGCCGCCGTCAGCCCGCGCGCTAGGTCCGCCCCCTTCCCTCGCCTTGTGCGCCGCGATGGGGCAGCGGCTGCTTGGGAACGTGCTAGCCGCCGAACATGGTCGCGTCGGCGTCGCCAGTGGTCACGCGCTCGCCGCGCTGGTTGTCAATCCACAGTTCGATCCGCTGGCGCTCCCCCGTACGCGCGCCGAGCACACCGTGGCAGGTCAGCGTCTCCCCCGGACGCACCATCGCCTGGAAGCGCACACGCAGCCGCGCGAGCTGGCCGCCTGGCGCTGTTGCCGTGAGCCAGTCCGTGACGAGCTGCCCCAGAAAGGCCATCGAGAGCATGCCATGCGCGATCGTGCCATCCAGCCCCACCGCGCGCGCGACCACTGGATTGACGTGGATGGGGTTGTGGTCGGCGCTGACATCGGCGTAGGCGTTGATCTGCTCCTGGGTGACATGCTTGGTGAGCGGGGGAATGGCCCGCCCCTCCGGCTCCGTTGGGCGCGCCTTCGCGGCGGCCCCAGCGCTCGGGGTCTCGGCGCTTGGGGTCTCGGCGTTCGGGGTGGCCCCAGCGGCCACGAGCGGCGCGTCGCGCACGATCACGGTCGCTTTGCCCGTGACAACGCGCTCACCCTCGGCGGTATCGCAGAGCTGCTCGATCGTCATAATGGCCATGCCGCCTCGCCCCGATTGGCGCAGCGACGCGATGCGGTGGCGCACGGTGAGCGCGTCGCCCACATAGAGCGGGCGCGTGAAGGTATATTCCTGCTCGCCATGCAGCACCTGCGAGTGCTCGACATCCAGCCCAGCCTCGGCGAAAGGGACGCGGAAGCGTGTCACAAAGGTGGGCGGCGCGGGAATGCGCGCGTAGCCAGCGGCGTGGGCCGTGGCCTCATCGCGATAGATGGCGTTGTCGTCGCCGATGGCGGCGGCGAATTGGCGCACATTGGCGGCGGCGATGGTGCCGGTCTCGGGCCGCGTCTCGTGGCCAGCCAAGGATGGATCGAGGGGCATGCGAATCACCTCCAGCGATTTCGATTGCGGAACGGGTGTCTCTGTGCCGGCGTATCGTACCGCGGCGGACGCCTCTCCCGCCACCGCCTGGTGGACCTCACGCACGTTTCGCGCGATTGACACGTGGGCCAGACCGTGGCATAGTGCCGCATACGCGCGGTGGTCGCGCGCTGGCGGAGTATCCTTGGAGACGTATCTCTAGTATGCACTATACGGCAATCGAGCGCGGCCCCGACGCCTTCCAGCAGCCCCTCACTCCGGAGCAGATTCGCGCCGCGTGCGCGCGCGCCTTCGGCCCCGCCATCGCTGTCGCGTCGGCGCGGGAACTGAGCGGCGGCGACTTTCATTCAATCTATCTGCTGGACTTGGCCGAGCGCGGTGAGGTGATCCTGCGCGCGGCCCCACGGCCCGCGCGCGAGGTCCCCTGGCACGAGGCGGACCTGATGCGCCGCGAGCAGAGCATCCAGCCGTACTTCGCCCCCATCGCGCCTCTGTTGCCCCAGACGCTTATGGTGGATTTCACGCACCAAATCCTCGACCGCGACTACCGCTTCCAGACGCGCATGCCTGGTGAGTCCTGGTCCGCCGTCGCGCACGAGCTTTCCGAGGCGGAGAGCGTGAGCCTGATGCGTCAGATGGCCGAGATCTGCGCGCGCATCAACAGCGTGCGCGGCGCGGCATTCGGTGAACCCTGGCCGAGCCAGCGGTTTGACTCATGGAGCGCCACCGTGCTGGATTGGCTGGAGCGTGCCCGCGCCGAGGCCGAGCGCGTCGGGCTTGAGACGGCGCTGCCCCGCCGCGCGCTGGAGGTCGCGTCTGCCCAGGTGACGCTCCTCGACGAGATCACGGAGCCGCGTCTGCTCCATGGCGACTTGTGGGCGTTCAATGTGCTGATCGAGCGTGGCGGGCGGGAACCGCGCATCTCCGCCGTGCTCGACTACGACCGCGCCCGCGGGGGCGATCCGCTGATTGATTGGACCTTTCACCTGCTGCCGCGGCGTGCGACACCCGCTGAGCAGGAGGCCTTCTGGGAGGTCTATGGCCGTCCAGCGGAAGACCTGGGCACGCGCTTTCGCATCCTACTGTACGAGGTCTTCCACATCATCACCGTGCTCGCTGACGTGCGGCGCAATCAGCGCGAAGACCTTGTGGCGAAGGTCTCCGCTACCCTTGGTGAGCGCCTGGCCCAACTCGAAGCGCTGCGCCTGTAGGGCATGGAGCGCATGCGGGGGCCTAGGCCGCCGCGCCACCGCCGGGCCGCTCGCGCCAGCGCCGCGCCAGCAGCCGCAGCCATGCCGCGGCTACCTCCATATTGCCCGGCAAGCGAAACTCGTAGGGTTCGTCATGGTCGCCACCCGGCCCCTGCTCGATCTCCCACCGCCGTCGTTCCATCGGCATATCCTGCACCGTCACGCGCGGTGTCGCCGTCAAACCCGGCAGCGGCGAGATGGTGTGCGTCGGCAACTCACCATTGCGTAGGCGCGCCAGCACCACAGCCAGCGCCTGCTTGCTCTCCGCTTGCAGCACCGTGACCTCGGCGTACTGTTGGTTGGCCGCTTGGATCAACCGCACCACGTCCGACGGATCGTCGGTGGGCGCCGCGTACGCCACCCATGCCATGCCCACCTGCCGACGGATCATCACCTGATAGATCATGCTCGCGCTCCTCTGTGCGTCTCCTCTGTGCGTCTCCTCTGTGCGTCTCCTCTGTGCGTCTCCGCTGTGCGTCTCCGCTGTGCGTCTCCTCTGTGCGTCTCCGCTGTGCGTCTCCGCTGTGCGTCTCCGCTGTGCGTCTCCGTTGTGCGTCTCCGCTGTGCGTCTCTCCGCGCGTGGCGGCTTGGGAGGGGATGTCTGGTGCCCCGCGCAAACGCACGGGCGCTCCCCCTGGCTCCCTTCCCCGCGTCGCGACGGGAGCGGAAGCGGGACCATTGGGCGCGGCTCCGTTGATCCTACCCCTAGTATGCCTGTGTTACACGCGGTAGGCAATCACCCAGCCGGGCTAGACGGAAGTACTGGTCCACCATGATGCGCGACCCAGAAAGAGAAACCCTGGAGCCGGGAAGTCGGAACACGCCTGTTCGCGAGCGCCCTGCACCTCCTCCTGCCTAGGAGCGCGCGAAACCCTCCATGCGGTAGGGTCCTACCCTCGTGGCACGCCGCCGCCCAGTATGCTACAGTCCCTTCCGCTGGCCGTTTGATCGGGCGCTCCCAGAGAGGCGCGTAGGCCGCCGTGAATCGTCTAAAATACGTTCGAGGAGAGCGGCTGGGCACACGGTCGGGGGCACGCTGATTCCCCGGAGAAGGTAGGATCGTGGCCGATTTCACCCATCTGCATGTGCATTCCGAATACAGCCTGCTGGACGGGCAATCGCGCATTCGGCGGCTGATCGAGGCGACCAAGGCCGGCGGCATGGGCGCGCTCGCGCTCACCGACCACGGCGGCATGTACGGCTCGCTCGCGTTCTACAAAGCGTGCAAGGCCGCGAGCATCAAGCCCATCCTCGGCGTGGAGGGCTACCTTGCGCCTTCGCTCGAAGAGAAGACAGGCCGCTATGAATACAGTCATCTGCTGCTGCTGGCCAAGAATCGGACCGGCTATGCCAATCTGCTCAAGCTCACCTCCATCGCACATACCCGCGGCTATCACTACCGCCCGCGTGTGGATAAGAAGGTCTTGCGCGAGCACGCCGAAGGGCTGATCGTCACCTCCGGCTGCCTCTCCGGCGAGATTCCCGAACTGCTGCTCAAAGGCGACCTCAACGGCGCCCGCACCGCCGCCCGCTGGTATCAGGATGTCTTTGGCCCAGAGAACTTCTATATCGAGGTCCAGGACCACCAAGCGCCCGCATCGCCCCAAAACACGCTCAATCCGCTGCTCTATGACCTCAGCCGCGAGATCGGAGCGCCGCTCTTGGCCACCAATGACCTGCACTACGTGGCCGCCGCTGACGCCACCGCGCAGGATGTCTTGCTCTGCGTGCAGACCGGCAAGACGCTCGACGAGCCAAAGCGCATGAAGTTCGATAGCCAGCACTACTATCTCAAGACGCCCGAGGAGATGGCGCGGCTCTTCCCTGAGCTGCCGGACGCGCTGGCCAATACGATGCGTGTGGCCGAGCAGTGCGAGGTCGAGATCGTGTTCGGCCAGGACCTGCTGCCGCTCTATACCATTCCCCCAGAGTTCACGGATCAGAACGCCTATCTCTATCATCTCTGCCTGGAAGGCGTCAAAGAACGTTACGGCGAGATGAGCGAGGCGGTCCAGCGCAAGCTCGATTACGAGTTTGAGGTCATTCGCTCCAAGGGCTTCGTCTCGTATTTCCTCATCGTTTGGGATTATACCCATTACGCGCGCCGCCATGGCATGCGTTGCGTGGCGCGCGGCTCGGCGGCGGGCAGCCTCGTCGCCTACGTGCTTGGTATCACTAACGTTGACCCGCTGCGCTATGCCTTGCTCTTCGAGCGGTTCCTCAACCCTGAGCGCATGAGCATGCCCGATATTGACATGGATTTCCCCGACGACCGGCGTGAAGAAGTGATCCGCTACGTCGCTGATAAGTATGGCTGGGACCGGGTGGCGCAGATCGTCACCTTCAATACGATGGCGGCCAAGGCGGCGGTGCGCGATGTTGGCCGCGTCATGGGCTTGCAGTCCGAGGCCGACCGCGTGGCGCGCCTCATCCCCACAGGACCGAAGGTGACCATCGCCGGCTCGCTGGAGGGTGTGAAAGAGCTGAAGCAGCTCTATGAGCAGAGCGCACCGATCCGCCAGTTGATGGACATGGCGCGTGACCTAGAGGGCACGGTCCGCAGCACCGGCATTCACGCGGCGGGCGTCATCGTCTCGCGCGCGCCGCTGGAGACCGTGGTGCCGCTGCAGTTGCGCGACTATAAAGACCCGAATCCGTGGCTAGTCTCGCAGTACGAGCAGGCACACCTCGAAGAGTTGGGGCTGCTCAAGTTCGACTTCCTCGGCCTCTCGAACCTGACCATCCTGATGAATTGCCAGCGGTTCATCAAGCAGACACGCGATATCGAGATTGACCTTGACCGCCTCCCGCCCGATGACGCGAAGACCTACGCGCTGCTGGGTGAGGGCGAGACGACCGGCGTCTTCCAACTGGAGTCCGGCGCGATGCGCTCGTACGTCAAGGAGCTCAAGCCCACCTGTCTGGAAGACATCACCGCGATGGTCGCGCTCTACCGCCCCGGCCCGATGGACTCCATTCCCCAGTTCATCAAGGCCAAGCATGGCGAAGTCGAGATTCGCTATCTGCATCCGCTGCTCGAATCGCTGCTGCGTGAGTCCTATGGCGTCATCGTCTACCAGGATCAGGTGCTCCTCATCGCGGTCCAGCTCGCCGGGTTCTCCTGGGGCGACGTGGATAAGTTCCGCAAGGCGATGTCAAAGAAGATTCGTGAGGAGTTGGTCAAGTATCGCGACAAGTTCGTCATGGGCTGTGTCAAGAACGGCATTGACGCGAACATCGCCGAGGAAATCTTCACCTTTATTGAGCCGTTCGCTGGCTACGGCTTCAACAAGGCCCACGCCTGTGCTTACGCCTGGGTGGCCTACCAGACCGCGTATCTGAAGGCGAACTACACGGCGGAGTTTATGGCGGCCACGCTCACGACCGAGGCTAGCGACGCCAAGAAGGTTATCGCCGCGGTGGATGAGTGCCGACGCATGGGCATCGAGGTGCTGCCACCGGATATCAACCAGAGTGAAGGCGACTTCACCGTCGAGCATCTGGGGGATGACCCAGCGACGGGCCAATCGCGCTGGGGCGTGCGTTTCGGCCTGCTCGCCATCAAGAACGTGGGCAGCCGGCCTATCGAGGAGCTGATCGAGGCGCGGCGCTCCGGCGGCCCATTCCACTCGTTGGCCGACGTCTTCGCGCGCACCGACAGCAAGAACCTCACGCGCGGCGCCGTCGAGTGTCTGGTGAAGGCTGGCGCGCTCGATTCCGTGAGCCGCCCGGATGGCATCAGCCCCCAGAGGTGGCGTAGCCGTCTTATCGCCTCACTCGACCGCGCACTCAGCCTCGGCCAACAGCGGCGTAGGATGCGCGAGGTCGGACAGAATAGCCTTTTCGGTGGCCTGAGCGAGAGCGCCACAGATGACTTCATGCCAGTGGAAGCCCCTGACTATCCACAACAGCAACTGCTGGCGTGGGAGAAGGACCTGCTCAATCTGTATCTCTCCGCGCACCCACTCGCACACATCGCCCCATTGCTGAAGAAGCGTGTGACCGGCTTTACCGCCTTCCTGAACGAAGAATGGGCGGGGCAGCGCGTGACCCTGGGCGGGCGTGTGACCGCCATCCGGCGCATCATGACCAAGCGTGGCGACGCGATGCTGGCGGTGCAACTCGAAGACTTGCACGGCACGATCGAGGTGGTGGTCTTCCCCAGGGCCTATGCCACGACACAAGAGGTCTGGCGCGAGGAGGCGGTGGTGCTCGTGACGGGCACGGTCAAGCTGCGCGATGATGAGCCGCAGCTCGTCTGTGACGAGGCCGAGGCGTTTCTCGTGAGCGAGGAAGAGGCCACCCGCCGCGACTATCTGGTGCGCATCCATCTGCGGCGCGGCAAGAACAGCGTGTTGGACCGCGCGCAACTGCATGACGTCATCACCATCCTACGTGATTTCCCTGGTGACGATCGCTACGAGTTCGTCGTACGCAACGGTCGCTGGGAAGCGCGCCTGGCCACGGTCCCTGGTCGGCTGGGAGTGCGCTTCTGCCCGGAGTTAACGCGGCAACTCGAAAAGGTATTGGGGCCAAACTCGGTTGACGGCGTGCCGATGAGTCCCGTGCTGGCGGTCTGATCGCATATCCTTTCCCCCGCTCCACTGGCGAGGGAAGCGGCGTTGCTGGCCCCGCGCGCCGGAGAGGCGAGGAGCAGCGGCGGCGAGCGGCAGCGGCGGCGCGCCTACCGATACGCCTCGGCTTGCAGCGTGAAGAGTTCCGCGTAGCGCCCCCCCAAGGCCAGCAACTCCGCGTGCGTGCCCTCTTCGAGGATGCCGCCATCCTCCAACACGAGGATGCGGTTGGCCAGCCGCACTGTGCTGAAGCGGTGTGAGATAAAGATGGCCGATTTACCCGCCGTCAGCTCGCGGAAACGCGCGAAGACCTCATACTCCGCCTGTGGATCCAGCGAGCTGGTCGGCTCATCCAGAATCAAGAGCGGCGCGTCGCGCATAAAGGCACGGGCCAGCGCGATCTTCTGCCACTCACCACCGGAGAGTTGCTGCCCCTGGTCGAACCACTTGCCCAGCATGCTCTCATAGCCCTCCGGCAGTTGGCCGATCACCGCGTCCGCCCCACTCTTGGCCGCGGCGGCCCGGATGCCAGCGGTGTCCTCCACCGCCGCGATACGCCCCACGCCGATGTTGCGCCCCGCCGAGAGATAATAGGTCACGTAGTCTTGGAAGATCACGCCGATGCCCGCGCGCAGCGAGGCCAGGTCATACTCGCGAATGTCGTAGCCGTTGATGAGAATCTGCCCCGCGTCCGCGTCGTAGAGACGGGTCAAGAGCTTGACGATTGTCGTCTTGCCCGCGCCATTGCGCCCCACCAGCGCCACCGTATCTCCGGCTTCGATGCGAAAGCTCACATCGCGCAGCGCCTGCCCCTTCTCGCCGCGCCCCGGATAGCTGAAGCTCACCTGGCGGAACTCTACCGCCAGCCCCGCACTCGGCTCCAACTGGCGCCCATCCGGGGGGCTGACGATACGCGGCTCATACTCGAGGAACTCGAAGAGCGTGTTGACGAAGAGGTTGTTCTCATATGTCGAGGAGATGCCGCTGAGCAGCCCCTGGAAGCTCGTGCCCAACGAGAGCGCCATCTGGGTGTAGAGCGTGAGATCACCGAAACTGATGCGCCCGGCCACCGCCGCTACCGCGACATAGAGATAGACCACGCCGTTCAAGACGAGGCTGCCCAGCCCCCAGGCGAAGGCGGCGAGGTAGCGCGGCACAATGAGTGCCCGCGCCTCATGGTAGAAGCGCTCGGCCAGCGTGCGATACAGCCGAATGAAGAAATCGCCCAACGTGAAGAGCTTGACCTCTTTGTTGAATGTGTCGGTGGTGAGCAGCGTATTATAGTAGCTCATCTCGCGGCGCAGCGGCGATTGCCGCCGCATCACCTGATAGCCCCACCAGCCATAGCGCATGCTGGCGACGAAGGCGGGGATGGGCGCGAGCAGCGCCAGAATCGCCAGCCACCATGCCAGATGGATCAGCACGAAAATGGCGGAGAAGAGCGTCACTAGCGTGCGCCCCAGCCCGAAGGTTTGTGAGATCATCCCGATGGGGCGCGTGGCCGCCTCGCGCTGCGCCTGCTGGAGCGAGTCATAGAAGCGGGCGTCTTCAAAGAAGGCCAGATCGAGCGTGTTGGCCTTCTCCATCACCTGGAGCTGGACGGCGTACGAGGTGCGCTCTTGCAGCAGTTGCTGCGCGATGTTGGAGAGGGTGGTGAGCAGACTGGAGAGTGCCTGGACGGCGAACTGCGCCACTACCAGCCAGATCACCAGCCCCATCGCGCCGCGCTGCCCATGAATGCGGATGGCGTAGAGCACGTCGTCGAAGAGCAGCTTGGCCACATAGGCGGTCAGCGCGGGCACGAAGCCCTGCGCGATGTAGAGCACCGCCAGCAGCAGTGTGAGCGTCGGGTGGATCTCCCAAACCAGGCGGATCACCCGTGGCAGGCTGGTGAACGCGGTGACGACCATGCGGAAGCTCAGGCCTTCCTCGTCGTTATCGCCGAAGGGCTTCCCTTTGCGCCCGCCGCCGCTCTCCGCCTTTGGTGGCGTGCGGCCTCGCCTCGCCCCGCGCCCGCCAAGGTCAGCCAGCCACCGCCAGAGTGCTCCCACTGGATGCCCCGCTGATGACCGCTCCGTCGCCGTCTCGTTCGTCTCTCCGCCCATGCCCACCACCATTTCACGCTCTGCCTGGCTCACTGCCGCCCCATGCATTATGCGGCATGCGCGGGCCTCCCGTGTACTGGCGGTTTGGGCAGGATACGGGGAGTCTCTCCTGGCCGGATGGGGAGGCGATGGATGGGGCACAGGCCGGAATATGCCAGGCCAGAGAAGATCCCCTGGATGGTTACTGGCCCACAGGCTGCTCACGGGCGGCGATATCCCTCCGCCAGCGTGCTCCCGCGAAGCGGACACGCTCGATGTTGGCATAGACGTGGGCGCGGGCCGCCGCGACCGTCTCCCCATATGCCACCAGCGTCAAGACCCGCCCGCCGGAGGTAACGAGCTGCCCATCGGCCACGCGGCGCGTGCCCGCGTGGAAGACCAAGATATCCGAATCGAGTGTCTCCAGTCCTGTGATGGGCAGTCCGCTGGCAGAGGGGCCAGGATAGCCCGCTGAGGCCACCACCACTCCGCACGTGGCCTTCGCCGACCAGGCCGGCATGGGCACGCGATCCAGCTGGCCATCAGCGGCGGCGGCGCAGAGCGCTAGCACGTCACTCTCGAGCCGCGGCAGCACGACCTGCGTCTCGGGATCGCCGAAGCGCGCGTTGAACTCCAACGCCTTCGGTCCCTCGCGCGTGAGCATCAGCCCGGCATAGAGTAGCCCGCGAAAGGGGGTGCCCGCCGCCGTGAGCGCGGCGACCGTCGGGCGCAGGATGCGCGCCTCGATCTCGGCCAGCAGCGCTGGCGTGGCGAAGCTCGGCGGCGAGTAGGCGCCCATCCCGCCGGTGTTCGGGCCGGCGTCGCCATCTTCGGCACGCTTGTAGTCACAGGCGGGCGTGAGCGGCACCATCCGCGCACCATCCACCAAGGCGAAGAGCGAGAGTTCTGGCCCTTCTAGATACGCTTCGATCAGGACCGTGCGGCCCGCCGCGCCTAGCCCGCCCGCCACCAGCAGATGATCGAGCGCGGCGCGCGCGGCGGCGCCATCCCGCGCGAGGACGACACCCTTGCCTGCGGCCAGCCCATCCGCCTTGATGACGACAGGGTAGGCCCCCCCGCGCGCTTCATAGTTGCGCAGATATTCCTCGGCGGCGGCGCGGTCGTCGAACGAGCGTGCGTGGGCGGTGGGGATGCCCGCGGCACGCATGAGGTGCTTCGCCCACGCCTTGCTGCTCTCGATACGCGCGGCAGCGGCGCTTGGCCCGAAAACGCGCAGCCCACGCGCGGCAAAGATGTCTGCGATGCCCCCGCCGAGGGGATCGTCTGGGCCGATGAGGGTGAGGTCAATCGCCTGGCGCTCGGCCCATGCCGCGCAAGCGGTGAAGTTCATCGGGTCAAGCGGGATGTTCTCCGCGAGTGCCGCCGTGCCCCCATTGCCTGGTGCGCAAAAGAGCGCACCTAGTTGGGGCGAGCGCGCCGCCGCCCAACAGAGCGCATGCTCGCGCCCACCTGACCCAATCACCAAGACGCGCATACCCTGCCCCTCCCTGTCTCCCTCGCCGTAGGAAGCCGTCGTAGGAAGCCGACGCGAAACGCCATGCCTTTGGTCACCCGCCGCCACCGTTTACCAGTTCGGGTGGCGGCGCAGATCGGGCGGGCGCATCATCGGCAGGTAGTGGAAGGCCTCCGCGTACTCGACGCCGATCTCCAGGCCCGCCTGGCGCGCCCGTGCCCGGATGAAGTCGCTGATCTCGCGGCCACGAATCTGGCTGACATGCGTCAGCAGCGCCTCGATCTTGGTCTCGATGGTGGTCGTGATATCCACATAGAAGTTGGGGTGATCGGTCGCGAAGAAGTAGACGTTGTGGACACGGTGCTCGGTGAGGTCGCCCACCAACTGGTCGGGATAATACATGCGATCGCGCGCGGCGGCCACCGCATCCAGCGCGGTCTGGCCCACTGCGCGATGGTCGGGGTGAATCTGATAGCGCTGCCAGGGATCGAAGGTCATGACGACATCCGGCCTGCCCTGGCGGATTACGAGGGCCAATTCGCGGCGGAAGGGGATATTGACCTCTACCTCGCCATCGCGGTGCTCGAGAAATGTCACCTCTTCTACGCCCAGTACTCGCGCCGCCGCGCGCTGCTCCGCCTGGCGCGTCTCGATTAGTCGCTCTGGCGTGGCGTTGGGATCGTCACTGCCCTTGTCGCCACTGGTTGCCAGTACGTACTGGAGACGGTAGCCATCCCGCGCCAGGCGCGCGACTGTGCCAGCGCAGAGAAACTCCGCGTCGTCAGGGTGGGCGAAGAGGACCATCACGCGAGGGCGCGTCTCGGTCGCCGCGGTTTCAGCCATAAGCGAGCATCCTCCTCCAGCATCCTCCTCCAATGGAGTGCGCGGCGGCGCACTCGCGCGTGCCGCTGGGCCATGTGCCCTCGCATGCAGCATACCCGCCTCGTCGT
>JADEYI010001897.1_pt1 | contig 12750 bp, 18 predicted proteins | sample 8542331 | NCBI WGS metagenome assembly JADEYI01 (sample SAMN16510988, study PRJNA670497) | mine drainage metagenome | isolation source: biofilm near Copperflume 1 | place: Germany: Marsberg coppermine Kilianstollen | collected 2018-02 | reverse complement strand
AGGTGCTTTACTGACCATGAATCCTGAAATTGACATCGCGCTCGCGGCCAAGAGTGAGGTGACGCCGTTGACGAAGGAACAGCGCTCGCGCATTCGGTACTGGGACTTCTTCATCATTGACCTCATCATGCGCATATCGCGGCAAGTGGCGATGAAGCGGCGGGCCGCGCTATGAGCAAGCCTGCTACCATTGCGAACTCGGACATCATTGGTGCGGTTGCCGCGAACAGGTCGCGCAGCATAGCTCGTCATTTGGAACTCGACACCATTGCGCTGCAAGGCCCACGGATAGGACAGGTCTGGAAGCAGGTGAAAGGCCCGCTCGAAGGTCGAAAGATGAGTGTGTATTACTGGACTTCAACATACGTGTATCTCAAGCCGCTCCCTGAGTCGTGGCGCACGCTCTTTACGCGCATCCGCCTTACTCGCTTCCTTGGTCAGTGGAGACTGGAAGATGAATAAGGGCGCTGTCTTCTCCGAAGACCGTATGTACCGATTCGCATTGTGGCGGCACTGGGATGCGTGCCTCCTGCCGATGACTTTCATTCTGCTCAACCCCAGCACAGCGGACGAGACAAAGGACGACCCGACCATCCGGCGCTGTGTGCAATACGCGAGAGACTGGGATTATGGTGGGGTGTGCATCGTGAACATCTTTGCTTTCCGTGCGACTGACCCGAGAACCTTGACGCGAGTAAGCGACCCCATCGGCCCAGACAATGACTATCACATCAAGCGACTCTCAAGCGAGGGGATGGTTGTCGCGGCATGGGGCACGCACGGCGCGTATCTCGACCGAGGTGAGCAGGTCAAGATGATGTTGGCGGAGCGGGGCATTAGGCCGTGCGTCTTGAAGCTGACTAAAGACGGACATCCATCGCATCCGCTGTATCTCTCGGCGTCCTTGCGGCCTGTGCCCTGGACACGATAGACTGACACACTAAGAGAAAGGGAGAAAACACCATGGCACGCACTGTTGGCTTTAACGGCAGGCTCACGTTCTGGGACGGGATTCGTTCCATCTTCAGTTTCAGTTTCAATTTCACTCCGTTCTCGGAGGTCGGTGCGCATCTGTTCGGTTTTGGGTTCCGGGTGCTCTGGGTGCGAGGTCGGCAGTTCTCGTTAACCGGGTACGTCCCGTTCTATCACGCATACTGGTGCCGCCACACGACGCGGATGGACGCTGCGCAGCAAGCTGAGGCAGAACGGGTGCATGACGGTGACGGTCAGTTCGTCATCAAGGACATGGAGAGCGAGGCGAAGGCCAAGGCGCGGCAGGGCATTTACGAGACGGATGAAGAGTACGCAGCGCGCATCGCCACGCTGCGCGCGCTACCTAATCCGACTCCGGTGCAACAGCGCATCATCGACATCAAGGATGAGACGGGTGAGTAACATTGGTGACGGCGGCTATGTAGGTCTGGAAATCGGCAACGTGCCCGAGCCGGATGACGAGGGTGACGAAGGTCACCCGAGGTGTCCCGGCTGTGGCGAGGATGTCGAGTTTCTTGTAGATGCGCCGACGCCTGAGATTGCTCAGCGTGTTTTCCTCGCGTACTACGCCACGAACGACCTCCCCGTTGAATTGCTTAAGGATATCATCGACGGTCACTTCCACTTCCACACATCTAAAGGGAAGGACTGTAGGGATGAGCCGGAGCCGCCTTCCGGCGGCTAAGGGGCTCTTCAACTAGCTACGCGGCTTAGCGGTTGTGTGAAAATCTGAGGCGGACGCAATGACATTTCAAACAGACACAGTTCTGTTGGCAACCATTACCATAGACTCTTCATATCCGTTGCGGCGGTTCTACTGTCGTTGCTGGGGTTGTGGGAAGCGGCGTTTCGCCGCACAGTGGTGGGAGGGCTACCAACTTTCCGCCCCTGAGTTCAGACAACCCAACGATGAGTATCGGTACTGGGGATATTTCTGCGCGTACTGCACCACCATCATCGCGTCAATACAGGCCGACCACGAGCGCTATAATCGTGATGAGGTGCGCATCGAGACGCTAAAGGAAGTTCTTGCCGACATCAAGCCTAATGATGTCGGTGACTTCGTGCGGTTTCAGATAGAGAGGAAGATTTACCTTATCCAACGGGAACAGCGGCACAGCGCTGACGACGACTTGTACGATGACGATGATTACTGTGGCTATTAGCGGACAGGTTCGCTGTAAGTTGTGCAAGACCATGAAAGACTGCGACTTATGCGAGCAATGTTGGCTTTGGTTGTGCAGCGAAGATTGGCCGGGGCACAAGTGTGGTAGACTGAGCAGAAGGCACGTGCCCGTGCAACAGGAGCCGGGGCACGTCGAAGTTGCAGCCAGTGCCCCGGCTCCGGGCCATACAGAAAAGGAAAACCCATGATTGTTAGCCTCGGTTACATCGCGTACTTCCTCATAGGCTCTTTCTCGTGGTTGCAACTTGCCTACAGCCTGCGGAAGAAAACCATCAACCTCAGCAGTTGGTCGATGGCCTCGTTAGCAGTGGGACTCGTGCTGTTGCAGTTCACGTTGTTTTACGGAGTCGTCCCGACATATGTCATCATAGGGAATGGCGTGAGCACACTCGGTACGATAGGCAATCTGCTGCGTATCATGATGTTCAAGCACAACTACAAGACCCGGCGCAAGACTCTGCTCGATGAACATCAAACGACAGAGCACGTTTGGACACAGGTCTTTGAAGACGGGCAGGAATACGCTTAGGCGATGACATGACTCGGCGAGTAAAGCCCTACACAACTAAACCCGACCCGGCGCGGCCTCCGAACTACCTGTATAAGATGGTACGCCTGTGGCAGAAACGGATGCACTTGCTGCACTGGGGTGACATTAAGCTGTACACGCGGGCGTTTAAGGGTTCCACTGCCGCTGAGACGCGGTGGACGAAAGGCTACAAGGGAGGTGCGATTCACTTCGGGATGAAGTGGTTGTCAGACCCAACCACCACATATGACGAAGCCGAAACCGTGGTGGTGCATGAACTGACGCATTTCTTGTTCGCTGATATGGACGATAAGTTCGAGTATTACCTCGGTGTCGGCGAGGTCTTCTTTGAGTATCAGAAGACGCGCGAGGGCATGTGTGACACCATTGCTGCTATGCTCATCACTCGCTATAAAAGGGCGAAGAGGAAGTAAAGGCGCTGATGGCTCTTGTTGCTGCATTCTCTGTGTTCATCATCCTTGTTGTGGCCGCCATCATACTGTTCGGAGGGCCGGACTGATGTGGGAGACCACCGCTCAAGAGGCTAGTATCAACGGCATCACCTACCCTCTCTTGGTGTATGGGCTAAGAGATAACATCCTGCATTTCTCTAACCCGTGGGCCATGGCTCAGATGCAAGGAGCGTTGTCGATGTGCGTTAGCCGTCGCCTTGACTACATCCACGTGATGTCGAAAGACCTGCCAACCATTTGTGAAGGTTGCGTCGAGAAGGCGGGAGCCATCAATGTGTGACCGCTTGGCTATGCGGTCAAAAAGAGAGGCGGCGTAGATGTTCGAAGATGATGTAGACGGTAACGGTGTTCCTTGCGAGCATCTTCTGCGCTGGTACTACCGGCTGGCGGCGTGGGCGCATACCCGTGTCGAGCGCATGCCGTTTCAAGACCGAATGAAGTGGCATGACCGCCTGCCGGATTGGGTGTGCGAGGCCTACGAGCGCGTGGCGTTCAACTATCCTTGCCATCAGTGTGAGGGCGACCGCAGCCGCGAGTATGGCGCGACGTTCAAAACCGACGCGGATGTCATAGCCACGTTCCCGTATCCGCCTGAGTACGACACCTTTATTTAGCACACCTTCGAACCCGCCACCGACGAAAGACCCCCGGCATTCTAAGTGCCGGGGGTTTTTGTACCTGCTTGACTGTCGCCCTCGGATGTTCATATACTGAGAGAGTAGACCAACATCATAGGAGTTACTTCATGGCCCTGACGCGCAAGCCAAAGACTGCTGCTGAGGACGCCGCCTACGACAAGAAACACGGCGTGAAGGAAGGCTCAAAGCGGGATAACGCTTTGGACAAGAAGTTCGGTGTCAAGCCGATGAAGGGTGGTCGGCAGCCAAAGTCCAGCAAGCCCTTCGTCAAGAAGAGGAAGTAAACACGTGGCTCTGACACGCAAACCTTTCAAGGCTGACGACGGTGGGACTCCCACTGCACCGGGTTACATGAAGGGCACACGGTCTTCAAAGGCGAAGACGCGTACCATTAAGTCAAAGAAGAAGGGTCAGAAGCCCATCACATTCCACCCCGGCGGGTTGCACTCATCGACTGGAACGCCAAAGGGGCAGAAGATTCCAGCTTCGAAGATAGCGAAGGCTCTCTCAGGAGGGTTTGGCCCAAAAGCCGCTTCTCAAGCAAGGTTTGCAAAGAACGTCCTGAACAAGGGCGAGTAAGGCACAGGAGTAACGACCATGGCGATGACACGTAAGGCTACCAGTAAGCTGCCGCGCGGCACCAATGCCGACATCGATGATGTCGTCCCGTCTGGCAATACTCCGAAGTCCAGTACAGGGAAGACCATCAAGCCTGCTGGTTCGCAGGGCATCTCCAAGGGTGCCAAGGTGACACGCGCGCCTGAGGGACAGACCAATGGTATTGTCCCGCGCACTCCCGTGACTGCTAATCGCAGCAATCGTCTGCCGACCCAGAAAGCGTTTGGCCCGGACAATCGAGCCGGGAAGAACGTCGGCAAGGGTAAGGTCGTTGGCCCTATCGCGTCCGGCGGTGGGTCATTTGGCCAACCGTAGGAAGTCACTCACCCTTACTGACATAGGAGTATACCCATGGCACTCGTTAAGAAGGGCAAGTCTGAGCGCAAGGCAGCGACTCGTGGCGTCAAGACTGGTGCTAACAGCGGTATCAATGCCTTGTTCAATGACATGCAGTCAACCGGTGTCACGCCGACTGTAAAACCGACGAATACCACGTCAGACGGTCGCGCTGGGCCGAACAGCACGGGAGGTTCGAAGCCGACCAAGAAGACCTCTACTGTGAAGAGCGGCGGCGGCGGTTTTGGTCAGGGGCGTGTCGGTCTCGGTGGCGTTAGCAACGAGTAACCGCTATGCCTGCACGCAGCGTAGCCCAGGAACGAATGATGGCGATGATTGCGCATGGGGCGAACATTCCCGGCGTGCATATCAGCCATGACAAGGCTGCCGAATACGTTGGCCCGACTAAAGGGCTTCCCACCCGCGTCATCAAGAAGAAACGAAAGAAGACCTCTTAATGGTGTCGGTTAACGTTGATGTACCACCCGCGCGGCCTACCCGGTCACGAGGGAAGAAGGACAACAAGCAGGCCGCCACTGATGCGTGGAGTATTCTCGCCCGGCTGCGGCGACCTTTCTCTGACCGCGATGCCATTTGGCCCGTACGCCGACGCGTGCGGCTTCGGCAAGAAGACCCCCCGATACCTGAGGCATACACCGGTACGGCGCTACGCCACAAGAGCGCTGAATTAGACTGGGCTGTGCGCCAGATTGTGTCTCTGCTCGGCGAGAACCGCGAGCAGTACATCATCTATGCCCCCACCGACACGCAGGACATGCAACGCAAGGCTGACGAGACGCAGAAGGTCGTCGGCGCGATGATGCAGATGCTTGACGAAATCCACCCCATCGAGCGCCCGCGTCAATTGTGTCATGATTGGCAGGTCGCTGACGGCATTGCTGCGGAGAAAATTACATTCCCTCAAGAATACTTCGAGACGGTGCGGAACACTAAAGGCGACAAGGCATGGAAAGACGCATGGGCTGAGTATGTGCGCAAAGAGAAGAAACTCCCGATGCGCAAACATGCTGTAGACCCATTCACGTTGTACTTCGAGTTCGACATTAACGGACTCGCGGTCGTCGCCGAACATGCGAAGGCTCGCAAGTCTGCGCTGATGGAAGAGTACGCCGAGAACAAGGCTGTGTTCGACGCTATCTCACGTATCCCTATCGGTGACGGTTTCACTGTTGGCGCCTCTACGACGGGCAGTAGCACCACGGTATCGGTCGGCAGTCCCGGCGCGACATCGTTTGGCGATAACGGAGAGACGGTCAACATCCTTGAGGTATGGACTCGCAAAGAGTTCATAATGCTCGCGGAGGCGGCTGGTGAGCAGCAGGTTCTCATGCGGGAGCCGCACCCGTTCAAGCAACCACCGTACTTCTTCGCGCCGGGAATCCTTACAGGTAGTCAGAATCCGCTGCATCAGTTCCAACCACTCGTGCTTCCGATGTACCCGCTGACCCTCGAACTTTCGGCGGTACGTACGGCCCGTCTTAATGCCGCGTTCCTCTCGTCCTTCAAACCGTTCTACGTCAAGTACGCGGCGGGTGTGCAAGAGGATGAAGAGGCCGGAAACATCAAGATTCACTTCCTTCTGCCGGGGTCTAACATTCCTAGCCTCAAGGGTGGTGAGATTGTTGCTATTGAGTGGACTAACCTGGATGAACTTCAGAAGATTGAGACCTCGCTCATGCAAGACCGTGAGCGGTTTGGTTTTCAGTCCGTCCTTGCGGGCAACATCCAAGCATCTGGTGAGAGTACAGCGTGGGCTACGCGCATGATGCGTGACCAAGGCATGGTGCAGTTTAACGGTGTGCTCCGTAACTATGCGCAGATGCGCGCCGACGAAGTGCGCTTTATCATGAACTTCGTGCGTGATGTACTGAAGATGGATATGCCAGTCGCGCGCCTCGTGGAGCCGAAGGGGCGCAACAACAGCGTCGGCCACATCGAGACACTGTACCTCACGCAAGAGATGTGTACCGCAGGGTTCGAAGTTCAATGCCGGTTGACCGCAGGCAAGGCGTCCGACCGCATCAGTATCGTTGAAGAGTTCCGTCGCGCACACGAGGCCGGTGAAGTCTCACAGCGCATGGTGCGTGAAGAAGCGTGGCAGTTCGAGAACGCGTCCGAGATTGAGGACGAGGTTCTGGATGAGCAGATTCGCCAGTCATTGTTGCCGAAGATGCTAGAGATTATCACTCAGCTTGCTTCGCAGGGCGCTGAGGAAGAGTTGGCCCAGCCGCAGAACTCCTCACCGGATATGGCTCAGCAACAGGCTTCGATGCAGGCTCAGGCTGAGGCTATGGGCGCCGGGGGGACGACGCCAGTACCGCAGGGGCCAGCGAATGCCATCACGGCCCCGCCGCCCGGAGGGGAAGTCCCGGCACCGGGAGTTGAAGCTGGAATCGGCCAAGGGCTCGTGCCGCCTGAACTACCGGCGAACGGCGCACCCGCGCAACCACTGGTGCACTAAGATGACGCACAAAGACCCTGAGCAGACATGGCCTGAGTCTATTGTTGCCTCGTATGTAGAAGAAATGGTAAGCTAAAGATGAGCGTGAAGCCTACGCGCGATGTGTTTGGCGCTGACCAGTCGCAGAAAATCATCCAGCGCGCCGTAGACTGGGCTGTCCCTTTCGTGGTCGAGGCTGTCAAGGCTATGCGCCGGGATGGACGCCCTCTTTTCACCAAAAAGATACCTGAGCAAGAGCGACTACTGCGACTGCTCACTGCGTCAAAGCCCTTCTGGGATGCGTTGCAGGAAGGAGACCCCAAGGTCGCCGCAGCCATGGCAGCCGACATTCTCAAGGCTCGTGCGAAGGGAACCATCCCCGAGCAAGGCCCGCTAGTCAATGAGGCTCAGGCAGCAGAAGGTCAGGGAACCGTTTCCAAGCAAGGCCCGCAAGTCGGCGAGGCTCAGGCAGTAGAAGACCAAGAGAATAAGTTCGCTACGAAGGCGCCGCCACTGGGTACACAACGGGCGTACCCGCTACCGCCCTTTATCATTAGCGGCGCTGTTGATACAACGTCTGGATAGTAACTCTGGCCTATGCCAAGTAATGTTCCTTCCTTGTTTAGCATAGTGCAGGGCGTCAAGCCTCGGGTCTCTTCAGACATGCTGGCGCAACTGGATGCGACTGCGGCCAAGGCTGATGCGGTTACCGCATCTCTGCACGCTGTCGCCGCAGCGGCGCGACCGGCTCCTGTGATGCCACCGGCTCCTGTGATGCCACCGGCTCCTGTGATGCCACCGGCCATGGACACGAGTCAGCCGCCGCCTACTATGGCCGCTCAAGCTGCGGCCACAGGGAACATGCCTGGTGTACCCGGACACTTGAAAGGTACGACCAAGGCCGCGTTAGCGCCTGCGAAGAAAGCACCGGCTGCACCCAACGCGTCCGCTGCCGATTTCAACTCGGCTGGCCCCGACCCAACTGGCCCCGGTGACGTGTATCAGGCCATGGCAGGACAAGGGCCGCCGCCTCCGCCCGACAACGTGCCAATGCCACAACCGTCTGGTGGTAGCGCCGTTATGGAAGCGACCGACCCGCTCGGCCCCCTCTATGAGCAGATTGCGGTGCAGTACGGTCTCATCAACGTTAACGGCGAGCCCGACCTCGCCGAGGCCCAGCAGATTTTCAACCAGAATCCGACGCTGTACTTGCAGCAAGACCCGAGCGCGGCTGCGCAAGCAAATATTTCGGGTGTGTCGGCGGGAACATCGGCGCAGGGGAATGCACCGACTATTCCGTCTGCACCAATGTCGAATATCCCGTCTGTACCAATGTACTTGTTTGGTGGTGAGACAACTGTTGCTGGCTACGATACTGGCACCAAGGGTCGGCCAGTCGCTACGGGCACACAGACGCCGCCACAGAATATTCCGGCAACCAGTGGCCCTTCCGGTTATTCAGTTACAGACCCGTTAGTGCCCGGCTCTCCCGGTTACTCAGCTACAGACCCGTTAGTGCCCGGCTCTCCCGGTTACTCAGCTACAGACCCATCATCGCCCGTAGTATTGGGAGACCAAGAGACTGCCGCACAATGGGCGGCCCTCGGAGCACCGTCAACATCCGCCGCACCTCAGGGCGCCTCCTCCTTAGACCCGAATTCGTGGAAGTACCACGCGATTCTCTTGTCAGGCTCGGTGACAACCTTGCAAGGCGCAAAGGACTTGTACGACTCGAACCCTGCACACTTCGACCAGATTCTTAACCCCCAGGCGAAAGCTGTGGGCGGCAGTGGGCGGCAGTGGGCGGCGCTCGCACAGTCTGCTGACCAGTTCCGGCAGACGATGCAGTTCAATCAGGCGAAGCAAGCGTTTAACGAAGCGGCGGCACGGCAAGGCGCTGCGGCCTCAGCAGATAAGGCGTTGCAGGATTTTCAAGTCAACAAGGCAGTCATGGAACAGAAGGCCACGGACGCACACAATGCAGCCGTTTCGAACGCTCTTAATGAGTGGAGCAAGAATGTTGGACTGGCAAATGTTCCCGGCCTTGGCGACATGAACTTTGTGTCTTCGCTCTCTGGTGCTAATGCGGCGAATGCTGCGGCTGCTGCCGCGCGGCCTCAACTAGGATTTAACCCGATGGCTGCATACGGGACAACGCCACCGCCTCCGACATTCGTCGCGCCGAACATTCCCGGTATCGACTACAACCCGCCGCAAGGTCAGTAATGCCTAACAACCCTATCAACCCGCAGACCAGACAGCCATGGACAGACCAACAGATGGCGTATTTCCGGCTGCTTCAACAGAACTCGGCAACCGACCCCGGCTTTGCCGCGAGGTCGGAGCGGTACCTTGCCTCTGTTGCTACACCGAACCCACAGACTGGTGCACCACAATGGATGCAGGGCGCTGACCCGTACCAAGTCGCCGGTGGCGAGACGCTGATTCAGGACAAGGCGCTACGCGATGAAATGGCGGCTCGTGCTGACATCGCACGCCAGGACATGGCGCTGAAACAGCAAGCCCGCGAAGATGCAATTCGTAGGAACCCAGAGAACGCCGCCATCTACGAGCAAGAGCGACGTGGATGGCGTGCTGGCCCTACAGGCAACGAGACAGCCGACCAGTATGCCGCAGGGCCGGGTGGCGCTCCTGCCTCAGCGCCCGTCGCCACCGCGCCCGTCGCCACCGCGCCCGCCGCAGCTAGTCTCGGAGGGTATACCCCCGGCCTCGGCATCAACTCGGTCACGGGTGCTCCAAAGGTGATGGGCCACATCGGCTCAGCATCTCTCAACCCGCAGACTGGACAGTACGAGTTCTCGACCACAGGCGCAGGTGATACGAATTTCTCTGTCGATAAGGCTACAGGTGCGGCTATTGCTGGCGGTAATTATGGTACACGACCCGGTAGCGATGACAGTTATGTAACGACAGCAGGTGGCGGATACAGCAAAGCCGACATGGGTGCGGCTGTCAATCAACTCAACCAGAACATCGCACGCTTGACGCCAGAGGCGGCGCAAGCATTCGCGAACTTCGACGCAGCGAAAGCGGTACCGGGCCTCCCGCCGGGGCAACTCAATGGCGGATACGTGGATATCCCCGGTTACTTAGATGGTGCGTACGGCGCATACATGGCGGCGCAGGCTGGTCAAGGCGCGCCTGCTTTGAAGAGTGGCGGTCAGGTGACAGTTGGCGGCGTTCCGCACTGGATTGTCGATGACAAGGGTAATCCGGTCGCTGCTCTCTCTGAAGACGGCAAGAACGAGACTGTAAAGGGCAAGGGCGGCGTCGAAGTCATCCCGCAAGACCCGGCGCGCAAGGCTGCGTACGAAGCGAGCAAGACACGTCCTGGCGCGGCGGCTGGTAACAGCGGCGCGACGCTCAGTGGCAAGACTACGCAATCAAAGGAAGTCAACGCGCGTACGACTGGTGCGAAGGCGGGGGACAAGCGAGTGAACAACGGCAAGACGAACAATGGCCGACCACCCGCTCCTGGTAGTGACTTGCCTCACGGCGAGGAGAACACGGACAAAGATGCTAAGGGTGTTCGTCGTGTTGTGCGCGGTATCCCCGGCGATGCCGCAGGTAGTCGTCTTCAACGGACTACACCCATCCCTGTCCGCACGTCGTTGACAGCGCAATCAGCCGGTCAGCGGAAGCAAGCGATTCCGAAAGTAACGCAGGGGCCGATGGGGCCGGGTGCGACAACATTGCCTGTCCGTCAACCTGACGGTTCAGTGCAGCCGTACCGACCGGCTCCGAGTGGCGCAGTAGTTCCGATGTTCCGAGGGGCTGCATTGACTCCGAGTACCATGCCGATGGTGGCGGGTCATGCAATGGGAACGCTTCCGCCTGAGGCGTACGGGGGTTTGGGTGGCGCGAGTAACGCGTTCGTAAACAGCGGTCAAGGTACATCGACAGACTTCATGAACAAGATGCTGGCGTACAATCCTACGGCTCCGCAGGCAGCGACACCGGTTACGAATGCGGTCTCGGCACAGCCTGTTGCTGGCTCGACGCCGATTCCTCAAGCATCATCTTCCGACCCGTTCAACATAAATGGCGCGCCTGCAATGAACGCCTCAGGTGGCTCACGTGTCATCGGTAACGATACGGCTCCGCAGGCGCGTTTCGGATTCGACAAGAATGCGCCTATTGACATCGCTGCGCACAACGCAAGTCGGGGGATTCCCGGCATGCCCGGCGTGCGCGTAGCACAGCCATGGAAGATTGCGCCACGGACGCTCATGCAGAACGGTGCGGCCGGTAATCAGTTGCTTCAGTCATACTGGAACGCTAGTGGTGCGGCACCGTCTGACCTGACCAGTCGTCTGGCCACGCCGGGACAAGCTGGTTCATCGAACCGATACGTCTAAAGGACTGACTTGTGCCTAACTTTAGAATTGCCGGGGACGATAGCGGGCCGAGTGCCCCCGTCCCCGGTGTAGACTACCAATCATTGCTTACGCCGTCCGCGCCACCCGTCGCGGGCGGTATGCGCATTGCTGGCGATGATTCACTCAGTTCTCCCACCGCCGCAAATCTCGCCGACATCCAGAAGGCTCAGGATGATTACGCTGCGCAACAAGCGGCGGCGGATAAGGCTGCGGCGGATAAGGCAAACGGAAGTGCTCCGTTCTGGGCCAAGGCCGCAGGCTTCGTCGGGAAAATGTGGGAGGCGTCATCCGGCTCGACGTACACACGCAAACTGCCTATTATCGGCGACCTCCAACAGGCCGCTGAGAATCTGCCAGTCGTTGGCGGTGCTATAAAGACCGGCCTCGAAGTCGCCACCAATCCACTGACGTACTTGACCCTTGGCGCAGCGGCCCCAGAAGAAGCGGGGCTTGGCATTGGCCTGCGCGTTGGCCTGCCAGCCCTCGAACAGGGACTTGGCGCGGCGGCGGGTGGCGCGGTCGGCCAGAAACTTGGTGAGTTGTATGCTAAGACTGGTCTCCCCGGCGGGTCGGTCGCGCCTCTCATTGGTGGCCTTATTGGTGGCATTAAGGGCGTCCACGGGGCAAACTCAATCATGGAGGGTGGTCTTGGGAACCTCCCCGGCGGCGCAATGCTGCCCGAGTCGGTACAGGGTCTTGGCATCAACTCGGCCGTCGCGGATGCCAAGGGCATTGCGGTGCAGGCAGCGCGTGAACAAGCGGCGGCGGTTGATGCAGGCCAACAGTTAAAGGGTAATACGCTGTGGACGCAAGACAACATCAACTACACGCCACGCAAGCCGACGCCAATACAAGACACACTTCAGTTGTCGCGGCAGGACATCGGCGCGCCAGAAGACTTGCTGAAAGACTCCACGGCACATGACCCGGAGTACGTTGTCGGCACACTAAACCAAGATGATGCGTACAAGATTGCGTCGGCAGGCAGCCTGACTGGCGCGAATCTCTTCCACCCTGACCCCGCCTCGATGTCGGTGCAACCGGGTGATGGCGCGGTTGTGCGTATTCCCGCGAAGTACGCCAAGATTGACCCAACTACCGGTCAACTGACGCAGA